>Ga0307994_1000092_pt1 | contig 72751 bp, 72 predicted proteins | sample EllFjometagen261_FD_203171 | JGI IMG/M metagenome (GOLD analysis project Ga0307994, IMG submission 203171) | Marine microbial communities from Ellis Fjord, Antarctic Ocean - #261 | ecosystem: Environmental > Aquatic > Marine > Unclassified | place: Southern Ocean | collected 2014-11-02
AGGGCATGCCTGTCATGGCCGCGTGGTGGCCAGCCAAGGATGAACACGGCATGAAACTGCACGTGATAGGATGATAGTAGCGCGGGCTTTGCCGCTTGCACAGCATATCACCAGCCTGCGCACGATGAATGCGGCGAGCCGCGTGTCAGGCGGCCTTGAGCTCGGCGAGAAACGCGGCGCTGGCGATCCGCAGCGCGCTGGCCTGGTCTTCCAGACGGGCGGTTACCTCGCGCATGTCATCGGACATGGATTTGACGCGGTGAGCGTTGTGGCTGACTGTGCGCGCGGTATCTTCCATCGATCGCGCGTCGCTGGCGACCTGTTGCGCGTGGCTGTTGATCCCCAGCGTCGCCTCGCTCTGTTCGGTAATGACCCTGGCGATATGCGCCGCACCTTCGCTCACCAGATCGATCTGGCCTGCGATCGAATCGATGGTGGTCTCGGCAAGGCTCATCCGGGTGCGGATTCCGTTCACCGTCTGCCCGACCGAATTGATCGCGCCCCGGGTCTGGCCCGCAAGCTGCTTGACCTCGTGCGCGACGACCGCGAACCCGCGACCGGCTTCGCCCGCGCGCGCGGCCTCGATCGTGGCGTTGAGCGCCAGCAGGTTGGTCTGCGAGGCGATTTCCTCGATCAGCGTTGCGATCTGCGATACCTTGGCGGCCTGTTGCGCGAGCGCGCCCACTGCTTCGCTGCCCTCGAGCGACGAACTGCGCGCTGCGGTGGCGGCGAGGTGCTGGTCCTCGACTCGCTGGGCGATGGATTGCGCTGACTGGCTGAGCTGTGCTGCGGCGCCCGCGACATTCTGCACCGACATGCCGACATTGGCCGCGCGCGCGGTCACCTGCGCGGCGCTCTGACCCGTTTCCTCGCCGATCTCATGCAGCGCCGATGCGCACACGCCCAACTGGGTAAGGGCGGTGCCGAGGCTGTCGATGGTGTGCATGACCGATCGATCGAACGCTTCGGCCAGATCGGCCATCGCGCGGCTGCGTTCTTGCAAGTGGCGGTCGCGCTGCTGGGCGAGCATGGCTTGCGCCGACCGGTCCTGCTCGGCGCGCTCCTGCACCTTGCGCTGTTCGGCGGCGAACTCGCGTTCGCGCACAACCACCAGCTCCTGCGACTGGCGAATGTACCCGGCAAAATGCCTGCAGAAGACCATGGTGCTGCGCCACACGATCACCGCGAAGCAGATCACCAGCGGATAGAAATAGGGATCAACCGTGAACCCGGTGGCATTGATCGCGATGCAGGTTCCGCTGGTGATCGACACCAGCCAGATCAGGTTGGTCCCCGGAAGCGACAGATAGTTCATTGACCCGATCGCGGTGGCCGCGATGCCGATGGTGATGCCGAGATCGCTGAGGTGCGGCACCTGGGAGGTCAGCAACCCGGCGATGATCATCGACCAAGCAATACCCGAAAGCACGGCGTTGGCGGTGAAATGATGGGTGAGCGCCTTCAGATCGTCCAGAATCTCGCCGCTGTCAGCCTCGAGCAGCTTTTTCAGCCGAATGTTGACGGGAATCATCGCGGCCATGGTGCCCAGGGTGAGCAGGAAGCCGAGCATCGTGAGCGTCAGCCCCGGCGTGTTCCAGGTTGCAAGCCCCAGCACCACCGCCACCACGCTGACGCTCGGGATCATCGCGGTCACCCCGGCACACACCCGCTGCATGTGTTGCGCCGCCATTCCCGCTGCGTCGGCAGAGCGGATCTCTCCGCCATAGGCAATGTTCGCAAGCGACTGGCGCACGGAGGCCACGCATCGGCGTGCGATTTGCGCAAAACTGCTTCTGCCGGACCTCACCATGCAGCCAAGCTAGGGCCACATGGTTAATTTGTGCCTAATCGGACCCATTGAGCGATTCTGTCCACCCAGATGCCGGTCATACGTCCGAAGCCGCGTGACCGGCATGGCCGCGACTACAGCACGTATTTGCTGAGGTCAGTGTTCTTCGCGATCCCGGTGAGTTGTTTCTGCACATAGGCTGCATCCACCGTGATGGTCTCGCCGCGATGCTCCTCCGCGCCGAAGCTGATCTCCTCGAGCAGCTTTTCCATCACGGTCTGCAGGCGCCGAGCGCCGATGTTCTCTACGCTCTCGTTGACCGAAGCGGCGATCCGCGCGACCTCGCGAAGCGCATCTTCGGTGAATTCGAGAGTCAGTTCCTCGGTGCCCAGCAGCGCGGTGTACTGCTGCGCCAGATTCGCCTTGGTCTGGGTGAGGATATGGAAGAAATCCTCTTCGGTCAGTGCCTTGAGCTCCACCCGGATCGGCAGGCGACCTTGCAGTTCAGGCAGCATGTCGCTTGGCTTGGCGATGTGGAACGCGCCCGAGGCGATGAACAGCACATGGTCAGTCTTCATCGGGCCGTACTTGGTGGCGACGGTGGTGCCCTCGATCAGCGGCAGCAGATCGCGCTGCACGCCTTCGCGGCTGACCGAACCGCCGCGCACATCGGAGACCGCGATCTTGTCGATCTCGTCGAGGAAGACGATGCCATTGGCTTCGGCATCGGCAAGCGCAACGCGCGCGACATCGTCCTGGTCCATCCGCTTCTCGGCTTCTTCCTCGATCAATTTGTCCCACGCATCGGCGAGCCGCATCTTGCGCGGCTTGGTACGCTTCTGGCCGAACGCCTTGCCCATCATGTCGGACAGATTGATCATCCCGACCTGCCCGGCCATCCCGGGAATTTCCATCGGCATGTTGGGCGCGTCTTCGACCTCGATCTCGACTTCGGTGTCGTTCATGTGGTTGTCGGTGATCCGCTGGCGGAAGCTCTGGCGGGTTGCCTCGCTGGCATTGTCGCCGACGAGCGCGTTGAGCAGCCGTTCCATCGCTGCGTCGGACGCAGCCTCACGCACCTTTTCGCGGCGGCGTTCCTTTTCGAGCCGCACTGCATCTTCGACCAGATCGCGCGCGATCTGATCGACATCGCGGCCGACATAGCCGACTTCGGTAAACTTGGTCGCCTCGATTTTGATGAACGGCGCATCGGCGAGCTTCGCCAAACGGCGCGAGATCTCGGTCTTGCCGCAGCCCGTGGGGCCGATCATCAGGATGTTCTTGGGAGTCACCTCGTCGCGCAGTTCCGCGGGAAGGCGCTGGCGACGCCAGCGGTTGCGCAGCGCCACGGCGACCGCGCGCTTGGCGTCCTGCTGGCCGATAATGTGCGCATCCAGCGCAGCGACGATGGACTTGGGGGTAAGCGTATCTGTCATTCGGGATCTTCTATGTGAGGAACGTGTCGGAACACAAATTGGGGAGTGCCGCTTGCTGCTTCAAGCGCAGCGCCACCCGGCCATCAGGCTGCGATGCGATTCGACGATATCGGCAATGTCCTGCGGCTGGGGCTCGGCGACATATTCGCCGCGCTCATAGGTGCCGCCCAGCAGGATGCCATCACCGCGCGGGAACATGTATCCGGCACGCAGGGCATAGGCATAATCGATTTCCGGCTGCGGGATCAGCACCGCAAGCTGGCCGCGCACCGGGACCAGTTCGGTGTCGCCGAACAGCGCGGCTGCGCCCAATCCGGTGCAGTTGAACACCAGCCGTTCGGGCAGCGCGGCAACCTCAGCGGCCGAATTGAACCGGCGCACCTGCACCGCTCCGCCGGCAATGCGGATATCGCGCAGCAACCGTTCCATGAACCGCCCGGTCTCGACATACATCGTGTCGTAGCGCACCACGTTTTCGGCCGGGAACGGGTGCTGGTCTGCAGACAGCCTCACGCGGCCTGGAAACATCGGATCGGGCGCAAGCGGTCCAGACGAACGTGTCTGCTCATAGGTCGGCAGCCAGCGGATTCCGTAATCGTCCCCCGCCATGATCTGGAAACGGCGCCTGCTGTAATCGGCGGCAGCAGCAGCCTGTTCGCGCCATTGCGGGGTGACCATGTCATCGTCGAAATGGCCCGCGGGATAGATCTGTCCGCCGGCGATGTTGGATGTGGTGCCCGGGGGCAGCGTTTCGGTGTAGATCGTGACGGGATAGCCCGCTTCCTGCACCAGCCGCGCGGTGGTCAGCCCCATGATCCCCGATCCGATCACCGCGACAGATCCCGAATGGCCGGGAAGGCCGAGCGCGGTTGCCAGCCGCGAGCTTCCCCAGCTCAGCGAAATTCCGCCGCCGCCATGGCCGTAATTGTGGACCAGCAGCGACTCGCCCAGCCTTTCGGCGCGCACCACGAAGCCGGACGGGCGATAGGGGCGCAGCCCAGCCACGGTGCGGATGATGCGCGAAGGATCGACATTGACGCGCTGCAGGCAGCGCGGGGTCGTTGCACCGAGCCGCGCCACCGAGCGCGATTGCACCGTCGTGCAGCCGCTCAGCGCCAGTGCAGCCCCGGCCGAGGACACCAGTCCACGTCGATCCACCTGCCATGCCATGGAGCCGACCATAAGGTCTCAGCTCTCGGTGTCGAGAACTTCGATCGTCAGCTGGTCGTTGGTATAGACGCAGACATCGGCGGCGATCTTCATCGCCTTGCGCGCGACGGTTTCGGCGTCCGCTTCATATTCGAGCAGCGCGCGTGCTGCGGCGAGCGCATAGTTCCCGCCCGATCCGATCGCGGCGACGCCATCGACGGGTTCGAGCACGTCGCCATTGCCGGTGAGGATCAGGGTCACGTCCTTGTCGGCGACGATCATCATCGCCTCGAGGTTGCGCAGATACTTGTCGGTGCGCCAGTCCTTGGCGAGCTCGACCGCCGCGCGCATCAGCTGGCCCGAGTGACGCTCGAGCTTGCCCTCGAGCCGCTCGAACAGGGTGAAGGCATCGGCGGTTGCGCCGGCAAACCCGCCGATCACCGAACCGTCGCCCAGACGGCGCACCTTGCGGGCGTTGGGCTTCATGATGGTCTGGCCCATGGAAACCTGGCCGTCGCCCGCGATCACCGCCTTGCCGTTCCTGCGAATGCCGACGATGGTGGTGCCATGCCATGTCGGCATGCTGCTGTCTTGTCTGCTCATGGCGCGGGATATGGTGGGAACAGCAAAGCGCTGCAAGCCCTACATGATCCGCCGGACTTCATCACCGTTGTACAACCGGATATCGGCGCCGATGCGCTCGACCTGGGCGAGCCCGGCGCCAAAGGCTGCCATGTGCGGCGATGTCAGATGCGCATCGAGCGCCGCGTCGTCGGTCCAGCGTTCGGCGATGCGCAGGATGTCGGGATTGGCCATGTCGCGCGCGAAGCTGTAATGCAGACAGCCTTCTTCCTGGTGCGTCGCCTCGACCATGATGCGCGCGGCTTCGGCGAACTTGTCGATTTCGCCCGGCGCAAAGTGGAGCCAGCCTTCGATGATGAGCATGTCGTGTTTCTCCGTGCGGAGCGATCGGTCCGCTGAGCAGCACAGGTACGATGCCGCTATCCGGCACGCAAGTCAGAGCTGATGGTAGGCGCGGTACCAGTCGACGAAGCGCGGGATGCCGGTGTCGATCGATGTGGTGGGCGCATAGCCCAGATCGGTCTGGATCGCGCTGATATCGGCATAGGTTTCATGCACATCGCCCGGCTGCATCGGCAGCAGGTTGCGGATGGCGGGCTTGCCGCACGCGGCCTCGACAACATCGATCATCCGGCCCAGCGGCTCGGGCTGGTTGTTGCCGATATTGTAGACCGCATGAGGTGAAATGCTGCCACCGGGCTTGGCGGTGCCATCGTCGGCAGGCGGATGGTCGAGCACCGCGATCACGCCGGCGATGATGTCGTCGATATAGGTGAAATCGCGGCGCATATCGCCGTGGTTGTACACGTCGATCGGCTGGTCCTGCAGGATCGCCCTGGTGAATTTCCACAGCGCCATGTCGGGTCGGCCCCAGGGGCCGTAGACAGTGAAGAACCTGAGCCCCGTCATCGGCAGGCGGTAGAGATGCGCATAGGTCTCGCTCATCAGCTCGTCCGCCTTCTTGGTGGCGGCATAGAGCGAGACGGGATGATCGACGCGGGTATCGACGCTGAACGGGCTTTTGGTCGAGTTGCCATAGACCGACGAGGACGAGGCATAGACGCAGTGCGTGGTGCCGCGTGCGCGCGCAAGTTCGAGAATGTTGAGATGGCCGACCAGGTTGGACTGCACATAGGCGTGCGGGTTGTCGATGCTGTAGCGCACCCCGGCCTGCGCGCCCAGATGGACGATCGCATCGAACGCGCGGCCTTCCAGCGCGGCAACGAGCGCAGGATAATCGGCAAAGTCGAGCGGTAGGAAGTCGAACGCGCCTGTGGTGATGCCGGCAAGATCGGCCAGGCGGGCGTGCTTGAGCGCGGGATCGTAATAGGGGTTCAGATTGTCGATGCCGATGACCTCGTCACCGCGCGCCATCAACGCGCGCGTGAGGGCGTGGCCGATGAAGCCGGCTGCTCCGGTGACAAGGACTTTCATGCTGTCGTACCTGCCCGATCAGCCGGCCAGGCGCAAATGGCCAGCCGGGCGTTCGGGGTGGGCGGGCTGGTCGGACCAGATGCCGCGGGTGTCGTAGACGATCTTGCTCACGCGTTCGGCAAGCGGGATCGACTTGAACACGTCGTGATCGACCAGCACGATGAACATGTCGCAGCTCTCGATCGCATCGTCGACATCGATCAGGCTCGCGCCAAGGCCGTCATAAGCGGGCGGCAGCGCCTGCGCATAAGGCTCGACGATCGCGATGCGCTCGCCATATTTCTGCGCCAGCGCCAGCGCGACCTTGTTGGCCGGGCTCTCGCGGAAATCGTCGATATTGGCCTTGAACGCCAAACCCAGACAGGCGACGCGCGCGGTGGGGTTGGCTTCGATCATGTCGCCGGCCTTGCCCAGCACATGGCCGATCTTGCCATCGTTGACCCAGCGTGCGGTGCGGATCAACGGGGTGTCGTCGGGCGCGCCGTGGATGATGAACCATGGATCGACCGCGATGCAGTGCCCGCCGACGCCCGGGCCGGGCTGGAGGATGTTGACGCGCGGATGGCGGTTGGCGAGGCGGATCACCTCCCACACGTCGAGCCCCATGCGGTCGGCGACGATCGACAGCTCGTTGGCAAAGGCAATGTTGACGTCGCGATAGGCGTTCTCGACCAGCTTGGTCATTTCGGCCGAGCGCGCATCGGTGGTGATGCACTCGCCGCGCACGAAGCGGCGGTAGAAGGTCAGCGCCTTGCGCGCGCAGCGCGGAGTGATACCGCCGATCGATCGGTCGTTGTTGGTTAGCTCTTCGAGGATGCGCCCGGGGAGCACTCGCTCGGGGCAATAGGCGATCGCGATGTCGGGGATGTCGGCGCTGATGCCGGGGACCTTGAGGTCAGGCCGAAGCTTGGCGATCAGGTCGCGCATTTCCTCGGTGGTGCCCACCGGCGAGGTGGATTCCAGGATGATGCAATCGCCCGGCTTGATCACCGCGGCGATGCTGCTCGCGGCCTGCAGCACATAGCTGATATCCGGCGCATGGTTGTCGTCGAAAGGGGTGGGGACCGCGATGACGAACACATCGGAGGGCTCGACGGTGAGCGACGTGCGCAGCATGCCACGCGAAACCACGCCCTGCACCAGCCCGTCGAGATCGACCTCCTCGATATGGATCCGGCCCTCGGCGATCGTGTTGACGACATGCTCGGACACATCGACGCCGAGCACCCGGCAGCCCGATCGCGCGATGATGGCGGCGGTGGGCAGGCCGATATAGCCCAGCCCAACAACACAAACTTCAGGCTTCTTGTCGGACAACATGGTCAATCCCCGGATATAGGCGACCCCGCACGGCGAGAGCCCGGGGCCAGTCAGCCCCTTTCCTAAGTCCTATGGAGTTAAAAAAGCCGTAAGCAAGCCACATTGGCCAGCCGGTGGGGCTCTCGCGGCGGGCGGGGCCGGGGGCATGGTCATGGCCCCCACCCACGAAGGGGGCCTTTCAGAGGCTGCAGCCCCCGTCTGGAGCGCACAAACAAAAAGGGCGACCCGAAGGCCGCCCTGATTGTATCTCTACAGCCTGATGAAATCAGGGGCTGTTGGGCTCATCATCATCAGCGATGATGATGATGCCGCCGATGACGGCTGCTGCAGCGACCACACCGATGATGATGCCGGTGCTGCCTTCAGCTTCGCTCGATTCGCTCGAGACAGCCGAAGTACGGGCGGCGGCAGGCGCGACGGCCTGTGCCAGAACCGGAGCGCCGACCATGGTGGTCAGGGCGATCGCGGCCATCGAAGCTTTGAACAGTTTCATTGTGGAACTCCATGAGGAGGTTGACTCTCAAGCCCTACATGCCACGCGTCTGGATATATTGCAAGTGCGAAATGACTTTTTCCGTCGTTTTGCATGCGATTTTTGCAATTCCATATTCGCATTGAAAGACTTGGAAATTTTTCCGAAAGCCCCGCGTCATCGAACGTCCGGGTACATATCCTTCAACCGATGCCGCATTCCGAAGGTCCAGGCGAGGCCGACTTTCAGATAGATGTAATTGGCTTTGAGCGGTCCCCATGCTGCAATGCGGCGGTCCGAAGTGATCACGGGCTTGCGAGTCATCTTGAGCTTTCCGATTCGCGCAAAGCCGATGCACAGGTCGGCTTCTTCCATGATCGTGGCGTCTGCCGGGATGCCGCCGATGCGCAGATAATCGGCGCGGCGGAAGAACATGGCATGGTCACCGAACAGCAGCCGCACCCCGCGCACGAACAGATGCGGATGGGTGAACAGCGGGTAATATGTCTTCCACCAATTGTGCGCGGTGGTGAACCAGCGGGTCTTCTCGCCGCGGATGATCGGCAGGAACGTGGCGAGCGACAATCTTTTGTCGGCAAGCACCGTGCGCACATGGGCGATGGCGTCGTGGGGCAGCAGGCTGTCGGCGTGCAGAATGCACACCAGATCGCCATGCGCCTGCTCGACCCCGAAATTGATCTGCGGCCCGCGCCCGCGCGTGGGCGAGGCCAGCACCCGCCACCCGGCGGCTTGCGCCAGCGCGACGGTGTCGTCGTCGCTGCCTCCGTCGATCAGCAGAATTTCGTCGGGTTGCGGCGTCATCGCGGCGACATTGGCGATGGTCGCGGGCAGGGCCCTGGCTTCGTTCAGCGCAGGGATCATCAGCGTGACGCTCGTCATGCCAACGCTTCCAGATCGGGCCAGCGGGCAAGGTCTGAAGGTCGGTCGCAATCCGCGAGCAGCGGAAGCGTCGCCACCGACAGACCCTGCTGCGCGCACCGCCGCATCGTTTCGGGAAACACCGCATCGGTGCTCCACGCCATGTCCGACAGCAATTCGGGCCGCGCGCGCTGCATCCCGATCAGATAGTAGCCGCCATCGTCCGCGGGGCCGATCACCACGTCGTGGCTTTGCAGCGCAGCGATCGCGGCATCGACGATGCCAACGGTGAGGTCGGGTGTGTCCGCGCCGAAGAAGATGTGCGGCGCCGGGCGGGATGCATCGCAGAGCCGCTCGGTCAGGCCACCTTCGACCTGCTCGACCAGCGCGGGTCCATCGCCCAGCCACGCGCGAAACTCCCCCTCATCGGCGCCTGCAAAGCGGATCTCCACCGGCGCGCCTGCTGCCAGAAGCGTGGCCACCGTCCGCTCGGTCAGATGGCGATGGACACGCGCAGCCCCCTCGGCCCCCAGCGCGGGGATCAACCGGGTCTTGGCGTAGCCCGGCACCGGGAACTTGGCGAACAGCACGAGAGTTGGCGGCACAGGCATCATGCAAAGCCTTAACGAGAGGGTTGGCGGAAACAAGCCTTGCATCGCTGCGTTCGGTTCATATGGTGCGCGGCCCCGGCCCTTGGAGTGTGCAATGTCTGAAACCGTCCTGTTCGATTATTGGCGTTCGTCCGCCAGCTATCGGGTGCGCATTGCGCTCAACCTCAAGGGGATTGCCTATCGCGCGGTGCCAACCGACCTGCTGACCAGCCAGCAGAAAGCGCCCGATTACGTTGCGCGCAACCCCCAGGGTTTCGTCCCCATGCTGCACATCGACGGGCTCGATCTCACTCAGTCGCTGGCGATCATCGACTTTCTCGATGCGACGCGGCCCGCAGCCCGGCTTCTTCCGCAAGATCCCGCAGCGCGGGCAGTGACGCTGGCGCGCGCGATGATCATCATCGCCGACATCCACCCGGTCAACAACCTGCGGATGCTCAAATATCTCAAGGCCGAGATGGGGCAGGGTCAGGCCGCGATCGATGACTGGTATCGCCACTGGGTCGCAGAAGGCTTCGCCGCGCTGGAGGCGTTGGCTCCGGAGGATGGCCTGTTCGGCGGCACCACGCCGGACCTCACCGATGTCTGCCTCGTCCCGCAGATGGCAAACGCACGCCGGTTCGACCTTGATCTGACGCCCTATCCCCGCTTGGTGCGGATCGATGCCGAATTGCAGGCGATCCCCGCCTTTGCCGCGGCGCATCCCGATGCGGTGAAGCCGGCGTGAGAATTTCAAGGTCGACGCCCTGTATCGTTTCCTTGGGACTTGCAGCCTCGCTTGCCGCGACACCGGCGCTTGCCCAGGACCAAGCGGCCAGCGAAATCACCTGGGGCGATGCGCTGATCACCGTGGTCGGCAAGCCGCTCGATGTGCCGTTGGGCGACCGCGCCTATAGCGTGACCAGCATCACCCCCGACATGCTCGCCAACGAACCCAGCCAGAGGCTGGAAAACGCGTTGCGGCTGGTGCCGGGGCTGCAGCAATTTCGCCGGTCCGATGCGCGCAGCGCCAATCCGACCAGCCAGGGCGTCACCCTGCGCGGTCTGGGCGGCAACGCGTCCAGCCGGGCGCTGCTGGTGCTCGACGGGGTGCCGCAGAGCGATCCGTTCGGCGGCTGGATCAGCTTTCCCGGCTATGACGCGATCAATCTGGCAGCGGTGCGGGTGCGGCGCGGCGGCGGGACCGGAAGCGACGGCCCAGGCGCTCTGGCCGGCACGATCGAGCTCGACAGCGCCGGGATCCGGCCCGGCCAGTCGAACATCTATGGCGACCTTGCTTATGGCAGCCGCAACTCGATCGAGGCCAGCGTCGGAACGTCGCAATCGCTCGGCGCAGGCGGCCTTTCGATCTCGGCGCAATATGCACGTGGCGATGGATTCGTCCCGACGATCTCGCGGCAACGCGGCCTGGTGGACAGGGCAGCGCCCTATGAACAGGCCGGGATCAACCTGCGCTTCGTCGCGCCGATCGATGCCGATACCGAGCTGCAGGCGAGTGCGCGCGCGTTTACCGATCAGCGCGAACGCGGCTTCGCCTTCAGCGACAACAGCAATGATGGCGCCGATGCCAGCGTGCGTCTGGTCGGGCGGGGCACGCTGCCGTGGTCGGCGCTGGCCTATGTCCAGATGCGGAGCTTTGCGAGCAGCTTTGCCGCGATCAGCGCGGACCGGGCTACCGCAACCCAGACGCTCGACCAGTTCAACGTACCCTCCACCGGGCTGGGCGCACGGATCGAAATCCGTCCTTCGATCGGCGAGGGCGCCGAGCTGCGGCTGGGAGGAGAATGGCGGCGCACCACCGGGGAGACCCGCGAGTTGTTCACCTATGTTGCAGGCAATCCTACCCGGCTCCGGCGGGCAGGCGGCGCGAGCGACACCTTCGGCGCGTTCGCCGAGGCGAGCTGGCAGGCAGCGCCCGATCTGCTCTTCACCGGTGGCGGCAGGGTCGACCGCTGGACGCTCACCGACGGGCGGCTGCGCGAGACCGTGCTCGCCACCGGCGCGCCGCTCACCACCACCGATTTTGCCGACCGCAGCGGCTGGGAAGGCACCGGGCGGCTGGGATTTGCCTGGGATGCGGCCTCGCTGCTGACGCTGCGCGGCGCTGGCTATCTCGGCTGGCGGCTGCCGACGCTGAACGAGCTTTACCGCCCTTTCCGGGTCGGGGCTGACGCCACTGCGGCCAATGCCGCGCTGGCGCCCGAACGGCTGCAGGGGGTGGAACTCGGGCTCGACTGGGAAATTTTCACGCTTCAATTGGGCGCTACCGTTTTCTGGAACCGGCTGGACAATGCCATCGCCAATGTGACGCTGGCGCGCGGGCCTGGCACCTTTCCCGGCGTCGGCTTCGTCTCGGCGGCGGGCAGCTTCAACCAGCGTCAGAATCTGGATGCAGTCGAGGCCAGGGGTATCGAGGTCGAGGCGCGCGCCGATGTCGGCGATTTCAACTTCGCTGCCGCTTACAGCTATGTCGACGCCGAGGTCCGCGCCGGGCCCGGCCAGGCGGCGATCGATGGCCTACGTCCCGCACAGGTACCCCGGCATTTCGCCACCGGCTCGGTCGGATGGTTCCCGCAAGGCAACGACAGCGGCGTCAACCTGACCGCGCGCTATATCGGTTCGCAGTTCGAGGATGACCTCGGCCTGCTGGCGCTCGATGACGCGCTGACGCTGGATGCGCGCGCGGCGTTGCGGATCAGCCGCAACCTGCTGGTCGAACTGCGCGGCGAAAACCTGTTCGATGCAACGGTCCAGGCGGCGATCAGCGGGCCCGGGATCATCGAACGCGGCATGCCCCGCACGATTTGGCTTGGCGTGAAACTGGACATTGAATAGCGTCGGTGACCCGATGACCGAAACCATGACCCGCCTTGCCGAATTCATGCCCTATCGCATCTCGATCACCTCGAATGCGATCAGCGATCTGATTGCGCGCGAATATCGCAGCCGCTTCGGGCTGAAGATCGCAGAATGGCGCGTGATGGCGGTGCTCGGCGATGTCGGCGAGGCCACCCAGCGCGAGCTGGTGGCAGCCACCCGCATGGACAAGGTGGCGGTCAACCGCGCGACCAAGGCGCTGGGCGAGCGCGCGCTGATCCAGCGTGCTCCCAACATGAGCGACGGCCGGTCGCATCATCTCGCGCTGACCGATACCGGCAGGGCGCTGTATGCCGAAATCATGCCGCTGGCGCTGCAGATGGAGACTCAGGTCATCCAGGTGCTCGACCCGCAGGAACAGGCGCAGTTTTCCAGAATGCTGGGAAAGCTGCTGACCCAGGCGGACTCGCTGGCGCATGATTGACCGACCCGGAATGATCTTGCACTCCGGTTTCAAATGATACTATGCTGCGCAATATTCCGGCGCGTCAGACCGCAAAGAACCACTTTCCTGAAAGGAAGCCGAACCCATGAAGCTCGCATCCCTCAAGAGCGGCCGCGACGGCCGTCTGGTCGTGGTCTCGAACGATCTCGCCTGGTATGCCGATGCCAGCCATCTGGTCCCGACCTTGCAGGCGGCGCTCGACGACTGGGACCGCATGGCGCCCTATCTCGAGGTTCTGGCGCGCGATCTTGAGCATGCCGCGATCCCGCGCGAGCGCTTTCACGAGCATGATGCCGCAGCGCCGCTGCCGCGCGCCTATCAATGGGCGGATGGCTCGGCCTATGTGAACCATGTCGAACTGGTCCGCAAAGCGCGCGGTGCGGAGCTGCCCGAAAGCTTCTGGACCGACCCGCTGATGTACCAGGGCGGATCGGACGATTTCATGGGTGCGCGCGACGACATCCAGCTCAAGGACGAAGCCTGGGGATGCGATCTCGAGGCCGAGATCGTCGTCGTCACCGGCGATGTGCCGCAGGGCGTGACGCCGGAAGAGGCGCGCGGTCACATCCGGCTGATCGGGCTGGTCAACGATGTGTCGCTGCGCAATCTGATCCCCGATGAGCTCGCCAAGGGGTTCGGGTTCGTCCAGTCCAAGCCCGCCAGCGCCTTTTCACCCGTGTTCGTGACCCCCGATGCGCTGGGCGATTACTGGCAGGACGGCAAGCTGCACCGCACGCTGATGGTCGATCTCAACGGCAAGCCTTTTGGCCGTGCCGTGGCGTCGGACGACTGCACCTTCGATTTCGGCGTGCTGATCGCGCATCTCGCTAAGACCCGGCGGGTGCGCGCAGGATCGATCATCGGATCGGGCACGGTCTCCAACCGCGATGCCGATGGCGGACCGGGACGTCCCGTGGCCGAAGGCGGCCTGGGTTACAGCTGCCTTGCCGAAGTGCGGATGGTCGAGAAGATCAGCACGGGTGAAATGACCACGCCGTTCCTCAAGCATGGCGATGTCGTGCGAATCGATGTGCACGACGACCGCGAGCACACCATCTTCGGCGCGATCGAGCAGACCGTGAAGGTCGGCTGATCGCGCCAAGAGGCTTAAGAATGCCGCCGTTCCGCGATCAGCGGATCGGCGAATCCGGGGCCAGCCGCATGTCGAGATAATTGTCGACCGAGTGCATCAGATCGTCGAGCTCATGCTCGAAGAAGTGGTTGGCGCGGCCGATCTCGTCGTGATGAATGGTGATGTGCTTCTGGGTGCGCAGCTTGTCGACCAGCTTCTGAACCGCGCCGGGGGTGACCACGGTATCCGCGGCGCCCTGCACGATGATGCCCGAGGCGGGGCAGGGGGCGAGGAAGCTGAAGTCATACATGTTGGCAGGTGGCGCAACCGAAATGAAGCCGCGGATCTCCGGACGGCGCATCAGCAATTGCATGCCGATCAGCGCGCCGAAGCTGAAGCCTGCAACCCAGGTTGTCTGCGCTTCGGGATGGAAGCTCTGCACCCAGTCGAGCGCGGCAGCCGCATCGGACAGTTCGCCGATGCCGTTGTCGAACGTGCCCTGGCTACGGCCGACGCCGCGGAAGTTGAAGCGCAACGTCGCAAAGCCGCGCCGCACGAAGGTCTTGTAGAGCGCCTGGGTGATCCGATCGTTCATCGTGCCGCCACCCTGCGGGTGCGGATGTAAAATCATCGCGACCGGGGCACGGGGGCGGGGAGCGGGGCTGAAGCGGCCCTCAAGGCGGCCTTCGGGACCGGGAAAGATGACAGCGGGCATATTTTGTGGGACTTTCGGAGTTCTGCAGATGACAGGCGGGGTGCCGCCTGATGTGGCTGGCGGCGCGCCAAGGAACAGGGGCTATACGCAATCGGGCCCCCAAAAAGCAACAAAATGCGTGGCAATGCGGCAGGGTGCGGCTAGATGAACGCGATGAACCGTCGCAACCCAAGCTCAGTCTGACCCGCATCATGGCCGACCCGCGCATCTATCTCGATCATGCGGCAACCACGCCGGTGCTGGCCGAGGCGCGCGCCGCGATGGCGGCGGGGCTGGAAAGCTGGGCCAATCCGTCTTCACCCCATGCCGATGGACGCGCCGCCCGCGCTGCGCTGGAGGCCGCGCGCGCGCGCATCGCCGAGGCCCTGGCCTGGGATGGCGAGATCATCCTGATCAGCGGCGCCAGCGAGGCCATCGCACTTGCGATGCAGGCCAGCAAGACCGACGGCTGGATCGTCTCGCCGACCGAGCACGACGCCGTCCAGCGCATCGCCGATCGTGCGCCGGACACGCGCACGGTGCTGCGGCTGGCGGTCGATCTGGATGGGCGGCTGGTGCTGGCCAGCTTGCAACGCGCGCTGGATGCCGGCGCGAAACGACCGCTGGTGATCGTCCAGTCGGTCAACAGTGAAACCGGGGTGATGCAGGACATCGAGGCGGTGACCGCCATGGCCCGCGAGGCCCGGGCGCCAGTGCTGTGCGATTGCTCGCAAAGCGCTGGCAAGATACCGCTGCCCGATGCCGACATGATCGTCATTTCCGCGCACAAGCTGGGCGGACCGCCGGGGATCGGCGCATTGCTGGTGCGTGATCCTGGTATGCTCAACCCGTCGGGCGGGCAGGAAAAGGGCTATCGCAGCGGCACCGAAAACGTGCCCGCAGCGCTGGGCTTCGCAGCGGCGCTCTCGGTGTCGCGCAACTGGATCGACCGTGCTGCCGATCTGCGCCATCAGCTCGAAAGCGCCATCCGCGGTGCGGGCGGCGAGGTGGTTGCCGAGGGCGCGCAGCGGCTTCCCACGATCGGCAGCTATCGCATGCCCGGCGTGCAGGCCAATGCCCAACTGATCCAGTTCGATCTTGCCGGGGTTGCGGTCTCGGCAGGCAGTGCGTGTTCCTCGGGCACGCTCAAGACCAGCGCGGTGCTGACCGCGATGGGCTGGGACGGAAAGGCAGCAGGGGAGGTGGTGCGGGTGAGCTTTGGCCCTTCGACCACCCGCGCACACGTCTATCGCTTCATCGAACTGTGGCGCGCGATGGCGGAGCGGGTGCGATCGTGATGGCGGGCGCCATGGCAGGAAACGCGCCGATCTATCTCGATTATCAGGCGACGACGCCGCTCGCGCCCGAAGCTCTCGTGGCGATGCAGCCCTGGCTGGGTGACCTCACCGGGCCCACCGGCTGGGCCAATCCGCACAGTTCGCATGCCGCCGGACGCAAGGCCGCCGCCGCCGTCGAAGTGGCGCGCGGGCATATCGCCGCCTTGATGCCTTCAGGCGGACGCGTGGTGTTCACCGGCGGCGCGACCGAGGCGCTCAACATGGGCCTGCGCGGCGTGCTGGCGGGGCAGGCGCCGCGTCGCAAGATCGTCACCATCGCCACCGAACACGCTGCGGTGATCGACACCTGCCTGTGGCTGGAGACGCAGGGCTTTCGCCTGCACATCCTCCCGGTGGGCACGGATGGGCTGGTCGATCTCGACCAGGCGCGTGCGGCCATCGATGGCGACACCGCGATCGTTGCAACGATGCTGGTGAATAACGAGATCGGGGTGATTCAACCGGTCGCGGCGCTGGCTGACCTCGCGCACGCAGCAGGCGCGCTGTTCCTGTGCGATGCGGTGCAGGGCTATGGCCGCGTCGCGTTGCCGCAATCTGCGGACATGATCGCGATCAGCGGCCACAAGATCCATGGCCCCAAGGGCATCGGCGCCTTGTGGGTGCGCGACGGCGTCGCAATCGAGCCGCTGATCCATGGCGGCGGGCAGGAGCAGGGGCTGCGTTCGGGCACGCTGTCGCCGGCGCTGTGCGCCGGGTTCGGCGCGGCAGCCAAGGTCGCCGCGACCCGGCAGCAGGAAGATGCAGAGCATCTCGCTGCCCTGCAGCAGGCCGCGTTGCGCCATTTTGCCGACTGGCAGGTCAACGGTTCGCTCGACCAGCGTTATGCCGGCAATCTCAACCTGCGGCGCGACGGGCTGGATGTGTCGCGGTTGCTGTCCGACGTGCGCGGCGTAGCCTTTTCAGCGGGCTCGGCCTGTGCCAGCGGCTCGGGTCGCCCCAGCCATGTGCTTACCGCATTGGGCCTGCCGACGGAAAAGGTCCGTTCGTCGATCCGGCTTGGCTTTGGACGCTATACCACGGTTGACGAAATCGAGCGCGCCGCGCATCTGATCAATTCTGCGACCACCAGCCAGCTTGGCAGCCATACAGGGTAATCCATGATCGAGGTGACGTTCATCAGCGCCGACGGCAAGAGCCGTCAGACGGTGCAGGCCCAGGATGGCGACCGGCTGCTCGATGTCGCGCAGGCGCATGGCCTTCCGCTGGAAGGCACCTGCGAAGGCCAGATGGCCTGTTCGACCTGCCATCTGCTCATCGATGCCGCCGATTTCGCCAAGCTGCCCGAGCCAGTCGAGATGGAAGAGGACATGTTGGATCTTGCTGTCGCCGTCACCCGCACCTCGCGGCTGTCGTGCCAGATTTTCCTGCGCGACGAGTGGCAGAGCCTGACCTGCCGCGTTCCGGCGGAAAGCTATGACATGCAGGGCATGTGATGATCGGCCGGGCGCTAATTCTGGTGTCCGCAGCGCTGCTGAGCGGCTGCGCCACCACCACAGCGCCCGAGCCCGCATCTGATCCCGCAATCGCGCGCGAACTCGCCGAAATCGAGGCACGCAGCGGCGGCAGGCTGGGTGTCGCGCTGGTGGGCTCCGATGGCAGCCAGCTTGCGGGGCACCGCGCCGACGAACGTTTCGCGATGTGCTCGACCTTCAAGCTGCCGCTCGCCGCGATGGTGCTGGAAAACGCGCACAAAGGCAGATTGTCGATGGCGGACCCGCTGCCGGTTACCGATTCCGACATGGTGGTCTATTCCCCCTATGTCGAAGCGCAGCGTGCCAAAACCCCGCCCGAAACGGTGACCGTCGAGGGGGCTGCCTCGGCGGCCGTGTCGCTCAGCGACAACACCGCCGCCAACCTGCTGCTCGACCGGCTTGGCGGGCCGCAGGGCTTTACCGCATGGCTTCGCGGCAAGCGCGACAACGTCACCCGGCTGGATCGGCGCGAGCCCGAGCTCAACGAAAACGCGCTCGGTGATCCGCGCGACACCACCACGCCTGCCGCGATGGCCGAAACCACCCGCTCGCTGGTAGTCGGCAACGCCATGCCGGTCGGCCAGCAGCAGCTGCTGTATCGCTGGATGGAGAACACATCGACCGGGCTCAAGCGCATTCGCGGGGGCCTGCCCCAGGGCTGGAGCGCGGGCGACAAGACCGGCAGCTGCGGCAATGCGTATAACGACGTTGCGGTCTTCACCGCCGAAAACGGCAAGCGCTACACGCTCGCGATCTATCTCGACCGGCCCGCGGTCAAGGGCGACGCGGCCAGCACAATCATCGCCGATGCCACCCGCGCGGTGCTGCCCGCGCTGCGTTGAACGTGGACTGTTCAGCGGTTCTTGCTTTCCCCGCAACTTGTCGCCATATGCGCCTTGGGAGTCGGGCGGACGTAGCCGTCGCCAATCTGGTCAGGTCCGGAAGGAAGCAGCCACAACGATTTTCGCCGCGGGTCGTCCGGCTCCTACCAATCCCACATCTTGAGCGCACCGAGCGGCCATTGCGGTTTTTGAACAGCCGCGCGGATTCGTTTCCATCCCTGCGCGGCAGCGGCTAATCACGTGCGATGCATGATTCCCCGCAGCCAGATACGGACAGCGACACCGACGACGAAGCCCTGATGCCCGGCCTCGGGCTGGACATGCCGCCCGTTCCGGCGCCTGCTCCAGCGCCTGCCACCGGCCAGGCCTATCGCGTTCTGGCGCGCAAATACCGCCCCCAGACCTTTGCCGAATTGATCGGCCAGGATGCCATGGTCCAGACCCTGGGCAACGCCATCCGCCGCGAGCGGCTGGCACATGCTTTCCTGATGACCGGGGTGCGCGGGGTGGGCAAGACCTCGACCGCGCGGCTTATCGCCAAGGCGCTCAATTGCATCGGCCCGGACGGGCAGGGCGGCCCGACGATCGCGCCGTGCGGCGTGTGCGAACCGTGCGTCGCCATCGCCGAAGGCCGCCATATCGACATCATCGAGATGGATGCTGCGAGCCATACCGGCATCGACGATGTCCGCGAGATCACCGAGGCGGTGCGTTATGCCGCCGTGTCGGCGCGCTACAAGATGTACATCATCGACGAAGCGCACATGCTGTCGAAACAGGCGTGGAACGGCTTGCTCAAGACGCTGGAGGAGCCACCGCCGCACGTGAAGTTCCTGTTTGCGACCACCGAGGTCAACAAGGTGCCGATTACGGTGCTGTCACGCTGCCAGCGATTCGACCTCAAGCGCATTCCGTCCGAGCTGCTCGCCAGCCATTTCGCCGAAATCTGCGTCAAGGAAGCCGTTGTCGCCGAGCCCGATGCGCTGGCGATGATCGCCGACGCCGCCGAGGGATCGGTGCGAGACGGCCTGTCGATCCTCGACCAGGCAATCGCGCATGCCGATCTTGGTGGGCACAGCGACGATGCAGGCGCCGCGATGGTGCGCGCCGAGCAGGTGCGCTCGATGCTCGGCCTGTCGGATCGTGGGTCGATGCGGCGGCTGTTCGCGCATCTGATCGCGGGCGATGCCGATGCGATGCTCGCCGATTTGGACGCGCAGCACGGGTTGGGTGTCGATCCTGTCGCGGTAATGCGTGGGTTGCTGGCGATGGTGCACGCGATAACGCTGCAGAAATCTGCCGGCAGGGTGCGCACCGTGCACGGCGAGGAAGACCGCGCGGCGCTTGCCGACTGGGCGGGCAAGCTTGGCCATGCGAGCCTGCACCGGCTGTGGCAATTGCTGCTCAAGGGGCATGACGAGATCGAGCAGGCGCCGGTGCCGCGCGAGGCATGCGAGATGGCATTGCTGCGCGCGCTCTATGCCGCGACGCTGCCCGATCCGGGCACGCTGGCGCGCAGGATGGTGGAGGCGCCGCAGACCGATGCGCCGACGGCTCCTTCGCCCGAACCTTCGCGTCCGCAGGCCGAAGCACCACCGGCTCCCGATGGCGCGCCGCCCTGGGACATGGCCGACTATGGCGAGCCGGTTATTCGGCCCGAACCCCAGCCGATCAGAGAGCCCGGCGAAATCCGCACCATTGGCGACATCGTCGATCTGCTCGACAATGCCGGGCGCTTGCTGCTCGCGGGGCAGGTGCGGACCGATATGCGCCCGGTCGAGATCGGGTCCGATACGCTGACCTATCAGTCCGCTACCGGGCGCGACGACTATGTCCCGCTGCTGCGCGAGGCGCTGGCCGAGATCACTGGGCGGCGCTGGCAGGTCGAGCGCGGCGCTGGCGATGCGCTACCCAGTCTCGCCGAGCAGGAAAAGCATAGCCAGGACGCGATGCGCGATGAAATTCTCAATCATCCGCTGGTAAAGGCGACACAATCCGCCTTTCCCGATGCGGAAATTGACTGGACTGCGGCGGAAATCTCCCCACATGAGGACGATAACCTGCCAACACGGAGTGCCAAGGCATGAAAAGCATGGAAGAAATGATGGCTGCCGCGCAGGAAGCCGCGCAGACCGTCCAGCGTCAGATGAACGAGGCCCAGGCCAAGCTTGAATCGGTCGAGGTCGAAGGCGCCGCCGGCGGCGGGCTCGTCAAGGTTCGTGCCACCGCCAAGGGGCGCATCCTGGGCGTGTCGATCGACGACAGCCTGATCGTGCCTGCCGACAAGCAGATGCTCGAGGATCTCATCGCCGCCGCGTTCAACGATGCGCGCACCAAGGCCGATCGCGCGAGCGAGGAAGAGATGAGCAAGATGGCCCAGGGCCTGCCGCTGCCCGCAGGCTTCAAGCTGCCGTTCTGACCCCGTTAACCCGGGCAGGTGCAGGGTCGCTTGTCGCGGCCGCACCCTGTGACCATATAACGGGCTGACTGCTGCCGATTGACCGGCGCACCCAGCCCAAGATGGATTGAACCGAATTGACCATGTTCCAGACCTATCCCCTGCTTCCCCTGCGCGACATCGTGGTGTTCCCGCAGATGATCGTTCCGCTGTTCGTGGGCCGCGACAAGTCCGTCGCCGCGCTCGAGCGGGCGATGGAGCAGGACAAGGAAATCTTCCTCGTCGCGCAGCTCGACCCGGCGCGGGACGATCCCGATCGTGACGATCTCTACGACATCGGCGTGATCGCCACCGTCCTCCAGCTGCTCAAGCTTCCCGATGGCACCGTCCGCGTGCTGGTCGAGGGCGGCGAACGTGCGCGTCTCAACCGGCTAGAGGTTACAGGCGACCATGTGCTGGCCGAGGTCGAGGCACTGCCCGCGCGCGCCGTCAGCGGCACCGATGTCAACGCGCTGATGCGTTCGGTGGTCGATCAGTTTGAAAACTATGCCAAGCTCAACAAGAAGATGCCCGCCGAAACCGCGGTGCAGCTTGCGGAGATCGATGATGCGTCCAAGCTCGCCGATGCGGTGGCTGCGAACATCGCGGTCAAGGTCGCCGACAAGCAGAGCCTGCTGACCGAGGATGATCCGGTCAAGCGGCTGGAGATGGTGTTCGGCTTCATGGAAGGCGAGCTCGGCGTGCTGCAGGTCGAGAAGAAGATCCGTGGCCGCGTCAAGCGCCAGATGGAAAAGACCCAGCGCGAATATTATCTCAATGAGCAGCTCAAGGCGATCCAGTCCGAGCTGGGCAATGGTGATGGCGACGATGGCAACGGTGTTGCCGAACTCGCCGCCAAGATCGAGAAGCTGAAGCTGTCCCCCGAAGCCAAGGCGAAGGCGACGTCCGAGCTCAAGAAGCTGCGCGGCATGGCGCCGATGTCGGCCGAAGCGACCGTGGTGCGCAACTATCTCGACGTGTTGCTGGGCCTGCCGTGGGGCAAGAAGTCGAAGCTCAAGAAGGACATCACCGAAGCGCAGAAGGTGCTCGACGATGACCATTTCGGGCTGGAGAAGGTCAAGGACCGGATCATCGAATATCTTGCCGTTCAGGCGCGCACCAACAAATTGAAGGGCCCGATCCTGTGCCTTGTCGGCCCTCCGGGTGTCGGCAAGACCTCGCTCGGACGGTCGATCGCGAAGGCGACGGGCCGCGAGTTCGTGCGCCAGTCGCTCGGCGGCGTGCGCGACGAAGCGGAAATCCGCGGCCACCGCCGGACCTATATTGGCTCGCTTCCGGGCAAGATCGTCAACAATCTCAAGAAGGCAGGGACCAGCAATCCGCTGTTCCTGCTCGACGAGATCGACAAGCTTGGCCAGGATTTCCGCGGCGACCCGGCATCGGCGCTGCTCGAGGTCCTCGACCCCGAACAGAACGGCAAGTTCCAGGACCATTATCTGGAGATCGACATCGATCTTTCGGACATCATGTTCGTGACCACCGCAAACAGCCTGAACCTGCCGCAGCCTTTGCTCGACCGCATGGAGATCATCCGGCTCGAGGGCTATACCGAGGACGAGAAGGTCGAGATCGCCAAGCGGCACCTGATCGCCAAGCAGATCGAAGCGCATGGGCTGAAGGCGGGTGAGTTCGAGCTGACCGAAGAGGGCTTGCGCGACCTGATCCGCTATTACACCCGCGAGGCGGGCGTGCGCACGCTCGAGCGCGAAATCGCCCGGCTGGCGCGCAAGTCGCTGCGCCGGATCCTTGAAGGCAAGGACAAGGGTGTCGTCATCACCGGCGAAAACCTGTCCGACTTTGCCGGGGTGCGCAAGTATCGCCACGGCATCGGCGAGACCGAGAACGACATCGGTGCGGTGACGGGGCTTGCCTGGACCGAAGTGGGCGGCGAACTGCTGACCATCGAGGCGGTGACCGTGCCCGGCAAGGGCATGATCAAGACCACCGGCAAGCTTGGCGAGGTGATGCAGGAATCGGTGCAGGCGGCGTTCTCCTTCGTCAAGGCGCGGGCTCCTGCCTATGGTATCAAGCCCAGCCTCTTCGCGCGCAAGGATATCCATATCCACCTTCCCGAAGGTGCGGTGCCCAAGGATGGTCCGTCTGCGGGTATCGGCATGGTTACCTCGATAATCTCGACGCTCACCGGCAATGCCGTCCGCCGCGAGGTGGCGATGACCGGGGAGGTCACGCTGCGCGGCCGGGTACTGCCGATCGGCGGGCTCAAGGAAAAGCTGCTCGCGGCGCTGCGCGGGGGCATCACGACCGTGCTCATCCCGGCGGAGAACGAGAAGGACCTCGCCGAGATTCCGGAAAACGCCAAGCAGGGGCTGACCATCATCCCCGTGAGCCATGTCGACGAGGTGCTGCGTGTCGCCCTGGTCGATCCGCTGGTTCCGATCGAATGGACCGAGGCCGACGAACTGGCTGCGCAGCCGCGAGTCGGCGGCAGCGATATCGCAGGCGGCGCGGTCACGCACTGAGCCTTACACCGGAGGCCGGGATGGTGCATTGCAGCATCCCGGCCTCCTGCGCTTCCAGCGGAAACATTACCGTAACATTGCGACAAAGTGCCCGGAAATGCGCGCTTTTCCCTTTGACACTTGGATTTAACTGGTTCTAACTCGGCACCCTCAAAGCCGCGATTCAGCTATATTCAACAATAATCAGGGGGTTCCCACGGCATGAACAAGAATGATCTCATTTCTGCAGTCGCTGATCAGAGCGGCCTCAGCAAGACCGACGCCAGCAAGGCGGTGGAAGCAGTGTTTGATTCGATCAGTGGTGCGCTTGCCAAGGGCAGCGAAGTCCGCCTGGTCGGCTTCGGCACGTTTTCCGTGAGCAAGCGCAAGGCATCGACCGGACGAAACCCGCGCACCGGCGAGAAGATGGAAATCAAGGCATCGACCCAGCCCAAGTTCAAGGCCGGCAAGGGCCTCAAGGATGCAGTCAACTGATCTGACGGGAGCTGGTTGACAGCACCCGCAACGAACGCAGACTTTGAGCGGGCAGGGGTCGCAAAGCCAATTACCCCCCCGTTGAATACCGACAGCTGAAAAGGCGGCGCAATCCTGTGCCGCCTTTTTTGCGTCAGCCATCACGTGGGGCACAACTGACGGTGACGCGGCGCGCAGGCCCGGTCAGCCCGCCTTGCGGATGGCCGCAGTCACCTCGTTGGCGCGCGCGGTAGCCTCGCGCTCGATCGCCTGCCAGTCGCGGACATAGGCCGCAGCAAAGCCATTGATGCCCTTGCGCTGATATTGTTCGACATGCGCCAGCTCGTGCGCCCAGATCCACACATTCTGCGTCAGCCGTTTGCTGGAGAACACCACCTGGCGGTTGAGCGCGACCGCGCCCTCGTCCATGTACTGCTCGGTCAGGAACGTGCCCAGATCGACCCGGCCGGTCCCGATCGTCCAGCGGACCGAGCCGATCAGTTTACGGTCGAAATAGGGTGCCAGGGTTTCCGCCATCGGCGCAGGGATGCTGCGCGCACCCGCGCGCGAGGATTGCGCCTCGGCATGACGGATCGCCTGGGCGAGAACCGGGGCGGTCACGCGCGCCGACCGCTGCACCAGACGCCCGGACTCGCTCTGGGCCTGCGCTGCCACCCGCCGCGACGACTGGACGGATTGCTCGCCCAGCACTGCAAGCGCGCGGGCCATCCTGGGAGGCGGCGTCAGCATCTCTTCGCTCGGGCGTTCGATACAGCCACCCAGAGCCACCACGCCAAGCCATGCCAGCGATCCCGCTGCGATCTTCAATCCATGCATGCCGGGCCCGCTAGGCGATCCCTCATTGACCCGCAAGACGGATCAGGGCTTCCGGTCCTTTCTCGAGACGGCTGTTGACCTTCCAGGTCAGCACCGATTTGCCCGAGACCGTGGTCGGGCCTTCTTCGGTGTTGTTGGTCAGCACTCCGCCATCGGCGGTGATGGTGAAGGTGCCCTCGGGCTTGGGCTGTGCGGCCTTGGCCGGGCTTGCGGCTGCCCCGGCCATCGCGCCAAGGCCGGCCATGTCGCCTCCGGCCCCGCCACCCGAATAGGCAGGCGCGACCACCTTGACGTTGCCGTCCTTTCGCCGGGTGATCGTCACGAACGGCATCACCGCGCCGCCACCATCGATCAGCGGGAAGGCAAAGCCCTGGCCGACGGTCCCGGTAATGGCATATTCGACATCGATGATGCGGTTGCCGCGATAGCGAACCGATTTCCAGCCTTCCTGCTTCTTGAGCTGGTCGACCAGTTCGGTGATGCTTTCGTCACTGCCGAAATCGCCCATTCCGCCCATCTGGCCCATTCCTTCGCCATCCTTGTTCGGGGCCTGGGCTACGTCGAAGTCCTTGCGCTGCTGCGCTAGCTCGGCCGGCGTGCACTCGCGCTCGTCGGAGGTGGTCTCGTCATAGCAAGGGCTGGCGGCAAACTCGGCCGGGGGAGACGATGTGTCGGTCACCACGATCTCGCCTGCATACGTGAAGGTGAAGCTGCCATCGCGCTGCAGATCGAGCGTCGAGGTGAACTTGCCGGGCGAGAGCAGGCAACCGGCCAGCAGCAGCGGAATGGCCAAGGCCGCGATCAGGCGCATCATCTTCATTTCCGTGTCCCCTTCGGTGCGACCCGGTTTGAACATAAGCGTGATTATGCGGTGCCGGTCAGGCCGGGTCCAGCATGATCAGCGCTTCGGGTGCCTTTTTGGTGCGGGTGTTGATGCTCCATTGCAGCGTCTTCATCGCGCCCGATGCGACCGGCCCGTCATCGGTATTGTTGGTCAGGATCTCGCCATCCGTCCGGATCGTGAAGGTGCCATCGGCCTTGGGTAGACCGGCAAACAGCTTGGCCTCCTCCTTGTTTTCCATCGATCCGATCGCCTGCAGCATCGGGATCAACCCGCTTATGCCGCCGCCCAGAAAGCCGCCATCGCCCGATCCGGAAAAGCCGGGCGCATCGATCCGGACCGCACCATTGGCGCGCGCCGCGGCTATAACGAAGGGCGGCAGGCCTCTGGTCTTCTCGATCACCGGAAAGACATAGTCCTGGTCGATGCGGCCCGAGGCGGCATAGTCGACCACGAACAGCCCATCGCCCTTGTGGACGATGTCGCGCCAGCCCTTCTGCTTCTTGATGCGCACTATGAACTCGTCGATCGCATCGGGTGAGCCGGGATCGATCCCGCCCATCAGCTCCTTGAAAATGTCGATCATGCGCGCGTCCTCGGCCTTCTTGGCCGCGCGCTGGTCTTCCCATTCGCTCTTTTGCCGCTCGATTTCCGCTGCGGTGCATTCGCGCTCGATGGCCTCTTCGGTCCAGGCCTCCTCGTCCTGCAGATAGGCAGTCTTGAGCACCGCGCCATCGATCTGCGCCGGGTCACCGTAACAGGGGTTGGGGATGAAATCGGTGCCTTTGCTGTCCATCGCGGCGCCCATGGCCACCAGTTGGGCAAGCCCCATCAGATGGATCTCGCCCTTATAGGCGAAGCTGAACCCGCCGCTGCGCATCACCGTCATGTCGGCGGTGAACTTGCCGGGCGACAGCAGGCAGCCGGTCAGCATCAAGGCCGCTGCGGCAGCCACCCATATCCGCGCTGCCATCTGCCCCCCAGGCCGCATCAGCCTTCTCCCCGGTCCATCCGAATCGCGTAGAGCGAGATCGCTGCCGCATTGGACACGTTCAGGCTTTCCATCGCGCTGCTGATCGGCAGGCGGGCGAGCACGTCGCAATGGCCCGCGACATTGTGCCGCAACCCTTCGCCTTCTGCGCCCAGCACCAGCGCGATCGGGCCGGTGCCCAGCGTCTGCGCCAGGGTATCGCCTGCCTCGCCATCGAGCCCGATGCGCCAATAGCCGGCCTCGGCCATTTCCTCCAGCGCGCGCGACAGGTTCACCACCCGCACCCAGGGGACGATCTCGAGCGCGCCCGATGCCGCCTTGGCCACGGTGCCCGATTCGGGCGGAGCGTGGCGGTCCTGCGTCACGATGGCCGCGGCGTCGAATGCCGCGGCGGAGCGGAAGATCGCGCCGACATTGTGCGGATCGGTAACCTGGTCGAGCACGACGATCGGGCGAAGCGGATCGCCCGACAGGACATCGGCAAGCACCATGTCGTCGAGCGGTTCGACCTCGATCACCACACCCTGGTGGGGGGCATCGCGCGCGACCAGCCGTGCGAGATCGGCGACGTCGGCGAATTCGACCGGAACACCCTGCGGCAATTCCAAGTCCGACAGCGCCTCGCGGGTGCCGCGAATCCATCGGATTTGCCGTTCGGGGTTGTTGAAGGCTGCTTCCACCGCATGGGTGCCCCAGAATCGGGGAAACTTGCCACCTTCAAGACCGGCCTTGCGTTGCCGGTTGCGCGCGCCGCGCTTTGCCATAATTTTCGGTCTTTCTTGGGCGATCGGATCGCCGGGGATGATGATGCTGACGCTTTTCGTCCTGTCGGCATTGACAGGCAAGCGCGAATTGTTCAAGGGACCGCCTCTCGGCAAGAACGGCTCCTTCCAAGGGGCCAGCACACAGGGTTTCGACGTGTGGACAGGTGGCCGAGTGGTTAATGGCAGCAGACTGTAAATCTGCCCGCGAGAGCGTACGCTGGTTCGAATCCAGCCCTGTCCACCACCCCTTCTAAGTCGCTGTAAAGGCTTGGAATTCTCTGAAATCACTGGGTGTTCATATGGATCTAGTACAAACGTACGAGGTCAATGCCCGTGTGTGCCTGTCTCCATAAAGCGCCAAACGGGGTGCACGAATGCTGCCTGAGCATACCCGCTGCGCTGCGGCCCGGATTCGACGGTCGGCGGGAAATCGCGCACACCTTGCGGACCAAGGACCGGGACACGGCAAAGAAGCTGATCCTGGAGCATGCCAGTGCCGCGATGGCCCCGCTCGATGATGCGCGGGCACCGTGAGATGGGGAGCGGGAGCAAGCGGCGCTGGTTGCCGCAGTTGCAGGCGAACACCGATGTTCAACGCTGCCGATCTGAGCGACCGGGTCTTGATTGTGAGCTGCCAGGAACCACGTCAGATCGTGGAGCAAAGCCGTCGTGCTCGACCGAAATCAGGAACGACCGGTTTTACTGAACCGGCCATTCTCGAACGGGTGAAAATGGTTGCGGGGAAGCCTGGGTTGGGCCGTTTTCAGAATGCTATCTCGGAGCGATTGTCCTATCCGAAAAGTGCGCACCTATGGACTTCAACCAGGTCTGGATTGGACGCAACTCTTCGGTAAGGCAATCTACGCCTGCAACCGGATGTCATCGGCGTGCGCAGGATAGGGTGCCGTTTTGCCCGGATCGAATGGCTTGCCGCCCAGCTTGCTGGCAAAGCCGTGGTTGACGTCGCGGTGGTGCGCCTCGTCCGCCCGGACGAGCAGGACGACATCGCGCAGCGTCGCATCGCCTGCCATCTTCCAGTAATGCTTGGCAATCGCAGGGGCAGGTACGTTGGGCGAGCGGCCTTCGTCGATCTCCTGAAGGTATAATGTGTAGCTGATCACCGCTTCTTCCTCGAAATAGCCCACGACGCGGTGCGCGGTGCGAGACGAAACCAGATAGAGGATCGAGAACAGCACCAGGAAAATCCACTGCGCCATCAGGATGACCAGCCGCTCGAACAAGGTCGGCTTGGCAATCTCGATAAACGTCATCAGGTGCATGCGCTCGTTCTCCGCTTCTTCCATCAGGGTGCGGATCCAGCCTTCATCATCTTTCATCGCGCGCAGGCTGGTCAGATGGGTGAACATGGCACCGACCATGCCGGGCACCGCGGCGACCGTCTCGAGCACGATGGCACGGTGCCCGTAGCGCTTGGCGAAAAAGGTGTCAGCCGTGAAGCGCAGCAGCTTGGTGAAGCCAAGCGCGAACCGGTCCGAAAGGCCCTCGGGGGCATGATGGATCAACGGCTGGGCATCATGCTCAGCGGCCAGCGCCTGCCGGTCGGGCGTAAGAATCGTGTTGACCATATTCGGTCCTTTCAGGACACGGAGGGTGCAATCGGGGAGGGAGTGCCTGTTCAGTCGCGTGATGTGCACGCAGCGCCAGCGGCAGAATTTTTGACGGCTATGACGAAACGTGGTGGGTGAATGCCCGATTGCAAGGCGATGTTGGGCGCCTTGCGACCAATCGAACGGGCAGGCTTGATGTTAGCGCGTTGAAGCAACGCGTTCCAAAGCGTTGCTCTCGGCTTGCGCATACATAGCCGCTTCCTTGCCGATCAAGATCTCGGCCAGTGCCCAATACGCCTCGCCCCAGGCCGACAGGACCTCATCGGTGGCTGCGTCGCCCAGAATGTCGCGGATCGCAGGCAACAGGGCATTTGCGACCATTGGATAGTGCTCGGGCCTGACGCCTGTCTCAACATGCCGCGCGGCCATACGCATTACCGGGGCCGTCAACGCTTCGAGCTTGTCGATGTTCTGCGCACAGGCGAGAATGGCTGCGGCAAGCCGGCGCGGCTGTTCGCCGCTTTCCTGCGCGGCTTCGTCAAACATTGCCTTGACCGCAGGATCGACGAACAACCGCTCGTACATCCGTTGGGTGATCGCCACGCCATGCTGTTGCAGCGCAGGCGCGGTCGAATTGACGATTGCTCTGGTCTTGGCGCTCAATATTCTGCTCATTTATTTCCACCTCAGGGATAGCCAGTGTGGCAGCTTGCTGCGCACGGGCATGGGTGAGTGTCAGGTCAGAACAGACCGTGGCTGCCACCGACCGCGCCCCCCAGCGTGATCAGCGAAAGCATGATCAGGATGTGGTGGACGCGTTCCATTCGCGCGAAATCGGCTTGCGGGGTCCGCGATGTCGCGAGGCGGCGGTGTAGAAACAACGGCTCGATGATGAACAGCATCAGCGTGAATACCGCCCAAAGCGCGACCATTGCGTGCATCCACCAGAAGCTCGGATCGGCAAAACGGCTCCACATCTCGGCCCGGTGCACCATCCAGAAGCCGCTGGCCCCTGCGAGAAGGACCCAGATCTTGGCCTGCCCTGCGAAGCGCCCCTCGATCGCATGGAATTTGCCAAGCCTGTCAGCAGGGGCTTCACTGTGCCGGATTGTCGGCATCACCAGCCAGGTGACAAAGCCCACACCGCCGATCCAGAACAACACCGCCACGACGTGGACGATGCGCGCGAGCGCAAAATCATCCACCGGACCACTCGGACGTCAGGTCGCCAGCAAGGGCCGGTTCTGACCGGTAAAACTCGACCTGCATCGACATCTTGCCCAGAGGGACCACGTAATGCGTGGCCAGCGGTGCAATCGGTGCAGGCGTATCCGGTGTGACCAGCACTTCGCGACGCGGGTCGGTGAAGATCAACTGCACCTCGCCTTCCAGCACGCGCAAAAGACCCCAGGTCCCGTCCTTGGTTCGATGATCGTTGCGCAGTTTATCGGGCAGCGACTGCTCGTCGAAAACAGGCGAGGATGCATAAGGTGTCAGCGTCATGGTTTGGTCTCCAGGGGGACAGGCTCAGTCGTTCGGTTGCGCAGCGCCGCCAGCCCACCGCGTTCGGCAAGCACCCCGGTCAGCAGGCTGTCGGAAATCCGGTGGGCCGATGTTCGGAACCGTTCTGCTGCTGCTTGATCCCCGGCGTCCTGCGCGACAGTGGCATCCCAGAGCGCCAGCCAGCGCTCGAAATGGGCCTTGGTCAAGATGCCCAGCGCTATGTGCTTCTGCATCGGCCGACCGTTGAAGCGGCCAGGTTCGATCATGATAGAGGCCCAGAAATCCTTCATTCGCGGCAGGTGATGCGACCAGTTGGCGACGTGTTGGGCAAAGATCGGCCCGAGCAGGTCATCACGCTGGATGCGAGCATAGAAATGATCGACCAACTCGCCGATCAGGGTTTCGTCGATGCCAGCTTCGGCAGCCTTTGCGCGTTGTTCCGTACGGACGCGCTCGGCATGTGCTGTTGCGTTCATCGCGCGCGTCCTGATAAGATGTATTGCATTTGCATCTTATACTGCGACTGGCGGCAAATAGCAATATTTGATATGCATGTTTAATGAGATTGTCGTTGCACGCCGATTACGCCCTGCGCACCCTGATGTATCTGGCGGTCCATGATGGCCACAGGTCGATCGGCGAGATCGCGCAGGCCTATGGGATATCCAAGAATCACCTGATGAAGGTGGCACAACGTTTGGTGGCGGAGGGTTTTCTTGAGGCCGTACGCGGGCGATCCGGTGGCCTTCGGCTGGCGCAGGCCGCAACTCAAATCAATGTCGGCCAAGTCGCGCGCAAGATGGAAGAAACCGGCAGCTTCGTGGAGTGCTTCGATCCCGCCACCAACAGCTGCGTAATCACGCCAGCATGTCAGTTGCGCCACGCCCTGGCCGGCGCGCTCGAGGCGTTCTTCCGGCACCTCGATCGCTATTCACTTGGCGATCTGGTCAAGGACCCCGCAGCGGTTCGCGGAAGCTTGCTGCTGTCCGGTTTCGACGGCTAGTGGTACCCCATGTGGATCGCGATTACCGACACCAGCGCCATGCAAGCAGAGACCGATCATCGATCTTGAAATGTCCTGACTTGGATCGCCTGCCGCCCGAAGACCCTGGGACCATGCTACCGATGTGAATGCTAACATCACTGGCCGGTTACTCAAAAATCGGCCCTCTTGAGGCGTCTACAGCTTCGGCCGACCATTCTTCGCAGAGAAATGGCCGCGCATCCCTCGATTAGCGCAACTGACTGTCCTTGCTGCCCCTGCGGTTGATGCCTGCGGTGGGCATCTGCTGGTCGCGTTTCGACTGGCACTCGATGCACGTTCGTGTGCCAGGCAGCGCCTCGCGCCGCGCTTGCGGAATATCCTCGCCACAGACGTCACAATATTCTGATCCCTCGCCGATCGGCAAGCGAGCCCGTGCACTGAGCACGGCGTCTGTTATCGTGTCGTCGATCTGATCTTGTATCGCACCGTCGCGCGCCCAGCCATTGGCCATAACAACGTCTCCTGATTGTGACGCAAACCGGATCCGGCATGGCCGCCCGATCCGTTTGCCCGCTCATACCAGTCTTCCAAGTCCGAACATGCGGCTTCTGACCCCCGTGCGGAAAGTCAGATCTTGCAAATCAAACCTGGGCGAATACCCCCTATCTGGTGGGTCAATGATCCCAATTCCCGAGAGGATGAGGATCGAAGAGAATATGCCTCAGCGGCATCCTTTATCTGGTTTGCGCGGACTCGTCCGCCATGCCCGGAACGCTGTGCGGCAGGAAAAACGCAACCATCGCGCGTGATGCATCTGGTCCGCTGGCATCGGTATACGTCCCGCCAGAGTTTCCGCCAGACCAGGCATGGCCTGCGCCGTGGACGGTCCATTGTTCAATCTGGACCTCCCCATCAGCACTGCAGTTCTTTTCGCGGGTGTATGTCCGACCCTTCGGCGTGGCGCCTCGCTCACGCGTGATGGTCAGCGGCCTGCCGATCTGCTGGGCAGCATTGGCAACGATCTGCGCGCTATTGATCGCGTGGACCTTGGCGTCATTGTCGCCGTGAAAGGTAATGACCGGAACGAATCTGCCTGCGCGATCACGCCCGTATGTCTGCCGGGATCCGTCGCGCATCGCGGTGAAAGCCGACATCATGTCTGTTGCCGCACCACACGCAAGCCCGGAGTGAATGCCCACTGCAGCATAAATGTCCGGATAGGCCGACGCCAGGATCGCGGCTGCCGCCCCGCCCGCCGACAATCCGGCGACATATACCCGGCTCGCATCTGCGCCGTGTTCTGCAATGATCTCGCGGGTGAGCGCAGCGATCATCGCAGGCTTTCCCTTGTCGCGCTGCTGCTCGCCCGGCTTAAACCAGTTCCAGCATCGCGCGATATTCGCCGATGCCGGCTGGCTGGGGTAGGCGACGATGAAGCCCAGTTCCTCGGCCAGCAGGTTCATTCCGGTTCCGCGGGCAAAGTCGCCGGGTGTCTGGGTACAGCCGTGCAGCATGACCACCAGCGGCAGCCCGCTTGAAGGCCTTGCCGGTAGATACAACCAATAGCTGAGCGCGCCCTCCGGGCCGGAAAAATCGTGTTCGACAAAGCTGCCAATGCCCGGAGCAGCTGGGAGCCGCTTGGCTTTCATGGGCTTGGCCTGCGGCTTGGGCCTGGCTTTCGCTTTGCCTTTCGTGTTGGGTGCTGGAAGCATCAAGGGGGCTGCAGGCAGATCGCGCTGAATGGTATCGGTGCCGGTGAAGCCCTCAACACCCCACGCCATCCCGCGTTTCGTCGTTCGCGCTGAAAGAGCGGACTGGATCAGCCTTGTGGCAGCACCCAGGTTGCCCGCGCGGGTAAGCCGCAGAGCTTTGGCCATGGCAGGCCTCATCTTCGTCATGACGTTCGCATTCATTGATTGGGGGAAAGTGATTTGCCTGTCTGGTTCTCGGTCGGATCAGGCAGGAAGATGACGATCAATGTTCCAATAGGTTGCGGACCAGCCTGCATTTCAGTGACAATCCTGCCTGTTAGCGGTCAGTCCTCTCTGAACGGCCAGTGACCATTCGGCAGACAATCCTTGAGAGGCACGCCTGCTCGTGCTCGTCCCCTCGCAACTCTTTGTGGGAGGTCACCACCCTGCTAGCCCATACAGCAGGGGGAACGGATTTTGCAGATGATGACACGACGCTCGATATTCATCGCACTGATGCTGACGGGATTGTTCGTTCTGGGGTTTCTTGCTGTGCTGGCTGGTCTCGGCCCTGACTGGACTGCTTACGTCCCGGCAAGCTGCACTGCCACGCGCTGTTTTTGCGAGGCGCCGCGAACCGGCATGCTGCTGCTGCAGCCGGCGAACACCTGGTCATCCTTCGGCTACGTCCTGATCGGCAGTCTGATGCTTGCACTGCCCTATGATCGTGATCCGGATTCGGCGTTGTCCGGGATTTCTGGGCGAACACTGGGCGTTACCGCGATCGTGGTCGGCCTGGGATCTGGCTTGCTGCACGCCACATTGACCTTGTGGGGCCAGTTCTTCGATGTGCTGGGCATGTATCTTGTGGGTTCTTTCCTTCTGGTCTCGGCGATAGCGCGGTGGCGCCGGATCCCCGATGGCGCTGCAGTCGCAATTTATGCTTTGCTGTGCTTGTCGCTGGTCACCATCCTCCTCGTTGCGCCTGAAGTTCGCAGATGGCTGTTCGCCGTTCTTTTGATCCTCGCGATCGTCATGGAACTGGTCTTTGCCCGCAGGTGGCGACCGGGCGCAAGGATTGCATTCTATCTCTGGGGTCTGGCTGCGACAGCCAGCGCGTTCGTCATCTGGGTCCTGGATCAGGAAGGTGTGGTCTGCGCGCCTCACAGTCTCATACAGGGCCATGCCGTGTGGCATCTGCTCGGGGCGGGCTCGCTCTGGCTTTCCTTCAATTATTACCGCAGCGAGCGTCGGCACGCGGCCCTTTAAGCAGCTGCAGATCATGACGGATGCCCAGGTCGGCTATGGCCGCAATCGGGCGCAGAAAGGCAATCTAGCCAGGGCACGGGTTTGATGCCAAAAGGCGTTGTGAGACGGCCATGCGCTATCATGCGCTCCGGCCCGGCAGAGCCGAAAGACCAACGTTGACCCCACAACTCGAATTGCGCGGGCTCACCAAAAGCGTTCCTGGCGGTCGCGTTCTGTTTCGCAATCTCTCGTTGAGCGTTGCGGCGGGCGAACTTGTCGCCATTATCGGCGAGTCAGGGTCGGGCAAGTCGACATTGCTCAACATCGCTGCGGGGCTTGATGTTCATGATGAAGGCCAGATCCTGATTGGCGGCGAAAACCTGGGCCAGATGGATGATCGTGGGCTGACCGATTTGCGCCGCCGCCGGATCGGCTTTGTGTTTCAGGCCTTTCATATCCTCCCATATCTGACCCTGCGCCGAAACGTCGCGCTGCCGCTCGCCCTGGCGGCGTGTGACAAACGCGAGATCACAGCGCGCGCGGATGCGATGCTTGACATGGTGGGCCTTGGCAGCCGGGGCGATGATTATGCGCGCGATCTTTCTGGCGGGGAACTGCAACGCATTGCGATTGCGCGGGCCCTGATCCATCGACCGGCATTGATCCTGGCCGATGAGCCGACGGGAAACCTGGATAGCAAAACGGCCGCGCGCATTCTGCAGCTGTTTGCGGATTCGACGCGGAATTCGGGATCGGCAGGTTTGCTGGTCACGCACTCGGCCGCGGCAGCAGCCATTGCCGACCGGACGCTGGTCCTGACCGAGAATGGACTGGCCCCCGCCAATGTCTAGCCATTCGGCCCGGGCGCTTGCGTGGCTGATCACAGGCGAGGCGCGGCAGCATCCCGGGCGGATCGCGATTGCAGTGATCGCCATTGCCATCGGGGTCGCGCTGGGGTTTGCGGTACATCTGATCAACGGATCGGCACTCGCGGCATTTGGTCAGGCGGTGAACACGGTGAACGGTGCCGCGGACCTGAAAATCGAGGCGGCGAGCCGTCTTGGCTTTGACGAAGCGCTTTATGCCAAGGTTATGCAGGTTGAAGGGGTCGCCGATGCCAGCCCGGTCGTCGTGCTCAGGGCAGGGGTTGCGCGCGGCGAGCCTTTCACATTGCTCGGGCTGGATATCATCCGCGCGGCCGAGGTGACGCCCAGCCTGATCGGTGCGCCCGCCAGCGGCCCCGGTGGCGGAAAACAGGGCGGCGGGGGCGATGAGGTGTTTGCCAGCGACGCGCTGTTCCTGTCGAGCGCTGCGCTGATCGCCGGAAAGTTGCGCATCGGTGACCGTGTGACGGTCAATGCCAATGGGCAGGTGCATCCGATGACCGTGCGCGGCCTCCTTCCCGGGGTTGCCGAGGGGCGACGCGTCGGCATGATCGACATTGCCGCTGCGCAGTGGCGGTTCGGGCGGCTGGGCAGGATCGACCGGATCGACCTGAAATTGACGTCCGATGTGCAGGCAAGCGACCTCCGTGCACGGCTGATGCCGCTTATCCCGGCAGATGCGATTGTCAGCGACCAGGAGGACGACGCGCAACAGAGCGATGGTCTTTCGCGCGCCTATCGCGTCAACCTGACGATGCTGGCGCTGGTCGCGCTGTTTACCGGCACGTTCCTCGTCTATTCGACCCAATCGCTTTCGGTCACCCGGCGTCTGCAAAGTTTCGCGTTGCTCCGCACGATCGGGATGCAACGCCGCGGGATTGTTGCATTGGTGACGATCGAAGGCGCGCTGGCCGGGCTGATCGGGGCGACGCTTGGCCTGCTGATAGGCTTTGGTCTGGCTGCTGGCGCGCTCGATATCCTGGGTGGAGATATTGGCAGCGGGATCTTCGACGGTGCGCCGCCTGCACTCATCCTTGCGCCTTTGGCAGCTGCCGGGTTTTTTGCCCTGGGCGTTGCGGCGGCGGTGGGTGGCAGCCTGATTCCGGCATTGCACGGTGCACGCGCCGCCCCCGCCGTTGCGCTCAAGAACGCCGGGGATAGCATCGATCCGCGTGATCGGTTGGCGGGCGGATTGCCGCTCACGCTGCTGATTGCAGGGATAGGTGCCGCGTTGCTGCCTGCGGTGGGCCGACTGCCGCTGTTCGGCTACCTCTCGGTTGCGCTTTTGCTGGCTGCGGGCATCACAGCGATGCCATGGCTTGCGCGCGCGCTGCTTGCTCCGTTGGCCCGTGCATCGCACCGCAATGTGCCGATGGATCTGGCGATCCAGCATCTTCATGGGGCACTGAGCGCCGCCGCAACCGCTTTGTGCGGTATCGTGGCAAGCACGGCCCTGATGATCGCGATGGCGGTCATGGTCACCAGTTTTCGCGGCGCGGTCGACCAATGGCTTGGCGACATTCTGTCGGGCGATCTGTATGTCCGCTCGGAGCCGGGCTGGGGCGGATTTGATCCACCGTCGCAAGCCCGGATGGCGGCGATCCCCGGCATCGCTTCCATCTCGTTCAGTCGGCAAGTGCCCATCGCTCTCGATCCGAGCGAGCCTCCGATGAGCCTGATCGCGCGTCCGGTCGGCACGGACGGTGCGGCGCTGGAGTTGCTGGGGGAGGAAACCATGCCGCCGCCTGGTATCATCGCGGTCTGGGTCTCCGAACCTGCTGCACGTATCCTGGCGGTCGAACCCGGCGATGCGATCCGTTTGCCGATTGGCACCGGCGCACGCTTTGCGGTGGCGGGAATCTGGCGCGACTATTCGAGGCAGCAAGGCGCGGTGGTGATCGATTCCAGCGATTACGATCGGCTTACGGGTGACAAAGTCCGCGACGATGCCATGGTGCTGCTAGACCCTGGCGCGGATATCAAGGTTGTGCAGCGGGCCATAAGGGCTGCAGCCCCGCCGCCCTTGAAGTCGCGCCTGACAATGGCTGAACCTGCAAGCCTGCGCAACCTGGCGCTTTCGATTTTCGATCGCAGCTTTGCCATTACCTATGTGCTTGAGGCGATTGCGGTCATCGTCGGATTGGCCGGCGTTGCGACCACCGCTTCGGCGCAGGCCAGCGCGCGGACACGCGAGTTCGGAATGCTGCGCCATATCGGCGTCGGGCGCGGACAGATTGTCGCGATGCTCGGGATCGAGGGCGCCTTGCTGGGCGCGGTCGGCGGACTGGTCGGCGTGACACTGGGCGTCGCGATCAGCCAGGTGCTGATCCATGTCATAAATCCCCAATCGTTCAACTGGACAATGACGACGCGGCTTCCGGTGACGCTGATGCTGTCGGTGATCACTGCGCTGGTTGTATCCTCGGCGATCACAGCGATGCTTGCCGGGCGACGGGCCGCATCGATGGATGCGGTTCGCGCGGTGAGGGCCGACTGGTGATCCGCGCCGCATCGCTCAGTCTGGCGGCCCTCGCGCTGACCACCGCCAGTGTCGCGCAGACACCGGGATTGTCTTATCCGGACGTCACGCCGGACCGTGCCTTTTCCTTTCCAGCCGATCACGGCGCGCATCCGGATTTTCGCACCGAATGGTGGTATGTGACGGGGACAGTCAAAACCGCCAAAGGCAAGGATTTGGGGTTCCAGATCACGTTCTTTCGTACGCGGCCGCGTATCGACCCCGGCAACCCCAGCAAGTTTGCGCCGCGACAGGTGCTCTTTGCCCACGCCGCCGTTTCGGATCCGGCCATCGGCAAACTCCTGCATGATCAGCGCGCGGCGCGAAGCGGGTTCGGCATTGCCGAGGCCAGGATTGGTGACGCCGATGTTCGCATCAGGGATTGGCGTCTGGTCAGGTTGGCCGATGGTCGCTTTTCGGCGCGGATTGTCGCGCGCGGGTTTGCGCTGAAGCTGATATTCACGCCCACGCAGCGACCGATCCTGCAGGGCGCAGGCGGCTACAGCCGCAAGGGGGCCGAACCTCAATCTGCCAGCTATTATTATTCTCTGCCGCAGTTGGAGACGACAGGAACGATTACGCGCGGCATATCGACCGAGACCGTCAGGGGGCGCAGTTGGCTCGACCGGGAATGGTCGTCGCGCTTGCTTGGCGGAGCGGCGGTCGGCTGGGACTGGACGGGGCTCAACTTCGACGATGGGGCAGCGCTGATGGCGTTCCGCATCCGCGGCAAAAACGGCCGAAGCATCTGGGCCGGGGGCACATTCCGCCGTGCAAACGGAACAGCGGTGACTTTCAAGCCGAGTGATATCACCTTCACGCCAACGCGGACGTGGCGATCGAAGCGGACTGGAGCAACCTATCCGGTGGCGCAAATTTTGACGATCAGGCTGCCCGAGGGCCAGAAGCGCCTGACGCTGACGCCCATGTTTGCCGATCAGGAGCTCGATGCGCGTTCGAGCGGCCTGCCGGTCTATTGGGAGGGGCTGGTCCGCACCGAAGGTGGCCGGGGTTATCTTGAGCTGACAGGATATGCCGCGCCCTTGGTCATGTAAGGCGCTCAGGACGAACGATCAAAGGCGTCACGGACAAAATCCCGCCCCAGTCGCAGGCCAACAGGATCGACGCTGTGCGCTACACCGTAGGATATGTGGGTCGTGACTGCGACACCAAGATGCTTGAGCTCGGTTTCTGCCATATGCAGCGCCGCGATTGGTACCACCGGATCGGCGGTTCCATGCACCAGCAGCACCGGCGGCTTTGCGAAGTCGGAATGCGCAAGCCCTGCCGTTGCGGTCAGCATTCCCGAATAGCCGACCACGGCAGCGACCGCTTTCGGTCGGCGCAGGGCGACATGAAGCGCCATCATCGTGCCCTGGCTGAAGCCGACCAGCGCGAGGTCCGCCTCGGTCAGTTCATACTCGGCCAGCTTGCGGTCGATAAAGGCGTCTATCGCGGGAGCGGCCGATGCTGCGCCCGCTGCCAGTGCCGACGGCGCGAATCCCGACAGCCCCCACCACTGATACCCGGCCCCCATCATCCCGCAGCGCTGCGGCGCGTGCGGCGCAAGGAACAAGGTATCGGGAAGAGCGTCCTGCCATTGGGGCGCGAGCGAGATCATGTCCGTACCGCTCGAACCATAGCCGTGAAGCAGCAGCACGATGTTCCTGGGCTTGGCTCCGCTCCGGGGCTTCAGGCTGGCGCCATTGACAATTTTTGACACCAATATTTTCCCTCATATGTGCGGAAAGCCGTCCGGGACGAAAGACGCGCCATTCAACAGGTAGAAGCACCGATGGCGGTTTTCCACCCGGAGGCAGACATTTTGGTCGTAATGGCTTCCGGCAGCAAGGTTTCCGCGACATCCGGATAGGTCGCAAGATATCCGTTCGTGCAACCTTCCACGGAAGACGGACCAACCCCGGGCCGAGGTGAACCATAACCCGTCCGGCGGCGTTGTAACCCCATGAACATCCACCACACGCGGACCGGTCGCGGCAAATCCCTCCTGCTGGTCCACGGACTGGGAGGAAGCATCAATTCCTGGAACACGATTTCGCCGGCGCTTGCGCAAACCAGAGAGGTTATTGCGCTGGATCTGCCGGGTCACGGACAGACAACCGCACAAGCAGATAGCGGTACGTTTGACGGGCTGGCGCGCAGCCTGGACGATTGGCTGGGGGAGCAGGGTCTCACGGCGATCGATATGGTCGGCAGCTCGATGGGTGCCCGTCTGGTGCTCGAGATGGCGCGGCGCGGACGTGCCGGTGCGGTCGTCGCGCTCGATCCTGGTGGTTTCTGGCAAGGCTGGGAACGCACGTTTTTTAGAACGACGATCTCGGCATCCATCGCTCTGATCCGGGCACTGCGACCCGCGCTCCCTGTCATATCGGGAAACATCGCGGGTCGGACCGCTCTCATGCTCCAGCTTTCAGCCAGGCCGTGGGCGTTGGATCCGGGCCTGATCGCGCACGAACTCAAGTCGTTTGCGGACACGCGCACCTTCGACGCCCTCGTGAGCGATCTTGCCAATGGGGCAAATCAGCAGGGCCCGGCAAGCACCCGTGCACCGGTTGTGATCGGCTGGGGGCGCAAGGATCGGCTGTGCCTTCCGCAGCAGGCGGACCGCGCCATGGCGGCCTTCCCCTCAGCAACGCTTCATTGGTTTGAGCGCAGCGGACATTTCCCGATGTGGGACCAGCCCGAAGAAACCGTCCGGTTGATCCTGAATACCACGGACACACCACCGATCCGGTAGGGGCTGCGAAGCGGTTGCCCGCGGAGACGCCGCCCAATCTTGTGGTCGAGGCTCAGGCCACGGCCTATCCGCTTTCCTGCGATGAGACTTCTCAAGATCGCACATCAGCGATTGGCATTCGGCGCGATCCCTCTACTAAAGCTCCACAATGCTGCGCATCACCGAACTCACCCTGCCGCTCCATCACCCGGACGACGCGTTGCCTGCTGCAATCTGCAGACGGCTGCGGATCAGCCCGCGCGAGCTAATCCGCCATGTCGTCTCGCGCCGCGGCCATGATGCGCGCGACAAGGCCAACATCCAATTGGTCTATTCGGTCGATGTGAACGTGAAGGACGAGACTGCGGTGCTCGCGCGCTTTCGCAAAGATCGCAACGTCCAGCGCGCCCCGGACCCCCGCTATCATCTGGTCGCCAAGGCGCCGCAAGGGGTCGGCGCAAAGCGGCCCGTCGTTATAGGCGCAGGGCCATGCGGGCTTTTTGCCGGGCTGATCCTGGCGCAGATGGGGTTTCGCCCCATCATCCTCGACCGGGGCAAGGTGGTTCGAGAGCGGACCAGGGACACCTGGGGGCTGTGGCGACGCGGGGTTTTGAACCCGGAATCGAACGCACAGTTCGGGGAGGGTGGTGCCGGTACCTTCTCTGACGGAAAACTCTACAGCCGGATCAAGGATCCGTGCAATCGCGACCGCAAGGTTCTGACCGAATTCGTCAAGGCCGGCGCACCGGCCGAGATCCTGACCGAAGCGCATCCGCACATCGGAACGTTCCGGCTGGTGACGATGGTCGAGTGCATGCGCAGGAGCATCGAGGAACTCGGCGGCGAATATCGCTTCTCGAACCGTGTCGATGGAATCGATATCACGACCGATGCCCAGGGCGATCGCCGCGTGCGCGGCGTCCACTTGAGCACCGGAGAATATCTCGAAGCCGATCATGTTGTGCTCGCCATCGGGCACAGTGCGCGGGATACGTTTGCGATGCTCCATGCGGCCGGGGTCCATGTCGAGGCCAAGCCGTTTTCGATCGGGGTCCGGATCGAACATCCGCAGTCCTGGATCGACAAGGCCCGGTTCGGCGTGAATGCGGGCCATCCGATCCTCGGCGCGGCCGAATATCACATCTCGCACCACTGCAAGAATGATCGGACGGTCTACAGCTTCTGCATGTGCCCTGGCGGCACGGTGGTCGCTGCGACGTCCGAGGAAGGCCGCGTGGCTACCAACGGCATGAGCCAGTATTCGCGCAACGAGCGCAACGCGAACTCGGGCCTGGTGGTCGCGATCGATCCGGCGCGCGACTTCCCCGGCGATCCGCTGGCGGGCATTGCGCTCCAGCGCCACTGGGAGTCGCTTGCCTATGTCGCAGGTGGCTCGACCTACAAGGCACCGGCCCAGAGACTGGGCGACTTTCTGGCAGGACGCCCCTCCGAAGCGCTCGGCTCGGTCACGCCATCGTATAAGCCCGGAGTGCACATGACGGATCTGGCGAAGTGCCTGCCCGATTTCGCAGTGACGGCGATGCGCGAGGCATTGCCCGTTTTTGGGCGTCAGATCCCCGGCTATGATCACCCCGATGTGTTGATGACCGGCGTCGAGACTCGCACGTCATCGCCGATCCGCTTTACCCGGGGCGACAATCTTCAAAGCCTCAATACTTCGGGGCTGTATCCTGCAGGCGAGGGGGCAGGCTATGCCGGTGGTATCCTTTCGGCGGCGGTCGATGGGATCAAGGTCGCCGAAGCCGTGGCCTTGAGCCTGGGCAATGCCCCTGGGCTCCGACAATGAACAAGAAGACTGTTTCATAGTACTTGCCCAGTTCGACAAGATGATCGTCAAAATCGTCGCGCGAGTTCGCCTTGCAAGGCACTCCCGAGTGGGATGGCGTTTCCAACAGTTGTTTTCTCGGCCACGTCGGCTGACGCAAAAACGTAAGCGTTGGGATGCAAGGCTGGGTCCCGATGGGCCCTTGGCAATCCGGACCGGATTGGGCACAACGCGGCCATGATACAAATCATCCGCATTCCCGCCCTTTCCGACAATTACATCTGGTTGGCACACGAGCCCGAGAGCGGCGAGACTGTCGTCATCGATCCTGCCGAGGCCGAGCCCGTGCTGGCGACGGCTGCAGAGCGCGGCTGGGCGATCACACAGATCTGGAACACGCACTGGCACCCCGATCATGTCGGCGGCAATGCCGCGATCAAGGCCGCGACCGGCTGCACCATCACCGGCCCCGCAGCGGAGAGCGATCGCATCGCGACGCTGGACGTGCTGGTCTCGGGCGGCGACGAGGTTCGCATGGGCAAGGTGCGCGCGGATGTCATCGATGTAGCTGCGCACACCAGCGGGCATATCGCCTATTATCTGCCCGAAGAGCACTGCATCTTCGTCGGCGACACGCTGTTTGCCATGGGTTGCGGGCGATTGTTCGAAGGCACGCCCGAGCAGATGTTCGACAACATGACCCGGCTGGCGGCGCTGCCCGGCGATACCATGGTGTACTGCGCGCACGAATATACCCAGTCCAATGGGCGTTATGCGCTTGCGGCAGAGCCCGGCAATGCGGACATCGTCGCGCGCATGGCCAAGGTCGATGCGATGCGCTTGCGCGGCGAGGCCACCGTGCCGACCACCATCGCGCTGGAGCGCGCCACAAACCCGTTCATGCGCGCGGCCAGTGCTGCCGAACTCGCCGAACGGCGCGCCGCCAAGGACAGTTTCAGGGGCTGATCCGCTCGCCCCTTTCTTTGCAAAAGGTACCGAAATGACCCAAGCATTCATCTGCGATGCCGTTCGCACCCCCATCGGGCGCTACGGCGGCGGGCTTGCGACCGTGCGGCCCGACGATCTGGCGGCCGTGGTGCTGCGTGCGCTGCTGAGCCGCAATGCCAGGCTTGATCCCGAAGGCATCGACGATGTGCTGATGGGATGCGCCAACCAGGCAGGCGAGGACAACCGCAACGTCGCGCGAATGGCGGCTTTGCTGGCAGGATTGCCCGACACCGTCGGCGGTGGCACGATCAACCGGCTTTGCGGATCGGGGCTGGATGCGGTGGGATCTGCCGCGCGCGCGATCCGCGCAGGCGATGCCGACATGATGATCGCGGGCGGCGTGGAAAGCATGACCCGCGCGCCCTTCGTGATGCCCAAGGCGGGCAGTGCTTTTGCGCGCGACAATGCGGTGTATGACACGACCATCGGCTGGCGGTTCGTCAACCCGCTGATGAAGGCGGTGCACGGGGTCGATTCGATGCCCGAGACCGCAGAGAATGTGGCCGACGATTTCACCATCAACCGCGCCGATCAGGATGCGTTCGCGCTGCGCAGCCAGCAGCGTGCTGCCGCCGCCCAGGCTTCGGGTCGGCTTGCGGCCGAGATCGTTGCAGTGGCCATCCCGCAGCGCAAGGGCGATCCGCTGATCATCGACACCGACGAGCATCCGCGCATGACGTCGATCGAGGCGCTGGCGGCTCTGAAGCCGATCGTCCGGCCCGGCGGCACGGTGACCGCGGGCAATGCGAGCGGGGTCAATGATGGCGCTGCGGCGCTGATCGTTGCGTCCGAAGCTGCGGCATCGCGCCATGGCCTGACCCCGCGCGCGCGCATCATCAGCACCGCCGTCGCCGGCGTGCCGCCGCGGATCATGGGAATCGGCCCGGCCCCGGCAGTGCAGAAGCTGCTCGCGCGCACCGGGGTCAGGCTGGCCGAGGTCGATGTGATCGAGCTCAACGAGGCCTTTGCCGCGCAGGGGCTGGCGGTGCTGCGCCAGCTTGGCCTGCCCGACGATGCGGGCCATGTGAATCCCAATGGCGGGGCGATCGCGCTCGGCCATCCGCTCGGCATGTCGGGCGCGCGGCTGGCGCTGACCGCGACCGAAGAACTCGCCCGCACCGGCGGTCGCTATGCCATTGCCACCATGTGCATCGGCGTGGGGCAGGGCATCGCGATGCTGATCGAGCGGGTGTAGTCCGGCAACCCGGTCCGTCGCTGGCCGTCTCCGTCACGCCCGCACGCGCAGGCATGACGGGACAGCCGTCGCGGCGGTATCAGTCCGCTGCAGCGATCTTGGGCACCGGCTGGAAGTTGCGCACGAACGCTTCGAGCAGGCGTACGCCATAGCCGGTCGATCCGGCGGCCTTGACGTCGCTCGCGCCGCCCCAGGCCATGCCCGCAATGTCGATATGTGCCCAGGGGGTTTCGGGTTTGATGAACGCGCCGATGAAATGCGCGCCCGCGCCAGCGCCCGCGCCGCTGGCACCCGAGTTCTTGATGTCGGCGATGGTCGATTTGGTGTCTTCGGCATAGCTCGCGTGCAGCGGCATCCGCCACAGATCATCGCCGCTCGCCTCGCCCGCCTGCAGCAGCTGCGTCGCCAGCGGATCATGGCGGCTGAACATTCCGGCATAATCATCGCCGAGCGCGGTGACGATCGATCCGGTCAGCGTTGCCATGTCGACGATCGCAGCCGGGTTCAGCCTGGCATCGGCATAGGCCACCGCATCGGCCAGCACGAGTCGTCCCTCGGCGTCGGTCGAGATGATCTCGATCGTCTTGCCGTTCATCGCCTGCAGCACATCGGCGGGGCGCACCGCATTGCCATCGGGCATGTTCTCGGACAGCGCGGCGATGGCGACGACATCGACCGGCGCGCGCGATTTCGACAGCGCCAGAACCGCGCCGACCACGCTGGCCGCGCCCGACATGTCGAACTTCATGTCGCCCATGCCGCCGCTGTTCTTGATCGAGATGCCGCCGCTGTCGAAGGTGATGCCCTTGCCGGCGAGCACCACTGGACCCGCAGAGGACGCGCCGCGTCCGGTGTAGCGCACGATCAGCATCCGCGGCGGCCGCGCAGAGCCCCGGCCCGAGCCGAGGATCGAGCCCATCCCCAGCCGCTCCATCGCGGGCACATCGAGCGCCTCGATGCTGACGCCCGGAACCCCGGCAAAGGCCGCGCGGGTGCGTTCGACGAAGCTTTCGGGATAGATGACGTTGGCAGGCTCGTTGGAGAGGTCGCGGGCAAAGGCCATGGCCTCTACCAGCGCCTTGCCGCGGGCCTCATACAGCGCACGCGCCGCGCCCGCCGTGTCGCCCACGACGACGGTACCCGCCATCGCTGCGGTATCGCGTGCCTTGGCCTGATACAGGTCGGAGCGGTATTCGCCGATGCCCATGCCGGTGGCGAGCTCGGCCACGGCTTCGGCAGGCAGTCCGCCTGCCATCACGGTGAGCGGCCCCTTGTCCTTCATCAGCGCGCGCCCGGCCATCACACCCAGCTTCTGGATCGCCGCCGGGCTCATGTCCGTCCCGGTGCTGACGACATGGATCCGGTCCCATCCGCCGATCCCGCGCAACGACAGCGAGCCCTGGCCCTTGTAGTCGAACTCGGCGGCCTTGAGCGCGCGGGCGATGGCATCGCGTTCGGCATCGCTCAGCCCGCTGGCACGCGCGGCCAGATCGGCCTCGCCGGTCAGCGGCAGAACCAGCGTTCCTGCCATCTGCGCGGGGGCGGCGGCAAAGGTCACCGCACGGTGCTCGGACTTGGCCGCCTTGAGCGTAAGCGATGGCGCGACCGCGTCGCTGCGGCCCTGCGCCAGGGCAGGAGAGGCGAGCGCGGTTCCCGCGAGCGCAAGAGACAGGGACGCGGCGATGGCTTTGCGAAAACTGGACATGTCTGGGGCACCCTTTGATTTTGGTCTGCTATGCCTGCCATTTCAGCAGCTTGGCTGCGGGGCGGCAAGCCTTTATCCGGGTCGGAGCGACATCGGCCATTGCGCATGGCGGGTTGCCACCCCATTGTCGAAAGATGTTCAGCCCCATCGTCATCGCCGCCATCGCCTGGGCCGTCATTCTGGGCGGAGCTGGCGGCCTGCTGACCGAGATCGGTAGCTGGTACAAGAACCTGAAAAAGCCGAACTGGCAGCCACCCGACTGGTTGTTCGGCCCGGCCTGGACGATCATCCTGGGGCTCGCCGCCTGGGCGCTGGTGCTGGCGTGGAACGGAGCTGCGACCGACGCGGATCGCGGCATCATCATCGCGCTGTATGCTGCCAATTTCGTGTTCCACTTCCTCTGGTCGCCGCTGTTCTTCAAGCTGCACAGGCCAGACTGGGCGCAGATCGAGGTGGTGTTCCTCTGGTCGTCGGTGTTCGCGATGTGCATCTGGCTGCGTCCCTATTCGGTTCTCGCAAGCTGGCTGATCGTTCCGTACCTTGTCTGGGTCAGTTTCGCTTCGATCCTCAACGCGAAGATCGTCCAGTTGAACCGGCCGTTCGGGACAGCCAGCACGTCCTGATTTGCAGCGGAGCGCCCAAAGCACTTTGCCTTTGGGCAAAATGTGTTAACTCTGCTTGACACTTTTCAAGGGGGTAACGTGACCGATCAGAAGACGCAGATCGTGGTTGTCGGCGGCGGGGCAGGCGGGCTTGAGCTGGTGCGCAGGCTGGGCAGCAAGTACGGACGCGACAGGCACGACATCATTCTGGTCGACCGCAATCAGACCCATATCTGGAAGCCGCTGCTGCACGAAGTCGCCGCCGGCTCGCTCGATGCCAATCTCGACGAAGTCGGCTATGGTGGGCACGCCGTGCGCTGGGGCTATCGCTTCTTCAACGGCACGCTGGAGAGCATCGATCGTGCAACCAAGCATATCACCACCGCGCCGCTGATCGACGATCAGGGCCGCGAGGTGATCGGCCGCCACAAGATCCGCTACGATTATCTGGTGCTGGCCTTTGGCGGCGTCTCCAACGATTTCGGTACGCCGGGTGTGCGCGAACACGCGCAGTTCCTCGAGCATCGCGCGCAGGCCGACAGCTTCCGTCAGCGGCTGCTCAATGCGTGTCTGCGCGCCAACCACGAACACAACACCGGCAATGCCGACGCGCGCGTGCGCATCTGCATCATCGGCGGCGGAGCGACCGGGGTGGAGCTTTCCGCCGAGCTCTACAACGCCGCCAAGGCGCTCAGGAATTACGGGCTCGAGGTGTTCGACGAGAGCAAGCTCGAGGTGACGCTGGTCGAGGCGGGGCCGCGCATCCTGCCGCAGATCGATGCCGAGTTGGCGGGGGTGGCCAAGCACGAACTCGAGCAGTTGGGCGTCAGCGTCCGCGAGAACACGCAGGTCGTCAGCGTTGCCGAGCATTCGGTGGAGACCAAGCAGGGCGAGGTCATCCCCGCCGATCTGATCGTCTGGGCCGCCGGGGTGAAGGGCGCCGATGGCGTCAATGAGATGAGCGATCTCGAGCTCAACCGCCTTGGCCAGTTCGTGGTCAAACCGACGCTGCAGACGACGTTGGACGACCATATCTTCGCCCTGGGCGACTGCGCCTCGTGTACGCTGCCGGGCGAGGAACGCCCCATCCCGCCGCGCGCGCAGTCCGCGCACCAGATGGCGAGCCACATCTTCGACAATCTCTGCCGGGTGCAGACGGGCAAGCCGCTCAAGGTCTTCGTCTACAAGGACCATGGCTCGCTGGTTTCGCTCAGCCGCTTCTCAACCGTGGGCAGCCTGATGGGCAACCTCGTCGGCGGGCGCATGGCGGTGGAGGGCCGGCTGGCGCGCTGGGCCTACCAGTCGCTCTACCGTATGCACCTGATCGCGATCCATGGATGGTGGCGCGGCGTATCGCTGATCGTCATCGGCCATGTGAACCAGATCGTCCGGCCGAAGCTGAAGCTGCATTGAGGGAAGGGCTGGGGCGGACATAGCTGCCCGTTCCGGCTCGGCTCAACCCGAGCGGATCTCGAAATTGGTATAAGTCAGCTGCAAAGGCTGCCTTTCGGCACATGCCGAGGTGCCGTTCCTCGCCCCAACCTTCATGTCACACATAAGGATCCGGAGCGCCGAGGAGAGCACGAGCCGCATCGTGGAAGTGCTCTATGGACGGCTCCTTCAACTGGAAGCTGTGCAACGGTTCCTCGCCATCGATTGGCACGAGTTCGAAATTTCCGCTCTCCAGCAGGCCTGCGATCCATTCGAGGAACTGCCCGAGCGATTGCGCAAGCACGACCTTCACCTCTTCATCACGCCCGAAGATGATGACCTGGCCGACCCGGCCAGCCGGCCAGGGATCAAAATCGAGGCCTATGCTGTTGCCTCCGCCGTCGCCGGTCAACGCCAGCCACCGAAGATTGATATAGGCCGGGTCCACCGCGCCTTCGGGCCATGATCCGCCGGGAATAGCGTAAGCGTCGCCGTCGATTCCCTCGAGCGCATCCTGCCACGACTGGTGCTCTGCCATGACCTGGTGCAGCGGCAATAAAGGGAGGCCGTAGATGTGGCCCGAAATTCCGTCATTTTCCCCGTCGTGCCAGCGGTAGAGGTCGCGGTACGACTGAGGCAGCTTCACACCCACCAATTGCTCGATCTCGTCGATCTGAGCTTCGGTCGCTGGTGGATTGAACCCATGTTGGGGCAGCGGCAGGTTGGCCGCGTACCAGGCATCAAGCCGCGCAAGCACCGGCGCGATGTCCTCTTCAAGCATGGGTTTTGCAGCGCCGGCTGGGCGTCTGGGCATGTCAGTCATTTCCGTCATGATCCTTCTGTTGTGCCGACGCGTACCGATGGCTTCACGCAGCAGCCCGCCAAGCGCGAGCATACCAACAGCCAGGCCGCCGATCAGCAGGTTGCGTCTGGTTCGATCCATGTCCTTTCACGCTGCCCAAATGCGGGCAATTGCCCCCGTTAAAACAACTCCCCCTGCATCCCGTCGGCAGGCGCGCGGAACCCCTCGACCGACAGCTTCCATGCATGCCGGTTGATCCCCGCGCGCTTGAGCGCGATGCGAAAGCGGGTACGGATCAGTTCGGCCCAGGGGCCTTGCCCGCGCATCCTTGTGCCGAAATCGGGGTCGTTGTCGCGTCCGCCGCGCATGTCCTGAATGATGCTCATCACCTTGCTTGCGCGCTCGGGAAAATGGGCGTCAAGCCAGGCGCGGAACAAAGGAGCGACTTCGTGCGGCAGGCGGACCGGGATGAACGATGCCGACAGCGCGCCCGCTTCGGCCCCGGCAGCGACCACCGCCTCGATCTCGTGGTCGGTGATAGCCGGGATCACCGGCGAGACGTTCATGTGCACAGGGATGCCGCGGTCGGCCAGCGCGCGGATCGCCGCCAGCCGTTTGCGCGGACTTGCGGCGCGCGGCTCCAGCGTGCGCGCAATCGCCCCGTCGAGCGTCGTCACCGACAGCGCGATCGCCACCAGATCGTGCCGCGCCATCTCGGCCAGCAGATCGATGTCTGCCAGCACCCGGTCCGACTTGGTGGTGATCGCCACTGGATTGCGCGCCTCGAGGCACACCTCGAGGATCGAGCGGGTGATGCGGTACTCGGCCTCGATGGGCTGATAGGGATCGGTGTTGGTGCCCAGCGCTATGACCTTGGGGACATAGCCCGGCTTGCGCAGCGTCGCGCGCAGCAGCTTTGCTGCATCGGGCTTGGCGAACAGCCGGCTCTCGAAATCGAGCCCCGGCGAAAGGTCGAGCCAGGCGTGTGTGGGCCGCGCATAGCAATAGATGCAGCCATGCTCGCAGCCGCGATAGGCATTTACCGACTGGTCGAACGGCAGATCGGGCGAGGTGTTGCGTGACAGGATCGAGCGCGGATGCTCGATGGTGACCGTGGTCCGCAGCGGGGGAGGGGTGTCGTCGATCGACACAAGCGCATCGAGCCAGTCGCCGTCGACCTGCCGTTCAGGCAATCGGAAGCGCCTGGATTCCAGATTGAGCGGGGCACCGCGGCCTTTGGGTGACGGAAGGTTCGCCATGGGTCCAATATGAAACAAAACAGGAACGATTGCAATCACCGAGGATCGGGCAACTGTTCATCGCGTCTGAAGGCAATCGCCGGGGCGTTTGCCTTGCCATAGCCCGGTGGGGATGCTCTGAAGGTTCGATGCTGACTGTTCCCCTCCCCATCGCGCTGCTGGTCATCGGCACCCTGTTGCTGACCACGGTGATGGCGGGCACGCTGACCAGCCGCTTCGGTCTTCCCGCCTTGATCGGATTTCTGGGGCTCGGGATGCTCGCCGGGGTCGACGGACCCGGTGGCATCGCGTTCAACGATTATGTGCTGACGCAAGGGGTTGGCGTGGCCTGCCTCATTTTCATTCTCTTTTCGGGAGGAATGGACACCAGCTGGCAGGCGGTGAAGCGGATGGTGCGGCCTGCGTTGGTGCTGGCGACCTTCGGGGTGCTGATCAGCGCGCTGATCACTGCAAGCGCTGCGGTGCTGCTGCTCAAGTTCACCTGGTTCCAGGGGTTCCTGCTGGGATCGGTGGTCGCATCGACCGATGCCGCGGCCGTGTTCGCCATCCTGCGCTCGACCGGGCTCGATCTGGAAGGCGATGTGCCTGCGCTGATCGAGCTCGAATCGGGAACCAACGATCCGATGGCGATCTTCATGGTCGGCGCGGCCCTGCTGTTCATCACCCAGCCGGGCGCGTCGCCGCTGGGGCTGCTGCCCGATTTTGCCGGGCAGATGGCGATGGGCGTGGTGATCGGGCTTGGCATAGGCTGGCTTCTGCCCGAGCTGTTGAAGCGCAAGCATTATCGCAGCAGCGGCTTAGCGTTCGTGATCTCCATCGCCGCTGCGCTGATCGCTTATGGGCTGGCCGAAGTGATCGGCGGCAACGGGTTCCTTGCGGCCTATATCGCCGGGCTGGTCGCGGGCAACCGCAGCTATGCCGCGCGGCGGATCATCTCGACCTTCCAGGATGGCCTCGCGTGGCTGGGGCAGGTGGTGATGTTCCTGACGCTGGGGCTGCTAGTGGCGCCCACCAATCTGGTCGATGTGATCGTACCCGGGCTTGGCATCACCTTCGTACTGATGCTGGTCGCGCGTCCGGTCAGCGTGTTCATCTGCCTCGCTCCGTTCCGCTCGCTCGACTGGCGCGCCAAGCTGTTCGTGTCCTGGGCGGGGCTGCGCGGCGCAGTGCCGATCGTGCTCGCGACCTTTCCGATGGTGGCGGGCGTGCCGGGCGCGTTCACGATCTTCAACATCGTGTTCTTCGTGGTGCTGTTGTCGAGCGTGATCCAGGGGCCGAGCATGAAATGGGTGGCCAAGCGCCTGGGGATCGGCGCGAATGACAAGCCGCGATCGGCGCTGCTCGCCAGCAAGCAGCCCTGAGCTGTGCCTATTTCTCGCGCAGCCTCGGCATCAGTTCGATGAAATTGCAGGGGCGGTTGCGGCTGTCGAGCTGCTCGTCGAGAATGCCGTTCCAGCCATCCTTCACCGCGCCGTTCGATCCGGGCAGCGCGAAGATATAGGTGCCACGCGAGAGTACCGCACACGCCCTTGATTGCACCGTGCTGGTGCCGATTGTCTTGTAGCTCAGCCAGCGGAACAGCTCGCCAAAGCCCGGAATGTCCTTTTCCTTCACTCGGTCGAGCGCCTCTGGCGTGATGTCGCGTCCGGTGAGGCCCGTACCGCCGGTGGAGATGATCGCGTCGATCTCAGGATCATCGATCCAGTTGTTGAGCCGGCTGACCAGTGCGCCGACATCGTCGCGTTCGATCGCGCGGGTGATCAGTCGATGGCCCTTGGCCTTGATCAGACCGGCAAGGATATCCCCCGACGTGTCGTCGGCGGCGGTGCGCGTGTCCGATATTGTCAGCAGCGCGATGTTGATGGGCTTGAAGACCCGGGATTCGTCGATGGGCATCGGTCAGTTATTGTAGGTCGTGCCGACGCGCACAAGCTCCATTCCGCCTGCGTGCGGGAAGCGCGGCCACATGCCCTGCGCGAGGCCCTGTGCGCTCTTGGATGTAACCCCCGCCTGCTTCTCGTACATCCAGTAGTTGCGCAGGATGATGCCGACATAGGCGCGGGTTTCCCAATAGGGGATCGATTCAATGAACAGCAGCGGATCGCCATTGTCCTTGACCTTCGAATTCCAGCGGCTGACCGGTAGCGGACCAGCATTATAGGCCGCGATGATCTTGGGCAGCAGGCCCTGGGTTTCGGGGCGGTCGCGCAGGAATTCGAGGTAGCGCTGGCCATATTCCAGGTTGATCGCGGGCTGATAGAGCTGGCTGGCGTCAAGCGACTGGCCGCGAGCGCGCGCCATGTCCTGCGCAGTGCCGGGGCGGACCTGCATCAGCCCGCGTGCATCTGCAGGGCTGCGCGCATCGCTGCGGAAGTTCGATTCCTGCAAGGTGTGCGCATAGACGAGGGCAGGGTCGACCCGCCATCCATCCAGCGGCACCCAGCGCGGCGAGGGGAAGCGAGCAAAGCTGTCGGGGCGGCTGCCCTGCGGCCCGTTGTGCGCCAGCCACATCTGGGTCTGCGGCATCGAAAGGTCACGCGCCAGCCGCAGCAGCGCATCGTGCGTGCTGTCGCCTGCGATCTGGGCTTCGTGGCGCAGCACCTGATCGGCCAGCGTCGATTCGCCGATCTGGCCCAGCGCGATGGCGCGCCGCACATTGGCGCGGTCCTTCAGCTGCTTCCAGTCGCTGTCGTTGAAATCGGGTGCGCGCACGGTGGTGCCCGCCATGCCCAGCTGTTCGGTTGCCAGCACGCCATAAAGCGTTTCGCCATACTGGCTCGCTGCGCGCAGATTGGCCTGGACCAGATCGGGGCGACGGCAGCGCGTCGCGGCGCGCGAGGCCCAGTAATAGCCCGCAGCGCGGAGCTCCTCGTTCCAGGCATTGGCAGCGGTGCCTTCAAAGCCCTGCAGCGCGGCGGTGCAGTTGCCCAGCCGCCATCCGGCAAGCCCGGCCGTCCAGTGCGCTTCGCCCACCCAGTCGCCAGCGCCATTGGCGGCAGCCCGGGCCAGGTCGAGCGCTTCGTCGTCGCGGTTCTCGATGTAATAGGACCACGCCACTCGCTGCTGCAGTTCGGTGCGCGCATGCGGGCTGAGCGGATCGGGGTATTCCGAAAGCGCGGCGGCGGCGCCGGCGGGGTCGTCTGCAACGATCCGTTCCTGGATGCGGGCGGCAAGCGCCGATGGCACCGTGCCATCGGAGACGCTGCGCGGCTTGCCGCGACGGGTCACGCCGGCAAAGCTGGCCATCTTCACAGTCATCGGCCGGTCGGGCAGGATCGTCGCGCCGCGCTTGGTGGCAAGACCGGCCAGACGTTCGGCGTGCGGGAGTTCAGGCGCTGCGTTAAGCAGGCTCAGCAGCGGACCCATCTCTACCCGGGGGGAGTTGGCCGCCAGAAACAGTTCGGCGCGTGCAATGTCGTGCAGCAGCCCCTTGTCGCGGCTGTCGAGCAGTTCGGCTGCCCGCGACCAGTTCTGGCCGCGGATCGCGCCGAAGACCTCGGCATAGAACTGGCGGTCCGAAGACGACAGCTGTTCGGGCACCTGCGTCTTGGCGACGCGATCGGAGAAATAGCTGTAGGACGAGGTTTCGGCCCACACAGGCTGGCTGGCCATCACAAGCGCGCCCGCGGCGATCATCCATGCTTTCTTGCGCAAAATTCTACTCCACAAGCAGCAATTGCCAGCTTTGCCACGCCATGGCCTTCTCCTGCGCGATGCGATGAAACATCAGGCTGGGCTTGCGCATGACAACCGTTTTGACAGTTCCGCCACCATGGTTAAGAAAATGTAAAACTGGTGGCTTTTGCGATGGATCGTGTCCCAACAGCGCCCTGGCGGTGTCTCCGCCTGCAACCACCAGCATTTCGGGCTGCACAAGCGCGATATGATGCAGTGCAATCCGGCGCCACGCATCGACATGCTCGGCTGCCGCCCTGCCGTCGAGCACGACCCGCGGGAAATAGGATGCACGGTACAGGGTCTCGGGCGCAAAGCCCGCCGCCGCCGCGATATTGCCGATCAGCTTGCCCGCCTTGCCCGAAAGGACCGTGGTTTCGTCGTCACGCTCTGGCGCCGCGGTGATCACCATGACCCTGGCGCCCGCTGACCCATGCGGGGCAAGACAGCCTCCATCGCCGCCATCGGGACCAAGCGCTCCCTCGCTCCATGCCTGCTGGAACGCTGCGAGATCATCGGGCAGCGCAACCGCGATCGCGGGCGCTGGCTTGGGCTGCGCTGCGACCGGTGCGGGGCGAGGCGGTGACGGCACCGGAGATTCCGATAACAGCGGCGCAACGCTGCGTGCCGGTGGTGCCGGATCGTCCGCCAGCCAGTCGTTGGGGCTCTCGGCATAGTCCCATTCGACCCCGGCCAGCTGCCACCAATCGACCAGGCTTTGGGCCAGCTTCAGCTCATCGCTCATCGCACAAAGCACGATCGCCCGACGCCAAAGCGGGTTGACTTGCGCCACGCGGCACTATTGGAGAGGAACGGAAGGTCCATTGCATTTGTCCTTATGGCATAGGACCGGTCCTGAGCAACGGGGAACGAACGATGAGTGAACGCGAATCCATGCCTTTTGACGTCGTGATTGTCGGCGCAGGCCCTGCCGGCCTTGCTGCGGCGATCCGGCTCAAACAGCTGGCTGCGGAAAACAACGCGGAAATCGAAGTCTGCGTCATCGAGAAGGGCTCGGAAGTCGGCGCGCACATTCTTTCGGGCGCGGTGATCGACCCGCGCGCGCTCGACGAGCTGCTCCCCGACTGGCGCGAGCAGGGCTGCCCGATGGCGGAAACCCCGGTGACCGAGAACCATCACTGGGTGCTCAGCAAGACCGGCAAGTTCGCGATCCCGCATCTGGCGACTCCCGGTTTCATGCACAACAAGGGCACCTATACCGGCAGCCTGGGCAATCTGTGCCGCTGGCTCGCCGAAAAGGCCGAAGAGCTCGAAGTCCAGATTTTCCCGGGCTTTGCCGCCGCGGAGATCCTGTACAACGAGGATGGCTCGATCAAGGGTGTCGCTACCGGCGACATGGGGATCGGTCGGGACGGCGAGCACAAGGCCGACTACACGCCCGGTCTCGAGCTGCACGCACGCTACACCTTCTTTGCCGAAGGCGCGCGCGGCCATCTTACCAAGATCCTCAAGCGCCAGTTCGATCTGGAAGCCAATTGCGAGCCCCAGACCTATGGCATCGGCCTCAAGGAGCTGTGGGACATCGACCCCAAGAAGCACGTCCCGGGCCGTGTGATCCACACCCAGGGCTGGCCGCTCGACGATGCCTGGGGCGGAGGCTTTCTCTATCACCAGGCCAATGGCCAGGTCGCGCTCGGCTTCGTGGTGGCGCTGTCGTACCAGAACCCGCATCTGTCGCCGTTCCAGGAGTTCCAGCGCTGGAAGCTGCACCCCGAAATCCGCGCAATTCTCGAAGGCGGCAAGCGCGTTTCGTACGGCGCGCGTGCGATCAACGAGGGCGGCTGGCAGTCGGTTCCCAAGCTTGCCTTCCCGGGCGGCGCGCTGATCGGATGCAGCGCGGGCTTCGTCAACGTGCCTCGCATCAAGGGCAGCCATACCGCGATGAAATCGGGCATGCTCGCCGCCGAAAGCGCCTTCTGCGCGATCCAGGCGGATCGCAGCTCGGATGAGCTGGCGGATTATCAGGAAACGCTCAACGCCAGCTGGATCGCCGAAGAGCTTAAGAAGGTGCAAAATGTCGAGCCGCTGGTCGACAAGTTCGGCGGCACCATGGGCACCGTGCTGGCCGGGATCGACATGTGGATGCGTCAGCTGAAAATCGGTTTGCCGATCACGATGAAGCACGATCCCGACTACAAGCACATGGGGCGTGCCGACATGTACCGGAAGCCCGATTATCCCAAGCCCGACGGCGTGATCACCTTCGACCGGCTGTCCTCGGTGTTCCTGTCGAACACCAATCACGAGGAGGACCAGCCGGTCCACCTCCAGCTCAAGGATCCGGCGTTGCCGGTGACCTACAACCTGCCGTTGTACGACGAGCCGGCACAGCGTTACTGCCCGGCTGGGGTGTACGAAATCGTCGGCGAGGAAGAAGGCAACCCGCGCTTCCAGATCAATGCGCAGAACTGCGTCCACTGCAAGACCTGCGACATCAAGGAAATGAGCCAGAACATCAACTGGGTGGTCCCCGAAGGCGGCGGCGGCCCGAACTATCCGAACATGTGATGCCCTTGAACCCTTCCCATGTGGGGAAGGGTTCGACCCGCGGGAGCCATGGTGCTGATCGAAACCGCCTTTGCCAAGGTCAACCTTGCCCTGCACGTGCGACGTCGGCGGGGCGATGGCTATCATGACATCGAGAGCCTGTTTGTCTTTGTCGACAGCGGCGATGTCCTGCGCGCTGAACTGCGCGATGATGGCGTGCTTGCGCTCAGCATTGATGGACCGTTTGCGGCCGGGCTGGACGATGGGCCGGACAATCTGGTGCTCCGCGCCGCAAACAGCCTCAAGCTCTCCGCTTGGCCCCCGCCTTCGCTCGGCAACGTGGATGGGGGCGCGCAACTCGGCGCCAACCTCTACCTCACCAAGAACCTGCCGGTCGCCTCGGGCATCGGTGGCGGGTCGGCGGACGCGGCCGCGGCGCTGCGCCTGCTCAACCGGCTTTGGCGGTGCGGCCTTGACGATGCGGCGCTATGCGCGATCGGAGAGACGCTGGGGTCGGATATTCCCGCCTGCGTGATCAGCCGCACGTTGCGGGTGGAGGGGCGCGGCGAGGCGCTTGCGCCGCTTGATCTGCCCGGGCTTGCGGGCACGCCGATCCTGCTGATCAATCCCAGCATTCCGCTGAGCACTGCGCCGGTGTTCAAGGGCTGGGACCAGCACGATCGGGGCACGCTCGACAGTTCCAGCCTGGCCGCGATCATCGTATCCGGACGCAACGACCTGGAAGCGCCGGCGCGCGCGCTGGTGCCCGAGATCGGTGCCGTGCTCGATACGCTGGACGCGCAGCCCGGGGTCCTGCTGTCACGGATGTCGGGAAGCGGAGCGACCTGCTTTGCACTGTTTCGCAGCGGTGCCGATATCGATGCCGCGCATCAGGCGATCCGCCGCGCGTATCCCGGCTGGTGGGCCATGCCAGGTACTCTGCGATGATCAGCTTCCAGCCCTATGACATAATTGCGCCCGTCCCGGGTGCGCCCGGTGCCAACATCCTGATCGTGGCCGATCATGCCAGCAATCATGTCCCCGCAGGGATCGATCTGGGCGTGGCCGACGACGTGCTGCAGCGCCATGTCGCGATCGACATCGGCGTGGCCTGTGTATCGCGCGAGCTCTGCGAAGTTCTGGGCTGCGGCGCGGTACTGGCGGGCGTGTCGCGTCTGGTGATCGATTTCAACCGCGAGGAAGACGCGCCGGGCCTGATCCCTGCAGTCAGCGACGGTATCGCGATACCGGGGAACTCCGGGGCCGATGTCGAGGCCCGGCTGGCGGCCTTCTATCGCCCCTATCATGCCGCGGTCGCCGCCGCGCTCGAGAGTATTGAGCGACCCTTCATCCTGTCGCTACACAGTTTCACACCGAGCCTCGCCAGCAGGCCCGAAGAGGTTCGCCCCTGGGACATCGGCATTCTCTACAACCGCGACGGCCGCGCTGCGCGCATTGCCATTCCCCTGCTCGAACAAGCGGGGCTGCATGTCGGTGACCAACTGCCCTATGCCGGCACCGCGCTCAACGCGACGATGAACCTGCATGCCGAGGATCAAGGCCGTCCCTATCTGGGCGTCGAGATGCGCCAGGACCATGTCGGCTCGGATACGGGCGTCCGGCGGATGGCAGAAGCGCTCGCGCCTGTTTTGCTGACATGCAGCAACAGACTTGCGTAAAGCCGTGCTTTTTGGAAAGAGCGCCACCAAAGAAAGGCCTCATCATGACACATTCGTTCGATAAGTCGAAGCTGCCCAGCCGCCACGTCTCGGTCGGACCCGAGCGCGCGCCGCATCGCAGCTATTATTACGCGATGGGGCTGACCGAGGAGGAGATCGGGCGGCCTTTTGTTGGCATCGCCAGCGCGGGCAACGACAGCGCGCCGTGCAACACCACGCTCAATGCGCAGGCCGATGTGTGCCGCGATGGCGTGAACGCAGGCGGCGGAATGCCGCGCCGGTTCAATACCATCACCGTCACCGACGGCATCGCCATGGGCCATCAGGGCATGAAGAGCTCGCTGGTCAGCCGCGAGGTGATCGCCGATTCGGTCGAACTGTCAGTGCGCGGGCATTGCTATGATGCGCTGGTCGGCTTTGCAGGGTGCGACAAGTCGCTGCCCGGCATGATGATGGCGATGCTGCGGCTCAACGTACCGTCGATCTTCGTCTATGGCGGGTCGATCTTGCCCGGCCATTTCGGCGGCAAGGATGTCACCGTGGTGGACGTGTTCGAGGCCGTGGGCCAGCATGCCGCGGGCAACTGCCCGCTCAAGGACCTGACCGCGCTGGAAAAGGTCGCCTGCCCCGGGCATGGCGCGTGCGGCGGTCAGTTCACCGCGAACACCATGGCGTGCGTGGGAGAGGCGATCGGTCTCTCGCTGCCGAACAGCAACATGATGCCCGCACCTTATGAAAGCCGCGCCGATATTGCGATTGCCGCGGGCAAGCAGGTGATGGAGCTGCTCGCACTGAACCTGAGACCGCGTGATATCTGTACGCGCGAAGCCTTTGAAAATGCTGCACGCGTTGTCGCGGCTACCGGCGGCTCGACCAATGCCGGGCTGCATCTGCCTGCCATGGCGAGCGAGGCCGGGATCGATTTCGATCTGTTCGACGTCGCCGAGATGTTCAAGTCCACACCCTATATCGCCGATCTCAAACCCGGTGGGCGCTATGTTGCAAAGGACATGTACGAGGCTGGCGGTGTCTACATGCTGATGAAGACGATGCTCGCCAACGGGCTGTTGCACGGCAACTGCATGACGGTGAGCGGCAAGACGCTGGGAGAGAACATCGACGAGGTCACCTGGAACCCCGACCAGAAGGTGATCTATGACGTCAAGACGCCGCTCAGCCCTACCGGCGGTGTCGTCGGCCTCAAGGGTTCGCTGGCGCCCGATGGTGCGATCGTCAAGGTGGCGGGGATGGCGCGGCTGCAATTCACCGGCCCGGCACAGGTGTTCGATTGCGAGGAGGATTGCTTTGCCGCAGTCGAGGCGCGCCAGATCGCGGAAGGCTCGGTCATCGTGATCCGCTACGAAGGCCCCAAGGGCGGTCCGGGAATGCGCGAGATGCTTTCGACCACCGCCGCGCTTTACGGCCAGGGCATGGGCGAGAGCGTCGCTTTGATTACCGATGGCCGCTTCTCGGGCGCGACGCGCGGCTTCTGCATCGGCCATGTTGGGCCGGAGGCTGCCGATTGTGGTCCGATCGCACTGGTCGAGAACGGCGATCTGATCGCGATCGATGCCGAAGCCGGAACGATCGACCTGCTCGTCGATGACGCGGTGCTGGCCGAGCGCCGCGCCGCATGGCAACCGCGCCAGAACGACTATCAGGCAGGTGCCCTTTGGCGCTATGCGCAGAATGTCGGCCCTGCGAGCAAGGGCGCGCTCACCCATCCCGGCGCCAAGGCGGAAAAGCATGTTTATGCGGACATCTGACGCGCTCGTCCTGCTGTTGCTCTCGGGCGCAGCAGCGGCGTGCTCGGGCGAGACGGCGTCCGACTCCGAATTGCCGAGCGGTGGCGATGACAGCCGCATCGCCTGCGCGCTGGGCAACGAGACCGAGTTCACCGAGCAATGCGACGCCGAGCGCGTGCAGAACGGCGAGCGGCGCGAACTGGTGATGCGTCACCCGGATGGTGGTTTCCGCCGGTTTGAGATCGTCAGCGACGGCCGCGGACTGGTCGCGGCCGATGGCGCCGAGGAAGCGGTGGTCACGCCGCTCGCCGATGGCCGGATCCAGCTGACGGTAGGCGAGGACCGGTATCGCATTCCCGCGACGATCAAGCCTGGCGCGGGCGGTGGCTGATACCGGCACACCCGTTTTGACGGTCGCGCAGATGGTCGCGGCTGAACAGGCGGTGTTCGATACCGGCGTGTCGGTCGATGCGCTGATGCTGCGTGCGGGAACCGCCGCCGGAGAAATGATCTGGCGGATCGGCGGTTGTGTCCCGACGCTCGTCCTGTGCGGTCCCGGCAATAATGGCGGTGATGGCTATGTTATCGCACAGTTTTTGCGCGAAAAGGGTGTGCCGATAACAGTCGCAGCGCTTGCCGAACCTCGTACCGAGGCCGCGCGCAAGGCACGGGCGCGGTTCGCGGGTGGCGTCATCGCGCTGGCCGATGCCGTACCGGCGCCGCAGGTCGTGGATTGCCTGTTCGGCAGCGGGCTGACGCGGCCCCTCGATGCTCCGGTCTGGGATCAGTTCAAGGCGCTGGTCCTGAGCGCGCGCCGCAGCTTTGCGGTCGATCTGCCCAGCGGCGCCGATTCCGATCGCGCGGTTTGGCTCAACGATCCGTTGGCATTCGACCATGTCCTGGCGCTGGGTGCGTTGAAGTATGCGCATGTGCTGGAGCCGGTCGCCAGCGACTGCGCTACGCTCAGCCTCATCGAAATCGGTGTGACATCACCGGACAACGCCGCAACCCGGATCGCCAAGCCGCAGATCGCGCCGCCGGATGCCCGTTCCCACAAATACCGGCGCGGCCTGGTTGTCGTGCTGGCAGGCGCGATGCCCGGCGCAGCGTTGCTCGCCGCCCGCGCCGCACAGGGCACCGGGGCAGGCTATGTCAAGATTCTTGGGGCAGGGGAGCCGCCTGCGATGCTCCCTGCCGATATCGTCTGGCAACGCGCGGACGACGCGGCTGCCGTGGCCGAATCGCTGTCCGATCCGCGCATTGGCGCGGTGCTGGCGGGCCCCGGCCTGGGACGCGATTGCGCAGCAGAGGCGCTGCTCGATGCTGCTCTGGCCTGTCCGCACCCGCTGGTTCTCGATGCCGATGCGCTGCATCTGCTTGGCAGTCGGCGGGAGGCGGTTCGGGACCGCAAGGCGCCGCTTGCGCTTACCCCGCACCATGGCGAGTTCATCGCGCTGGCAGGCGAGGAGGATGGGGCCCTCAACAAGGCCGCTCGCGCCGCGAGCCTGGCTGCGGCGCTTGGCGCCTGTATGCTCTACAAGGGCGCGGACAGCGTGATCGCAGCGCCCGATGGCAGCACAATCATCGCCGACCGCCGCTGCGCCTGGCTGTCGGTGGCGGGCACCGGCGATGTCCTTGCGGGATGCATTGCCGCACGGCTTGCCAATCATGGCCAGACATTGCATGCGCTGGCAGAAGCGGTCTGGTTGCACGACCGCGCGGCGCGCAACGCAGGACCAGCCTTTACGGCTTGGCAACTCGCTGAAGCGCTGCCGCTGGCGGTGGAGTTCTGTCTTGAACGATGAGCTGATCGTGCGGGTCGCCGCGCGCGGAGATGGTGTCACCGCTTCGGGGCGTCATGTCGCGGGCGCAGCCCCGGGGGACACGATCGCGCCCGATGGCGCCGTCATCCCCGGCCCGCATCACGCGACGCCGCCATGCCCGCATTTCGGCACATGCGGCGGGTGCAGCCTGCAGCACCTCGATGATGTGGCGCTGGCCGATTTCGTACGCGAGCGCGTCACCGGTCCGTTGATCGCCAAGGGCCTAACCATCAGCGAAGTGCGCCCGGTCCACCTCTCGCCCCCGCGCAGCCGCAGGCGCGCAAGCCTGCGCTATACCCGCCTCAAATCGGCGGTAACCCTGGGTTTTGCAGGGCAGGGCAGCCATGATCTGGTCAATATCCGCAGCTGCGAGATCGTGACGCCAAGACTGTTTGACGTCATGACGGCGGTGCGGGGGCTGGTCGCGAAATGGCCCAAACCCAAGCTGTCAGGCCAGGTCGAGCTTGCCGAGATCGACCAGGGCATCGACGTGCTGATCACCGGGCTGGCGCCAGGCAGCGTCGCCGAGCACGAGACGCTGTCCGCCTTTGCCAAGACGCAGGGCCTTGCCCGGCTGTCGATCGATCAGGGCTATGGCCCCGAGACCCAATATGAACCGGTGCCGGTGATGGTGAGCTTTGGCGATGTCGCGGTGCGCTTCCCGCATGCGAGCTTCCTGCAGGCTACCACCGATGGCGAAGCCGCCCTGGCGGCAGCCGCGCGCGAGGCGCTGGCCGGTGCACGGATGGTCGCGGACCTGTTTGCGGGCCTTGGCAGTTTTGCCTTCCACCTGAGCGAGCCGGGGCGCAAGCTTTTTGCCGCAGAGGCCGCGCGCGATCCGGTGCTGGCGCTGACCCAGGCGGCCAATGCGCGCCAGCTGCCGGTGTTTGCCGAGCATCGCGATCTGTTCCGCAATCCGCTGCAGGCCGACATGCTCAGCCGCTTCGACGGACTGGTGCTCGATCCGCCGCGCGCCGGGGCCGAGGCGCAGATCGCCGCCATCGCCGCGTCCAGCCTCAAGCGGTTGTGCTATGTGAGCTGCAACCCGGCGACCTTCGCCCGCGATGCGCGGACCCTGTGCGATGCCGGGTTCGAGCTCAAGACGGTGTGGCCGGTCGGGCAGTTCCGCTGGTCAACCCATGTCGAGCTGGCCAGCGAATTCGTCCGCGCCGGCTGAATTCAGCCGTGCAGATGCAGGTCGAAGATCGGAATGGCCGCATGAAAGACCAGCACGATCAGGCACAGGCTGGATGAGGCGAACAGCAGGAAGCGGATCGCGACGCGGTTGACGGTCGCCTGCAGCAGGCTGTGCGCCACTCGCAGCGCGACATACAGCCACGCGACGGCAAGGTTCATGCCTTCCCCATGGCCGATAATGGCCAGCACGATACACACCGCATAAAAAACCGTAGGTTCAGCCAGCAGGTGATTGTAATTGTGCGCTTTCCACTGGACCTCTGGCGGCAGCACAGCATCGAGGTCTTTGCCAGTGCCACCCTTGAGATTGGCGACATCGATCTTGGCGCGCTGCATCGCCGGTATGCGGGTGACGTACATCCACAGCCACATGACCATGGTCCAGGCGAGCAGGATGACGACGGGTTGGAGAATGGCGCTGGTCATGGGTGCGTTTCCTTCAGAGCGTGGCGAGCAGGGCGCGGATGGCCAGCACGATGAGGCACAGTGTCGAGGCGAGGAACAGCAGGAAACGGATCTGGACCTTGTTCACCGTGGCCTGCCAGATGCTGTGCACGATCCGGATCAGCGCATAGCCCCAGGCGAGAGCGACGTTCAGGCCATCGGTGCCGGCACCGGCGATCGCGATGATCGCGATGGTCGCATAGAAGATCGTCGGCTGTTCCATGAGGTGCGCGTAGTTGTGGGATTTCCAGGCCACCTGCGGGGGCAGCGCGGGATCGAGATCGCTGCCCCGGCCACCAGTGACCTGCGAAATGTCGACACCCATTTTCTTGGCTGCCGGTAGCCGCGTTCCGGCCATCCAGAACAGCATGACAAGCGACCAGAGCACCAGCACTGCGGCTGGCGTGAGTATGTTGGCGGACATCGGCAGTTCCCTCCCCTGCGATACAGGGAAGGAAACTGCGTCAGCCTTAATAGATTGTCAATCGCAACTTAATTGCGATTCAGCGGGTGATGCTGACCACATTGTCGGCGCGCCAGTGCGGGCGGGCCTCGCCGGTATACATCGACTGCATCGGCTCGTCGCCGACGGTATAATGGTCGCTGGTGCCGAAGCCGTTGAACGCGGTGCGCATCGCCGCACCATAGGCACCGATCATGCCGATCTCGATATAATCGCCAGCCTTGATGTCCGCAGGCAGCGGGAAGGGGCCGGCCATGTAATCGATATCGTCACAGGTCGGGCCAAAGAACGCGAAGTCGGCCATCGTGCTGCTGCGCGTGTCGCCCAGATAGCGGACGGGAAAGCGCCAGCCGATATGCGCGGCATCGAACAGAGCGCCATAAGCTCCGTCGTTGATGTACAGTTCCTCGCCGCGGCGCCGGTCGACGCGCACGATGATCGAGTTGTACTCGGCGCACAGCGCGCGGCCCGGTTCACACCACAGTTCGGCCGAATAGCTGATCGGCAGGCTTTCGAAGGTGCGTTCGATGATCGCGAAATAATCCTCGAGCGGCGGGGGCTGCATGCCGGGATAGGCCGACGGGAAGCCGCCACCGACATCGATGACGTCGACGGTGACCGATGCATCGACGATTGCCGCGCGGACGCGGTCAAGCGCCTGAACATAGGCGTGCGGGCTCATCGCCTGGCTGCCGACGTGGAAGCAGATGCCAAGGCTGTCTGCGGCCTGACGGGTTGCCATCAACAGATCACGCGCTTCGGTGAGCTCGGTGCCGAACTTGGACGCAAGGCTGAGCTCGGAATGCTCGGACGAAACCCGCAGCCGGACGCACAGCGTCAGATCCTCGGGCGCGCCGGTGGCGGCCACGATCTTGTCGAGCTCTTCGCGGCAATCGAGCGAGAACACGCGCACGCCGTGCGTATGATAGGCCTCGGCGATCGCTTCGGGGGTCTTGACCGGGTGCATGAAGCACAGGGTCGCTTCCGGAAGCGTTTCGGCCACAAGACGGACCTCGGCGATCGAGGCGACGTCGAAATGTGTGATCCCCGCATTCCACAGCACGCGCAACAGGTCGGGCGAAGGATTCGCCTTGACCGCATAAAGCGATTTGCCGGGGAAACGATCAACGAAGAACCTGGCCGCGCGCGTTGCCGCTTGCGGTCGGTCCAGCGTAACCGGCTGTGCCGGTGTCAGAGCCTGAATCAGCTCCAGCGCATCAAGGAAGTTGTGCAACTCAAGGGACCCCCAAAAAAACAGAACAAACAACAAGGCTGCCTTGCGGTTATTGGAAGTCCCCCTGGGGCAGCGGACCGCGTAAATAGGGCGCGACTGTTTGCATGTAAAGTGGAAAATTGCGCGGAGTTTATCACCCCAGACGGTCGCGAAACGCCTCGTATCCGAACGACCGGATTTCCTTGAGGCTGTCCTCCGTGCTGTTCCACAGCCAGATAGAAGGCAGCGGTACACCATTGAACGTATTGGTTTTTACCATCGAGTAGTGCGCCTGGTCGAGAAACGCGAAGCGTTGCCCCGGCTCCATCGGCCCGGGCAGGCCATAGTCGCCGATTATATCGCCTGCCAGACATGAGGGCCCGCCGAGCCGTATCACCTGTGCGTCGGGCCGCTCCCCGAGCATGGTGGGGCGATAGGGTGCCTCGATGACATCGGGCATATGGCAGGTGGCCGAGATGTCGGTGATTCCGACTTTCATGCCGTTGTCGAATACATCGAGCAGTTCGCCGACCAGAATGCCCGCGTCGAGCGCCACGGCCTCGCCGGGCTCGAGATAGATCTCGCAGCCGGTGTGCGCCTTCACCGCGATCAGGAAATCGACCAGGTCATCGCGCTGATAGTCCGCACGAGTAATATGGTGGCCGCCACCAAAATTCAGCCATTTCAATTGGTTGAAATAGGGTTCGAGCAAGGGTTCGAGCTTGGCCCAGATTTCCTGCAATGGCAGCAGGTCCTGCTCGCACAGCGAATGGAAGTGGATGCCCGACACGCCCTCGAGATGCTCGGGGCGAAGCTGGTCGATCGGGTGACCCAGGCGGCTGTGCGGCTGCGACGGATCGTACTTCGGGGTCTCGCCCAATGGCAGCGCGGGGTTTATCCGCAGCCCGATGTCGAACTGCTCACCCTTCGCGCGCGCCTCTGCCACCGGCGGTGCGAATCGCGCGATCTGGCCGGGGCTGTTGAAGATGACGTGATCGGACAGCGTCAGAATCTCGCGCAGATCCTCGGCCTTGTAGCCCGCGCAATAGGTTGCGACCTCGCCTGTGTAATGTTCGATCGCAAGCCGCGCTTCCCACAGGCCCGACGAGCAGGTGCCGTCGAGGTACTCGCCCACCACATCACCCAGTTGCCAGAACGAGAACGCCTTGAGCGCAGCGAGCATCTTGATCCCCGCCCGGTCGCGGACATCGGCAAGGATCGCCAGATTGCGTCGTACCGCTGCCTCATCGACCACGAAGGCGGGCGAGGGGACGCGGTTGAGATCGAAATGCCGGAACGCGCCGGGATCACCAGCCTTGGTTTCCATCGGGTAGCTTGACCTCTTTTAAGTCGGTTTCCCGCGAAGGCGGGAAGCCATCACCTAAGCTTGAGCCTAGATGCACCAGAAGGAGATGGGCCCCTGCCTTCGCAGGGGACCGAGTTAATTCAGAACGCCAGCGGCGCGTCGAGTTCCTTCACCTGCCAGGGCAGGCCGTGCTGGTTGAGCATGTCCATGAACGGATCGGGATCAAACTGTTCCATGTTGAACACGCCCGCGCCCGTCCATTTGCCGGTGAGGATCATTGCCGCGCCGATCATTGCCGGAACGCCGGTGGTGTAGCTCACCGCCTGGTTGCCGGTCTCGGCATAGGCGTCCTCGTGATCGCAGATGTTGTAGACGTAGACCGTCTTGCCCTGGCCATCCTTCACACCGGTGGCGATGTCGCCGATGTTGGTCTTGCCCTTGGTGGTCTCGCCCAGCGAGGCAGGCTCGGGCAGCACGGCCTTGAGGAACTGCAGCGGGATGATCTCGCGGCCTTCATACATCACCGGATCGATCCGTGTCATGCCAACATTCTGCAGGACTTCCAGATGCTTGAGATAGGCATCTCCGAAGGTCATCCAGAAGCGGATGCGCTTGATCTCGGGATAATGCTTGGCGAGCGACTCAAGCTCCTCATGATACATGAGGTACATGTTCTTCTCGCCGACCGCCTCGAAGTCGAACACCTGCTTGTGGCTGAGCGCGGGCCCCTCGACCCATTGCCCATCGGCCCAGTGACGCGAGGGGGCAGTCACTTCACGGATGTTGATTTCGGGATTGAAGTTGGTGGCGAAATGCTGGCCGTGGTCGCCGCCGTTGCAATCGAGAATATCGAGTGTGTCGATCCGGTCGAGCAGATGCTTCTTGATATAGCTCGCGAACACGCTGGTAACGCCGGGATCGAAGCCCGATCCCAGCAGCGCCATGAGGCCTGCTTCCTTGAAGCGATCATGGTACGCCCACTGCCAGCCGTATTCGAACTTGGCCTCATCGCGCGGCTCGTAGTTCGCGGTATCCATGTAATGCACGCCAGTGCGCAGGCACGCGTCCATGATGTTGAGATCCTGGTAGGGCAGCGCGAGGTTGCAGACGAGATCGGGCTTCACCCGCTCGATCAGCGCCGAGGTCGCATCGACATCGTCTGCATCGACCTGGGCGGTGGCAATCTTCACTCCGGTGCGCGCCAGAACCGATTCGGCGATCGCGTCGCACTTGGCCACGCGGCGGCTTGCCAGCGTGATCTCGGTGAATATGTCCGCGTTCATTGCCATCTTGTGCACCGCGACCGAACCCACGCCGCCTGCACCGATCACCAGAATCTTGCCCAAAGCCGTCTCTTCCTTATTGCTGGAATTGCTGTCAGCGGGTGCATATAGAGGCTCTGCATGACAGAACCAAGTGATCCCCTTCGCGCAGACCGCAAACCCAGCCGTGAGGGCATCGAGCGCGCCGCGAAGAAAATCTCGGCGATTCTTCCGCCGACGCCGCTGATGCCGTTGAAGCATGACGGCATGACCCTGTGGTGCAAGGCAGAGTGCCTTCAGCCGATCGGCGCGTTCAAGATCCGCGGAGCATGGCACCGATTGTCCGACCTGACCGAGGAAGAGCGCGCGCGCGGTGTCGTCGCCTTTTCAAGCGGCAACCATGCGCAGGGCGTCGCCTGGGCGGCGAAAAGGCTGGGGATCAAGGCGACCATCGTGATGCCCGCCGATGCGCCGAAGCGCAAAATCGAATCGACCCGCGGTTATGGCGCGGAAATCATCCTGTACGATCGTCGCAGCGAAGATCGCATTGCCATCGCCAGCAGGATTGCGGCGGAAACCGGCGCGGTTGTGGTTCCCAGCTTCGATGATCCCTGGATCATCGAGGGGCAGGGCAGCACCGGGCTCGAGGCGATGGTGCAGATCATCGCGCAGGCCGGGATCCATCCGCACCGGGTAGTGACCTGCTGCGGCGGAGGTGGGCTTGCCGCGGGCATTGCGCTTGCCATGCCCGGCGCCCGGATCACCGTTGTCGAACCCGATGGCTGGGACGACATGGGCAATTCGCTGCGCGCCAGGAAGATCGTGCCGGTGGCGCCCGACGCGCCCGATACGGTGTGCGACGCGCTGCTGACCCCGCGCGTCTCGCCGCTGACGTTCGAAATCCTCAAGGAGCGCAAGGCCGACGCTGTCAGCGTTTCGGATGCGCAGGTGTTCCGCGCGATGCGGCATGCGCATGAGCGGTTGCGGCTGGTGCTGGAGCCGGGCGGTGCAGCCGCGCTCGCCGCCGTGCTCGAAGGCAAGGTCGAGGTCGATGACCGCACGTTGATCATTCTGTCGGGCGGAAATGTCGATCCGGCGCTGTTTTCCAGGGCGCTTGCCTCGTGAGCGACCGGTGACACCAGCCAGCGAAAGCCGCAGGGCAGACCTGCAATCGGCACTGATCCGCGTCGCCCAGCAGGACCGCGAAGCACTGCGGACTGTCTATGCGATGACGTCCGCGAAACTGCACGGCGTTTGCTTGCGTATCTGCACCGACAGGGGCGCGGCGGAGGACGTATTGCAGAACGTGTATCTCAAGGTGTGGCAGCGTGCCGGATCGTTCGATCCGGCCAAGGCGAGCGCTATCGCCTGGCTGTGCGCCATTGCACGCAACGCGGCGATCGATTGGCGTAGAAGCCAGCGTTATGAAGACCCGCTGCCTGCCGATCTGGGCGAAACCCTTGTCGACGAGACCGCAGACCCTGCGGCGGATCTTGCCCAGGCGGGCGAGCGCGCGCAAATCTTCTCCTGTCTTGAAGAGCTGGAACCGGTGCGCGCCACTGCGATCAAGGCGGGCTTCTATCAGGGCCTCAGCTATCCCGAGATCGCCGAGGCCATGGACAAGCCGGTGGGTACGGTGAAAAGCTGGATCCGCCGCGGTCTGATGCAGTTGAAGGAGTGCCTGTCGCGTGAGCAGTGATGCCATGCCCGAACGGTCCGCCTTGGCGGCTGAATTGGCTCTGGGCCTGCTGGAGGGAGCAGATCGCGCCTCCGCGCTTCGGCTGGTGCTGTCCGACCCCGGCTTTGCTGCCGAGGTCGATGGCTGGCGCGCGCAGCTGGCGCCGCTGTATGACGGCTTTGCCGATGTCGCTCCACCCAGCGGGCTGATGGCGCGGATCGATCAGGCGATCGATGCCGAAGCGGCCGCAGATCAGGTGACGACCCTGATGCCCGCACCCCGTGCGCAGGGCAGGTGGAAGATCGCGACCTTCGCCGCATCGGCGGTGGCAGCCATGCTTGCGCTGGCATTGGTGTGGCCCAGCCCGCAATCCCCGGGTCCGGCGCCGCAGGACAAGGCCGATGTTGCCGTTGCCCAGCTCACCGGGCCTATCGACGGCCTGCTGCTCACAGCGCGCTACGACAGCAGCACGTCCGAAATGCTGGTGCGGGTGGAAGGCATGCCGGTCACCGAGACCGAGCCCGAATTGTGGATCGTCCCTGCCGACGGCCAGCCGCGCCGTCTGGGCCGTCTGCTGCGCGGCGGTGTCACCCGCATCGCTATCCCCGAAGGGCATCGCAAGTTCATCGACCCGGTGAGCGAACTGATTCTCACGATGGAGCCCAAGGTGCTTCCCGATCCCGACAAGCCCAGCGCGCCCACGGTCGCCCAGGGCCGGTTGCAGCGGATTTGATTCGAGACCCTAGACTTTAATTCGGCACCCCACACAGGCGGGGGGCCCGCTTATGCGCCACAGTCGTATAGCGGGATTCCCGCGTTGGCGGGAATAACGACGAGGTCGCACCCGCGATATGGCGATTTGCGACGCCTTGACTCCTGCAGCCCGCCCCATTTCACAATTGTTCCTCCATGCGCATCCGGCCTTCGCTTCGCTGCGTAGCTGCCCCCGTATCACGCTTCCCCGGCGGATACGGACAACCCACGGAGACTTCCCCTATGCTGAAAACTCTTGCCCCCAGCCTTCTTGCCGCAACCGCTGCTGCGACCCTCGCGTTTGCCGGTCCCGCCCTCGCCAATCACCACAAGGGCGCCGATCACGCGATGGTTGGTGGCGCGGCCATGTACCCTGCCAAGACGATCGTCGAGAATGCCAGCGCAGCCCCGAACCTCACCACGCTGGTCGCTGCCGTCAAGGCGGCAGGCCTGGTCGACACGCTGGCCTCGCCCGGCCCGTTCACCGTCTTCGCCCCGACCGATGATGCGTTCGCCAAGCTGCCCGCCGGCACCGTGGAAACGCTGGTGAAGCCCGAAAACAAGGGTCTGCTGACCACGATCCTCACCTATCATGTCGTCGCTGGCAAGGTGACCGCGGCCGATGTCGTCGCGCTCATCAAGCAGGGCGGTGGCAAGGCCATGATCAAGACCGTGCAGGGAGGAACCCTCACAGCCTCGCTGCAGGGCAAGAATGTCGTCCTGACCGACGCGAAGGGCGGCAAGTCGATCGTGACCCAGACCGATGTCATGCAGAGCAACGGTGTGGTGCATGTGATCGACACCGTGGTGATGCCGGGTTAACCCCTTAGCCCCAGGCACATCACAGGCCCGCCGGTCCCCCCAGACCGGCGGGCCATTTTGTGTGTGGTGCCTGCGGATTATGACACGAGCTGTCGCCAAACCGTCATGCACGGGTCACGTGGACCGCCTAGCGCGCCCATTCAGAGGTTCAACCACTGAGCAAGGGGGCAAGGCGATATGGCCAGCACGATGCGCAATACCAAGATCATGGAAGCGGTTACCCAATCGACCACGGTCAGCAAGCAGGGGCTGTTCGAGCGCGCCTTTGCCTTCGCCTTCAAGGGCTTGGTCTATGCGCAGATCTGGGAGGACCCGGTGGTCGACATGGAGGCGCTGGAGATCCAGCCCGACAGCCGGATCATCACCATCGCATCGGGCGGCTGCAACGTGCTGTCCTATCTGGTGGCAGATCCGGCGCAGATCATCGCGGTCGATCTCAACACCGCGCATATCGCCCTCAACAAGCTCAAGGTCGCCGCCGCGCTGCACCTGCCGGACCATATGCATTTTCATCGCTTCTTCGGACAGGCCGACAGCAAGCAGAACCTGCGCGCCTACAAAGAGCATATCCGCCCGCATCTGGACGAGACCAGCCGCAGCTATTGGGAAGGCCGTGATCTGGCAGGGCGCAGGCGTATCGGCGGGTTCAGCACCGGATTGTACAAACGCGGACTGCTGGGCGGCTTCATCGGTACGGCGCACCTGCTGGCGCGGTTGTACAAGATCGACCTCAAGATGATGCTGACCGCCTCCACGCTGGAAGAACAACGCGCGATGTTCGAGCAGCATCTGGCGCCGGTGTTCGACAGGAAGTTCATCCGCTGGCTGACCGATCAGCCGCCGGCACTGTTCGGCCTCGGAATTCCACCGGCGCAGTTCGAAGCGTTGGCGGGCGATGAAAAGATGGCAGATGTGCTACGCAAGCGCTTGGAAAAGCTCGCCTGCGATTTCGAGATCCGCGACAACTACTTTGCCTGGCAGGCGTTCGGCCGAGGCTATGGCAAGGGTGTCGACACGCCGCTTCCGCCCTATTTGCAGGCGGCCAATTACGACCTCGTTCGCGCGCGCGCGGGCCGGGTCGAGGTCGAGCACGCCAATTTCGTCGAACGGCTGCAGGCGAGCGCCGATGCCAGTCTCGACCGTTATGTGCTGCTCGACGCGCAGGACTGGATGAACGACCAGCAACTGACCCTGTTGTGGAGCGAGATCACGCGGACCGCGCGCCCCGGCGCCCGCGTGCTGTTCCGCACCGCTGCCGAACCCAGCCTGCTGCCGGGCCGCGTCCCCGATGAGCTGTTGGGCCGCTGGGATTATCGCGCCGCTGATTCGCTAGGATTTACCGCGCGCGACCGCTCCTCGATCTATGGCGGGGTGCATTTGTATGTCCTCAAATGAGGTGAGCATGCCGACATCCGACCATGGCGACAGCATGGATGCGATCTACCGCACCCAACGGCATATCTACGACCTGACCCGCAAATATTATCTGCTGGGGCGTGACCGGCTGATTGCAGATCTGGCACCGCCCCCGGGCGGGCTGGTGCTGGAAATGGGGTGCGGGACCGCGCGCAACCTGATCCTTGCGGCTCGGCGCTATCCGCATGCGCGGTTTCTCGGGTTCGATATCTCCGAAGCAATGCTGGAAAATGCGCGCGAATCGGTCCGGCGCGCCGGGCTTTCGGAACGGATCAGCCTCACCAAGGGCGACGCCACCGCATTTTCGCCCAGGCGGCTGTTCGGCATCGCCGGGGTGGACCGCGTGTTCTGCTCCTACACGCTGTCGATGATCCCGGACTGGGAGCAGGCGATCGCGGCGGGAGCAGACGCTCTGGTGTCTGGCGGCAGGATGCATGTCGTCGATTTCGGCAGCCAGCGGGGATTGCCCGAGTGGTTCTCACGCGGGCTGCATGCCTGGCTGGACCGGTTCCAGGTCAGTCCCAGGGCCGAACTTGAAGCGGTGATGCGTCAGGTCGCCCATCAGCGCGGCCTGCTGGTCGAGCACCAC
>Ga0307994_1000093_pt1 | contig 71885 bp, 66 predicted proteins | sample EllFjometagen261_FD_203171 | JGI IMG/M metagenome (GOLD analysis project Ga0307994, IMG submission 203171) | Marine microbial communities from Ellis Fjord, Antarctic Ocean - #261 | ecosystem: Environmental > Aquatic > Marine > Unclassified | place: Southern Ocean | collected 2014-11-02
AATATCAGGCCGCTCCAAATTGGGCTCGTTTGCTATCTATCAGCAGTTTGTAGATTGATTAGAATTAGAGTTGGAGTTGACCATGGATTTGACTGCTTATGTGATCCTCGGGTATTTGCTTTTCTTCATCGCGGTGGGGATTTATATCAGTCGTGGTAATAAAAGCTCTGCTGACTGGGCAATTGGCGGTGGCACGTTGGGTGTCGGTATGCTCGCAGCGGGCATCGCGGGAACTCGCATCGGTGGTGCGGGTACCTACGGTGTCGCGGGCGATGTTATTACCGAGGGCATCGGCCATCTCTGGTACGGTGTAAATTCCTTTGCTGCCCTGTTTATGGTTGGATTGTTCTTCGCTATACCTTATCGCAAGTTGAGACTTACCAGTGTGGGCGAGGTTTTCGATAGGCGCTTCGGTTCAAGCCGCTGTCAGTCTCTGACTAGTTTGTGTGTGCAGGCCGAGTATCTGGTTGTAAATATTATTGAGCCTTATGTAATAGCGACTATCGTTAGTGGCGTGACGGGATGGCCATTTGGGCTTTGCATCATCATCGGTGCAGTAGTGATTGTGTTGTTCACCGTCACCGGCGGCCTAAAAGGCACGGCGATAACAAATATTGTGCACTGCACAGTTATCATTGTCGGTCTGTCTGCGGTGGGTTATATAGCGATGCAGAATCTAGGTGGTTGGGATTCAGTGGTCGCACAATCGGAAATCAGGCTACTTGAGGCGGGCAAAGACATTCCGTCGTGGTGGAGCTTTACCGGCATCGGCTGGGCAACAATTATTGCACTGTTTATTTCTGCGACGATTCACACGCCAGCTGCATCGATCTATGCGAACTATGCGAGCTCCGCAGCGAAGCAGGAATATCTTATCCCCGGCTTTTTCCTGGCAGGGATAATCGCCGCATTGATGCCGATGGTTGCAGGATTTATCGGTATCTTAACCATGGTGAGCTATGGCTCAGAATCTGGATTGTCTGGCTATCTAAACATTGCACAACTCGCGATGGATACCGGGCCGCTACTCGGCGGCATTGCGTTGGCCGCCGTGTTAGCCGCGGTAATCTCTTCTGGTGCGCCTATTCTGTTGGCTAGTGCAACGATGTTGGTTAGTGATTGGATACCCGGCTCTAAGAATTTCTCCAGCGAGAAGAAGCTGGGCCTGTATAAGCTAGTTACAGTGATCTACGGTTCCACAGCGGCTTTTTGTGCCTGGTATTTTAACTTCGGCTCGGTGCTGCAATTTTTACTATTGGGATTCGCGATGGTAGTGCCGCCGGCTATAGCAGTGACCTACGTGTTTTACTGGAAGAAGACGACAGAGAAGGCTGCGTTTTGGGGAATGTTGATCGGGTTTGTCAGTGGACTGCTCATGTGGCTGCTCAACAACTGGTACTCCGGTGCCGAGAATGCCGACGTAGGCGGATTTGCGCAGACTTGGTATGAGCTGTGTCAGTATCTAGGGGAGTGGCGTGACCCATCGTTCCTAACGCTACTGCTGCCGGTCTTCACGATTCCAATAATCACGTTGATGTTTCCCGCAAAGATTGATGAAGATGAGTCGGAGATGTCTGCAACGTTCTACAAGGACTTGGGAAGGATTCAACGCAATCTTGACTGGGTTTAGTCAGTTCTACGCACGGGCATTGAAAGCTCAGGGGAGTTCGGGTGACGAGAGCTAGATTGTAGCTCTCGTCATACACTGTTCTCTATCTTTGCATTTCAGCGTTGGCCTGAATAACGAAGGGACCTGGTGTCTCATAACTCTTCTCAAGCAAAGTGGTTAGCTCCTCGGCAGTATCAGCAGTAGCACCTGGCACTCCGAAGCCTCTGGCCATATCGACCCAATTTAGCGCAGGATTGCCGATATCGAACAGGCTCGCGGCTATGTCGCCAACTTCGGTGACACCTAATCGGGCATATTCCACATCGAGAATATTGTAAGAGCGGTTCGCAAAAATAACCGTTGTAACATTTAGGCCTTCTCTGGCCTGAGTCCAGAAACACTGATTCGTATAGGCTGCACCACCGTCACCAAGCATGGCTAGTACCTGCCGATCTGGACAGGCGAGGGCCGCGCCAGTAGCGCAAGGGCCGCCTTGACCAATGGCGCCGCCGGTAAGACTAAGCCAAGTATTCGGCGCAGAGTTTTGGCAGTAAGGGTAGGCTGCATTGCCACCACCGGAGTCAGTTGCAACAATTAGATTTTCAGGCATCGTTGCCGCGACAGATTGGATTATAGATTTCGTGTCAAGCTCACCACTTGGCTTGCCAATTTCAACCTTCTCGAAATTCTTAATTGCCTCATTCTGGGCACCTAGTCGCTCGGTTAAGCGCTGCAGTGCATCGATGGAATCTTCTTCGATGTATGACAGACGGCTAACTTTGCAGCCTTTCGGAACGAGTTGTCCGGGTATGCCTTGATAGGCAAAGAAGCTCGCAGGAATCTGGCCACCTACTATGATGAGGTTTTCCACACCATTTAAGGTCTGAAGAACCTGTTCGGGAAAGTAGGGTAGGCGTTCTACAGCAACTGCTCCAGGGCCGCCATCCACGCGCCCGGGGAAGGTGCTGGTAAATAATCGGCAACCCGTCTTACTTGCGATCCTGCTAGCGGCAGCAAGAGCAGCCGGATCGGTAGCATGATGCTCTAGAATCATCACATTAAGACCACCTTTCTCCAGTAACGGCGCTATCTTTTCGATCGCCTGTTCATTTATTTTGCTGCGCTGCGGTAGCGCATTTGGCATCACTGGACCAGAGCTTTCGCCCCAGGCAGCATCCGCACCCATTATAAGAGTAGCGATCTGACCATTAGACCCTGTGGTCTGGCGCAGGGTCGCGGTGTACGCGTCCGCGCCATCTTGTGCGAGAGTGTCATTGGTACTGGAGGACTTGATCCAAGAAGAATAATTTTTCGCGAGCGTTTCAATATCTGAGGTAAGCGGTGCGTCGAAGCCAACGTGGTAGTTCGGGTGGTTGCCGACAATATTGATCATTGGTGAATTCGCGCGGCGTGCATTGTGCAGATTTGCTATGCCGTTCGCTAGGCCGGGCCCTAAGTGCAACAGCGTGGCTGCAGGCTTGCCTGTCATGCGCGCGTAGCCATCGGCAGCGCCGGTGCATACGCCTTCGAAAAGCGCGAGCACAGATTTCATTTGTGGAACGCTGTCGAGTGCTTGGACTAGATGCATCTCGGAGGTACCAGGATTTGCTATGCAAAGCTCGACCCCGCAGTCTGCTAATGTTTCAATTAATGCGGTTGCTCCGTTCATGTTGAGGCTCTCCTTCGAACTACAATTACCCGCGAATTTATTCGCGGGAAAGCTGGAAACCGCGAATTTATTCGCGGAAAAGGCGGCTATCATAGCATCAAAGACTGAACTGGTAAGTATGAGATCGCTAGGTGTCAAAGGAGTCGGCTATTGGCTATAAGCATCGAACAGCGCGAATACGCTGCACACATCGTTGACCTTTTGCAATTTTTTGGGCCAGTAGAATCGAAGTCTCTGTTTGGCGGTTTTGGCGTGTTTCTTGAGGGCTTAATGTTCGGCCTTATTGCCGGTAATGAGCTCTATTTGAAAGTTGACGGACAAAATCGGCAAGATTACAAAGATCTTGGCTTGCAAGCCTTTAGCTTCAGGAAGAACGGCAAACAATTCAAGATGAGTTACTACCAGACGCCTCAGGAGGCTATGGAAGATGCCGAGCTTTTGAGTGTTTGGGCATCCAACGCCTATGGCGCGGCCATGCGCGCTGCCGCGAAGAAAGGCGGTAAGCGCAAGAAGTGTAAGTAGCTTAGCAATCATTACTCGCAGCCGCGCATCGCCAAAGCGAGTTAGCGAAGCCAGACAATAGCTGCTGATGGTCAATTAGTTTACACTTAAGGCCTCGTAAATTGGCTGTGCAGGGGACATTTCATGAAATCTCGACTTCTTACTCTCGGTGCTGTGACCGCTGCTGTCTTGGGTCTTAGTCTGACATCAGTGCAGGCGCAGGATGGCGACTATGTCGTACCGCGTACTGAATACGGTCAACCTGATCTAAACGGCGTGTGGAATTTTAGCTCCTTCGTCCCTATGCAGCGTCCTACCCAATTTGCTGACAAAGAGTTTCTTACACCCCAAGACATCGCCTTGATTGCCAGCCAGACCGAAGCGGGCCTGCAAGCGTTGAATAACATCGGTGTTGGTGGCTACAACACGTTCTGGGTTGAGAACGCAGGAAGGGGCGATAACACGCGTACCTCACTTATTACCTATCCTCGCAATGGTCGGGTACCGGAAACAGTTGAGGGCGTGTCGGTTCAAATCGGTGGACTTGGGCCGGACGAGCCTGGCACACGACCAGTGCGCATGGTCGTGGGCGGTATTGCAAAAGACGGTCCAGAAGACAGGGGTATCTCCGAGCGATGTATCGTGGGCTTCAACTCGGGACCACCATTCACACCAAACTTGTACAACAATAATGTACAGTTGGTTTTGGGTAAGGATACCGCGGTGATCATGACCGAGATGATTCACGATGCACGTATCGTTCCACTAGACGGTCGCGATCATATCGACGAAGGTATTCGCCAATGGTCTGGTGACTCACGCGGTTATTGGGAAGGGGATACCTTGGTGGTAGAGACTAGAAACTTCAATGACCTGACCCAGAGCTTTAGTGTCTTCGGTAGCTCCATCGACAAGCATCTTACGGAGAAGTTTACGCGTGTCGATGAATTCACAGTTAACTATGAGTTCACAGTCGATGATCCGAGTACATTCAAAGACAAGATCACTGCCGTGATACCGATGGCGAAGCTTGATGGTTTGATGTACGAGTATGCCTGCCATGAGGGTAACTACGGCATGTTCAATATACTTCGCGGTGAGCGTATGGAGGAACAGCGGGCCAGAGAAAGCGGCCAATAGATTGCAGGTGAGGAAGCGGGCTTAGGTTCGCTTTCTCCTCAAGGTCAAGCGGCACTAGTTCAGTTAAGTTCTACGATTCCGTTTGATCCAACGGAAACAACTGTGATTTCGCATGGCGACCTCTGGATCAACGAAATCAACTGTGATTTCGTATAGCGACCTCTGGATCAAGCGAGATCAACTGTGACTTCGCGTAGCGATCGCCAACTACCGAATCTTCACTAAATACCTCTCCCACTCGGGCTAGCTCCTCGCTGCTGATCGACAACTGAGCCGCTTGCGCGTTCTCTTCAACATATTTTGCGTGCTTGGTGCCGGGAATTGGCACGAAGTTAGGATCTTGTGCAAGCACCCAAGCTAGGGCAAGTTGCGCTAGGGTGCATGAGTTCGAGGCGGCGATTTCCCGTAGATCGGCTAACTGCTTAAAATTTTGTTCGAAATTCTCACCAAGGAACCTTGGCATGGTATGTCGCATATCGTCATCATCAAGGGCAGACATGTCAGTAATTACGCCAGTAAGAAATCCCCGGCCTAGGGGGCTAAAAGGGACGAAACCTATCCCTAATTCCGTACAGCAATCGAACACCTTGTTTTCAGGTTCGCGGCTCCACAGAGAATATTCCGATTGCACAGCGCAGATCGGGTGCTCGTTGTGAGCCTTTCTTATGGTTGTGGAAGAACACTCGGACAGACCGATAGCGCGAATCTTGCCGGCGCTGATACAATCTGCGAGTGCACCTACACTTTCTTCGATGGGAACGTTGAAATCACGGCGATGCAGATAATACAGATCGATGACATCGGTATTCAACCGGCGAAGGCTGTCCTCGCAGGTCTTCTTTACGTTCTCAGGCGTGCAATCGATAGCTCGCTTTCCGTGTCTATCCACAATGCCGCACTTACTGGCAAGAATGAACTCATTGCGACGCTCAGACAGAACCTCGCCTAGCAGGGTTTCGTTGTGGCCCAGGCCATATAGGCTGGCGGTGTCTAGAAAGGTATAACCTATATCCAGTGCTCGGTGTAGGGTTCGCGCCGACTCCGCTCGATTCGCCTCTCCATAAGATTGAGACATGCTCATGCAGCCTAAACCTAGGGCGGACACCTGTAATTCTCCGAGTTGCCGTGTCTTCATAATCTGTCTCTGTGATGTGTGTTATGCCTGTGAAAAGCAGAGGGTACCCCTAAATATTATCATGAAAATTTGCCTTAAGAATTTGAGCGGGGCTTCTCTAACAGCAAATGAATATTCATTCAGACTCTGTTCAGACTCAGCAGCGTACTCTTAGGCCCTTAGCGGAAAAGAACTAGCGACAGGCAATCTCGCAAAACCCACACTAATTAGCCTGTTTGCTGGTAGCACAGTCTGCCGCAAATCCTCACTCACCTAATGGCGGTTAGAGAGTGGGGATTTTTTATGTCTGAGTAAATGAAAGGAATCTTGCGCCGGATTCTTACTTTCTGCGCTAGAGCTAATATAGTGTCTGTGATTGTTTGATCAATAGTCTATCTTTGATAAGATTGCAAAATTCTCGGAATCATCAAAACAAGACAGTGGCTCTCAAAGTTAGAATGATATTCCCCTCTCAAACAGGCACCTATGCCCCTTGCTGGAGCACAAAGCGTGTCTATGCGGCATTTCTGTCAGTTCTCGCAATCATCGCTCTACTAGTACTGCCTTTCAACAAAGCTTCGGCTCTAGAGCCCATAGAGTCGCCTGATCAGTACTCCTTGCCAACGGATATGGATGGCGTTCATTTCTATTTGATTACGGTCGATGTGGGCAACAAGGTATGGGATAACTTCGGTCATACGGCGCTGCGGGTAATCGACGAAAATACCAATACCGATGTAGTCTTCAATTGGGGTTTATTCCGTATCAACGGTGGCCCGGTTTCCTTTTCCTACAATTTCTTTAAGGGAATAATGAACTACGAATTGGGAACGCAATCACCCAGTCAAGAATTCGCGATATATCGCTCCCAGGCGCGTAGCGTTTGGCAGGACAAAATTAACTTAACGAATCCGCAGAAAGAAATTCTTTACCGTCGCCTGCTTTGGAATCTGCAGGCGCAGAATGTTGTCTACCCTTATCAGTATTTTTTTGATAACTGTACAACCCGAGTACGTGATTATCTCGATGAGGCCTTGTCAGGTCGAATTGCAAGCGTGAACGACGGCGTCACTTATAGTACATTTCGCGATCAAGTTAAGGCGCACTATGAATCGGTGGCAGTGATCGGCTTCTCTCTCGATGTGTTGATGAATAGTAATATCGATAGGCCTATGAGCGAATGGGAAGAAATGTTTCTGCCGCTCAAACTTCGGGAGAGTCTGTCTCTGATTGAATCTGATGTTGCAGAAAATGGAGTGCGCAATAAGCTTTTGTCCGACCCGCAGGAGGTCATGCTGTTTGCCCCGCCAAAAGTAGCGACAGATCCTTACCAGGCAGCCTCTATTGGCCTCTTAGCGCCGGTGCTGCTGCTGCTGTTGATGCTAAAGAAGATACCTATGTCGTATTTTGCGACCCACTCTCGGATCGGTTTAAAATTACCAGGAATTAATTTTCGTCTGCTAGGCTTGCTTGGTATTGTGACTGCATTGTTCAGTGGTATCTACGGCATACTCATGTTGGGGAGTTGGTTCGTATCCGAGCACCTGGATCTACACCATAATATCAATTTACTGCTGTTCTGGCCTACCGACCTTTTAGGCCTGTTCGTCGCGATGCGCTGGTTATTGTTTTGCAAGCCTTGGCCCATGACTCATAACAGCACACCATTTTTGAATTACTACATGATGGCGCACCTGCTTGGTATGATCATCTATGCTTTGGTGACTTTTATGCAGCTGGTCGATCAATCTACTAGGGATATCGGCGTGTACGTTCTGCCCGGCTTTGCTCTATTTACCTTGTTAATTTGGCTGGTGGGTTTTGAAGCGGCCAAACCGAAAAACAAATTCTTTTGATCAATTGCTGTTTAGTGGCACGGTAGGCTCTTCTTATGACGAAATTAATTAGCTCAGTAGCCCAGCGTGCCGATGAACTGCATCCGATGGCGGCGAAGGTGGCTCGAGCTTCGGCTCGGCAGAAGCCGCTGTGTGAATGCACAGCAAAGCAAGCGCGCGAGATTCGTGAGTCGCTCGGGAATCCTTTTGCTCCCCCTTGCTGTGAGATGGAGAGCATCAAGGACTATTGGCTGCCTAGTAGTGGCGGTCATCAGCTAAAGGTTAGGCGCTATCAGCCCAAGTCGCTTTCTGCTGGACTCCAACCGGCGCTGCTGTTTTTTCATGGTGGTGGACATGTTTTGGGCACACTGGATGGGTACGACACACTCGCCCAGCAGTTGGCGCAATTGGGTAATTGCGTAGTGTTATCGGTGGAATACCGCTTGGCGCCGGAAACGAAATCTGTAGGAATCTATCAAGACGGCTTCGATGTTTATGCGTGGCTTCTGAACTCAGGTGAAGAGTTAGGTATCGACTCTCGGCGCCTAGCCATTGGTGGCGATAGCGCCGGTGGCAATATTTCGATAGCCGTTATGCTGCAATGTAAACTTCATAAGATTACACAGCCCTATTATCAGGTGCAGATATACCCCGGTATCGATTACCAACTGGGCTTTCCTTCAATCGAAGAATTTGCGGAAGGCTATTTCCTTACCAAAGCAGACAAGCTGTGGTTTCGAAGTCAGTTTCTGGAATCTGAAGCACGTGCCAGTGACCCCATGGTTTCATCGCTGCTGGCAGATCTTTCTGGTCTTCCTCCGGCTTTGGTGATTACCGCAGGGTTCGATCCACTTCGTGATGAAGGTGAAGCCTTTGCGAAACGTCTGTTCGAACACGGTGTCGACGTTGAGCACGTGTGCTACACAGATATGATTCATGCGTTCGTGTCTTTCGCGGGCGGGATTCCCGCTGGAATGACAGCGTTAGAAAAGATAGGTGAGCAGCTGCAACGAGTGTTCTCTAGCTAGCAGCAGGTAGTGATATTTTCTCTTGTATTTTGACAAAAAAAAGCCGAACACAAGGTTCGGCCTAACTTCCAAACTAAAAAATCCAGTTGATACTGTATATTACGTTTCCCGGTACTGCTGTAGCAATAGTCAACTACTAAGGAGTAACGATTTGTACTCGGCGATTCTGCTGATAGGCGCGATCGTTTGATCCGCGATCGGCAGGCTGTTCCTCACCATAGCTAACAATTTCTATCTGGCTTCGTGAAGCGCCATTAACGATGAGGTAATTTTGGATTCCCTCTGCACGGCGCTCGCCCAGTGCTAGGTTGTATTCTCTAGTGCCACGCTCATCAGCATGACCTTCTAGACGAATTCGCTTGTTTGAATTCGCAGCGAGGTCCCTGGCGTGAAAAGTCAGTACATCACGGTCTGCTGAGCGGAACTCAGACACGTCAAATTCGAAGTAGAAGACGGTTGTGCTCAGTGCTGCTGCCGCAATCCGTTCTGCAGCTGCGGCGGCACGGGCAGCGGCTTCAGCTGCAAGCTCTTGCGTACGGCGAGTAGACGCGTCAATGCCAGATTCTGTCTCGACTACGGCTTCAGTGGCGGCTTCTTCGCTAGTTGAGCTGCAAGCGGCTAGGCTAAATAAGGTAACAAACAGCAGGGCAAATTTGGTTGATTGAGAGAATTTCATGTCATCTCCTAAAGAGTATCTAGTGGAAGTCTGTGCTTTTGCTGCTTTTTCCAATTATTGCTTGGAATTACAGCGTCTTAAAAAGAGGGCAAAGAATACCGTAGATGAGGATTTAAAGCCAACGAGTGATTTCGATTTGTTGTTAAATAATTCGACAGAACCGTACTATATCAATCCAGCGCAGGAAGTCTGTGAAATTCCGAGCAATCGCTCGATTATTGCTTATCAAGAACTGGGAATAATGGTAATCTTTGACCACTTTCAATTTCTACACGCAAATTCCAGTTAAACACGTCACTCGCTGCGATTAGTCCCTAAGCGGGATTATCGAGGTGGCTTTAGCTCGGAACCTATAGGAGATTTACATTGAACGCTGATTTTACCGCTGAAGAACTGCAATTCGAGATCGAGGTTCGAGAGTTTTTGCAGAACGATTTTCCAGCCGAATACCGCGAAAAGGTAGATGCAGGCATTCGTCTGAGCAAAGATGAGCTAGTGCACTGGCAAAAAATTCTCTATAAGAAAGGCTGGGCGGCGTCCAACTGGCCGGTTGAACATGGAGGCACTGGTTGGAGCGCAACTCAGAAGCATATCTTTGCGACTGAGATGGGCTTGATCGGTGCACCAGAACCTGTTCCCTTTGGGATGAAGATGGTGGCTCCTGTTCTCATGGCCTACGGCTCGGATGAACAAAAGCAGAGGTTTCTTCCAGACATCTTACAGAGCAATGTGTGGTGGTGTCAGGGATACTCAGAGCCTAACTCGGGTTCCGATCTGGCTTCACTGAAGACGTCTGCCGTGAGAGATGGCGACGAATACGTTGTGAATGGCAGCAAGACTTGGAATACCTACGGTCAATATGCAGATTGGATTTTCTGCTTAGTACGCACGGACACGAGTGTTAAGAAGCAGGAAGGTATTAGTTTCATGCTGATCGATATGAAGACTCCGGGCATCACGCTTAAGCCGATTGTGCTGTTAGACGGTCACGCGGAAGTTAACGAAGTATTCTTTGATGAAGTTCGAGTGCCTGCTAACAATCTGATTGGTGAAGAGAACAAGGGTTGGACCTATGCCAAGGTGCTGCTAACCCATGAGCGCACGAATATTTCGGGCGTTCCGCGTGGTAAGCGTCGTCTTGCTGCATTGAAGCGACTAGCAGGCAATACTGACGATGGTTTCGGTGGCACGATGCTAGAGAATTCAGCTTTCAAGACGAAGCTCGCCCAAGTTGATATAGAGCTTCAAGCCTTAGAATATTCTGAGCTGCGCACCTTGGCAGCATTGAGCGTAGGCAAGGCGCCTGGCCCTGAATCTTCGATCCTAAAAATTGTAGGAACAGAACTTGCCCAAGAGATGGACGAGTTGTTTGTCGATTTGGCTGGCTACAATTGTCTACCCTTTGTGCCTGAGCAATTTGAGGACGGTTTTCAGGGTGAAGCAGTTGGCCCTGGAAGTTCCGCGGCTGCAGCATTGAGCTACTTTAACAACAGGAAGCTATCGATATTCGGTGGCTCGAATGAAATTCAACGCAACATTATCAGCAAGGCCGTATTGGGTCTTTAAGTAAATCGACTAAGATTTTGAGCTGAAATTGTAGAATGATTTAGAGAGGAATTATTGTGGATTTTTCGAACACTGAAGAACAGCAGATGCTGCAAGAAAGCGTCCAGAAGTTTGTTTATAAAAGCTATGACTTTGATACACGAAAGCAAATTATTGCTAGCGAGAAAGGGTTCAGTCAGGAAAACTGGGATCTTTTCGCCGAGTTAGGTTGGCTGACAGTTCCCTTCAAGGAAGACGATGGTGGCTTCGGCGGATCTGCCGTAGACCTCGCAGTTATGATGGAAGAATTCGGTAAGGCGATGTTGGTCGAGCCGTTTATAGCAACTGCCGTACTTGCAGGTGGAGTGATAAGCGAGCAGGGCAGCGCAGAGCAGAAGGCTGAACTACTCCCTAAAATTATGGAAGGCAGCTTACAACTGGCCTGCGCCTATGCAGAACAAGGCAGTCGCTTCAATCTCGCAAATATTAAGACATCGGCAGTGATAGAGGGCGACACTGTCATACTTAATGGCAGCAAGACGGCAGTCTTAAATGGCTCAAACGCCGAAATTTTGTTGGTTGCGGCGCGCGAGTCGGGCGCGACAACCGATAGCGAGGGGATTTCGGTGTTTATGGTCGATGCATCCAGCGCTGGCGTTTCGATTCAATCTTTCGCCAATGTGGACGGAAAGAAGTCTGCAGAAATCAATTTGACAGATGTTAGTGTGCCGGTTGCACAGCGGTTGGGAGCCTCAGGCTCTGCTTTGCAGGCACTGCAAGATGGCGTCGATCGCGCCACGCTAGCGGTGAGTGCTGAAGCTGTTGGAGCGATGGAATCGCTGTTACACAAGACGGTAGAGTACAGTAAGACGCGAAAGCAGTTCGGCACGGCTATCGGCACATTTCAAGCATTGCAGCATCGCATGGCAGACATGTTTATCGAATGCCAATTGGCTCGTTCAATCGTGATCATGGCGGCGATGAAGTTAGACGGTGGCGAAAGCGCACTGGAAAAAACCAAGTCGGTTTCTGCTGCGAAGAGCCGTATCGGGAGAGCGATACAGAAAGTTGGTCAAGAAGCTATTCAGATTCATGGCGGTATTGGCATGACTGAGGAGTTAGATGTGGGCCATCTTTTTAAGTCGGTCACCGCTGCGGAAATCATGTTTGGTAATACCGATTACCACACCCAGCGATTCGCGTCGCTTTAAGAGAAGTTTTCATGACTCTCTCTACTAATCCCCGTAAATGGGTATCCGCGCCGTGAGCGAACTAATATTAGTTCGCCACGGGCAGGCCTCATTCGGCAAGGCATCTTACGACAAGCTAAGCGAGAAAGGTGTCGAGCAAGTGAAGATTCTTAGCCGTCACTGGCAGGACGTCGGCGAGCAGTTCGATCATGTCTATAGCGGCACGCTGCTGCGCCAGAAAGAGACGGCTAACGAGTTACTGTCCTTAGTTAAAGGCGCGCCGACGGCCTCTGTCGAAAATCCGGCCTTCAATGAATATAACGGCGACCCCCTGATGCGAGTGTACCTGCGTGACCATGCAGCAGGCGAGGGCTTCGATACGCCTTTCTCTTGGCCTATAAAAGATGAACGCCTATTTCAGACTGTGTTCGAAGCTGCCTGCGCAAAATGGATTCGAGGCGAGTTAAAACCAAGTGCAGAAGAGAGCAACTTCGAATATTGGCAAGATTTTCAGAGTCGCGTCTATACCGCTATCGATGAGATCATGGCCAAGCATGGCAGCGGCTCGCGTGTCTTAATCTCGACCTCTGGCGGCGTCATAGCCATGGTGCTGCAAAGAGTATTGCAATTTCCCGATCAAGCAGTTATTACCACAAACTGGATGGTGCGCAATAGTTCCGTGAGCCGTGTCAAATATGGACAAGGAAAGGTATCCTTAACCCAATTTAATAGCTTGCCTCATCTCGAGCGATCGGGTTTGCAAGAAATGATCACCTACAGATAAAGCAAAGGAACTCGCTTTGACGAATAACGAATTAGTCGATCAAGCCGGCAGCATACGTGAGGGTGAGGAGTTAGATCTCGATTGTCTTCGTCAGTACTTGGAGCCTGTGCTTGGCAGTGCTGTGGCAGCCTTAGAGGTTAAGCAGTTTCCCGGAGGATTTTCCAATCTTACCTACCTGTTGAGTAGCGGGGATGATAAGTGGGTGCTGCGCAGGCCACCCTTCGGGAGCACAGTAAAATCAGCTCATGACATGTCGAGAGAATTTAAAATTCTATCGGCTCTGCAGAAAGTCTATTCTTACGGACCGGTGCCGATTCATTTCTGTGAGGATCACGAAATCCTTGGCTGCGATTTCTACCTGATGTCCTATATCGAAGGATTGGTTATCCGCAGAGAATATCCGCAAAGCCTAAACCTTAGTCCGGACCAGATTCGTCAACAGCTCTTCAATTTTTTCGACGTACTAAGCGAGCTACACTCAGTTGATCTTGTTGCTGCCGGGCTCGACACCTTCGGCCGACCCGAAGGCTATGTTAAGCGACAGGTAGAGGGTTGGTGCAAACGCTGGGCCGATGCGGTAACGCCGGACACGATTAACTGTGATTCAACCATGCAGTGGTTGCACGACAATATGCCGGCCCAGAGTGGTAAGGCTAGCGTTATTCATAACGATTATAAGATGGATAATGCGATCTTCTCCGCTGAGAATCCGTTGAACGTGATTGGTGTTCTAGACTGGGAGATGGCTACCGTTGGTGATCCACTAATGGACTTAGGCTGTACTCTTGGTTACTGGGTCGAAACAGGGGATCCGGACTTCTTTCGCGAGTATAGAACGATGCCCAGTGATATCGAAGGTGCGCCTACCCGCACGGAGATCGTCGCGCGCTTCCAAGAAAAGACGGGGATTGCGGTAGATAACTTTCCGTTCTACTTTTGCTTTGGCCTGTTTAGGCTCGCAGTCATCGGTCAGCAGATTTACTATCGCTATTATCAGGGTCTCACCAAGGACAAACGCTTCGCGATGATGGTTAAGAAAACCCATATCCTGCAGCAGATGTGTGAGCTGATTATGGCTGGAGAAGTAAAAACGTAAGAACTCTAACTATTGGCGCGTTGTAGAACAGCCCTATATGTAAATTGCTAGAATTAAGAATCAGAATGACTTTCAACTTTGTAAGTTATCAGAATTAGGAATAAAAATGACTTTCAACATCAACGAACTCTTTTCAGTAACAGGCAAGGTGGCAATAGTCACCGGTGGCTCCAGAGGTATCGGATCGATGATCGCTGAGGGCTATGTTGCCAATGGTGTAAAAACCTATATTACTGCTCGTAAAGCCGACGCTTGCGAGGCAACTGCCAAAGAACTATCGGCGCAGGGAGAGTGCATTGCTATTCCAGCGGATCTATCTACCAAAGAAGGTAGAGACTCTTTCGTGAATGAAATTAAAAAGCGCGAACAAAAGATCGACATACTTGTAAACAATGCAGGTGCTGCGTGGGGCGCTCCCTTTGAAGAATATCCAGATGAAGGCTATGACAAGGTCATGGACATCAATGTAAAGGCGATATTCACACTCACTCGCGACCTAATGCCCTTACTTTGTAAAGATTCAAGCCCTGAGGAACCAAGTAGAGTTATCAACATAGGCTCTATAGACGGACTTCGTGTTTCATCTATGGACAATTTTGCCTACGGAGCAAGTAAGGCGGCCGTGCACTTTCTCACTAAGAATTTGGCGGTACGATTGGCGCCGAAAGGCCTTACGGTAAATGCAATCGCACCAGGCGCATTTGAGAGTCAGATGATGGATCACACCCTGAGTAAATTCCGAGACAAGATAGAAAAAGAAAATCCGCTAGGTCGAATAGGTCACCCAACGGATATGGCAGGTCTGGCGCTTTTTTTGGCCTCGAATGCCTCTAAATATATGACGGGGCAGATAATTGCTATCGATGGTGGGCGTAACTTGGGTTCCCGCTAGCCTCCTTCTTGAATCGATTCCATTCGTGAAGATTCCCGACCTCACGGCGTAGTTTAAGTTATTTAACATCTGCACAAGGGCGTTTTGTCGCGAAACTCCTTCATTGTCGTGCACTTCAATGGTACTTTTACCGCTCTTTAGAATTCATCAATAAGAGTAGCCTGTGAATCCAATTAGCCTTCCTAAAATAGTGGTAATCTGTGTCGCCTTCGTAAGCGGGTTCTGCATCATGACGGTGGAGATGTTGGGTGCGCGAATCATGGCGCCGTATTTTGGTGGAAGCATTTCCGTTTGGGGCAGCCTCATTACGGTTTTTATGTTGGCGTTATCTGTGGGCTATCTAATCGGCGGCCGTCTCTCGACGCGCAATCCCAATCCCAAGACATTCGCGCTCTTTTTTATCGGCGCGGCGATCTCGTCAATCCCTATTATCCTCTTTGCAGACGCGATTATGCGACCGATATTTCTGGCGATAGAAGATCCTCGTTATGGGTCACTGCTGGCCTCTATCTTTTTGTATTTCATTCCTACGAGCATACTTGGGATGATTTCCCCTTATTCTGTGCGTCTGATGGTGGACTCACATGAACACAGCGGTCATATGGCGGGCTTATTGTTCTTCGTTTCTACGATCGGTAGTGCCGGCGGAACGCTAGCAACTAGTTTCTATTTTGTCTTGTGGTTCGATGTAAATCAGATTCTCTGGGGCGCCGTTGCCGTGTTGCTGCTTGCGGGCTCAGTAATTCTTCTTATCAATTATTTATTGCAAAAAAGAGCTGCAAACGCTCAGGTTTCGGGCTATGAAAAACAAAATTAGGCTACTATTTTCATTCTGTGGATTGATGGCGGTTACGCTAACCCTCACCGCAGCGGAGGTGATTCATGAAGAAAAATCGCTCTATCGTGATATCAATGTTGTGCAAACAGGTGATCGGCGTTGCCTGATATTCAATGTGCATCGAGGCGATAGAAATCAAACTTGCGTCGATGTAAATAACCGCGATGAGTTGATATTTAGCTATACCAAGATGAGCTTTGCTGGTTTGCTTTTGACGCCGCAGCCAAAGGCCATTCTTGTTGCCGGGCTCGGCGGGGGTACTCTTCCCCTGGCATTCAATGACTTATTTCCCGATGCGCTAATCGATGTGGTTGAGGTCGATCAAGCTGTGGTGAATGTAGCGAAAGAATTCTTCTTTTTTGAAGAGAATGCGAACATGCGCGTGGCAGTGAATGACGCTAGAGTGTTCGTAAAACGCGCCGGCATTCTTGGAAAGAAGTACGATTACATAATTCTCGATGCTTTTGGTGGCGACTACATACCCGAACACCTGCTGACTCAAGAGTTCCTTGAGGAAGTTAAGCAGATCATGACGGACGATGCGGTGTTAGTTGCGAATACATTTTCTACTAGTCGCTTCTATGATCATGAGTCTGTAACTTATCAGCGCGTGTTTGGTGAGTTCTTCAACTTTAAGCTGCCCACCAGTGGCAATCGCATGATAATTACGCAGCTAGATTCGTTGCCACCTCGTGGAAATCTAATTACTCGAGCGCAGTCTCTAGCTCCCTCGTTGGAAAAATATGGCGTGCCGTTGCTCGAATATCCCGCCCGTCTCTCCACACGCGTTGATTGGGATATGAGTCGTCGCGTTCTGACCGATCAATATGCGCCTGCTAATTTACTGCAAGATAACTGATAAACACAGCTCCATTAGAAATAGCTAAATTATGTAAAATCGAATGATCCTAAAATTTGTGTTGAGCAGGTGTAGAATATTGAGCAATAGAGATTCTAGCGTGTGTTATTGCTGACATTGAAACAGGGGCTTGAGATTTTGGCTGACTATTTTTGCTGTATTTGATTGCCGCAGTATTTGCAGTGGCGCGCATCTAAGTCATGCTCCGTTGCCTTGCAGCTTGAGCATTCGCTACTGTGTGTTTTAGGTGTTTTTTCGCGATCCTGAACCTGCTGCATGAGCTCTGCGCCGATTATTCCGGTTGGAACGGCAATGATGGCGTAACCGCAAATCATAGCGATTGCTGCAATGAATTGCCCAAGTGGAGTTTGCGGCGCAACGTCGCCATAGCCTACGGTGGTGATGGTTACGATAGCCCAATAGATTGATTCTGGAATGCTATCAAAGCCATTTTCCCCTCCCTCTATGATGAACATGAGCGTGCCGAAGATAATGATGAGGGTGACTACCGAGAACAGAAATACGAAGATTTTGCGCCGCGCTAGCAGCAGTGCGGCGTACAGCATGTTCGCTTCGCCCATGTAGCGAATAAGTTTTAAAATTCGGAATACCCGCAGTACACGCATAATGCGTATAACGATGAGATAAACCGCTGACGGGTAGAAGAGGGCAATATAGGTTGGCAGTATAGAGAGTAAATCTACTACGCCGTAGAAGCTCAATATGTAAGCACGTTTATCGGGAGTGCTATACAGTCGCAGCACATACTCCACGGTAAACAGAAGAGTAAAGATCAACTCGAATTGATAGAGCAGTTCTCCATAGTGAGCATGCACAGAGGCTATCGAATCAAGGAGCACGGCTGAGACACTGATTATTATCAGCAGCATCAGAAGAATATCAAACCACCTGCCAGCCTTCGATTCGTAGCCGAAAATCACTTCATAGATTTTCTTCTGTACAACACTCTGGCTATTCAAGGTCTACCTACTGTGCGTCCCTGATCATATTGCGAGCGATGATAATTTGTTGAATCTGGCTGGTGCCTTCGTACAGCCGGAACAGGCGAACATCGCGATAGAATCTTTCTACTGCATACTCTGACATATAGCCTGCGCCGCCATGTATTTGTACGGCACGGTCGGCAACTCTGCCAACCATTTCTGTCGCAAACAACTTACATGCAGAGGATTCGGTACTGACATTCTCGCCATTGTCTCGCTTGCGGGCCGTTTCTAAAATCATGCATTCGGCCGCGTAGGTTTCTGTCTGTGAATCGGCAAGCATCGCCTGGATGAGTTGCTGGTCAGATAGGGGTACGCCAAATTGCTTGCGCTGCATCGCATAGTCCAGTGCGTCTTTGATAAGGCGCTTGGCTACGCCAACGCTCACGCCTGCTATGTGCAGGCGGCCACGGTCTAGCACTTTCATCGCGGTAATAAACCCCGTGCCTTCCTCGCCGATGATGTTTGCAGCGGGGACCGGGCAATCTTCGAAGATTACGTCGCAGGTCATGGAGCCAGATTGCCCCATCTTTTTATCGATAGGCCCTAAAGTGATGCCTGGCGAGCCTTTCTCTACTATAAAAGATGAGATGCCGCGTGCGCCTTTGATGTCAGGATTTGTTCGAGCCATGACGTTAAAGGTGTCGGCTACTGCCGCATTGGTTATATACCGTTTCGTTCCATTGAGTATGTAGTGATCACCCTCGCGCCTTGCGGTGGTTCTCAGTGACGCCGCATCAGAACCGGCCTCGGGCTCTGTTAGGCAGAAACAACTCACCCATTCACCGCTGGCATACTTGGGCAAGTATTTCTGTTTCTGTTCCTCGGTGCCGGCGAACACGATAGCTGCAGATCCGATGCCGTTATTCGTTCCCAAGATCGAGCGAAAAGCAGGGGAGGTATGACCAAGCGCCATTGAGACGAGGAGTTCTTCCTCCATGGTCAGCCCCAGGCCGCCGTATTCTTCTGGAATGGTCAGGCCGAACAGGCCGAGGTTCTTCATCTCTTCGAGTAGCGTCTCAGATAGCTTCCCCTCTTCGGCCATTTGGTTTTCGGCGGGGATCAATCTCTCGCTCACGAAGCGTTCGACTAGATCGACCAGTTGTTTGAATGTTTCTGGGTCTCGTATCATTGAATTTTTGCCTGAGTTCTTGAATTAGTCGTATAGCCAAAATCTGAGCAGCTTCGCCCTTGTGGTGTGATTGTATCGCAGGGCCTTAATGCTCAGGAGGTATCGGCTGTAAGCTAGCATAATTGTTTGCTGGAAGCGACTGCATGCGGCGTAATTGCTGGAGTTCAGCCTAATACCCTAGGCCGAATGGCTATGCTAGAATGACCGGCCCTGGGTCTGTAATACCGGTATTTTCCGCTGCAGACAGGGGCTGGGCATTGGATTTAGAAGAACCAATACCAAAAGAGCGAGTGAGCCGAATGGCCTCGCATTAATTAGTTTAGAAGTAGATAAGTTTCAGTAAGAATGCGCGGTAGTTGATTCTGTCCTAAAACTATTTCCCCTACCTACAAAAACAGAGTGAGAGTAAAACATGTCTGATAATTCTCAGCGCGATGCATTTATTTATGACGGTGGTCGTACCGCCTTCGGTCGACATGCCGGTGCGCTTTCCCCAGTTCGTCCAGATGATTTACTAGCCCACGCCATTAAGTCGGTTGTTGAGCGAAATGCCTTCGAAGCAGATGCCTATGAAGATGTCATTATGGGTAATACCAATGGCGCGGGTGAGGATTGTCGCAATGTTGCGCGCTTTGCTTCACTGCGAGCAGGTATGCCAACGTCCGTTGCCGGGTTAACGGTGAATAGGCTTTGTGGCTCGGGTTTAGCGGCAACGTTAGATGCGGCCAGGGGAGTCAAAGCCGGCGAGGGCGAATTATTTCTCGCAGGCGGCGTTGAGTCCATGAGCCGTGCGCCAATCGTGATGTCCAAGGCACACACCGCATTCGATCGTGGACAGCAAATCGCAGACAGCACTTTAGGTGCACGATTCACAAACCCAGCCTACGCCGCCGAGTTCGGAAACGACACGATGCCACAGACAGCAGATAATATTGCTAGCGATCTGGATATCTCCAGAGAAGACAGCGATGTCTTCGCCGCTGCGTCTCAGGCCAAATACGAGGCAGCTCGAGCCGATGGTTTCTTTAAGGATGAGATCGTTGCTATCGACGTGCCTCAAGGCCGAAAGAAGCCGGATCGCAGGGTAGATGCCGATGAGCATCCACGGCCTTCTTCTACAATCGAAGCTCTTGCTGGGCTGCGTTCACTTTCTGCTGATGGGGTGGTCACTGCAGGCAGCGCGAGTGGAATCAATGACGGGGCGGCAGCACTGATTGTCGGTAGTGCCGCTATCGGCGAAAAATATTCGGTCAAGCCGCGAGTACGCATTATAGCTGGTGCGGTAGCAGGTGTTGAGCCGCGAGTCATGGGGCTAGGCCCAGTGTTCGCAATTCGTAAGGCATTAGCGCGCGCAAACCTGGAGCTTAAGGATATGGATATCATTGAGATCAACGAGGCATTTTCAGCGCAGGTTCTGGGCTGTCTGAAGATGTTGGAAGTCGATTTTAGTGACTCGCGTGTAAACCCAAATGGTGGCGCGATAGCGCTGGGGCATCCATTGGGAGCATCAGGTGCAAGAATCGCTATCACTGCGATGCGTCAGCTAGAAAGAACCGGTGGCCGTTATGCGGCTATAAGTTTGTGTATCGGAATCGGTCAGGGTGTTGCCGCGATTATTGAGCGAGTCGACTAGGGATAGGGATAAGCAGGAATAAATAAAAAGTAGTCAGTAGTACCCCTTACACACATATCAGTAACACAGGAATTAAACATGTCGAATGTCGTTAGTTATGAATTAGTTGGAAATATTGGCGTAATCAGTGTCAATAGCCCGCCAGTGAACGCACTCTCACAAGCAGTGCGCGAGGGCATCTTAAATGCTATGAATGCTTCAGCCAAAGATGCATCTGAGGCAGTGGTACTGCGCTGTGAGGGTCGAACCTTCATCGCAGGCGCGGACATCACAGAGTTTGGCAAGCCGCCGATGGAGCCTGGTTTACCAGAAGTGCTCTCGGCCATTGAGAATTCGAAAAAGCCAGTAATCGCCGCTATTCATGGAACGGCGCTGGGCGGTGGGTTTGAAGTTGCGCTTGCTTGCCACTACCGCTGCGCTGTTGCGTCAGCAAAGGTTGGCTTGCCTGAGGTTAAGTTAGGTCTTCTTCCAGGTGCCGGCGGAACACAGCGTGTACCGCGATTGGCAGGGGTGAAGGCAGCACTGGATATGATCACCACTGGCAACCCGATTGCGGCGGCGAAGGCAAATAGCATGGGCTTAGTAGATGAAGTCGTCGAAGGCGATGATCTGCGCGCGGCAGCGATTAAGTATGCAAATGATTTAGTGGCCAGCGCTGCTCCATTGAAGAGAGTTCGCGACATTACTATCGATGCTTCAACTATTGAGCCAGGTTTCTTCGACGCAGCTAGAAAGAAGCTTGCCCTGCGCGCCCGCGGACAGATAGCGCCAGATAAAATCGTGTCTTGCATCGAAGCGGCGGTGAATCTGCCTATGGATGAAGGCTTAGAGCGAGAGCGAGAATTGTTCCGTGAATTGGTAACGTCTCCAGAGTCGGCAGCTATGCGACATATCTTCTTTGCAGAGCGCCAAGCTGCGAAGATCAAAGACCTGCCTAAAGATACTCCGCTACGAGATATTAAGAAGGTTGCCATCATCGGCGGCGGCACTATGGGCGGCGGTATAGCCATGTGTTTCGCGAATGTAGGTATTCCTGTTGTCATGGTAGAGATTAATGACGAAGCGCTTGCGCGTGGCATGAAGATCATTCGCAAGAACTACACGATTACCGTGGCCAAAGGAAAGCTCCCTGCGGACAAGATGGAGCAATTGATCAGTACGATTACCGGCACAACTGATTACGCAGACTTAGGCGATGTCGATTTAGTGATCGAAGCTGTCTTCGAGAATCTAGAACTCAAGAAAGAGATTTTTGCGAAATTGGATGCAGCCTGTAAGCCAGGTGCAATCCTGGCGACAAACACTTCTTATCAAGACGTGGACGCTATTGCTGCTGCTACTAACCGTCCACAAGACGTGCTGGGACTGCATTTCTTTAGCCCGGCTAATGTGATGAAGCTATTGGAAATCGTTCGTGGCGAGAAGACTGCTGACGATGCCTTAGCAACCTCTATGAAAATCGGCAAAAAGATTGGCAAGGTATGTGCGCTATCAAGGGTGTGTTACGGCTTCATCGGAAACCGCATGCTAGGTGGCTATGGCCGGGAGGCGCAGATGTTGTTGATGGATGGTTGTACGCCAGTGCAGGTCGATTCAGCATTAGAAAAATTTGGTATGGCGATGGGTCCTTTGGCTATGGGCGATCTGGCAGGCCTGGATGTTGGCTACAAGGCACGCGAGGGGCGCACTGATCTACCTGACGACCCAAAACTCTATCGTATGGGTACGCTGCTAGTTGAGATGGGCCGGCACGGCCAGAAGACTGGCTCTGGGTTCTATAAATACGATCCCGAGACTCGACGTCGCATGTCAGACCCGGAAGTCGAGTCGATGATTAAAGAAGAGGCGGCGAAGTTAAATCTCGAGCAACGAGATATTTCCGACGAAGAAATTTTGCAGCGTTGTCTCTATCCGCTAATCAATGAAGGCGCACTGATCCTTGAAGAAGGCATTGCTCAGCGTCCTAGCGACATCGATGTTGTCTATGTGTTTGGCTATGCATTCCCAGCTGCTAAAGGTGGGCCAATGCACTATGCCGATCAAGTCGGGCTGAAGAATGTTTACGATAAGATCTGTGAGTTCAGAGAGCGCGATGGCGATATGTATTGGAAGCCAGCTCCGCTATTAGAAAAATTAGCGAAAGAAGGCAAGACGTTCGCGCAGTGGGGATCGGAAAACGGATAGAGCGCCATTTTAAGGGGTTTCGAATATTTTTTGATCTTTCCCATGAATTTTTAAGAAGAGACTACAACATGATTTCATATCAAACGGCTTCGCCGGGTGCGGCTCTGGTAGCAGTAGAATCCCAGACCCCCGTCCCTCAAGGTACCGAGGTGTTGGTTAAAACAATCGCTTGCGGTGTATGTCACTCGGATATACACATGCATGATGGTGTTTTTAATCTTGGCAACGACAAGCAACTTGACGTTGGCCGGCAGGGCATGGTGCTGGGCCATGAAATATTTGGAGAAGTTGTCGCTGTAGGCCCTGATGCTCGGGACGTACAGGTTGGTGATCGCCGAGTAGTTTATCCTTGGATAGGTTGTGGCGAATGTGCAGCTTGCCAACGCGGTGAAGAACAGCTTTGTACGCCAGGTCGCGCTCTAGGCATCGCAGTCAACGGCGGCTTTGCTGATCATGTCATTATTCCTCACAGTCGTTATCTGTTCGACAAAGGGAATGTGTCTGATTCTCTGGCAGCAACCTATGCCTGTTCCGGTCTCACAGCTTATAGTGCTCTAAAGAAAGTTGGCGAGCTTAACTGTGATGACGCCGTGGTCATCATCGGTGCTGGCGGCGTTGGTATGATGGCAATTCAGATCGCGATCTCATCAATGGGGATCGATCCGATTGTTGTCGATATCGACGAGTCAAAGCTAGCAGCAGCGCGGGAGCTTGGCGTAACACGTACATTTAATTCTTCTGATCCACACACTGCCAAAGCGCTCCGTAAGGCAACTGGCGGTGCGTTCGCGGTACTAGACTTCGTTGGCGCAGAAGCGTCGGTGAATTATGGCCTGGGCTGCCTGCGTAAGGGCGGCATGTTGGTCATCGTCGGGCTCTTCGGTGGCGCATTAAATATGCCTATCCCCTTCATACCGATGAATGCGCGCGTTATCCAAGGCAGCTACGTGGGATCGCCGCAAGATATGAGTGAGCTCATGGCGTTGGTGCGCGCGGGCAAGATCGCGCCAATCGAAATCCAAGAACGAGCGCTGTCCGAAGTGTCTGAGGCATTAGCAGATCTTAAGGCGGGTAAGGTACAGGGGCGTCAAGTTCTGATTACCGGCTAGCTTTTTTAGCTCTACATAAAAATCGAATGTGTAGATTGAATAGATAGGAGGATTGCCTTGCAGTCTCAACAAGAATTTAGAATCCAGACCCGAACCTGGTTGGAGCAGAACTGCCCAGAGTCGATGCGAACCTCAATGGTACAACAGGAAGTTGTCTGGGGCGGGCGCAATGCTGAGTTTGCCAACCCCGATAGCGAAATTTGGTTGCAGTCGATGGCACAGAAGGGGTGGACCTGTCCTACTTGGCCTTCTGAATATGGTGGCGGTGGTCTAGACAAGGAACAGGCAATCGTATTGGGCGAGGAATTGGCGCGTATCAATGCTCGACCTGCGTTGAGCAGCTTCGGAATCAGCATGCTGGGTCCGGTGTTGTTGGAATACGGCAATCATCAGCAGAAGCTGGAACACTTACCGAAGATCGTGCGCGGTGAAATTCGCTGGTGTCAGGGATATTCCGAGCCGGGTTCGGGGTCGGACCTTGCAAGCCTTTCTACCAAGGCAGAATTGCAGGGGGATAACTACCTCATCAATGGCTCCAAGGTGTGGACCTCCTACGCCGACAAGGCCGATTGGATCTTCTGTCTGGTGCGCACCGACTTCGACGTCCCGAAGCATTCAGGCATTAGTTTTATCTTGTTCGATATGGCTAGCGAAGGCGTATCAACCAAACCTATTCAGTTGATCAGCGGTTCGTCTGTGTTCTGCGAAACATTTTTTGACGACGTGAAAGCGCCCGCGAGCAACTTAGTAGGGCGCCTCAACGAAGGCTGGACCATAGCTAAACGCCTATTGCAGCACGAACGCACGATGATTTCTGGTTTCGGTTTAAGCGCCGGCCAATCTGATAACGGTGGAACCACGTCTACCATTTCAAGTTTGGAAGGCACCGCCATGCACTACCGCGGCGATAGCAAAAAGCTGTCAGACCCGGTGCTGCGCGATCAGATTGCGCGATTTAAGATAGATGCCGATGCCTTCGCTCATACATCAAAGCGCTCAATAGAAGAATCCAAGCAAGGGCAGGGGCCCAACGCAACCTCTTCGATGTTGAAGAACTATGGCTGCGAATTGAATAAACGACGTTACGAGTTAATGTTGCAGGCAATCGGAAGTCAGGGTCTAGGGTGGGAAGGCGAAGGCTTTAGCGATGAAGAGTTGCAACTGACTCGCGAATGGCTGCGTTCCAAGGCGAACTCCATCGAGGGCGGCACCTCAGAAGTGCAGTTAAATGTAATTGCCAAACGCGTGTTGGGCTTGCCCGACATTCTAAGTCTGGCCCAGAAGTAGTCTTCTGACTCGAACAACAGTGTAAGGAAGGTTTGAATAATGGCGTTAGTGTTAAGTGAAGACCAGCAGTTGCTAAAAGACTCGGCAAAAAATTTCTGTGAGCAAAGTGCGCCAGTTTCAGTGCTTAGAGGACTGCGTGATAGCAAAGATGAGCTAGGCTACGACCAGATGATATGGTCGCAAATGATCGAGCTCGGTTGGGCAGGAATGGCTATACCACAGGCCTACGGCGGATTCGATTTTGGCTACGGTGGGCTCGGTGTTGTATTGGAAGAAACAGGAAAGACCCTAGTGAGTTCTCCGTTAATTTCCACTGTGCTAGTCGGTGCTACTGCCATCGTCCAGCTTGGGAGTGAAACACAGAAGCAAGACTTACTTCCGAAAATTGTCGCCGGTGAGTTGCTTACAGCGTTAGCGCTCGATGAACACACGAGTCACAATCCCAGCAAGATAGCGACTACTGCAACAAAGATTGACGGTGGTTACTCTTTGAATGGCAGCAAGACTTTTGTCCTGGATGGGCATATTGCGGACCTGCTAATTGTTGCTGCGCGAACATCCGGGAAGACTGATGGCGAGCAGGGAATATCGCTGTTTCTAGTTGATGCTAACGCCAAAGGACTTAGCGTTGCTCGCACTATTATGGTGGATAGCCGTAACTCTTCCAATATTCAATTTAACAATGTAGTTGTTGCCGAGGATGCTCTTCTGGGAGAACTGGACCAGGGCTTTAGGGGGCTGGATTCGGTGCTGGATATCGCACGCATTGGAATCGCTGCCGAGATGTTGGGTAGCATGCAGGCGGTTTTCGAGAGCATTGTAGAATTTTTAAAACAGCGCGAGCAATTTGGTGTATTAATAGGCTCCTTTCAGGGGCTTCAGCATCGCGCCGCAGAGATGTACAGTGAGATAGAACTCTGTAAGTCTGCTGTTCGTGCGGCCTTAGCTGGTCTGGATGACCCCGATACAACTCAGGTTGAGATTGCAGAACTCGCGAGCATGACCAAGGCGAAGCTCTCCGAGGTTTTTTTCCTCGTGAGTAACGAAGGCATACAGATGCACGGCGGTATAGGTATGACTGACGAATTCGATGTAGGCTTTTTTATCAAGCGCGCGCGAGTTGCTCAACAATTCTTGGGTGATGCGTCATTTCACCGAGATCGATACGCGACACTAAACGGTTTTTGAGACTATTCGAAAATTCAAAGAGCTTATTCCTTATCAGGAGTTTGAAGATGACCGCGAAGCTTCGCAAGTTTTACGAAACCGGTAATCAAGTTAACGATAAGCCGCGGGTTTGTGTCTTCGAAGATTTTTTAAGCGATGTTGAAGTTGAGCATGTGCGTGAGGCGGCACAGCCAAAGCTCAAGCAGGCATTGGTCAGCGCAGCAAAATCCGGCGTGACGAGTGCAGGGCGCTCGGGCAGCAATTGCTGGATTCCTCACGGCTATGATGCCGTTATCGAAAAACTGTCTCTGCGTATTGCAGAAATCGTTGGCAAGGGTCTCGAATACGCTGAATCCTTGCAGGTAATTCACTATAACGAAAATGAGCAGTACGCTGCGCACTACGATGCTTGGGATAAGGCCTCTGAGCGAGGCCAGCGTTGCATGGAAAAGGGCGGTCAACGCATGGTCACCTGTCTGCTTTATCTAAATGATGTAGAACAAGGTGGTGGGACATCCTTCCCAAACCTAGACTTGGAAATTAGAGCTAAGAAGGGGCGGATGGTACTGTTTCATAATTGCAATGAGGGCAGCACGGTCCGTCACCGGGACAGCCTGCATGGTGGGATGCCCGTTGTGAAGGGCGAGAAATGGGCCTGTAATTTTTGGTTTCGAGAGCTGGTGTATCAAACTTCCGGAATTATTCCAACTGAGCCTGCGGGCACAACTGTTTCACCCAAATACAGTTGCGTTGTCTAACGAGATAAATAATGCCTTTGTTGATTGTTGGTGCTGTGCTGGCGATTTTGGTCTATGTGCCAAGCTTTTGGGTGCGTCATATTATGGCTAAGCACAGCAAGGAGATTGCGGAATTGCCGGGCACCGGTGGTGAGTTAGCGAAACATCTTATAGAGCGTTTCGAGCTAACTGGCATCACTGTCGAGGAGGCAGCGCCGAATACCGATCACTTCGACCCTGCCGGGCCTGTCGTTAGGCTAAGCCCGGACAACTTCAACGGCAGATCGCTTACGGCTGTGGCGGTAGCGGCTCATGAGGTCGGTCATGCCATGCAGTTTTATCGTGGCGAGAAAATATTTGAACTGCGTAAGCGCTATCTTCCTATGGCTGCCAGATTCAATCGGGTTGGCGTTGTCATCATGATGACGATTCCCTTTATTGCGCTGCTTATTCGTATGCCGCTGGTGATAGGTGGGGTTATAGCGCTAAGTTTGTTACTTCAGCTAGCAGGTGCCTTTGCCTACTTGATTATTCTGCCCGAAGAATGGGACGCAAGTTTTAACAAAGCATTGCCTGTCCTAATCGAAGGCGAATACATAGAACAGGCACACATGCCCGCTGTTCGACAGGTGTTAAAGGCGGCGGCGCTAACGTACTTTGCGGCCGCATTGGCGAATGTTCTCCATGTCGGTCGTTGGTTTATGCTACTAAGACGGTAATGAAGGGGTAGGAAATGGATGACTCGCTCAATGTATTCGATGAAGAATTAGTGCCTTGTGGCACTGATCCGGTTACTGGGTTTTATCGCGACGGTTGCTGCAATACGAGCGATGACGATCCAGGTTCGCACGCGGTCTGCGTTCGGGTCGACGAGCGATTTTTACAATACTCACGATTTCGAGGCAACGATCTCTCTACGCCCATGCCAGATTTTGGTTTTCCAGGGCTGAGTCCGGGCGACAGCTGGTGTCTATGCGCTGCGCGGTGGCTTGAAGCTTATGAGCAGGATATGGCGCCTAAGGTTTACCTAACGCGTACTCATAAACGTGCCTTGGAGATAGTTAGCATCGACAAGCTGAAAGAGTTTGCGGCAGACTTAAACTAGTGGTCACAAGTTTGCATCGCTTCCTCGCTGTTACTGCATTCGGGCTGGTTTTAGCAAGCTGCGACGTTGGCGGTGAGTGCGTAAGATCTACCATCAGAAGGGTTATGCAGCTCGATTCATAATGATTAAGAACTAGATGTCCTGCTTCGACGCCACAGGTGATTTTATATGATTGAGATTCCACAAAATTCAACCGTCTACGCGCTGACAATGTTGTTTGCCGGTATTGGCATTCCAATCATGGCGGCTCTCAATGCGGGGCTGGGTACAAAGCTACAGAGCTCAGGGCTGGCCGCTGCCATTTTATTTTGCGTTGCCATGGTAGCGTCCCTTACCTACCTGTTGCTGGTGGAGGGTATTCCCACATCGTTTTCGGCACCCTCGACGCCATTCTATTTTTATCTCGGTGGCTTGTTCGTCGTCTTCTACGTACTAAGCGTGACGTGGATCGCTCCCCGGTTTGGAATCGGTAATGCAGTTGCCTTTGTATTGCTTGGCCAGCTGATATCGATGGCAACGATAGATCAGTTTGGCCTGATGGGTGCGCCACAGACGACTCTAACGCTGCCGCGACTTATGGGCTTACTTTTTATGGCGATTGGCGTTTTTCTGGTAGTGCGAAAGTAGTATGCTGATGTGGTTAATGGTTCCAGAACTAACCAGCAATAGTAGTCTGAAGGGATTGTAATGAGAAAAAAGCTAGTGGCGGCAGTTGTTGTGCAGTACGAGCTTTTGGAGATGGTGAATGTAGCTATATCGATCGCAGGCAACGCAGCCTTGCCAGTGGATAAGAAACTGCTTGGCTTATAACGCGCTCGCAGGTGAAATTATTTTGGGACAAAAATTCTATTAACACACCCACTCGTGAAGATAACAATAACAAGAAGAAGGTGAAAACATGATTATTTATGATGCTCGACGCACAGTTCAAATAGTACTTTTATTGGTTTTGAGTGCTACTGCTTCACTAGCAGGCGCACAAAACCTAGACCCAACTCGGTTTGAGGATACGATACTTGGTTTCGAGGCTAGTGATGCCAAGTCGCAGCCAGCCGAAGGCGCTATTTTGCTCACTGGCAGTTCCAGTATTGCGCGCTGGAACGATCAGGCGGAGGCAGCTTTGGCGCCTCTATCGGTGATACCGCGCGGCTTCGGGGGCAGTGTTATGGGCGATGTCCTGCACTATTTAGACCGTGTCGCGCTGACCTACAAGCCACGTGCCATTCTTATCTACGAAGGTGATAACGATACTTGGTACAAGCAATCAGAAGAAAAAATCATTGCTCAGTTCGAAGCGATTGTTGCAAGAGTACACGAAGTTCTGCCTGAGACTCGAGTGTATGCGCTTTCGGTTAAACCTAGTGTGGCGCGGGTAAGTGTGTGGCCAGCAGCGCAGCAAGTGAGTGCTCGAATGCACGCTATCGCCGAATCTGATTCTCTTGTGTACTACATTGACGTTGCCTCACCGTTTCTGAAATCCGACGGTTCGGTGATGACCGATATTTTTGTGGAAGATGGATTACATCTGAATGACAAGGGAAATGCGATATGGGGTAGAGCGATTAAGGCCGGCTTAATGAAAGTTGAGGGCCAGTTTGAATAGTCGAGTAACAAGTTCAAAGTGATTGCTGTTAGCAGGATATAGATTAAAGGCTAAGCATGAACTTTTATACGCTCTTGGAAGTGACCACCAAGTTGGGAGTCCCGATGATAGTCCTTAGCTGGATTATCTTTGCCTGGCTCTATGGCGGCGGCGACCTTGACCGAAAATCGAACAGAAAATCTATCGCTAGCCAAGTCAAAACGATGAAAAAATCCTTCAAGAAAAAGAAGGATGGAGGAACCTCAAACTACATGGTCGAGAAATGGATGTGGTTTGGCAGTGGCTTCTACGGGCTTGCGGGTCTTTGGACTTTTGTAGTTACCGAGATTGCCGACGTCATTCGCATCATTTTCAATCCTGCCTTGCTCTCAGAGGCTTTTGATGAGGGTCTCGTGTCTGCGGCAATAGACCTTGCAGTGAATCAATTCTCCAACCTAGTAACTGCCTTCGTTTGGTTTGGTTATTGGTCGGATGATAATGTCATCGTCCCGCTTTTGGTGGCCTACGTTGGTTACTGGATCGGCGTGGAGATAGCACGAAGAGCAGAGGATCTGCCGATGATCCAAGAACTATTGCGTAAGCTGAAATCGCTGTTGCCTAGTTGGCGATAATTAGATCTCGATCTATCTCGACACCCAGGCCAGGTCCGCTAGGCATCGCCATGAATCCCTCGCTATCTACTATTGGTGGATTCTCCATGACGGCGAAGCCATTCGTATAGGGCGAGATGGGTGGGTCGTTCATAATCTCGATCCAAGGGCAGTGCGGCCAAGTACCGATCATATGCAGTTGAGCTATTGTGCCGAGCTGACCGCCGCCGTGATGTGGAATAACCAGCTTGTGGTTCGCCAGAGCCAATGCCGCAACGGCACGCAGGCCTTGTACTCCCTCAGTTACCAGAATCTCAGGTTGCAGGATATCGTAGACGCCGCGTTCGAGAATCCATTGGAATTCCTGTATGCCTTGATTGTTTTCACCACCGGCTAGTGGAATATCCACCATGCGATTCAATTCGCTTAAGCCATCGAAGTCATAACGTTTGAGTGGTTCTTCCAGCCAGTACACGTCCCTGTCTTTTAATGCTCTAGCGGTGTCCAGAGCGCGTGTAAAATCCCACTGCACGCCCGGTTGCCAGATGCCGCTGGACTGCGCCTGATTGGCATCGGTCATTATCGTAAAGTCATCACCGACCGCCTCTCTTACTAACTCGATGGTTCGGATATCCTCTTTCATGTCCAGATGATGCAGTCGGATTTTTATTCCCTTCCAGCCCTGAGCTTTTAGTTTGGCCGCAGTTTCTGCGCGTTCTTCCGGTGTGGATAGTTGAATCATGCTGGCGTATGCAGGCACCTTGTCTTTGTGAGCACCCCATAACTTATAAAGTGGCTGACCTGTCACCTTTCCAACAATATCCCACAGCGCTATCTCGATACAGCCAACATCGCGCCAGTTATTTGCCGCGCCATTGGTGTAACGCATCTGGTGACCGAGCGTCTCGTTGTCGAAGGGGTCTTGGCCGACCAGTATTTGCTTCATGCGATTGATGCCGGCGGGGTTCATTCCCGGAGCAATGCCGGTGATGCCCTGATCGGTCAATATTTCTGTGAAGCTGCCGCCGCCGATTCGGCGCATATAGGGACGCCCCGGTGCCCATGCCGACTCCATGATTCCTGTCTCACCCAGAGTGCGCAATCTATGTACACGAATATCAGTAATGCGCGGGCGTTCATTCTGGGCCAAGGCAGCGCCAGGCACAGATAGAGAAGCCAGCGCAGCGGCGCTAGAAGATAGACCGGAGAGAAATTCTCGGCGCTTCATACACAACCCCAATTGCTCGATTTATTACTTACTAAAATTCGTCATAACCTTCGGTTAGCTCGATATACCCTCCCCAAGGATCTGTGATGAAGGCAATCTTTAAGCCTATAGCCGGGATATCACGAAACGGCACATCGAACTCAATGCCTTTTGCCGTCAGCTCATTACAAAAAGCTTCAAGGTCATCGAATTCAAAACCGATATGATCCAGCGCAGCACCGCGGGTTGGTAGTCTGGGAGAAGTTGAATTGCCAAAGCTGATGTTCATGCCCGGTGCATTTGTCGTGCTCTGAATAGAACCACGAGGCTTAACCTCGAGTGAGAAAATATCGGTATACCAGGCGAGCATCTCTTCATAGTCCGGTGAAATGAAATGAATATGGTAGCCAGTGATCTCCTCGGACAACCCCTGATCTTCCTGCATTTCCACATACACATTGCCGGGCAGCATAATGTAGGCATTGGTCTGGCCTTCTGCGCCAATGAAAACTCGACCAACTTCTAGGCCATCTGCACGCCATTTAGCGAGGAAGGTATCCATGTTGCGCACCTTGAAACCAAAATGATCCATAATGGTTTCCTGCATCGCCAGAGTCGGTTCCTTTTCAGTCAACGCAACGAGCATATTCGGTAGACGAACCGCCGTTAGTGGCCCTTTTTCCACTACTACGCCATTAAAGTGTTCGACCCAAATCTCTTTGTGCCTATCCATGTCCACAACATTAAGGTGAACATGGCCATAGGTCAGACCAGCTGGGTTTGGTGTGGCAAGTTGAGCTTGTGCGGTAGAAGCTAGAGTGAGAATTAGTAGTAGAGCGTAGAGACGTTTCATGGAGCGAGTTCCTTTTTGTTGTTTGAGTCAAGAATAATATCTTGCGATGCCCGCGTCTATGTATTCAGCCATCTCTTAAATTTAAAGCGAGTATCTACCAGATGTCTGCGAGCAATTGGTAAGAGCGGCGTCTCGCCTCAACATCATGAGTGATCGTCACTAACATGATTTCATCAGCCTGAAACTGATCGGCGAGGTTCAGCAATTTCTCTTTCACTTGTTTGGGCGTGCCGACGGCTCGCTTTCCTCTGTTCTCTTCCAAGGTCCGCAACTCTCCGGGGGAGTATGGGTAGGCTAGTGCTTCTTGCACGCTAGGAAAGGGCCCTGGGTTGCCCTGTAGCAAGCGGCAATACCAAAGATCGCGACTGCGCGATAGGCGCATGGCTTCATCCGTGGTGTCTGCGGTGATGCTAAAGAGGGTTAGGCAGGTCCAAGGTGCGTCTAGGTTCGGCCCAGGGGTAAAACGCTCACGATAGATTTCAAAAATATCAGGTCGTATATTTGGATTAATGAAATAGGCGAAGTTATACGGCAGACCAGTCAACGCTGCCAATACGGCGCTGTCTTCGCTGGAGCCTAGCATCCACATCTGCGGCGGCGTTTCTACGATCGGAAACGCGCGAGCCTTCTCAATCCCTGGTGTGCGGGGATCGCTGTCATTGAGCAGCGCCTGCAGGTCGACGACCATATTCGGAAAATGTTCCGCACCAACGCGGGAGCCATAGCGAATAGCGGCAGCGGTAAAGGGGTCGGTGCCAGGCGCTCGGCCCACACCCAGATCCAAGCGATCCGGATACAGTGCCTGGAGAATTTTGAAGTTCTCCGCTACCTTATACGGGCTGTAGTAGGGCAGCATCACGCCGCCAGAACCAAGTCGGATGTTAGCGGTTTCTGCACCAAGTCTGCCAAGTAGCACTTCAGGAGAACAGCCTGCCAGCGCATCGGAGGCATGATGTTCAGCTACCCAGTAGCGGTGATAACCGAGCGCGTCGCATAACTGGGCTAATTCGATAGTTTCCTGCAAGGCGGCTGATGCATCTGAGCCGGTTTTTACGGGCGATTGGTCGAGCGCCGAAAGTCTTACTTTGTTCTTCACTTTCACCATTTTATTTAATTAAATCAAAGCCCTAATCCTACGCTGTTTAAGTAACATTAACAAAGTGCAGTAATTAGAGACATTCCAACTCGACTCGAGAGCCGTATCGAATTGCGAAGGCCGTTAAATCTAGGCTCAAACTGTCTTGTAACTACTGTAATTCTAGCTTAATATCTCGCTGATTTTCGAGCGCTCGCTCTGTAGTTAAAAAATAAGCTATGTATTTTGTTATTTAGCTTTTAAAGCTAAAGCTCGATCTATCAATAATATTTACGGTATAAGTCGTGACATATCAGAAAAGGGGAGAAGTATGAGTAAGATGTTTCCTAGTAGGCGCAAGGCAATTACACTTGGTGTAATTCTTGCTGGACTAGCTGCTCCGGTAGTTGCACAAGATGGAGAGATTGAAGAGGTCGTAGTTACCGGCTCATTCATTCGTGGCTCTGCTCTTGATGCACCATCACCGGTTCAGGTAGTTGATAGAAGTAGTATCGAAGCACAAGGTGCGGCGATCATCTGGGACGTCATCAAGAATCTAGAAGTGAACTCAGGTTCATTTACCAACTCAGGTTCTGGAGAGCGATCTCAAACAGAAGGTACTGCGCAGGTTAACTTGCGTAACTTAGGTGAGAACTCCACGCTCACTCTAATCAATGGTAAGAGAATGGCTCCAGCGGCCGCGACCACTACCACAGGTGGCGAGTTTGTCGATATCAATTCCATTCCACTAGTAATGACAGACCGCGTAGAAATTCTTACCGACGGTGGTTCAGCACTCTATGGAGCTGACGCGGTTGCCGGTGTGGTGAATATCATCATGCGGACCGACTTCGAAGGTTTGGAGTTGTACGGCGATATTCAAAGTGTTGAAAGCGCAAGCGGCGCCTACGACCAAACCTTAAGCGGCATCTGGGGTTGGGCGAGTGATGATGGCGATACCCACCTTGTCATCTCAGCCGAACGCTTCGAGCGAGATAAAGTAGAGGCATCAAGCGCTAACTTTCTCGATGAGAATACTCAGTTTAATGCTGCTGTATCTAATATTAATCCTACGGCTATTGCTATTCCTGCTTTCGGAGCCAACCTAAACCCCGCTTATTTTAATGCGGGCGTCGTTGCACAAAATGTTCTTGATGGCGGAAATGGAGCTGCAGTTTTCTCCGATCCATTGTGTACTACACAATCTGGAACCACCGGAATACCTTATTACATCGGAAACAACCGAGAACTACGGGGTGAGGCTGGCGGTACTTGCAACGAAGATGTAGAGCGGTTTAACTTCCTCTCGCGTGATACAACGCGCAGCAGCTTCGCTATGGCCTTTGATCACACGTTTAGTGAGGCGGCGGAATTCTATTCCTTCGTCAACTATTCCGAGAATGAAATAATTCTTGAAGGTGGCGGCTTGAATAATACCGGTGGTTCAGCGACAACCCGCGGACCTACTGTATTCTTGGCTCAGCCTGGTGCTTATACACGTAACCCAGCCTTCGGTGGCAATGCGATTGGACAGACTGCAGAATTGGGTTTCTTCGCCCCTAGCATTGGCCTAACCCGTCCAACTGCTGCTGATATTTCTAACGCTCCAGTAGATATCAATAACGGCGGTATCAATGTTGCGTTTCTTGCTAATCCCCGCGATGGAATTCCTCGTACTGGACAGCGTTCAAACACAACGGAATCCAATTCGACTCTGGTGCAAGCTGGACTTCGTGGTGATTTTGATTACGCCGATCGCCCTTGGAGCTACGATGTAAGTATTTCCTGGAGTGCCACAAGTAATGAGCAAAGCTACTCAGTGCATAACAGGTTAAACACAGAGCTGGCTGCAAACGGTCTAGGTGGACCTAATTGTACGCCAAACGGTGTGTCTGATTTTGATTTCCAGGGTCAACCAGGTCCTTTCGGCGGCGCAGTGCCGCAGGCATGGGACTTCTTTGGTAACGGTTTCACACAGACATTCTTCCCAGGTTATGTATTAACCTCGCGTGAGGCTCTTTCATTAGCATTGACCAGTAACAACCAGGGTCAAGGTGGCTGTGAATTCTACAACCCGTTCCTGACTTCACAGACAGATCCTAGTGTAGCCAACTCTCCAGAGCTTTTGGATTGGATGGTAGAGGATGTGCTTCGTGCTGATAAGCGCAACAAACTTATGGTATTTGATGCGATGGTTGGTGGTGAAGTATTTGATATGGCCGGCGGTCCCGCTGCTGTGGCTTTCGGACTTCAGTACCGCGAGAGAAATACTACCTCGCGTGCACCAGCGCTTAACTTCCCTGGTACTCCTAATGCTATTCTGGGCTACGATGATGCTGGCGTTCCAAATGATTTCCATTATCTAAGTAATAACTATGAGTGTTCATCTTGTATCTTTAACTTCGATGATACTCGCGACACAAGCGCGGTATTTTTCGAATTGTCTCTTCCCTTCATGGAAAATGTAGAGACACAGATAGCAGTTCGCTACGAAGATTACGGCGGCAATATCGGCAGCGAAGTATCGCCTAAGTTCGCAATGAGCTGGCGCCCAATGGATAGCCTTATTGTTCGAGGTTCATTTTCACAGTCCTTTAGAGCGCCGAACATTGGCATCATTCAACAAGGTCTAGAAGCGGGCAGCATCATTTTTAGAGATCCGATCTCTAACCAGCGAGTTCGAGCTGGCTTAGAACCTGCGATTGCAGAAAATGGCGAAGTTGAGCAAACTTTTACTTTGGGCGGACCTGCTCCGAATGTAGGTAACGAGAATTCTGACACTTTCAGTGCCGGCTTTATTTGGACTCCAAGTGGTCGTCTTGAAGGTTTGAGTGTGCAGGCTGACGCCTGGCGTTTCGAAGTAACTGATCGCGTTCTACCTCAGGCAGGTATCTCGGCGGTTCAGCCTGAACTTGATGCATTCAATGCAGTTGTGAATGACCCTAACAACTACATTCTGAATGATTCGATTTCTGCCGATTCGCCTGCGCTAGATGTAGCTTGTAATCCTAATGACATTACTGCTCAATTCGGTGCTGATTCTGATGAGCGTCTGAATTGTGTTGTTAATCCAGCGCTTTACACTATTGGTGATGCTGGTATCGGAATTAGCCGTAGTTTTCGTAACGAAAACGCCGACTTGATTACACTAACGCTGCGAGCAATTAACGCGGGTGAGATTGAGGCCGACGGTGTCGACGTAAAACTCGGTTACAACTGGGATAATGACTGGGGCAGATTTCGCGCCAGCATGGACTACACTCACGTAAATCAGTACAAGTTAATCGGCGTACCGGGTTTGGAGCTTGGTCTGCAGGATACTGGCAAGCTTGATGCTGCAGGCACTACTGGCAATGGCTTACATGTGCGTTCACTGCCTGATAACAAAGGTAACCTGACATTAACTTGGCAGCGCGATCGCCATGGTATGACGCTGATTAATCGTCACATCGGTTCTTATCAGGATCTAGCTTATCAAGATGTGTTCGATACAGGTAATGACCTCGTTAGATCGTTAGCTAGACGTAAGATTGATAGCTACGACACTTGGGATCTGCAGTATCGCTATTCTCATGATTGGGGTAATGCGAGCCTAGGATCCACCAATTTCACTGTTGGTGTTCTTGATATGTTCAACGAAGAAATACCACACCGTGAAACTACGGCTGGTAGCTTACGTTATGATGCAACGGTATTCGATCCTCGCGGTCGTAGACTGTACGCCCGAGCATTGTGGTCGTTCTAGTTACTGACTAGTTTGGTAATTTGAAAAAACGGCGATGAGAAATCATCGCCGTTTTTTTTGTGTCGGAAAATCGCTTTTAGAATCCCCTGAGTACGTAATCTTCAAGATAGGGATTGGGGTGTTGTTTGTGAATAAACAATATGCCGATCGCTAGCGACTGGAAATGACGAAAATATCGATCCGCACGCAGCGAGGGAGTATCATTTCGAGGGGAGCTATGAGCCTGATTATTCGCCACAATACTCCCTTACTCCATGCTTGGCATAGGGGAGGAGCTTTGATCGATGAGCTTGAGTAGAAGAAGGGATCTGTGGGTTAAGTCTGAGACTTCGCTCTCATTTTGAAATTGAACGACATGCTGATGCGTTCCCTGTCAGAGATATTCTGTGCCACGCCGTGTTCCAGCCAGGAAGCAAAGAGAATCGGTTTGCCCGGCTTTGGTGCTAGCTTGGCATGGAAGGAATTCTTGGCCCGTTGATCATCTGCAGCTGGCGGCATCATCCAGCGTGCCATTCTTGGATCTTTGAATCTAATGGCTGGACTGTTGGAATAACTTTTCACATAGAACACGCCGCTAATGTGGGAATGAAGGTGTAGGTGTTCTGGATGAAAACCGTGCTTTGGTTTTATGTTGGCGAATAGCGCATTCATTAACCTTGTTCGCCCGATGCCTGACAACAAAGGCATGTTGGTTATCAACTGGTGCTAGGGCAACCAAGATGTCACTCTGATTAATCATCATATCGGTTCTTATCAAGGCCTTGGTTACGATCAAGCGCTCACAGTGGCGAACGATTTCGTTCGTCAGCTATTGTCGCCAAAAATCAGCAGCCACAACACGTGGAATGTGTGGTACACCTATAACAAGGCCTGGGATAAGACGCGTCTTGGTAGCACAACCTGCACTGTTGGTTTGCTCAACGCGTTTAATAAGAGGCTTGCGTACCATGAACTCAGCTCGTTGAGCTATGACGCGGGTGTATTTGAAGGCCTCGGTCAGCGCTGGTATGCCCGAGCTTTATGAACATTCTAACTACCAGTTAGTTCAAGACGAAAAAAAACGGCGATGATTGCTCATCGCCGTTTTTTTAAATTACCAAACTAGTCAGTAATTAGAACTGCCACAATGCTCGGGCATAGAGTCTTCGACCGCGAGGATCGAATACTGTTGCATCGTAGTTCAAGCCATTGGCTTCACGATAGGGAATCTGCTCATTAAACATGTCGAGAACACCAAACGTGAAAACAGTATTACCCAGATTGCTATTACCCCAATCGTGAGAATAGCGATACTGAATATCCCAAGTGTTGTAACTACTTACAGATTTCTCTACCAGAGACCTCACCAGGTCATTACCTAGTTCATAAGTAGTAGCATAAGCCAGATCCTGATAAGAACCGATATGGCGATTAATCAAGGTCAAACCTTGCTGATTGCGTTGCCAGCTAAAGGTCACATTGCCTTTGTTATCTGGTAATGAACGCACGTGCAAACCATTACCTGAGGTGCCCGCAGCATCTAAAATGCCAGTATCCAACAAGCCCAACTCTAGACCAGGAACACCGACTAACTCGTACGTATTTACGTGGGTGTAATCCGCACTGACACGGAATCTGCCCCAATCATTATCCCAGTTATAACCCATTTTCACGTCGACACCATCAGCATTGATCTGTCCAGCATTGATAGCCGCCAAAGTCAGGGTAATCAAAGAGGCGTCTTCGTTCCTGAATAACCGACTGATGCCAACTCCTTGAGTTGTGTCGGTGTAAAGAGATGGATTTACCACACAATTTAATCGCTCGTCGGAGTCAGCTCCGAACGTTGCGGTAAGGGCATTGGGATCACAGGCTATATCCAACACCGGGGAGTCTGACGAGATAGAATCGTTCAGGATGTAGTTATTGGGATCACCCACGACAGCTTTAAATCTTTCGATTTCCGGCTGCACTGCAGAAATTCCAGGTTGAGGCAATACGCGGTCAGTTACCTCAAAGCGCCAGGCATCTGCCTGAACACTGAGACCCTCGAAAGTGCCACCTGGAGTCCAGATAAATCCGAGACTATACGTGTCGGCATACTCATTACCCACAAATGGCGCAGGGCCACCTAGGGTATAAGAAAATTCGCTCTCACCATTTTCAGGAGTCGGAGGGATCAAACCAGCTCTAACCCGCTGGTTCGAGATCGGGTCTTTAAAAATGGTGCTGCTAGCTTCCAATCCTTCCTCGACGATACCGATGTTCGGCGCGCGGAATGACTGAGAGTAAGAACCCCTAAGCAGGAGTGATTCTGTGGGTCGCCAGCTGATAGCAAACTTAGGCGATATATCACTGCCTATAAAACCGCCATAATCCTCATAACGAACCGCTATCTGTGTTTCTATATTCTCCATGAACGGCAAGGCAATCTCGAAGAACATTGCCGTTGTGTTGCGTTGATTCTCGAAGTTAAAGATACAATTTGCACATTCGTAATTGTTATCCACCTTATGAAAGGCGTTCGGCACACCGCTATCGTCATAACCCAAGATCGCATTCGGAATACCCGGGAAGTTCAATGAAGGGGCTCTGGATTTTGCGTCTCTTTGTCTGTACTGAGCTCCGATTGCTATCGCCGCTGGGCCACCAGCCATATCGAATAATTCACCACCAACTACTGCATCGAACACAGCTAGCGTATTACGCTTGTCCGCCCTGAGTACAGTCTCGTTGAGATGCGCCATCAACTCGGGAGAGTTAGCCAGGTTGGGGTCGGTAAACTGAGTGAGGTAAGGATTATAGAATTCACATCCTCCCTGACCCTGGTTACTACTGGTCAGCCCCTGAGAAATACTCTCCCTAGTAGTTAACACGTAATTCGGGAAGAAGGTCTGCGTATAGCCACTGCCGTAGTAGTCCCAGGCTGTGGGTATAGCTCCACCGAAAGGTCCTGGCTGGCCTTGCCAATCAAAATCTGACCTACCGTTTGGCGTACAGTTTGGGCCGCCCAAACCCATCGCGGCCAGCTCCGTTCGCTCACGATTAAAAGTTTGATAGGTCTGTTCGTTGCTGGACTGACTCCAGGACACGCCTACGTCGTAGCTCCAAGGCCGATCCTGATAATCAAAATCACCACGCAAACCCGCCTGGACTATCGTTGATTCTGAAGTATTGAAGTTAGAACGCTGACCGTTTCTGGGGATTCCGTCCCGCGGGTTGATGATTGTGGTTATGTTTGGGCCACCATTTGCGAGGGAATTAGGATTATTGGGAATGTCCGCTGCAGTTGGCCGGATATTACCCGCTGCCGCTGCATAATATCCAAGCTCTGAAGGCATACCTATGGCATATCCACCGAAGGCAGGGTTACCTATATAAGAACCCGGTGTAGCCAGCTGCACTGTAGGTCCACGAGTCCTGCTGGAACCACCGGTATTGTTCAAGCCGCCACCCTCTAGAGTTATCTTATTCTCCATATAGTTAGCGAAGGAATAAAACTCTGCCGCTTCGCTGAAAGTATGGTCGAATGCCATAGCCACACTAGAACGCTCTGTATCTCTTGATAGGAAATTAAATCGAGACACTTCCTCATTGCAATTGCCGCCGCGCTCACCGCGCGTCTCCCTCAGGCTGCCAGTATAGAATGGCCTGCCTAGTTCGTCGGTAAGTGATTCACACAACGGGTCACTAAGGACAAGCTGATCAGAGCCGCCTTGGGAGACGTTGTAGGCCATAATATCCGCAGCAACGTACGCTGGATTTATATTTGCGCCGAAAGCAGGGCTAGCTACACCTGAGCCGCTTATACTAGAAACCGCGCCGTTAAACTGGCTATTTTCATCGATGAAATTGCCGTCTAGAACATTCAGATTATCGCGTTCAAAACGCTCAGCTGAGACAACAAAGTGAGTATCTCCGTCATCGCTAGCCCAGCCCCAGATACCACTGAGTGTCGTATCAAAGGCGTCGCCTGCAGCCTCAACACCTTGCAGGTCACCATAGAGTTCAAATCCTTCGAAGTCGGTACGCATGATAACGTTCACCACACCGGCTACCGCGTCTGACCCATATAACGCAGAACCGCCATCTGTGAGGATTTCAACACGGTCCGTCATCACCAGAGGTATCGCGTTAATATCAACAAATTCGCCACCGTTATTGGTTATGGCCGCATAAGGGGCAACTCGCTTACCGTTTATCAATGTTAGCGTTGAGTTCTCACCCAGGTTACGCAAATTGATTTGCGCCGTACCTTCTACTTGCGAGCGTTCGCCGGAACCTGAGTTGGTAAATGAACCGGAGTTAACTTCAAGATTTTTTATCACGTCCCAAATAAGCGCAGCACCCTGTGCCTCGATACTTGTCCTGTCGACGACTTGAACCGGAGAGGGCGCGTCCAGAGCAGAGCCACGAATGAAAGAGCCTGTTACTACAACCTCTTCAACTTCTACGTCTTGAGCAGCTACCGGAGCTGCTAGTCCAGCAAGAATTACTCCAATGGTAATAGCCTTGCGCTTACTAGGAAATGTCTTTCGCATACTTAACTCCCTTTTAAAGAATAATGCTTCTTATCTTTGGTGATTGATTATCTGTTTAATTTTTGGCTCTGAGCCTTATTAATAGCTTTAACTCATTTCACGGATCCTTAAGCAGATTAAACTAGAATGACTCTATTTACTAAATATTTTCTTTAAATAAACACTTAATAAGCTCTAAATTTAGGTTTTACGGCCAATTTGTTACTATAATTCACATAAAAGTAATAATTATTATTGAGTAATTAATTGTTTGTTCAATTCCTTATCTGAACCTGAACCTGAACCTGAACCTTAATCGCTATCACTCATTCCAAATTTCTCAAGACAGACTAAAATAAAATGACTTGATTTACTAAATATCCCCTTCAAATAAACACTTAATAAGCTCTAAATTTAGGTTTTACGGCCAATTTGTTACTGTTATTCGCGTTTTGTTACTCAATAAAACGAGATCGACCGAACAGATTTTGGCGTGAGATCAGCCCCTGGGACCAATCCCTTTACCGCCTGAGCAATTCGATACGGCTCACGAGTCAGCACGGAACACTTTCCAAACAGGGTCGTCGACCTGCAGCCACTGCTCAATGACAGCGATCCCCACACATTTCAGGCTGCAAAAAAAGGACGCCCCAATCCCTGTCTCTAACATTCAACACTTGGAGATTCCTAATAATAGGTGGCTTTTTTCATGGCATAAAAGAAAGGAATTGAAATCTAGCAGGAAATAACTGCTTTACGCTGTGGTGGTCGAAATTTCATTAAAGCTGCCTGCGCCCATCGGTATGTTCCTTTGGAGCAATCAGGATCGAAGGCAAGTGAGTAGAGGATGTCGCTGGGGGTGCAGGCGGACACTTGCTGGCCCGGCCGCTTTGAGTCGTAAAATCCGAAGAAAGAGAAATTCCTGACTACTACCGTTTGGTTTTCTGCTGCATATCGAAATTAAAAGACATACTGATGCGCTCGCGGTCTGATTGGTTCTGTGCAACACCATGCTCCAACCATGAAGGAAAGAGAAACAGCTTGCCCGGCTCCGGCGCCAGCTTCGCGTGGAAGGAATTCTCGGCCCGCTGACCGTCCGCAGCCGGTGGCATCATCCAACGGGCCATCCTCGGGTCTTTGAAGCCGATCGCTGGGCTGCTTGCATCACTCTTCACATAGAAAACTCCGCTGATGTGAGAATAGGGATGCAGATGCTCTGGGTGAAAACTGTGTTTAGGATTAATGTTAGCGAACAGCGAATTCATTTCCGGCTGATAGTTTGTCGTATCCCAGTGATGATCCCGCGCGTAATTCTGCGCACACTGATGAAAGAATTTAACCAGTCTCTCCAGCTTCGTATCGTTAAATAGGCTGCTATTGGTGTAATAGGACGTATAGCCGTTGGGATATTGCTCAGCGCTAATTTTCTGACCTTCTTTATCTTGATCGCGCAGTGTCTCTACGTAGGAGACGAGTTCGTTCTCAGAGGCAGAGAACTCGGGATACCATGCCTCGTAGATAAGTGTTGGGAATAAAACCCGAACCCCATTTTTCTTCTCAGTATTGCCGGTCATGTTTTCCCCTTAATCGACTATGGCTTGATAGATACCGCTACGCAGCTTGGCGTAATCATCTAGGCCTGTAGCGGGAATGATTTGCGTTAGGTACACCACGACCAACTCTTCCTGTGGGTCGACCCAATAGGTAGAGTGATAGGCTCCTCCCCAGCCATATTCACCGACTGAGCCTAGACTGCCGCGTTCTCCTAAATCCGTGACTACAGAGAAACCCAAGCCAAATCCTGTGCCACTTCGAAACGGAATGTCGCCTAGATGATTAGTAGTCATTAACTCGATGGTTTTGGGGGAAAGGAGTCTCTGGCCATTCAACTCGCCACCGTTGAGAGTCATCTGCAGAAATTTTGCGTAGTCGTTAGCAGTAGACAGCAGTCCTGCGCCGCCAGAGAAGCTAACTCTAGGGCCATTGTCGTACATGCCTTGGCTTTGCATGCCATTAGTCTCAGGTCGCGCCTCAATACCACCGCCTGCTTTAGGACGGTATACCGTTGCAAGGCGGCCCTTCTTTTCTTCGGGCAGATAGAAGTGTGTATCGTTCATGTCTAGCGGTTCGAAAATTTCTTGTCTAAGGAAACTGTTCAGGTCCATGCCGCTTGCCTTTTCGATAACGGCGCCCAAAATGTCAGTGTTATAACCGTATATCCAACGCTCACCTGGGTGTTCATCCAAAGGCAAGGAAGCCATGCGAGCGATGGTGTCGCCAACCGGTTCATTACGATCGGCGAAGTACCAACCCTGAAAGCCTGCTTCTTCCCACTTATCAGCAGCTGGTCCGCTGCCATAGCTCATGCCGCCAGTATGGGTTAACAGGTTACGCAGAGTAATAGAGCGCCTGGAGGGTTCGAGACTGTAGCCACCATCGTCATTTGACACGGCCACCTGCATATCTTCCCATTCGGGTATATAGCGCTCCAGAGGGTGACTAATATCTAGCGCACCACGCTCATGCAGAATCATGATGCCTGTGCTGACTATCGCCTTTGTCTGTGAAGCGATACGAAACATCGTGTCTGTGCTCATGGGAATGCCAGCTGCAATGTCCTGCATACCATTCGCGCTAGCGTAAGCGATTCTTCCCCTGCGTAGCACCAAGACCACTTGCCCGGCTAATTGATCATTGTCGACGTAGGACTTGAGCACCGCATCAAGACGCTCGAGCCGATCTGAAGACATGCCTAGGCGTTCAGGACGTGCGCGATCGAAATCGTCCGCGATGCTGGCAGTCGAAAGTAGGAGAAGTAGTGGAGCGATAAGACGAATCGAAAATTTATGCATGGAGACTCCCCCTGTAGTTATTGTGCTGGTAGCGTAGAATGAAACGCCCTTGCTTTGATGTGACCTGACAACTGTGTCGGCTGTAGCGATTATCAATGTTGACCATTGTCCATGCAAGTAGTGATATTGCACGTTTTTAGATCTGCTTTTTATTTTGTTAACTAGCTGATAAATATGAATTAATTAGGAATTAATTTTCAATATACAAGGTTTCGATAGACATCATTTCAGTACTGGCGCATTGCCGCGCCCCTTTGGATACACGATTTTATTTCTGGCGGCCTGAGTCTACGGGTAGCCAGGAGAACAACATCTAAGTTTTCCCTCTATGGCGCCATGAGTTAGGGCGGTCTATTTGTTCTGAGAATACTCCCTCGCCATAGCGCTTACCGTCGTAACGGATTAAGAGGAATGGGTAATACCATTTGGCATTCGAGCCTACTACAGGTTAATCCGGAAACAATAATGAATCTGCGGCACGCGGCTGGCCACACACGTATTTACAATGTGTTTAAAGTAGTTGCTGCGTCGAGGTAGATAACAGGCGTTGTGTAACAGAAAATTTTACAGCTTAGCCTCGAACCAGCTTGCTAGACGACGACCGGCAAGAGCGAGACGCAGTCCTGAGTGGTACTTCATCGTCTGGACATAGTCATCGCTAAGATTAAATTTGCGGAGTTTATCTGGGGAGTCATCCGAACCTGCGATCGCCGATTTCATATCTTCTGTATAAACGGTGTTAAGCAAGAGTGCTCGGCTCTCCTGCATCCACAAAGACCAATCTCCATTGTCTTGTCGGCTCATTCTTTCGAGCGTTGTGGAATGTTGTCTGAGTAGTGTTTCAAAATTGGTTTTAACTCCGTCACTACTCACCGCTGAGTCCCAAGAAGCATGTAAATTTCTTCCATCGGTCTCGATGCCGTTGCCACCACGATCTCCAGTTGAAAATCGATTCGCAGAATACAGCGACCCGGTATGCAGCGGTTGATGAATGTCGCCGATCAAATGCAAGACCCAGCATAGGGCGACGGCACGTTGCGGCAATGAAGCCTGCGAATCGGTAAGCACAGTCGTGTTGTAGTCCAGTGCTGCCATAACATTGTCAGCGTTTGCCTCATTACGAAACTCTCGAGTGTTCTTGCCTGCAATATCCTCGAAGGGAGCGACCCGAATATAGGTGTTCCCTTGTACCTGAGCCTGACCTCTTAGCCAAGCACCATCGATATAGTGCCAGTTGGCACGGTTGTACAGTTCTCGCTCCGCTTCGGGCAGTCCGCGTGTGATGTCGGGCCAAAATGCTGCCTGACCTAGGAGCCAAACGAATCGTGCTTCTTCACTGCCACGTGCAATTGAGGCAGGCATCTGATCTGCGAAGTCCTGTTGATAGCGCGGATGTTGCCGCAGAATTTTAAGTAACTCAGTTTTTGAGTTGTCACTCAAATAGTTGCTCGCTATCGCCGCAGACACTCGGTGACCAACAGAGTCCCAGGCGAACGCGCATGGCAGTGACAGTAGTGCCAATGAGGTGAGCAGCGCTAAGAGAAAGTTTTTAACCGAGCAAGGCATGATGTGCTACTCGTAAGGATGGAGGTTAATAGTGTAGTGCTTTAGAGACTAGACTTCGAGCCACTCTGCTTTGACATCGTCTGCTTGGAGCAAACTGTCTGGTGTGCCCTCGTAAACGATCTTGCCGTGACCCATCACATAGAGGCGATTAGAAATTTTTAGGGCGATAGACAACTTCTGTTCTACTAATAAGATGGATACGCCTCGCTTTGCGATTTCCTGCAGTAATTGCGCGAGTTGTTCGACAATCTTCGGAGCGAGGCCTTCGGTAGGCTCATCGATCATGATCATATCAGGATCGCCCATTAGCGTGCGGCACATACACAACATTTGCTGCTCGCCACCACTTAGTGCACCCCCGGGGACATCGGCGCGCTCGGCCAAATTTGGGAACATGCTAAACATCTCATCGATGTTCCAGCGGCCGGTTGGCTGATTTGATTTCATGCCCAGTACAAGATTTTGCCTGACAGTAAGTGTGGGGAAGATGTCGCGATTCTCTGGAACGTACCCCAGCCCGAGGTGAGCGATCTCAAAGCTTTTCTTGCCAGCTATTTCATTCCCTTTGAATTGTATAGAACCTTGGGGTGCGACTTCACCCATTATGGTTTTGACAGTCGTGGAACGCCCGACACCGTTACGCCCGAGCAGGCTAACGATCTCGCCCTCGGCAACTTCAAAGTTGACGCCCTGCAGTATGTGGCTCTTGCCGTAGAAGGCATGAAGGTCGCTTACTTTAAGCACTGGGCACCTCGCCGAGATAAGCTTCTTGCACCTTGGGGTTGGCGCGAATGTTTTTCGGGCTGTCTGTGGCAATAATTTCGCCGTAGACGAGGACTGAGATGCGATCGGCTACATCAAAGACGATATTCATATCGTGCTCAACCATAATCAGCGTCTTTCCTTCGGTAATTTTGCGGATTAACTCGACTGTATTCTGCGCTTCGCTATGGCTCATGCCCGCAACGGGCTCATCTAACATTATAAGTTCTGCACCGCTGGCTATGGCCACGCCCAGCTCTAGTGCTCTTTGCTGTGCGTAGGCGAGTTCTCCAGAAGGAAATTTTGCTTTGTCAGTTAGGCCGATCTGCTCGAGTACATGCATAGCCGCATCGTTCAATTCTGTTTGCCGGCCTAAAAGGTGCCAGAAGGAATAACCGTAGCCCTTTGACCAGAATAAGGCGCAACGAATATTCTCAAATACGCTCATGCGAGAGAATATATTGGTAACCTGAAAGCTGCGCGCGAGACCCATTCTTGCAATCTCGTAAGGTGGCTTGTTCTCTATCTGCTCTTCCTTGAAGCGTATGTTCCCGGCGGTAACGTTGTAGCGCCCGCTGATGAGATGGAACAGCGTGGATTTTCCGGCGCCATTGGGCCCGATGATGGCGTGCTTTTCACCTTCAACTATATCGAGCGAGACACCGCGAATGATTTCCGTAATACCGAAGTTCTTTTTGACGTCGACTAAGGAAAGAATAGCCATACTCTAGGCCTCCTCTTCTTTGGGGATCGCGTTGGCGGTCTCCCATGCGTCATTCAGTTGCAGCACAGACCGCTTAACTGCATAGAAGGCCCCGCCGGCAATGCCAAGCAAAACGAGCCAGGTAATTGGGCTGGCGGGATTCAACTCTAGTCCGAGGTAGTGAAAAACCTCGTCTTCAGTATGACTTATCTCGATAAGTGCGATGACGCAAGCGGCGAATAGCACAGCAGGAATACCGGTGATGATGTAGGGCTTGATCAGCATCTTCATGTTGCCACGAACCCAAGCTAGCTGATGCATCATGATAAATCCGGCAAAGCCTCGTGGAAGAAACATGACGGTTAATAGAAACATGATGCCCAGATACAACATCCAAAGTTCGGAATAGTTACTGAGTAGTGAATTCATCAGTGTCAGCACTACCGCGCCAATTATCGGGCCGATGAAATAGCCCAAGCCGCCGATGTAAGCCATCAGCAGCACACGGCCAGAGGTTGCAGCGTTCAAGTTTTCTTCGGTGATGAATTCGTAGTTAAGAGCAAATAACCCGCCAGCGATTCCTGCAAAAAGGCCAGAGGCGCAGAAGGAAATGAAGCGGACCTTTCTCGAACTGTAGCCAATGAATTCGGCGCGCTCGGGATTGTCACGCACAGCATTCGCCATTCTTCCCGCTGGAGTTTGTGTGAACAGATACATAAATACCGTGGCGATAAAGGCCCAGACAGCGGCGACATAGTAGATCTCGATATTCTGCGCAAAGTCGAAACCGAAAAACGTCGGGCCGAAGGTGCGATCGCCGCTGATGCCAGCCTCGCCACCGAAGAAGCTGGAGAAGATAAGCGAAGAGGCCGCGATGAGCTCGCCGATGCCCAGAGAAATCATTGCGAATACGGTGCCGGCTTTGTGGGTAGAGAAGCTGCCAATAAATACCCCGGCGAGAAGGCCGAACACCCCACCTATTAATGGAATCCAAAGAATAGAGAACACCATGGTCTCGAATTCGATGAGAATCAATGCGTGAACTGAGAGAAAGCCACCCAAACCGAAATAGACGGCATGCCCGAAGGAGAGCATTCCACCTTGGCCAAGTAACATGTTGTAGCTAAGGGCGAATACGATAGCTATAGCTATCTGATTCATTATCGAGATCGCAAGTATGGAGTCGAATACAAGTGGAAGCCCTAACAGCGCAACGAGAAAGGCAATCCAGATCGATGAATTCTTCAGTAGGGCCATCATTCTTCTCGCTTACCCATTAAGCCGGTGGGCCTAAAAATCAGCACGAGAACTAATAATAGATACGGCAGTACCGGGGCAATCTGCGGGAGATTCATCGTCCAGAGGTCGTTCAACGGATGACCACGCTCGAAGGAGACGCCGAGCAAGTTGAGCAGGTCAGGCATGCCGACATCGGAGGCGATCGCATAGGACTGCAGCAGACCTATTAATAAGGAAGCGATAAACGCGCCGGCGAGAGAGCCCAGGCCACCAATGACTACGATGACAAACACGATACTGCCTAGCACAGTCGCCATGCCAGGGAATGTAGTTAGTACAGGTCCGGCAATTACGCCTGCTAAGCCTGCCAGTGCCGTGCCCATCCCGAACACACCCATGAAAATCAATGGCACGTTGTGGCCGAGGTTAGAAACTGTCTGCGGGTGCGTGATAGCCGCTTGAATAATGATGCCCACTCGGCTTTTGGTAAGAACGTAGTAGAGCCCAATAAAGATACCGACAGATATCGTCATCATGAAGCCGCGATAGGCGGAAAATTCTTGGCCTAGCAATGTGAATAAAGGAAAGTCTAGGAGTTCGGGTGTTTGATAGTTCTTCGTATCGCGACCCCAGAAGAACTGTATGGACTCCTCAATAAGGAAGGCAAGACCGAAGGTAAATACGAGTTCCGCAACGTGACCGGATTGATGAACCCGCCGCAGGCCATAGCGTTCGACCATTGCGCCTAATACGCCAACTATGATCGGCGCGAAGATCAGTCCGGTCCAGAAACCGAAATAGAGACTAAGGGAATAAGCGAAGTAGGCGCCTAGCATGTAGAAGCTGGCGTGGGCGAAATTAAGCACGCCCATCATGCTGAAGATCAGTGTTAGTCCACTGGCTAACATGAACAACAAGAATCCGGTAACGAGGCCATTTAGTGTGGCAAAAATAAAAACTTCTAGCATGCTGGCCTTAGCATTTAACTGCTTTTAACTGTCATTGTATGATTGTTTCTTTAGTGCTTACTTTAATTCGAATTTTTAGGTTTTTTCAGCGCCGTGGGCGTCTCATCTGACAGCTAGATTCTAAAATAGTTTCTTCCATGGGAACTTGGTATTCGGTAACTAGCCCGAAGCCAGAATTATCAGCGTCGAACTCGACACCTTCGTCTGTGTGTACCGAAACACTGAGTTGTTGGAAAATTTGATGATCTTCGCCACGCATCCAAATTTCTTCGCCCCCCATCGTAGTGAAACGCATGTCCTCCAGTGCCAAGGCTATATCATAAGGATCAGTACTTTGTGTCTTTTCCATAGCTGTCACAACCATCTGTAGTGCATTGACTATACGTGGCTGAGTTACATCGTAGTTGGGGTGCGCTATTTTGAAATCGCGGTTGAACTGCTTTCTTAGTTCGGTTGGGAGTGGGTTTGCCACTCCGTTGTGAACTAGTCTGATCCTGTCCTTGCCACTTTCACCGAGAGTGGCCGTAATTCCGTCGTAGGCGGCATAGAAAGTGTAGATAGGTATATCTAGACCAGAATCGATTATGGATCGAGCTAGGGAAACCATGTCCGCACCAAAATTTCCGGTAATAACGGCATCGGCACCTGAGGATACGATCTTGGTTACATACGGTGTAAAATCTTTTACCTGACCGATAGGATGAAACTCATTACCGACGATTTCGATATCTGGACGTTTCTCATTGAGCAATCGGATTGTAGTGTCTGATACTACCTGTCCGAAAGAGTAGTCCTGACCGATGATGTACATACTTTTGATGTCTTCATCGGCAGCAATAAAATCGGTTAAGATGTCTAGCTTCATATTTGCATGTGCATCGAAACGGAAATGCCAGAAGCTGCAGTTGTCCTCGGTAAGGATAGGGTCTACGGCAGAATAATTGATCTGCAAGACTTCTTGTTCAGGGTTGCGTCGGTTATGTCGAGAGATAGTCTGGCTCAGAGTGCTGGCAACTGCCGAGCTATTTCCTTGAAAGATAATGTGAAGGTCATCACTTATCGCTCTGCGAAACTGTAGTTGAGTCTCAGTAGGACTCTGCTTGTTATCAAGAGGAACGATCTCGATCATACGCCCTCCTAAAATTCCGCCCTTGGAATTGTAGAAGTAGTCGGCTGCGAACTCTAAGATCGTTTTACCGGTGTTGCCTATCGATGCGAAAGTTCCAGATAGCGGATCCATAAAGGCGATTCGCACCGGTTCTTGAGCTGAGCTGGTGCTACTAATGATCAATACGCAGCCCAGACTGATAGCCAGCAGTGGCTTGCGAAATGAGCCGAAAATCTTGGTGAGCAGTTGGGAATTTTTCATAAGCAATGCGGTACTTTTTGTAGTTATAGTGTGGCTACCAGCTAGAGTGACGGCAGCGAGTATCGACAGTAACCTAGTAGCCAGCGTGAATCAAGATATCAGCATCCCTGTGCGATAAGGGGCCAGAACCTACTGCTGATCTGATAGATAATTCCTTTATTTCAAAGTGTTGTGACTTGCGGCTGTTATACAAACCCGAACCGAATATACTTCCCTCACGAGCTGTTGGGTTAGTCCAGCTTAACTGTTCAATCGACATACTCCACCGGCAAATAACTAGTTGAATGTCTAATGGTTAAAATCGCAGAATCTGAAATCGAATTTTCCGCTATTCGTGCCAGCGGACCTGGTGGTCAGAATGTCAATAAAGTGTCCACGGCAGTGCAGCTTCGTTTCGATGTGCGGCGCTCTAGCCTCGCCCGGGAAATTAAAGATAGGGTGTTGGTCTATGCTGATAGCCGAATCAATAGCGAAGGTTGTGTCGTCATTAAGGCGCAGCGCTTCAGAAGCCAGGAAAAGAACAAGCAGGATGCGGTAGAGCGTTTAGAAAAATTAATTGCCGCGGCTACCCATGTAGACAAGAAGAGAATTGCGACGCGGCCGGGCAGGGCATCGAAAGAGAGACGAATACAGCAGAAGAAGAAAACCGGTGATAAAAAATCAGGAAGAGGTACGGTGCGTTCCTATGATCAGTAGAGAGATTCACACACAGACCAATAGAAAGTTCACCAACGAAGAGATTCGCGGATGACAATAAGTCGGGTATCCCACATTACCGTGTATGTCACAGATCAGGATGAAGCCCTAGCGTGGTATCAGCAGAAGTTGGGTTTTGAAGTTTGTATGGACAACGATGAAGTGGTGTCAGGGATGCGCTGGTTAACGGTCTGTCCGGCCGGGAATGCTGCAACGCAATTCGTCTTGATGCTAGTGCGTGAAGAATCAGACAACAGCAGAGTGGGCACGAATCTAATGACTGTCTTAAGCAGTACCGATTGCATTTCAGATATGGCGCGATTGGCACGAGAAGGTGTCGATATCGTCGGGCCACCAGAAGAGGTTCCCTGGGGGCTTTCCGGGGTTATTCGAGATCTATATGGCAACCCCTATAACCTTGTTGGTCCTGGCTAAGCTGGGCCTGCTCAGATATTTCAAAGAAGAATAGAATGCCCTTATTCCTAAAAGCCTGCTGTTTCTCGTTATTGGCTTGCCTTTCGCCTTGGCTGAATGCAGCACAGGGCATCGAAGATGCCCAGGCAAGCTTCACTTATATCTCTAGTACGCTTCAGACTTTTCGCGGAAGCGGCAGGCTGGTAAATAACCCGGGAATCGATGGTTCCGACCTAGAGTTCTTCATAGCACTTCTTGATGAGTCACAGCGCAGTTTCAGCAGAGAGTTTAACAGTGAAAGTGCCATGTGCCGTTTTTATAGGGATCCGGAAAATAGCAGGATGACAATCCAAGACCGGGCGCAGTTGAGTTTGAGCTTCCTGCGTGACCTCGCAGATAGAATTACGTTATACCTTTCGGCGAATGCCGAATTCAAGGACAACGTTGATGAGCAGTTTGGTCGAATCGTTCTAGATGCTATTAACGTAATCAAAGTAGAGTCAGTGAGCAATCAGCGGCTGCCATCATCTGTGTTTGATGAGGCAGCCACGATTAATTTTCTTGACTCAATGTGTGCTTAGACTAATCGCTAGTAAACCTCAAATAATCCAGCGGCGCCCATTCCGCCACCTACACACATCGTACAAACCACGTATTTAACGCCGCGTCGCTTGCCTTCGATAAGGGCGTGTCCGACCATGCGTGCGCCGCTCATACCGAAAGGGTGTCCGATTGAGATGGCACCACCATTTACGTTGAGTAGTTCATCAGGAATGCCCAATTGGTCGCGGCAGTAGATTACCTGTACCGCAAACGCCTCGTTCAACTCCCACAGTCCGATGTCATCCATCTTCAGATTATTGCGTTCCAGCAACTTAGGCACAGCGTAGATTGGACCGATACCCATCTCATCAGGCTCCAAGCCAGCAACAGCCATGCCGCGATAGGCGCCAAGTGGCTGCAAGCCTTTCTGTTCGGCCAATTTGCTATCCATAACCACCGAAGCAGACGCGCCATCAGATAACTGACTGGCATTACCGGCGCTGATTACGCCGCCTTCATAGACCGGCTTCAAGCCTTGCAGGCCTTCGAGAGTCGTCGTAGGACGATTTCCCTCATCCTTCTCCAGCAGGGTCTCGTGTACGCTTTGCTTTTTTGTTTCCTTGTCCATGAACAGCATCTTAGAAGCCATGGGTACAATCTCATCGTCAAATGCGCCGGCTAGTTGTGCGGCAGCTGTGCGCTGTTGTGACCGAAGAGCATATTCATCCTGTGCATCGCGGGACACCCCGTAGCGCTTAGCTACAACTTCGGCTGTCTCTATCATGGACATATAGGCGTGTTGGGATCTGGCTAGTACATTCGGGTCTTGCGCGCGATAGGAATTGCGGTGCTCATTCGCTACAAGAGAAATCGAATCCAGGCCACCGCCAACTACAATAGGCATGCCGTCAACGATGACCTGCTTCGCTGCCGTAGCTATAGCCATCATGCCGGAGGCACATTGGCGGTCTACGCTCATGCCGGCTACACAGCTCGGTAGTCCTGCTACAACACCCGCCGTGCGGCCTATGTTGTTGCCAGAAGATCCTTGCTGCATGGCACAACCGATTACTACATCATCTACTTCGCTAGGATCGATACCCGCGCGTTCAACGGCTGCAGCAATTGCATGTCCTCCCAATGTAGGGGCGTCCGTATCATTGAATGCGCCTCTGTAGGCTTTACCGATTGGAGTGCGTGCTGTTGATACAATTACTGCTTCTCTGGTCATTCTACTCTTCCTTTTTCCATCTATTTAAAAAGTTCGCGCGGCTATTTAATTAGCTTTGCTTCACTTAACTTGAAATCAATTCTTTTTACTGGCCCTTGTCACAAATCATTGCTGTAATTGCGTCGATCGAGCTGAGTGCTAGTTGCGCCATTTCTTTATCAGTTCGATCCTGAATCGGATGCGCAACGAACACGCTCGCCGGCGTAATGCCCAGAGACTTTCCCTGTGCGGCAGCGGCGTCGACAAATTCTCTTGAGGCGACGAAGCCTGAGGGAAGTCCTCTGCTTTCTAAGTCCATGATGTCATGCAAACTGCACGAGGTACATGAGCCTCAGTCGGCGAGTCCTTCGATTACTGCGTCGCACTCGACGCTAATTTTCTGCGTTAGCTCTGTCGGCGCTACACGAGTGAAAGTGGGCTTGGAATAGCGCTTTACCTTCGCGCCGGCTTCTTCCAGATGCTTCTGCACTTCATCTAGAAATTCTTTACCACGGGGCTTGGAAATATCCAACAAGCCAACGGTGGCGCCGGCTATACTCTGTAGCCTGGGTAACAACTGCCGCGCTGCGCTCTGCAGTTCCGCGGTCGGATCCAAAAGGGTGGTAGTGCTTTGCATAGTGTACCTCTTCGTTTTCAGTGTAGTACGTGTGTCGATTGTTAGGGCGCCTCTGAACAACGCGGCTGGGTGCTTTATGTCCCGCTGAGCGTTATCCGAGTTGTTCAGAGGTGCCCTAATTACAACCTAAGGTTAAATTTTTTGTGATGTTAATTGGCTGCCACGTTCACCTGAGGCTACCCAGCCACCAATGATGGCAGAGAACATGCCTGCCGTGCCGCCAGTGGTAACGATATGCAGGCCATCGTCTCGGAATTTGTTAAGCATCTTGTCTTTTAACTGTGCCGGCATGCCCTCGGCTATGTCATTGGCTCCGCGGATAATCTCGGCGCCAGGTGTCATTAGTTCTTCATACAGTGCTGTGCGCAAGTCCTCTTTATTCCAGCCACCTTCACGAAATACGCGGCGATGTTCTGGGCAGACCACGAGAATCGCATCTGCTATGCCGAACAGTTTGGTATGTGCCACGCTACGCAGACTCATTGCCATGCTCTTTGCTAGTGAGTGTGGCGTGCGCGATTGCTGATCGAGTATTGGTTGCAGTCCATCTCCTGCGAAAAGGCTGATCACGGAATCTTTACGCTCAAAGCCGCGATCTATAGCGAGACTTTGCCAGTTCTCATCAACCTCATCTTCGGCGAAACAGTACGTGTATTTGCCAGGATTACCCATGTTCGCTCGATCGATACCGCCAGGTACCCCACCGCCGACGTTACGGATTATCAGCTGCAGCGCTCTGCCTATTGTGGCGTTAGCACGATTACCCTGGCCAAGCGCATTGATGCCAGAATTCATGCCAATCTGCTTGGTAATTGGCCCGTTGACAATCATCACAGGTGAAGAGAAATAGGTCGTGCAGAGTAGGCCGTGCATACAGAAGCGATCTTGCAAGGCTGCCTCGACGCTGGCGATAACAACGGGGAAGTATTCGGGTTTGCAACCGGCCATGACCGCGTTAATTGCGATCTTCTCGATGGTGCAAGGTACGTTGTCAGGGGGCGCCTTGCCGACAATCTCGGCGGCATCACGTGCACTGCCATTTAGCATGCGCATAACGCGAAGGGGAGTAGGCGGCACTACCGGCAGACCATCGCTCCAGCCTCGGTCGTAGCAGGCCTCCATGATGTCCTCGGCCTCGGCCAGTTCAACGCAACGAGCTTGTAGTATCTGCCTGCCGAAACGCAGTGCTAAGACTTCGCTCATGCCAGGGTCTTGGGTCTTGGATCCGCAGCCAGGTTTAAAATTAACAAGCTCGGCGCCCAGGCCTTCTATCCTTGTAAAACTCTGCCATTGCTCCTTATCCCAGCCATAAATTCGAGACTCTTCAGATTGCGCGTCGTTTCCATCTGTAAGGCGAATTAGGGTTGGAACAACTTCTATCTCGCGTTGATACGAATACTCTAGACTAGAGTCGTCGATCACGCCATCTAGGTTCGCTGGAAACGAGGGGTCGTCCTGTACATAGACTTTCAGGGAAAGTGCTGTGTTTCCCGCCAGAGCCCGAATGACCGGTTCGATCAAGGTGCAAGTAGGACAGTCTTTTTTGACGACCAGTACATAGTTAGCTGGAAGAGCTTCGAGTGCTTGGTTCAATTAAAGGAGTTCCTTAGTTTAAGCGCAGGTTAGACAGGCTTGGTATTTGTCTCACATTGGCTCTAGTAGATAAATCCGAGAGTCGAAATGGCTATAAGAATATTGATGATCATGAATACGGATGATGTCCTAGACATCACCTTCCACAACTGAGGGCCCTTATAGGCGGCGCGAACGCCGATGATCAGGACTATTGTGTACGCCATCATCACCGTGACCATGATTAGGTAGGGTATCCAGCGTTCTTCGTCGACGGCCTTTGATCCGAATGCGGCAAAAAGGCCAGCTCCTACGAAGTACAGGGCCCAGTAAGTAGTGGCAAGGCCGTAGTCGCCGGCTAACATCTTGGCGAGGAGGGACTTTTCGCCTAAGGGCTGGCTACTCTGTGCTTGTTCTATGTCACTCATACAACTACTCTCAATAAGACACTAAGTGTAACGCAGGCCGTCTAAATTAAGAAATCTAGCGGTAACAAGGGTAGAAGTTTAAAAAGTGGAAAAAGTGTAAAAGGGGCAGAATAGCCTACAATTTGTCACAAACCAGAAGCGCTGCTTCTTCTATAATCCGCAATTCAACAATTTATGACGATTTAACGTTCAAAAGCTACAGCAGCCGACATCCTTAAATCTGGCTCCTCTAATCGCTTTGGCTGACCCCGGGCTCCCCTACTGTAATGAGATCACTCTATGCGCATTAAGCCTTTTTCGTTTCCCACTCTAGCAAGCCATTTTGTGACGCTAATTCTACTTTTCGCGGCTGTTCAGTCGGTGAGTGCCCAAGATAATGTGGGTGAAGATTCGACCGTCGTCTATCCCGCGAGCTACTTCGCTGAATTTAACCCGGTTACTGTGCAGGATATGTTGGACCGGATACCTGGAGTAGGTTCGGCAACTGGGGGTGGAGGAAACTTTGGGGGCTCCCGTCAGGGAGGCGGTAATGGTGGCAGAGGTCTTGGCAGCGGCAGCGGTGGCAGTCAGATAATCATTAATGGCAAGCGAACAGCCGGCAAGAACAATCAGACCAGTGGTCAGATGGATCGCATTACGGCCGAGCAGGTCGACTACATTGAGATCATTCGGGGCACCTCGGGCGAGCTTGATGTGCGCGGAAGTAGCCAAGTGGTAAACGTCGTGTTGTTTGAGGAGCTTTCGTCCAACAGTCTGAGCTTTGAAGCGAACATGGACCGCTATCTTGATCACAATACAGCCCCTGGTGGTTCTCTAGCCTATAGCGGCCAGAGTGGTGGCCTGAACTATGTGCTTAGTGGGACTGCTGAGCCTCGTTACGATCATCGTGTTAGTAAAGAGACAAGTATGCTTGGAGATTTCTCTCTTAACGATGAGGTGCGAGAGGAAAGAATACGGGAGCAGGACAGCTATGATTTGAGTGTAAACCTCGACTATGAAATCAATCTCAAGAGCAGTGCCAGACTCAATGCGCTTTATTCTCAGAATGACAATCCGACAGATGTACTGCGCTATACCACCAACTTGCGAGTCAACCCGAGTTCGACCGCCATAGAACGCGAAGAGATTCCTGGCGATCGAGATAACTGGGAGATCGGCGGCGACTATGAATATGTGACAGACAGCGGCAGCCGCTTCAAGTTTCTCTTTATTAGCAACAGAAATGATAGCGCCTCAACAAGAGAGCGGTTCGATGTGTTTGCAGATGGTAGCGAGTCCAAGGATCTGTTTCTGGACTTAGCCAGCACTACGACAGAACGTATTGTGCGTGCCTCTTTTACCATGGACTTGCTAGAGGATCAGGATATCGAGTTCGGCGCAGAACGCGCACAAACTACGCTCGACTCGAGCTTAGCTCTGGGCTTGCCCGGTTCAACAGGCACGCCGACGGCAGACTTCGGTGGATTGGTGCCACAGAATGTATCCAATGCAAATTCCACGGTTGAGGAGATTCGCCTAGAGCCCTTTATAATTCATAACTGGAATATCAATTCGCGCACGTCTTTGGAGAGTACTTTATTGTATGAGCTCTCCCAGATTAGCCAAGCGGGTGATGTGAATAGAAAGCGGGACTTCGATTTCATTAAGCCCAAGGTTGATCTGCGCTACAACCTGACGCCGCAGCTTCAGTTGCGCGGCTCGATCGAGAAGGTTGTGCAGCAGTTACGCTTCAGTGATTTCGTGGCGGTTAACGATTCACAAGACAATGATTCTCTTACTCTCTCGGGTAACGAAAATCTGCGTCAGGAATGGTTTTGGAAATACGATATTAACGCTGAGTATCGCTTGCCGAATGACATCGGGGTAGTCGATGCGAACATATTCTATCACCGCCATACTGATGTTATTTCACGGATCGACGTATCCCCTTCCGAGGATGATTTGCAGTCAGCCAATGGCAATATTGGCGAGGGTGATATGTACGGGATTACCCTCAACGCGAGCATCCGCATGCGCATGTTCAATATGCCCAACCTGCTCGTGACTTCTAGGCTAAACGTACGCGACTCCAATATCACCGACCCATTCTTGGGCATTGAGCGTCGCTTCTCGCGTTATGGTCGCGGGCGCTTGAATCTCGGTTTTCGTCATGATGTGCCTAAATGGAATATGAACTATGGTCTGGAATGGAGTAATCGTTTCGACAGCAATGAGAAAGTCTACGATATCGATGATATTACGGACTATATCGGACAGCCAAATACGACGGCATTCGTGCAGTTCGTAGATTCTCGCGGCATCACCTACCGCTTCGATGCGAGAAACGCGACCAGTAATTTGCAGTGCAGGGAGAGACAGCGCTACATCGGACGTATTAACACTGGAATATTGGAAGAGATAGAAGATCAATGTGCCACATCTGGCCGTGTGGTTTCGCTGAAGATTAACGGTACGTTTTGAATGAGCCGGCACGTGGTGTCTGAGTGATTTTTATGAAAGGGCCTAATCGTAGGCGCCCAGAATATCGAATCAAATACTTCGACAGCTATAGAGTAAAGTTTTATGATTGCGACTAATAAAACGATTCAGGTAGTTGTTACTCTTGAACGTTCATAAAGGAATTGACAGCCAGCCTCTTGTGCGTGCTTTTAGCTTTAGCATCGAAAGAGATAAGGCACTGTATGGCCTAAAAGGCATCTTGTCAGGTCTTGTCGCAGATCAGCGCCTCAACGAGATGGAGCTGCTGTTTCTCGATTCTTGGCTTCAATCTCAAGAGTTTCTTTCCGAAGACGCAGACGTGCGGGCCATCCTCACCCAAGTTGGAGAGATTCTTGAAGACAGGGTAATTAGTCCGAATGAACTCAACCGGATGCAGGCACTGATCGAACAGATCATCAACGACAAAAATTTCGAGACTTCACAGCGTGTGGGTGATATCGAAGAACTGGCGGATTTTCTCGCTGGCACCGCCTCCGACGGCGTGCTTAACGATCAAGAAATCACGGCGATGTCTTCCTGGCTTGAGCACAACGCAGCGGTAAGAAAGGTTTGGCCGGCAAGCGTCATCGTGGAGCGTCTAGAGGTCATACTCGAAGACGGGATCATCACCGATGAAGAGCGAAAAAATTTATTAGCTACGGTGCGACACGTTACCGGCACGGATACAGACGAATCGGGCCTGAGTTATGAGACGTCTACGGAAGTCTGGGAAGACTCAGTTGATGGTTTGACGCTAGCAGGTTCAGTTTTTTGCCTCACCGGTGACTTTGTCAGCGGTGATAGAGAGTCGGTGGATGCCCGGCTGTGCTGTCTGGGGGCCGAAACCAATTCCAGTATCAATAAGAGCGTCAACTACCTAGTTATAGGGACTCTGGCCAGCCGTGATTGGCTGTACACCAGCCAGGGTCGAAAGATAGAGAAAGCCCTGTTATTGAAGCGTGAGGGCAGCGATATTAAAATCATCACGCAGCGCACACTGCTAAAGCACGCGCACTAACTCACCCAATGCCCCCTAGAAGAGATAATAGATTCTGGCCTAGGACCGATTAGCGCCCCATCAACCCTTTTATCGCTGCAGGAATGTCCGCTGGAAATACTACGAATTTCGTATTGTCGGAACCCGACAAATTCTGTAACGAGCTAATGTACTTCTCACCAAGCAGATAGACCACGGGCATTTCCTTCTCGCCTATTGCCTCGGTTACTAGAGTGATAGAACGTTTGCTGGCTTCGGCTAGAATTACCTGTGCTTCGGCTTCGCGCTTCGAAGCCTCAAGCGCACCCTCTGCTTTCAAAATAGCCGCTTGTTTGTCGCCATCTGCTCTGGTTACCGTCGCTCTTCGGGCGCGCTCGGCCGCGGCCTGTTCTTCCATCGCACTTTGCATAGTGCCGGATGGGTTGATGTCCTGAATCTCCACGGTCTTTAGGGTAATACCCCAATCAGCAATGTCATCAGAAATCGCTGCCTTGAGTTTCGCCTTGATGTGATCTCGGGAGGAGAGTGCGTCGTCTAGACTCATTTCGCCGAGGATAGAGCGCAGTGAGGTCTGTACTAAGGTTTGTATTGCTATGATGTAGTTTTCTACGCCATAAACTGCTTTCTCAGGTGACACGATATTGATATAAGCGACTGCATTGGTGATCAGCACGGCGTTGTCTTTGGTGATTACCTCCTGCGAGGGAATATCGAGCACGATATCTTTAGTCGTGACCTTGAAGGCGACGCTGTCGACATAGGGAATAATAAAATTGAGTCCGGGCTTTAGTGAGCTGTGATACTTGCCAAGTCGCTGCACCACCCACTTAGAACCTTGGGGAACTTGGCGAACGCCCTGGGCAAGGGTGATGAACAGGAAAGCGGCGACCCCAAGGGCCAGTATCGTTCCAATCTCCATTGTAATTCTCCTTAGCTAAAATTTTGAATTCTTAGAATAGCGTTATTTTTGCCTTTGCCGCTTATACTTTTGTAACTATGAGCGAATTGCCAGACAGATCAATCACGCTGACTCGATCCCCAGCAGTCAATGCATCTTGCGATATGATCAGCCATTCGTCTGATCCAAGAAGGGGGGCTGGGAAGCGAAGCATTCCGAATTTTTCGCCATTTGGAGGATCTAATACCTGCCCGATTTGACCTAACAGTGCTTCTTTGGAAAGGCCTGCCTGAGTATTGTCGCGGGAGAGCGGTTTAACAAATTTGAACCAGCCTAGCGCAAACATTAAGGAGGCAAAGGCCCAGATTATTATCTGCGCCGCCTCGGACATGTTGGGAATGATGAGCATAGCTAAACCTACACTGAGAGCAGAGGCGCCGAACCAAATTATGAAAAAGGAGCCAAGAAAAATCTCGCTGAGCATGAGGACAAAGCCCAGTACAATCCAGTGCCAATATAGAAGTTCAAACTCCACAGTGGTTCTCCTAATTAGTATTTAACAGCGTGCATCCAGAGCATCTTTGAGAGTCAGACAAGCAAGGACTTGAAAAATCGATCCCTTTCTTATACTGAGCTTTTTTGGTCGTCTAGTAAATAGGTATGGGGTCAAAACCCTTGAATTCCACCATGAAGATAGCGGGATGCCCCCAGCCCAGCAATAGCAAAGGTTTATTGGAACACTGACGCTGAAAAATCCGTTTAATCCTGTCACAATGGCGGCCCTTAAGAGCAATACCCAGTCAAAGCTGTTATGTCTACGATTTCTGAATTGTCCGCACCGCACCACCACATGGGTGGCGAAGGTTGCGCTGTGCACTTTGCCGCTGCAAACGGTTATCCACCAGGTGCCTATCGGGCGTTCCTGGAACCGTTTTGCGAAAATCATGAGGTTATTGCCAGTTTACACAGACCTTTGTGGGAAGCCCCGCCCGAGATCGAGTCATTTAGATCATGGGACGTGCTTGGCGAGGATGTTGGCGAGTTAGTGAGTCAGCTGCAACAGCCAGTGATCAGTGTCGGTCATTCGATGGGCACGGCCGCAATACTTATGGCAGCAGTGCAGCGCCCGGAATTGTTTAAGTCTTTGGTCCTTATCGAACCGGTTATAGTGCCGCGCCGTTACCTTCTTGGTATGAGCTTCTTCAGACGCTTTCGACCCGAAGTGATTCCACTGGTGAAGAGGACGCTTTCGCGCGTCGATCAATTCTCCAGCAGGCAGGAGGCCTTCGACCACTACCGACCAAAGCGGGTTTTCCGGCAGATTAGCGATACAGTGCTGTGGGACTACGTTCAGCATGGAATCAAGGAAAGTGAGCCAGGTGTCTTTACGCTTGCCTACAGTAGGGATTGGGAGGCGCGCTGCTACACGCTCGTTCATAATCTGTGGCGCTTGTTGCCGCAGCTTCGTGTGCCTACTTTGGCTATCCGCGCGCAAGATTCTAATACTCTCGCCGTTTCCTCCTGGAATAAGTGGCAATCGATGTCATCGGATGTCGATTTTATCGAGATCGAAGAAGCTGGTCATCTCGTGCCTTTTGAGAAACCGGAGCAACTTGCCAGAACTATTCTTGATTGGATTGAGCCTTAACAACGGCTTGCTGGCTTTCATCTCTTCTTTGGATTGATTCTCTGTATTGATACAGGCGCGCTCCTTGGATAGGCCCGCGTTACTAACAGGGTCGCTCTCTTGATAGATGCTTTCTTATCTGTAAACCGATTACTTAGCGCTGCGTTGTATCGAGTAACGGCAGGGGTAATGGACTCTAAATTCAGAAAGCACAAAAAAAGGGGATCATTATGATCCCCTTTTTTTGTGCCGTTCTTTACTCTACATTTTTTATCTACACCCAAGTCTTTTGAATTAACTCTTCAGGGATCTTGTCTTTGATTTTCTCGTGTAGCTGCGGCAGCTTCGACCAGTGCAGACCTTGCTTATAGTGATGAGCAGTATGGTAGCCGAGATTACCAGTGAATAAGTTATACCAACGATTGACGTTGTTAAATGATGCCTCGAACTCGTTGTCTGTATTCAAGCCAGCGTGATGTTCATAGGTTGCCCAGGCTGTCATAAATAGACCAATGATCATGGGTAAAACGAATAGGAACAAGCCAGCCGTTGGCTGATAAGCTATTAAACCGGCGACAAACGCGAATGTAATAAATGTATAAAAGATAAAGTCTCGCTGTTCCTTCGGGTGTTCTTTTCCTACTTGATATCCTCGGTAGTAGGCGGTCACAGCAATCAACAAGCTATATTCCAACTCTCCCATCTGTGTGCCGTCATCTCGCGTCCAGCGGCTCTCATCTTTTGTCTGGTCGAGAAAATTATTGTGATGGCCGTAATTATGATGCAGTACCCACAGATTGGTTGTTACGCCGGTGTGCAAGGCATAGAAAAATTCCATCACGCGATTGGGAATTAGGGTTTTGAATGTAGGTGCGTGTTGATGATGGTGATTCCAGGCGCAGATCTGCGACTTCGGAATGATCATAATGAAGAAATAGGCTCCCAAGACATAGGCATTGCTGACTAGGAAATAGAGAGCAAAGTCCAATGCACTAAGGCAAAGAATGAAGAATACTGGCCAACGGTCTGCGGAATTTTTGAACACTTCTAGTACTGCTTAAGTCTTTTGCTTGTCAAGGTGAGTGTCAGACTACCACATTTTTTAGTTGGATTGCAGTAGCTGGGGTGCATAGAAATTGATTGGAGTCAGCTGAACAGGCCTAAGCTTAGATGCCGCGGTGGCAGCCACATCAGGTGGCTGAGTAAGCGCGAGCAGAGTGCACAGCCGGATCACCCTGCGTTTACATTTCAGCCAGTGCTTCAGAGAATATAAATCTTTGATTTTAAATAATAAATAGGAAAATATTGCGAAATCAGCACCTGCAACCCCGGCTAACTGCACAGCTTTACAGTGAAAATGGTGCTATGGCTAGAGGGTTCACTACTCGTATCGCAGTGCATCGATGGGGTCTAGATTAGCTGCCTTGGCCGCCGGCAATATGCCGAAGAGTACGCCGACAAACCCTGAAAAGCCTAATGCCAGGGCCACGGACCAAAGGGGAATGCTAGCAGGCGGAAACGAGGGAATGCTGCTGGAGATGAGGGTGCCGAGGCCATAGCCAATCGCCAGGCCGATCAATCCGCCCAGCAGAGAAAGCAGTAGCGCCTCGATCAGGAACTGCATCAGAATATGATGACGTTTCGCGCCTATTGCCTTGCAGATACCAATCTCGCGTGTGCGTTCGGTGACTGAAACTAGCATGATGTTCATGATGCCAATACCGCCTACAAGGAGTGAGATACTAACGATGCCTCCGATAACGATGGTGACCATGTTGATCACTGTATCGAAGGTTTCCATCAACTGCTCGGCTGTTTGTATCTGAAAATCGTCGTCTTCATCACTATCCAAATCATGGGCATTGCGCAGCAGGGTGGTGAGTTGCGCAGTGACATTTTCTAACACAGCCGATTCACTCAGGCTCAACTGAATCTGAATATCGGTACGCGCCTGATTGCCCTGCAGGCTGCGCATCGTGTTGTAGGGCATCAGTACGATATCGTCCTGACTCTGGCCCATGATTTCTCCCTTCGCTTCCATCAGGCCAACGATCTTGAACCATTCGCCGCCGATATCCACATACTCATTAACCGGATTATCCGGCATGTTGAGATTCTCTCGAACTTTGTCGCCGATAATCACCACTCGCCTGCGCGTCAAATTATCGCTTTGTGCGATAAAACGTCCGAGAGACATGTAGCTTTGCGAGACATCTTGAAAGGCATAGGTAGTACCCATGATTCGGCTAAAGGCGGTCTGAGATCCGAATTTTATCTGTGATGCGCGATTGGCGAAGAGTACGGGTGTAATGGAGGCTATTCCCTCAGCACGCCTTTCTATGAGCTCCATATCTTCGGGTGTGAGCCGTGCACGAATTCCCTTCATCTGATCTTCGAAGGGTGTATAGGATTGAATGGTGAGACTGTTAGAACCTAGCGAAGCAAAAGTATCCCCGATAAAAGAGCTCATTCCTTGGGTGACAGATATCACCGCTATAACGCTAGCAACACCGATGACGATGCCTAACGTGGTTAGAAAACTTCGCAGCCCGTGGGCGATTATAGAGGCTAATGCCGAGCGCGAGCTTTCTATGAGTGAGAAGAGCATCAGCTAGTCACCGCTGCAGAACTTGTCGTACTGTCGTTAAATACCCTGCCATCTTTCATCTCAACGACTCGGCGGCAGTGTTGTGCGATCTCATCCTCATGAGTGACGACAATCAGGGTGTGTCCCTCGGCGTGCAGTTCATCAAACAATTGCATGATCTCGATGGTGGTTTGCGAATCAAGATTTCCTGTAGGTTCGTCAGCGAGCAGAATAGAAGGGTGGGTAACCAGGGCGCGAGCGATGGCAACACGCTGACGTTGTCCGCCGGAGAGTTGGTTGGGCAGGTGATCAACTCGATCACCCAGGCCTACGCGCTCTAGTGACTCCATCGCCATTTCCTTGCGCTTGCGATGACCGATGCTGCGATACACTAGCGGCTGCATCACATTACCAAGCGCTGTGGCTCGCGGTAATAGATTAAAGCTTTGGAATATAAACCCTATTTCGAGATTTCGAATCTCGGACAGCTCATTCGCATCGAGACTTTCCACGTTCTTGCCATTCAAGTGGTATTGACCACTGCTGGGCTTATCCAGACAACCTAAGATATTCAGCATGGTCGACTTGCCAGAACCGGAAGAGCCTATGAATGCAAGGTAATCGTTTTTTTCGACATCAATATCGATGCCGTCTAGCGCCTTGACGACCTGATCACCCATCTCATAATACTTGGTAACGCCGTTAAGTTCGATAAGTGCCATAGGAATATCTATTCAGGTTCTGTTTGGGTTAGCAGGGCTTATTGAAGTTCGATACGGGTAGTGTCGATTCTGTCGCCTTCTAACAGATGCCGCAGCTCTTGATCGGGACCGACTACTATCTCGATGTTGTCATCGATAGTGGTCATCAACTCCTGATATTCATCATCGGAGATGCCGACGTCAACCCTTGTCTTCCTGGCGATACCGCCATCGTTCACAAAGATAAAATACTCGCTACGCAGTGCCGAACGATCTTCCTCGAAGATCAAGGCCTGAATCGGAACCGCAACAACTTCCTGATCCTGCCGCGTGAATATCTCGGCGCGGCAGGACATGCCCGGGCGTAATGTCACGTCGCCGGCGTCGGTTATTTCTATCTTCACCGTAAAGCTAAGGCCCGCACGGCCAGGCGCTATCTTCGCGGTATTGGCTATATAGCGCACGACACCCTGCATGGGCTGGTCGGGATAGGCGATAGCGACAATTTCTGTTCGCTGCCCAATTTGAATGTTAGCGACATCTGCTTCGTCTACCAAAACTTCGGTGTAGATGCTTGCAGGGTTCGCGATTGTCATTAGAGACGAGCCGGGTATATTTGTTGAGCTGGCGATAGCCGTTTCGCCGACTTTGATATCGAGGCTGGTGATAACGCCCTCGATTGGAGAAACAATCTTAGTCTTGCTGAGATTGTCATTTACCTGATCTAGCTGCGCGCGCGCTTGAGTAAGTCGTTCTGTAGAAGATTTCAAATCGATTCGAGCGAGGTCTAATTGATTCTTGAGATTGTCGAACTCATTGTCACCGATCATCTTGCGTTCGTGCAGGCTTCTGCTGCGTTCGAATTGTCTAGACAGGTTCTCGATGCGAACTTCCTGTCGTTCAATGTCGATCGTGTTTATGCGTTCCGCGGCCTCAGACTGTTCCAATCCGGCGATGAAGTTTTTGTCATCTACCTGTAGGAGAAGTTGCCCCGCAGTTACCGTATCGCCTTCCTCAACAAACAGCTGAGAAACCTTTCCAATAACTTCAGAGCTGAGCATGACCTCTTCCTCGTGAGCGAGAAAACCCGAGGCGAGAATTGAAGGACTGATTACACGCTGCGATAGAGTGGAAACATTGACAACCTTCGCGTCGGTACCAAAGACTGACCGATTAATAAAGGGGAGGGCAATCACAGTTCCTGCGAGGAGCAAGATCAATACCAATTTCTTTGCATTCATTGTGCGAATCCATTTTTCTGAAAGTCATCAGACAAGTCGAAGGTAGCTTAGTTCACTAGTGTTAACGGCTACCGACCCATTGAGTTACAGTAAACACGTTCAAAATTAACATATTTGAGTTTAAGTGAACGCGAAATACGCCCAAACCCCCATTAATAGGAGATAAGGCGCTAATACTACTGTCATCGCTTTCATTAGACTGCAATCTAGCCACTGTCTATACCCCATAACAGTCAGCCCTATTCCCCAGAGCATAGGAAGACTAATGCTATTGAAAATCGCAGTAAGGGAGCTATTGCCGGATTGCATGCCTAAGTTGGCCAGGGTCAATGGGTCTAGATCGTAGGCACTGAGTTGCCCATTGGGGCTCAACGCGATGGTGGCGACCATTCCCACTACTGACAACATATAAGGTAGGCCAGTCCAGAGCACTAACGAAAACCAATTGCCGAACTTTTGGCCACTGCCAGATATTGCTGAAATTAGACTGAGATAACCCGATTGCAAGACATAGATAACTAGTATTCCTATAACGCCGCTGAAAATCCCAAACATTTTAAAGGTGGTTTGCGACATCGAGGCCATCTGTGCGCGCGCTAATTCCAATTGCTCGTCATCGAGATTGGTAACTGCCGCTAGCGTGTCATCTATATACCAGTCGAAATCGACAATAGTGAAATACCAAAACATCACAGCCATTGTGCTGAGTAAAATCAGGGCAAGAGGAAATAGTTTGCTCGGTCGCTGCTGAAGTTCGGTAAATGCTTCACTGGGTGAAACTAGAATATTGATCGCTGTATTTATAAGCCCGGCAGGTTCGGTCTTGGTTACTTCAAGCGCGTCGGTCATGGTTCTGCCCTCGTTGTCTTTCTCATTAACTATCTGACATCGATGTCATATCGCTAAAGCTGATCTATAGGGTGTTTAGAGGTTTGAATAGCGAGTCAAGCCACAGATATAGGGGCGTTCTTTCTAGTTTCAAGTTCGAACTATATTAATCCCATTTTCTTAGGTATCAATTCCTAAGCTTAGTATTGTAGAGTTAATCATCAAAAAATACGAATATCGCTATCTGACCTACTTAAGGCTGAATCATCTCGCGAAAAAACCCCCTGCTACCATTCTGCTTTGGCGGATGAACGTATATCCGAAGGAGACCACACAAGAGCGATCAGGCATCTACGCAGGGCCTTAGAGAAGCAGTACAGCGAGTATTACTTCTATCACCAGATGGCTATTGCGAATCAATACCCGGGAGACATGGATGCCGTAGAAGAAAGTCTGGTCCGAGCACGACGCTATGCCCGTGGTTCTGAGAAAGCCCGCTTCGCAGGGAAATTAAAAGCCTTGGAAACAATAGCGATCACTAGCAATTAGTCGATTTTATTCGACAGCTTTTTCCACAGCACGCAGATAGGCAGGACGAGCGAAGTTGCGCTCTAAGTAAGCTTCCAGTTTAGGGAAAGGTTCAAGTTGGCCAAGTCGTTTGGCCATAGCGATAACATAGCTCACGCCAAAATCTGCTGCTGAAAAATCCTCACCTAGAATAAATTCATTGTCTGCTAGCTGATTCGAAATATGACCTAGATGCAGTGCTATCTCACGCTTGCTATAGGCATCTAGACCCGCGTGGGATTCCTCAGATCGAAGTAATATCATTTTCACCAGCAGTGGTCCGAATACCGACCCTTCTGGGTAGTGTAACCATTGTGTGAAGTTGGCCCATTTTTTAGTATCGCAGCGAGCGGGGGCGAAGTTATGCACGGTATCGTATTTTTCTAACAGGTAGGTAGTGATTGCACTGGACTCCGAAATCATCAAATCATCATCCTCGATGACCGGAGATTTCCCTAGAGGGTGTACTGCCTTTAAGTCTTGCTGGGAGAGAAAAGTCTCAGGGTCTCTGTGGTAGACTTTTAACTCGTAATCAATCCCTAATTCTTCGAGTTGCCAGACGGCTATCATTGAGCGGCCGATGCGTAGGTGGTGCAATACAATCATGTTGGACTCCAGTTTGGATGACTCGGATAGTCGCATGTTGCTGGAGCTTTCGCCATAACTGTCCGAAAACAGTGAACAGGCAGGGCTGGCCGAATCTACACTGAACAATTCTAATTTCATTAATTATAGGTAAGAACCCTCCGCATTCGATTATGCAAAATCCAGATTGCATCACATACAGATATCTTATCGAGAAGGCTTGGCCGATTATCTTGGCTAATGCGGCAGTGCCTCTATTGGGGTTGGTAGACACAGCGGTAATCGGCAACGTAGGCACAGTGACTGATTTAGGCGCTATAGCGTTCGGCGCGTTAATCTTTTCCTTCGTTTACTGGAGCTTCGGTTTCTTACGCATGGGGACTACTGGGTCAGTAGCACAGGCTCTGGGTGCGGCAGATCAAACTGAGATTCGTGCAGTACTAGGCAGGGCCCTGATTTTGGCCGTTGCACTGGGTTTCATGTTAATCGTGATGCAGTGGGGTATCCGTCTGGTCGCGTTGGTTTTGTTGGATGGCAGTGCTGCCGTTGAAGAGGTCACTGCGCAGTACTTCAATATTCGCATATGGGGGGCACCTGCCACCCTAGCTACATTTGCCCTAATGGGGGTATTGATCGGCTTGGGTAATAGTCGGCAACTACTGCTAGTGCAGCTGTTCCTTAACGGGCTCAACATTAGTCTTGATATCTATTTTGCGGGGGTACTTGATTGGGGAGTTGAGGGTATCGCGCTGGGCACTATCATCGCCGAATGGTCAACTGTGATATTCGCGGTCTGGCTTATCATGCGGGAGTTAAATTCTCGTCGCGAACGCGGTAGCGAATTCTGGCCACGATCTCGCCTGTTAGATGGCGCCGCACTCAAAAAGATGCTGGCAGCGAATAGAGATATCATGATTCGCACGCTGTTGCTGGTCTTCTCCTTCGGCTTCTTCATTAATCAAAGTGCGCAGTTTGGCGATATTGTGCTTGCTGCAAACCATATCTTGTTGCAGCTTATCTCCTTCGCCGCCTTCTTTCTCGACGGCTATGCGTTCGTCGTCGAATCTCTGGTTGGGTCTTCGGTGGGTGCGAAGCGTCGAGATTCATTCGATATCGCGGTGAAGCGCTCGAGTATTCTCTCTCTCGTGACATCCGTGGTATTGGCACTGCTGCTTCTTCTATTTGGCGACTCGGTTGTGGCTGTGCTTACCGACATCGAGCCCGTTCAGGCAGCGGCGCAGGGGTCGTTGTTTCTTGCGGCAATTTACATCTTCTTTTCTTTTGCGGCGTTCCAGTTGGACGGTATTTTTATTGGTGCTTCGTTTACGCGCCAAATGCGCAATGCGGCTTTTCTGTCCATCGCAGTTTTCTTAGCCGCATGGTGGATACTGATGGATAGATTTGGGGTGAACGGACTGTGGTGGGCGATGATTATCTATGTGGCGGCCCGAGCGGGTGCGCTACTGCTGTTTTATCCTGCGCTGCGTAAGTCGATTGCTCGCTAATGTAGAAATTTGTCGTGGTCTTCGGGCAGCATATGGGGATCAAGATGCAGCTTGTGCAAGCGCATGCCGTGCAGTTCCGCGGCGCCTTGAGATCGCGCCTCCCCGGTTGATGTAAACTCGAAGCTATAGCGCCTTCTCAGCCTCAATGACCCCTCGCTGTCCCGCACTGGCCAGACTCCTTTCAAGACCATAGTCTGATCCAATAGCTGCAGGTTCTGTTCTTTACACAGTTTGTACACGTGACTCATGGCGACGGCCTTAACCTTATCACCACCCCACCAAAAGGCGACGAGTGATGCGATTAGAGTACTCCAGATTAGAAAAGACAGACTCACAATAGATTCCATTCGTGAATAAAGGGGGGGCGAATTGGGTAGGCCTAGATTAGTCGTTTAGTCCGCCTAAATACAATGACAATTAGTCGTCAGTCGATTTCGCAGCGTGCTCTATGTAGCGCTTTATCTGAGGTGCGAGAATTTCCAATGCGGTTTGATCGCAAGGCGGCATTTCGGCATCGCTGAGTGTTAGCGGCGTCACGCGATCTCCCCAGCGAATAAGGGCAGCTCCCCAAGTAAGCCCGGCACCGAAGGTGGCAGACAGCACATAGTCGCCGGGTTTAATTCTTTTTTCTTCCAATGCCTCGGTGAGTGCAACTGGAATGGTACCTGCAGAAGTATTACCGTATTTGTGAACATTGGTGAACACTTTGTCAGTAGGGATGCCTACTCGCTTGGCGAGGGCATCAAGGATTCGCTTATTTGCCTGATGAGGTACGACAAGGTTTACCTCTTCCAGACTCACGCCGGTCTCTTCAAGAACGCTTAGGCAGGCTTGAGCCATTGCCTTTACAGCACGCCTGAATACTTCTTGTCCTTCGAAATTCCATCCTACATACAAGAATTCGTCGCTGAGCCGGCTATAAGCCGAGCCGAGGTTGGTGATCTGGATGGCGTACTTGGCATCGGCCTCACAACCAATCTTGGCTGCCAACAGACCGACTTCTTTGTCGGTAGCTTCTATCACCACTGCGCCACATGCATCTCCAAACAATACAGCGACATCTCTTTGGGCCCAGTTCATGTAATGCGATATAAATTCACCACCGATAACCAAGACTTTCTTGTGGGCGCCGGTACGAATGAGATTCGTGCCGATGTGCAGGCCGTAGAGGAAGCCGGTGCAGGCAGAGTTAATGTCGATTGATGC
>Ga0307994_1000102_pt1 | contig 68854 bp, 67 predicted proteins | sample EllFjometagen261_FD_203171 | JGI IMG/M metagenome (GOLD analysis project Ga0307994, IMG submission 203171) | Marine microbial communities from Ellis Fjord, Antarctic Ocean - #261 | ecosystem: Environmental > Aquatic > Marine > Unclassified | place: Southern Ocean | collected 2014-11-02
TAACAGCACCCTCTTCGTGATGAAATTCGAACACCGTCGCGGCAATGCCAGACACTGCGGTAATAACCGCAACACCAGTCCAGAGGCCAATGATCATGTGGTTTGGTCGAATGCCGCGCTTGTCGCCCGCGTCTGCTTCAACCACGTCTTCGGTAACAGTTGCCATGGTGCACGAGACTCTACTGCGTCATGCCTGCACTGTCGGCACCCAAACCAGGCATGGGTTCACTTGGATATGTACCAAAGCTGGGCGCGGAGCCATAGTTCTCAAGGCCCGATGCCTAACGTTTGGTTACAAGCGAGCGAAGTTCGCCGCTGTACGTCTGTTGCGATGGCCGACGATCGCTGGCGTAGCTCGCCTCGAAGTCGTGGGTTGCATCGACGTCCTGTGCCCCATCTGGGTGAAACCCAGCGCATGCCTGGAACGAGTAGCTGCCGCTAGAGCGTTGATCAGATTCCGCGTTTACTCTCGGTCGGCAACTGTTTGTCTGAACCGCTCCATCAGAGCCGGATCACCATGGACCTCGACTACCTCATCGATGCCGTCATCGGTGGTTTCTCGCAGCAGCAACTGGCCGGCCTCCAGGTTTTGGAACTCAGGTGGGTTGTTGGTCTCCGGGACATCTTTCGTGAAGGGCTTACTTTGTGCAACCGAATTCGCTCGGCTTACTCAGGATTTGACCAGGAAAACGACCCCTAAATTGAAATTGTCAAGTTTTCTGGGAATGAGCCATAGGCCTCGTTGGTTGCAGAGTTTTGTCACGTACGATCCACGTCACATCTGGCGTGGGATCTACCCCCCAATCGAAACCTCACCACACGCTCAACAGAGCGTTCTTTCAACACTTTGTTGGGTGAACGCGGTGTTGAGCAAGCAGGAGAAAACACATCATGGCTAAAGCGGTCGGTATTGACCTCGGAACTACCAATTCAGTAGTTGCTGTCCTCGAAGGTGGCGATCCTGTCGTCATCGCCAACGCTGAAGGCGCTCGCACCACACCATCAGTTGTCGCATTCGCCAAGAGTGGCGAAGTGCTGATGGGAGAAGTTGCTAAGCGTCAGGCAATTACGAACCCGGATCGCACCCTGCGGTCGGTTAAGCGCCATATGGGCACGGCGTGGACCATCGACATTGATGGCAAGGACTACACACCACAAGAAGTCTCTGCTCGCACGCTCCAAAAGCTCAAGCGCGACGCCGAGGCATACCTGGGCGAGACTGTTAACCAGGCAGTTATTACTGTGCCTGCCTACTTCGACGATGCCCAGCGCACAGCGACCAAGGAAGCCGGCCAAATTGCTGGCCTCGAAGTCCTGCGCATCATCAACGAGCCAACCGCTGCTGCATTGGCCTATGGCCTTGACAAAGACACCGACCAGACGGTTCTGGTTTTTGACCTTGGCGGCGGCACGTTCGACGTATCGGTTCTCGAAATCGGCGACGGTGTCTTCGAAGTGAAGTCGACCAGTGGTGACACCAAGCTTGGTGGCGACGACTGGGATCAAGCCGTCATCGACTGGATGGCCACGTCGTTCAAGAATGACCACGGCGTCGACTTGTCGAATGACAGCATGGCCATGCAGCGCCTCAAGGAAGCTGCTGAAAACGCCAAGATCGAGCTGTCGGTCAAGCAGGAAACGCAGATCAATCTGCCCTTCATCACTGCCACTGATTCGGGCCCGTTGCATCTCGACTACACCATTAGTCGCTCCAAGTTCCAGGGGATGACGAGCGACTTGCTCGATCGTTGCCGCGGCCCATTCGAAAGCGCCATCAAGGACGCTGGTTTGGTGATGGGCGATGTCGAACACGTGATCCTGGTTGGCGGCTCGACTCGCATGCCTGCGGTAAGCGACCTGGTCCGTGAGCTCACAGGTAATGATCCTCACAAGGGCGTGAACCCCGACGAAGTAGTCGCCATTGGCGCTGCAGTTCAGGCTGGTGTGCTTAAGGGCGAAGTTACCGACGTTCTCTTGCTCGACGTGACGCCACTGTCACTTGGCATCGAAACCAAGGGTGGCGTTATGACCACCTTGATCGAGCGCAACACGACAATCCCGACCAAGCGCACCGAGGTCTTCACTACTGCCGACGACAGTCAGCCATCGGTCGAGATCCACGTGCTGCAAGGTGAACGCGACATGTCGCAGTTCAACAAGACCCTGGGCAAGTTCCAGCTGGTTGACCTGCCACCTGCCCCTCGGGGCGTGCCTCAGATCGAAGTTACCTTCGACATCGACGCCAACGGCATCGTGCATGTGTCGGCCAAGGACCGTGCGACGAGCAAGGAACAGTCGATCACGATCACCGGCCAGTCCTCGCTCGACAAGGACGCCATCGATCAGATGATCAAGGATGCCGAGTCCCACGCCGACGAAGACAAGCACCGCCGCGACGAGGCCGAAGTGCGTAACAACGCCGACACGCTCGTCTACCAAACCGAGAAGTTGCTGCGTGAGCACGGCGACAAGATCACCGACGAAGAGCGGGAAGAAGTCGACGAAAAGTTGGTGGCACTTAACACCCAGCTCGAAGGCGATGATCTCGATGCCATCCGAGGTGCCACTGAGGCACTCATGAACGCCAGCCAGCAGTTCAGCCAGCGCCTCTATGAGCAGGCCAGCACGGAGAACAGTGGTGGCGGCGAAAGCTCCAGCGAGGGCAACGACAGCAACGAAGATGAGATTGTTGACGCAGAGATTGTCGAAGACGAAGAATGATGGGCAGCGAGCACGAGGGCGAAGACATACCCGACGACACCGATCAGCCAGCTGCAGAACCAGCTGATGGCGTTGCTTCAGACAGTGTCACCGACGAGGCACTTGCAGCGCTGATCGATGAGCAGGCGGCAGCCGATCATGCTGCCACCGAATCTGGCCTGGCCCCCGATCAAATCTCCGAAGAAGCCGTTGTTGTGCTCATTGCTGAACGCGACGACTATCTGGACCAACTACAGCGGGCCAAGGCCGAGTTCGTCAATGCGCGCCGTCGTAGCGATGAACGCGCCGAAGTACAAAGGGCCCAGGCCGCGGCCAACCTGGTTGAGCGGCTCCTTCCTGTCCTCGACAGTTGCGAAGCAGCGCTTGGTCAGGGAATCGAAGAGATCCGACCAATCAGCGACGCGCTTTTCGAGGTGTTGTCGAGCCAAGGGCTCGAACGCGTCGATGCTGATGGGCAGCCATTCGACCCTGAATTACACGAGGCCGTTATGTACGAAGAAGGCGAAGGTGAACAAGTCGTCATCGAGACACTCCGTACTGGCTACCGCTGGAACGACCGGGTGCTACGCGCCACGATGGTCAAGGTTCAGGGTTAACAACTATGGCAAACGACATCAAGCGAGAGTGGTTCGAAACCGACTACTACGCCGTTCTTGGGGTATCCAAGGGCGCGGCTCAAGCTGATGTCACCAAGGCGTATCGCAAGCTCGCCCGCCAATATCACCCCGATACCAATCCAGGCAATGATCCAGCTGAGGAACGATTCAAGGAAATCTCCACTGCCTACGACGTAGTTGGGGACGAAGAGAAGCGTGCTAGCTACGACGAAGCTCGTTCTATAGGACCCGGGGGCGGGGGATTTACTGGCAGCGGCCGCACCAGTAATGGCGGCTTCGGGTTCGAAGGCGTTGATATGGGTGACCTTCTGGGATCAGTTTTTGGCGGAGGTGGAGCCGACGGAGGAGGACTGTTCGGTGACCAGCCGGGTGGGCGTTATGGGCGCATGAAGCGCCCTGGCCGCGATCAAGAAGCACGGCTCAGCATTTCCTTTGGCGAGGCTATGAGCGGTACGACAGCGTCGGTCAGCCTCACCGATGGCGCTGGCAAGCGCACCATCAAGGTGCGCATCCCGACTGGCGTCGAATCAGGCCAACGTATTCGGCTCCGCGGCAAGGGTGGCCCAGGTGAGCCGCAGGGTGACCTGTATGTCATTATCGATGTTGGATCACATGTGATCTTCGGTCGACGTGGGGCCAAACTCACCCTCGATCTGCCGGTCACTATCGCCGAGGCTTCCCTTGGCGCCGAGGTGCGGGTCCCGACTTATACCGGCGAGTCGGTCACGGTTCGTATACCGGCCGGCACCCAACACGGTCGCACCTTGCGAGTTCGCGGCGCTGGAGTTGTTGGTGAGGACGACAAAATTGGTGATCTGCTTGTGATCATCAGTATTGCGGTGCCAAAAAATCTTTCGAAGAAGCAGTCCGAGGCCCTACAAGCGTTCGCCGACTTAGACGACGACTCGCCGCGAGCGCACCTCGAAGCAAGCGACTGATGAGCCCAGGCGACGAGCGGACTCGCGCCGTCTACATTATTTCGGTCGCCGCTGAACTGACCGGGGTGCATCCCCAGACGCTACGTGTCTATGAACGTAAGGGCCTACTAGCGCCAGCCCGCACGGGAGGCATGAGCCGGCGTTATAGCGACTCTGACCTGGATCAGATCCGGCGCGTGCAAGAGCTGACTAACGAAGGCTTGAATCTGGCCGGGGTGGCTCGGGTACTCGAACTCGAGGCGCAGGTCGAGTGGCTTCGCCGTCGAGTCGACGAGCTGTCGAACAGCCATGGTCACTCGACAGCACTTGTTCGCTGGCGTCGAAATAGCGACTGATTCGTTGTCGCAGTGAGCGACATGTGATAGCCAGAACCGTCGTTATCGACACACAGCCACGGGATGCGGGCGCCGAGGACGGTGGGGCCCCGCAAGGTTGCGGCTAGTTGGCCGAAAGGCGAACGGCCATGGAGAAGTCAATAAATTTAGGCCTAACAGCCCATTGCCAGCTGCGGAGAAACGCACACAAAGACAGATAAAAGTGTGCGTCATGCTTCACATTGAGTCTAAGATCGGTGATCGATTGTCGGTTTGTTGTGGGACCGCCAAGTAGAGGTATTTCTTCGCCTTGCCCACGCTGCTTCACTGCTACAGGACTACGCGCCTGTGGATGTATGAAATGGAATACCACGGGATGACCCATGTATCTGGAGCCGCTCCAAAGCGGAGGCGGGGCCGGCGCTTTGTTGTGCCAGTCATTGCGCTAGTAGCTGTTGCCATGCTGGGGGCAGTACTAATGGTGGCCGGATCAATCGTCGCAACGCCGACCGCCCAAGCACAGATCGCGAACACCACGTGCTACACGATTAACGATGGTGCTGGCACCATGACGAGTTGGACTGGTGGCACCCAGACCAATCTCGGCGCTACCGGCCTCAGTCAAGTCGAAGCACTTGCTGCCAACCAGGATCGCAATGAGTTGTGGACCTTTGACAACAACACCCAGCAGATCTACACCTTTGTTCCTGGAAGTGCTACACCGACGAGCCAGTTCGCATTCACTACCGGCGACATCGATGGTCTGACCTGGGTGAACCACACCGACGGTGACATCACCAATGATGAGCTGTGGGGCACCTACCGCAACCCGGTTCCAAATGTGAACAACGGGCCGAACGAGGCCGATCAGATCGTGCGGATCGCCATACAAGGCACAAACACAGATCCTGTCTCAGAGGGCACGGTTGTTAGTGGACCAACAAACATCACGGACCCGGGCGCGGGCACTAACAATGAACAAGATGACAACGACGGTTTGGTCTGGGACTCTCAGAGCGGCGACATCTTCGGCGTTATCGGTGGAGATACGACCGCCAACGGACTGATCATCATCGACTCGACCGATGGATCGATCACTCAGCTCACCCTCACCCTGAATAATGGGGACATCCTCGACATCGAGAGCCTGGGCTCAGGCACCGATGGGCAGCTCTACGGAACGACTGGTGAAGACCAGATCCATGCCAACAAGTTCATCTCGATCAACAAGCTGACTGGTGTGGTCACCGAGATCGGTACTTATGACACCATCCTCGATGGAGCCGGCGTCAACGAGAACGTCGACTACGAAGCGACCGCATGTCTGACCGAAGTTCCCGCGGCGGCCATCGCCACGATTGGTTTGGCCAAGGATCTCTCCGACGGCCCAACTCGAATTGGTCAGACCGACGATTACGACGTGTCGTACACCTTCGTCATCGAGAACCTTGGCCAAACTCCACTCACGGGTGTGACGCTGACGGACAATGTTGCGGTTGGCCTTGCAGGAACGACCGGCTCGGTCGTGACTGGTCCAACACCTGACGCTGATGCTGGCACCTGTTCTGCCGAGGTTGCTGCAGGAACGCAGGCCCTTGCGGTAGGCGAGTCCTGTACAGCGGTGTGACACTTTGTGATCACTAATCCCGGTGGCGCTGAGCTTGCGTTCAACAACTCGGCTTCGGTCCAGGGAACACCGCTGGCTGGTGGCCCTCCCGTTACCGACATCTCTGACGAGGGCGGTGAAACCGACACCGATGGTGACAACAACGGTAATGAGCCTGGAGAGAACGATCCAACGCCTGCGCTGATATCAGGACTTGCCTCACTTGGTGACATCGTGTTCGAAGACACTGACGGCAACGGCCTCCAAGACGTTGGCGAGCCTGGTGTTGGCGGCGTAACCGTTAACCTGCTCGACGCAGCTGGCAACTCAACGGGCCGCTTCGTAACAACGACAGCCAATGGCTCGTACAGCTTCGATGACCTGGATGCTGGTACTTATATTGTTCAGTTCATTGAGCCTGCTGATCGTGACTTCACGACACAGGATGCTGGCAATGACACGTTGGACTCAGACGCTGGCGATGACGGTCGCACCGGTGTCATCACGTTGGGTAACAGCGAAAACAACACCGACGTCGATGCTGGTGTCACACCGCTAATCCCAGCAATTGGCTTGGCCAAGGATCTGGTCGGCGAGCCGGTCCAAGAGTCCGATGGCAACTATAAAATCACCTATAGATTCGTCATCGAGAACCTCGGCGGAACGCCACTGAGCAACGTTGGCATCACCGATGACTTCTCGGCAACGTTCAACGGGGCAACGTCCAACGCCATTAAGTGGTACCTGTGACGTGGCTGCGGCCTTCAATGGCACAGCCTCACTGGCTGTGGGTGAGAGCTGTACCGAAGTCTGGTCAGTCACGGTCGAAGGCCTCATTCCAGGTGAGACCTACAACAACACTGCACTTGTGATGGGTACTTCGCCGCTTGGTGAAGAGGTCACCGACGTTTCCGATGATGGCAACGTCCCCGATGGTGACGGAGATGGCGATGCGGACGAGCCTGGAGAAAACGATCCAACTCTGGTCACTATCCCACCGGTAGAAAAAGCACGGCTTGGTGACAAGGTCTTCTTTGACAAGAACAACGACGGCATCCAAGATCCTGACGAAGCACCCGTCGCGGGCGCAGTTGTTCGGCTCTTTGCGGCGAATCCTGATGGTACCAAGGGTGCACTTGTTGGTCAGCAGACAACGCCAGCCGATGGTACGTACCTCTTCGATGAGCTTTCGCCGGGCGGCTACATCGTGGTCATCACGTCTCCATCTGGGTTCATAGTTGGTCCGCAAGACTCTGGCGTTGATGACAATGTCGATAGTGACATCTCACCAGTAACTGGTGAGAGCGCTGTGATCGCGATTGGCATCGGCGAGAACCTGAACAATGTGGATGCTGGTGTTGTGCCCGCTCCTGTTGTGGTTCCACCGGTGTTCGTGCCGCCACCATCTCCACAACTTCCTATCCCAGATATCACCAATACCCCTGGCCCTGACCCAATTCCGGCTCAAGCACCACCGGCTCCACCGTTGGCGCTGACCGGTTCGAACAGCCATGTTCTTGCCACGCTCGCCATCACACTGATGGGTGCTGGTGGAACCATGCTGATCGGCGCTCGTCGTGAACATGACAACGAGTAACACCAACTCCACACAGTGATCTGGTTCCACCAGGTTTGATCTGACAACGACGGTCCAGGGATGTCGATTCCTGGACCGTCGTTCGTTTTGCCACGACGTGGGAACGGGCGATCAGGCGTGACCTTACGCTGCTGATCGATGTCCATCGGGAGGGCCTCAAGGAGCAGCTCGATTTACCGTTCGAATTCATTCGGCACCGAAGAGCAAACCAGATATGGTTATTAGGTAACGGCAGCAACCGAAAGTAGGCCAGCCGTGCCAGCGACCATCGTCGTCGGTACCCAATGGGGTGATGAAGGCAAGGGTAAGGTCGTCGACCTCCTCGCCAAAGAAGTGCAATGCGTGGTCCGCTACCAAGGTGGCCACAACGCCGGGCATACCCTCGTGGTAGACGGCGAGTCATTCGCACTTCAGCTCATCCCAAGTGGTGTCTTGTACCCGCACCTCACACCCATCATCGGCAACGGTGTTGTTGTTGACCCACTCGTGCTCTTGCGCGAAATGGACATGTTGACGGCCCGAGGTGTTGACGTTTCTAAACTTCGAGTGTCTGCTAATGCTCACTTGATTCTGCCGTATCACCAGATGCTCGATGTCGTGTTCGAGCGTCATTTGGGTAAGAACAAGCTCGGCACCACCAAGCGTGGCATCGGTCCTGCTTATGCTGACAAGGCATCTCGTGTAGGTCTGCGTGTGCAGGATCTTTTCGACGAAGAGATCTTTCGCGCCAAGCTCGAGGTCGTGCTCCACGAGAAGAACCCGCTGTTGGCCAAGGTGTATAACAAGCTCGGCTATGAAGTCGACGAGCTGGTGGAGACCTACGTCGGCGGATGTGCTCCGCGGCTTAAGCCCCATATGGCCGACACAATCGACCTGATCCACAATGTGCTCGAGGATGATGGCGAGGTGCTCTTCGAAGGGGCTCAGGCGACATTCCTGGACCTGGACCATGGCACGTACCCATTCGTGACTTCGTCAAACCCGACTGCAGGCGGTGCGTGCACCGGTGCGGGCGTGGGGCCTCGCCATATCGACCGCGTCGTCGGTGTGGCCAAGGCGTACCTGACGCGGGTCGGCGCCGGCCCGTTCCCGTCTGAACTCTTCGACGCGGTCGGGGAACATCTGGTCGATGTTGGCCACGAGTACGGCACGAACACCGGCCGCCGCCGTCGCACGGGGTGGATTGATGCTGTCATGCTCCGTCATGCCGTCCGCGTCAACTCATTGTCTGAGATTGCGCTGACCAAGCTCGACGTGCTCGACGAACTCGACACCGTGAAGATTTGCGAGGCCTACGACGTCAACGGCGTTCGTCACGAGAAGCTGCCCTATCACCAGAGCGACTTCCACGATGCCAAGCCGATCTACAAGGAAATGCCAGGCTGGAAGACAGATCTGTCCGGTTTCACTGACCGCGATCAACTCCCGCAGGCCGCAATCGATTATCTCGATGCGCTCGAAGCCAGCATTGGTGTTCCAATCGGCCTCATTGGTGTTGGTCCAGGTCGCAAGCAGATCGTTCCTTACAACCAGGCTGCCTAGTGTTCCGCCCGGCTATTCACGGTGTCAATTCATCACTCACCGGAACAACCGGACAGGACAAAAGCGCGTCCAGAAGCGACAAATACTCATGAGTGACGCGCTCGAGAATGTACTAGCAACGCGATACGCCTCGCCGGCGATGACTGCCATTTGGTCACGGCGAGGCAAGGTTGTTCTTGAGCGCGAACTCTGGGTTGCTGTTCTGCGCGCCCAGCACGAACTCGGTCTAACGGTTCCTGCTGGCGTCATTGAGGCGTACGAGGCTGTCGTCGATCAGGTCGACATCGAGTCGATCGATGCTCGCGATCGCATGCTACGCCACGATGTCAAGGCCCGGATCGAAGAGTTCTCGGATTTAGCCGGCCACGAGCATATCCACAAGGGCATGACGTCTCGTGACCTGACCGAGAATGTAGAGCAGCTACAGATTCGACGCAGCCTTGAGCTGATTCGTGACCGTGCGGTTGCTGTGCTGCACCACATGGGTGTTCTGGCCGTAGACCATAGCCAGTTCGCGATTGTGGGCCGGTCGCACAACGTTCCAGCCCAAGTCACCACGTTGGGGAAGCGGATCGCTACGGCCGCCGAAGAACTTGTCGTCGCGTTCCATCGGGTCGAGAGCTTGATAGCTGGTTATCCGCTGCGAGGCATGAAGGGCCCAGTAGGCACTCAGCAGGATCTGCACGATCTGTTCGAAGGTGATGACGCCAAGGTCCAGGCGCTAGAAACCAGCATCGCAAACCATCTTGGATTCTCAGCGACGTTCGACAGCGTCGGCCAGGTCTATCCCCGCTCGCTCGATTTCGATGTCGTTTCAGCGCTGGTGCAACTTGCGTCGGGGCCCGCAAACCTGGCAACCACGATCCGGCTGATGGCAGGCGAGAACCTGGTTACGGAAGGGTTCGCTCCTGGCCAGGTGGGCTCGTCGGCCATGCCTCACAAGATGAACGCTCGCTCATGTGAACGCGTGAACGGCTTTGTATCGATTTTGCGTGGGCATCTGACCATGGTGTCGGGCATGGTCGGTAACCAATGGAATGAAGGCGATGTCAGCTGCTCCGTGGTGCGCCGAGTTGCGCTACCCGATGCGTTCTTGGCCATCGATGGCCTGTTCGAGACCTTTCTCAGCGTGCTCGACGGGTTTGGAGCCTTCCCCGCAGTGGCCGATCGTGAGCTCGCCAACTATCTTCCGTTTGTCGCCACGACCCGGGTGCTGATGGCAGCTGTCAAGGCCGGAGCTGGCCGCGAAACTGCACACGAAGTGATCAAGGAACATGCGATCGCAACGGCGCTGGATCTGCGCGAATCAGATAGTGATTTCACGCCGCTAATCGAACGACTGGCCGCCGACGACAGGTTGCCCTTGAACGCTGATGACCTGGCGTCGCTGCTTGGGAAGCCACTGGATTTGGCGGGCCGAGCCCCGGCACAGACCCATGCTGTTGTCGTCCGAATCGGTGCAATTTGTGATCAGTATCCCCAGGCTGCTGCTTACGTGGCTGGCGATATTTTCTAGCGGCAGCTCGGGGGCTAGCGCCCGAAGAAAACATTTCGGTGGTATCCGCGTCGGGCTGTAGTGCTGTCTTTATTGTGGCGCGAATGCCGGTACAAGGATTTGGCGATACGCCCCGTACGACCACCATGGTCTGCGCGTTGTGTGACGTCACTTGGCGAGGTAACGCCCTCGATGAATGCTGGTCCTGCGGCGATGCTGGCTCAGTGGCCGAAGCTACCCCCCGCCAGGTTCGGTACACGCCAGCCACTGTTGACGCCGAACGCCTAGTGGGCTGATCGACAGTATCGGCAGTCCTATCTGCCGGGTTCTGGCGGTTAGTGGCTATCGTCTGGGTTAGTTCGACCCCCTTTTGGGAAGTTTCTCATGGTCGGCGGCTGCTGGGGGGTGGCCGCCGACCATGATCCATTTTTGGCCTCTTGTTTGTTGTTTGACCGCTTCCTGGGTGACGGTGTTGATGGCTACGACCTAACCATCTGTGTCAGACACGAAGGGTTAGTTGAGTGGCTGTGGCGCAGTTGAGAGCCGCGGTGGGTGTGGGACACTCGAGCTGATGATGGAGTTTGCGAAGGACTATCTTCACGGTGGCTTGAAGGCGATTCGGGAAGCAGTGATCGGCAAGGTCGAAGGACTCTCCGAGTACCAGATGCGTCGGCCGCTTACCGCTAGCGGGACCAATCTGCTTGGTCTTGTCGATCACTTGTCGCTATGGGAGGCACGCTTCGCGGAGAGCCAACAAGCGGCCTAAACAGCGCCCTCAGGCTCCGAACCGCCCTAGCGAGCAGCGACAGGTACGCGGCAGGAGCCGCGGTGAGTAAAACCGTGGGTGGTCTGGCGAATGCCAGGAGCAGCCGAAGGCGAGCGGAAAAACTAGTACTCGTAGAAGCCGGCGCCGGATTTGCGGCCGAGGAGGCCGCCGGCGACCATGCGCTTCAAGAGTGGGGGTGGTGCGTAGGTGGGCTCTTTGAACTCGTCGTAGAGCACGTCGGCCACAGACTTGATGGTGTCCAAGCCGATTAGGTCGCAGAGTGTGAGGGGTCCCATGGGATGAGCGCAACCGAACATCATGCCGTTGTCGATGTCCTGTGCTGAGACCTGGCCGGTGTCGAGCAACGAGATTGCTTGCAGCAGGTACGGCACGAGTAGGCGGTTGACGATGAAACCGGCGCGGTCCTGGCTGCGGATCGTTTCCTTGCCCAGAGTCTCTTGCGCGAACTTCTCGCATGCCACTACTACAGCCTCGTCGGTGGCAATTGACACGACGATTTCGCAGAGCTTCTGGACGGTCGCTGGGTTGAAGAAGTGCAGCCCGAGCACACGATCTGGACGCTTCGTTGCAGTTCCGATATTGATAAGTGGGATCGACGAGGTGTTCGACGCCAAGATGCAGTGCTCTGGAGTGACCTCGTCGAGGCGCTTGAATAGATCGAGCTTGATGGCTTCGTTCTCGATGATGGCCTCGATGACCAGGTCACGATCGCTCAGCGCGTTGATGTCGGTCGTGTAGCTCAGCAGCGCTCCGGTAGCGGTGCGGTCTTCTTCGCTCAAGCGGCCGCGGGCGACTGCTTTATCCAGCGAACCATTGATGCGTTTCTGAGCAGCCTCGGCAGCTGCGGCCTCGGGCTCCATGACGATGGTGTCTAAACCGGACTTGGCACACACTTCGGCGATGCCAGAACCCATTGTGCCGCCACCAATAATGGCGACCTTTTTGATCTCCACGCGTTCTCCCCACGTCAAACTTCCAGGGCGCACTGTAGTGACACACAAGCCTGACCCAAAGCTCGATCGCCTATCTTCTGATGAGATTTGGGGGGAGTGCATAATATTTGGCTGGGACAAGGTTTGTGCAGGGGAGCAGCGAGTTGCGCTATCTGTGTCTGATACGAATGACGAGGGGGCTAAGGCCGCAGTGATTGGTACTCGGAGTTGTAGAATCAGTCCATGACTGAATGCCCCGCTGCTGATGGCTCTAGCCCACGGATGACTTCGTTTGACGAAGCACCTCCGATGTGCATCGATCCAACGAAGACCTATATCGCAACCATGAAGACGTCGATGGGCGATCTCACCATTGCGCTCTATCCCGACATCGCGCCAAAGACAGTGAACAACTTCGTTTTCTTGGCTCGTTACCACTACTACGACAGCCTCGTATTCCACCGCATCATCAATGGCTTCATGTGCCAGGGTGGCTGCCCTCAGGGAAGCGGCATGGGCGGACCTGGCTACCGATTCGATGACGAGTTGCCGAAGCCTGGCGATTACAAGATCGGCTCGCTAGCCATGGCCAACGCAGGCCCGAACACCAACGGCAGCCAATTCTTCATCATCAGCGGTGGAAGCGGCGTTGGCCTGCCACCGCAGTACTCGCTGTTCGGTCAGGTCGTTGGCGGCCTCGAGCTCGTGAACGAGATGCACGCAGTCCCGACCGCACCTGGCGATCGCCCAAAGACTGATCTGGTCATCGAAAGTGTCACCATCGCCGAGAGCTAGACCTCTCGACAACCGAGTGTTCTTTGGCGTGAAGCCGATAACTGGCGAACACCAGTTGTCGGCTTCCGTCGCGTTTTGGCCCGTATGGTTAGTGGGAGCTCGATCTCTCGATGACGGCGGGCTAGCAGACCACTTGTTGGCTTTGGTCGTGTCCTAGCCGTCTGTCGCGGAGAGCGGTGGTGGGATCAGAAGCACCTGGCCGATCTGAATGCTGTTGCCACCGTTCCCGAGACCGTTCGCTTCGACGAGCTGTGGGATCGTCACGTTGTAGAGCTCAGCGATCGCGGAGATGAAGTCACCCGCCACGATCTCGTGTTCCAAGGGTGGATCACCCGGTTCGCGTGTCGACGCAATCGGTGTGACACGTGGTGCTAGTTCTGATGCGTTGAAACCTGAACCCCATGGCGGGATCTCGAGCAACTGGTTGACTTGCAGCGCAGCAGGGTTGACTTCGGGGTTTGCTTCGAGCAGCGCTTCTAAGCTGACCGTCCATGTATTGGCGATAGCGCCCAGGGTGTCGCCAGGTGCGACGACGTAGGACATGGTGACTCCGTCTGGCCGGTCTGGCCCCACATTTTCGAGGACCGCGTTGTTGGTGCCGGCGCCAGGTATCAGCAGCTTTTCACCAGCGATGATCAGGTTTGGGTCCATTTGTGGGTTCGCCCGAATGATCACGTCGATCGTGACGTTGTACTTTGATGCGATTGACCCCAGCCGATCGCCTGTTTCGACGGTGTGGTAGAACGGCTCTTGGTTACTGGTCTCGGGAGTAATGGTTGGATCGACTACCGGTGGTGCCGTGGGCGTAGAGACCGGCGTGGGCGACTCTTGGACAGCAGTAGTGGGCTCTTCGGAGCCAAAGCAGCCACCGAGATAGAGAATGAATGCGAAGGTCAGTACCAACAGGATTGGTACGGCTCGGTTTTGGCGGATCACCACAGCTCCTGGATGAGGTACCAGTCACAGTAGCGGCGCCAGTGTCTCCGAAGCTGGCACGTACGCAATGTGTCGTGAAGCGGGCGTCTAAAAGAAGAATGCAATTATCGGAAGGAGCATCATCACCACGAGGAATCCTGCGGTGAGCTGAATCCAGAATTGGCGGCGATTGCGACGCTGTCGAGGCTGGCTTGTCGCCGCGGACCGATGGACAGGGGACTTGGCAACACGCGACGACGTGCGTCGCTGCGACGGGTCAGGTGTGTTTCGTGCCACGGCCCGAGCGTAGCGAACGGCGGGCCTTGCTGGGTGTCGAGGTGTGCAGGTCATCGACCCAACCGCCCGTGCATTCGTCGATTGCCTCGTACAGATCATCGATTGGATCGTTGAGCTCGTGGAACGATTGGGATGCTTCGAGGTACTCGATGGTGAGCAGCAGTGCGTCGGCGCACCCGGTGGGAACATCGAGCTTGCGGTTGCGGCAGCTAGCTGCGACATCGACGAACATGAGCTGCCAGATGCCCTCAGCGGAGAATGCATGAGCTGGAGCACCAGACAAGGACTGCTTGGTACCCAACACTATGCGTAAGGCATCAGCATCGATCGTGACCCGATGTTGGAGGGCAAACTGAAGTACCTGCCCGAAGAGTTCGCGAGCGTCGCCATAGAGCGGCGTGGTCGCGCGATAACGAGGGTCGCGGCCTGCCGTCGAGCCATTTGACGAGACGAGCCGAAGTACAGGGTGTGGTGGGTCGAGATCAAGAACCGTCATGCCATCCACAGTGACAGGGGGGTGTGACATTCAGCGAGGGCGAGTGGTGCGTCAGAATTCGTAGACGTCGGGGGCAAAATCGCCGTCCAGCTGCCCCGCGACTACCACAGGGAGTGCCTCGAGATGCACCGAGCGGTCGCGCAGAGCCATAGTCACGGTTTGGGGGCAAGGTCGATCGGCCACAAGGTTGTTACCGAAAGACAACTGGATAACACCGGCCAGTAACCGACCAATAATGGGATCGAGAAGCCGATTGTCGAAAGGTCCCGATACCACCGCGCCGGGGTTCAGCCCGATGCTGACTCCTGCGATGCCAAACGCACTGGTCTCGCCAGGATGCTCGAGCAGCGCTCGTATAACGTCGGCGTCGGGACTGTCTCCTTCGATGGCAGAAATGTGGTCATCGACAATCTGGAGGAAGACCGGCGAGTTGATCAGTCGATGAGCGTTCAGGTTGGCATCACCCGGCATGAGCACGAGTTGGCCGTGCACACTGGCGCTGGTGGGTGTGACATTGACCCACCCTGCGGGGAAGCTGGCCCGGTTGTGACCAGCGGTGACAAAGCCGTGGTCGAATTCGGTGCTGCTGCCCGAGAGAGTAATGCTGATGTCGGTGCCGTTCGTACCGCTCACGGTCAGAGTTGTTGCCGACTCGACCGCACCGACGAGAGACCGCACTCGACGCCGCAAGCTGGCATGTGGAGCGAACGACTGTCGTGTCATCGAGTGCAGATGCAGGACTCGATCGTCGGTGGCGAACGCGTGGCGGTCGTGGCCACCAGTGGTGACGATCAGATCACACACGTTTATGGCAGCTGCGAGGGGTTCATTGTTGACGCATTCGTTTGGCGCCAAATGAATTTCGATTGCGGATGCGCCCGAACGGGCGACTGCAGCTCGAGTCTGTGCGATCTGCTCGGTATCGAGCGTCGGGTCGATTAGGACTGCTAGCCGGCTTTCTGCGCTGACATTGCAGAGCTCAAGCTGATGACTGAGGGCATCGAGCGTTTCCCATACGACCATGCCCGCTGACGGTAGCGCATCTTGCAGTGGCAGCACGCACGAGGTGCGAGTACCCAGCGATGGGGTATACCGACTGAGTGAACTGTGGACAATGTTGCTACTGGGGACAAATTGTGGTGAGCATCCCCGAAACTTCTGAGGACGGGAAGTACTTTTTGCACCCATGGATGAGTGCACACGCATGACTTGTGACAAGCCCGCGGTGGCTCTGTTGACCTTCTCGCCACCCGACGCTAAAGCGTGGCTTTATGATCTTGATCAGCCTGACCCGACTGGTGGCATTATGTTGTGCCGCAAGCACGCCAATGCGACGGTTGTGCCGATGTCGTGGCAGCTCTTAGATGCACGTGATCCGGCATGGCCGGGTCCTGTTGGCTCGCAGCCACCAGTACAGGCCATGATGGCTGCAAGCGCTGAAGAACTCATGCCGTCGCTAGGCCTTCCTAGCGATACATCTCTTCCCAGTGACACGTCAGCGATCGACGAAGAGTTTGCTGCGCTGCAAGCAGACTTGCCAGTGACCCCACGGCGCTACGCCGAGCCACAGCTTGTGACCGCTCGAGCTGCTGGACGAAGCATCGAATCGGATCTGATGGTCGACCTGGGCAACGAAAAGGCTCCGGACCCATCATTGTTCGAGTTGCCGCTTAGCGACATTCCCGCTGTCACGCCGTACCCCGGGTAGAACGAACCCATCATCTGCGATACTTTCGCATGCTCATGATGAGCCACTCATACAAGCACACGCTGATAGGCGTGTGCTTGCTGCTTTTTGCGGTTGGGTGCTCGCCAGCGGCGACGACAGCCGAGCTTGAACAGGGCGCGGCTCCACCGGCTACACCGATCACAACAACAGCGCCTGCCCCCATGCCAACATTGGGCCCAGCGGTGCAACGGCTGGCCGTGTTTCCTGACGTTGAGCCCGCACTTGCGCCTTGGTACCCCATAAGTGAGGTCGGTCAGCCGTACGGCGAAGTGGTCCGGGGTGTGCTGACGTTCCGTGGGTCACCCAACCGGACTTACTACGGCCAAGGCCCTGTGCCAGACGCACCCCAGGTCCAGTGGAGCTATCCGGGAACCAAAATGTGCTCGCTGTCGTCGGATCTGGAAGGCGAGCGCGAATGGTGCGGCACCGGCTGGACCGGACAGCCCGCCGTCTGGGAACGCGGGGGCGAACTCTGGGTGGCTTTTGGCGCCTATGACCGGAAGGTGCACGTACTCGATGCGGTGACTGGCGCACCGCGGATGGAGCCATTCCCGACCGGCGACCTGATTAAAGGGTCATTGACTGTTGATCCCGATGGGCACCCGCTGATCTATGTCGGATCTCGCGACAATCAGCTGCGAATCCTGTCGTTCGACACCGGTGAACTCGTCGAGCTTTGGAGCCTGAGCGCCTACGCCGTCGACCAACAGCTCTGGAACGACGACTGGGACGGAGCGCCTGCAGTGATCGACGACTTCATGTTTGTCGGTGGCGAGAACTCCAACTTCCACATTGTGAAACTCAACCGGGGTTACGACGACCAAGGCAACGCAACGGTCGCTCCCGAACTACTGGCTGCAATGCCGGGCTGGGACGATGAGCTGTTGTCGGCCATTGGCGATAACAACGTGTCGATTGAGGGTTCGGTCACCATCGTCGACAACACGGTGTACTTCGGAAACTCTGGTGGGCTGATCCAAGGATGGGATATTGAACCTGTCCGTCGCGGTGAACCACCGGTCCGTGTCTTTCGTTTCTGGATTGGCGATGACACCGATGCGACCGTTGTCGTTGACGATCAAGGGTTTCTCTTCGCCGCCGCCGAGTACGAACGTAATACCGAACGAAGTCGCTCCCTTGGCCAGGTTGTGAAGCTGGATCCACGACGGCCCGATGACCCGGTTGTCTGGTCCGTCGATGCGCGCACAGGGATCGATACGGGCGTGTGGGCGACACCAGCGGTGCACAAGGATGTCGTGATCGTGCCGACCGCAGATGGCCGCGTACTTGGTTTGGATCGAGACTCGGGCGAAACCCGTTGGACGCTTCGTCTGCCCGGGCCGGTCTGGAGTTCACCGGTTGTCATCGGCGACACCCTGGTGCAGGGCGATTGCCGTGGATTGCTGCACGGCTTCGACCTAAGCGATACGACGCAACAGCCGCCCGAGTTGTGGTCGACAATCGTCGGCGCCTGCATCGAGAGCACACCCGTCGTGTGGAAAGACCGCATTTGGGTTGGAACCCGCGGCGGCTTCTTCCACATGTTGTCTGACCCCGGGTAGGTGGGGGCTTACGAACACCTGGCAACAAACGGCTAGATGCCTCGCCACGAACGGCTTCGATCCGATAGCGGATTGGTTCTACCTGGACGATTCATGGGATTTGAAAGTCCCGCTCTCGCAACTACTCAGGGGTTGGGGTTGGGCGTGGTGCTGGGATCTCGGGGTACAGGTCCAAGAGCTGTTCTTGCAGCGATGGCCGAGCCTCGATGAAGTCGTCTAGTCCAGTCTCAAAATCTTCGGTGATCGACAAGCGCTCATAGCGAAGAAGGTCGATCTCGAAGATCAAATCGTTCTGTAGATCGACTGATGCCACCAGGTGCAGGTCATCGTTCGTGTAACAGACCTCGAAGTCAGTAGTGGCGGCGCTCGTCTCGCCAATCACCAGGAAACACTCGATCGAAAAACCACTGATCGCCGTCGTGACCTGGGTTGCCCAAGCATCAGGGTCGCTAGCCGCTACCAGGGCCACCTCGCGGTAGCTCGCGAGGTCGTATAGCGCGCTCGGGCTCCAGTCACGACGGATCAGCTGAACCGGATATGACAGCACATGTGGCGAACCGTCGGCGCGTGGGCTCGCAGCACAGTACGGGTCCAGTGGCATTCGGGAGACGGCTGCACACAACACGACCTGGTCGGGCTGTTGTAATGCAAGATGGTCCGGTGACTCGACGAGATAGGTGCCTGTCAAGTCATCGACCACCTCGCGGTAGATGAAGGGTGAGCTGATGTCGTCGCGCCCGATAGCGCTGGTGTGGATCAGCCACTCGGCGCTGTAGCGACGCGGCGGGTCCTCGAGTTCGATCGCGTGGGCTTGCTGATCGGCTCCGTCGTCTGGAGCTGGCTGGGAACACGCGACTGCAACCAACGCCAAGACCACAAGCCAGACCGCTACGAGACGCAAAGAAGTGGACAGCTGCGCCATGGACCCAGATTCTAGTGCCCTGCTCGTTGCATGTTCCCCGGCCCCGCAATGGCAATACCCCACGTGTGTATGAGGAGGACTAATCACGCTCGAAAGCGCGCCAAACCTCAAGCCTGAACGCTGATCGTTGCACTCCAACGAACCGTCATCGCCGGTCAAGGGTGCAGCTATGGGCAAGACTCACTAGGTGAGCAGCGAGGAAAGCGAGTCGGAACAGCCGGAATCCAACGTTGACTCAGGTGCGACCTCAGCTGACCAGCCAAGCTCGGTTGGCGAGAACGATATTGCGTGGCCTGTACCCGTGGTCTCGATGTATCCCTTGGCTGCTGCGCTCAGCGGGCTGATGGTGTGGGCGTTCGGCCTGGACTGGGTGCTGGTATCGCTCATTCCGTTCGTGATCTTTCTGTCAGCAATGACCGTGATTGACCTGCGTGAGCTTCGTATTCCTGACACGCTGACTAAGCCGGCTGCCATTGCTGCGACGCCTCTTCTTGCCTTGTCGTTACTGAGCGACTGGGATGACATCTCGCTCGTTCGGGCGTTGCTCGGCGCCCTGGCTATGGGTGCGTTCTACTTCATACTGTTTTTTATCTACCCAGCTGGCATGGGTTTCGGTGATGTCAAGCTGGCTCCTATCATCGGCGCACAACTCGGCCTTTTCGGCTGGATCCCCGAAGTCCGCGGCCTTATCGCGGCCTATTTCATTGTTGGACCCGTGGCAGTCTTGCTGCTGGTCTTCCGACGAGCTCGAATGAAGACAGGGTTTCCGTTTGGCCCCTTTATGGCCATAGGCGCCATTGTCGCACTCGTCCTACACGCCCGTGGCTACTGAATCTTCTGACGAATCGGTGCCAGGTTGCTGTTCGTTGCAGCGAGCCGGCGAGGAACCTGTTGCTTGGTAGAGCTAGCCTCACGGAGTCGTTCTACGAGGAGAAAACGTGACGAAGGCCCCCGCACGAGTTGTTGTTACCGGTGCTGCCGGTCAGATTGGCTACCAGCTGTGCTTCCGCATTGCTAGCGGCCAGCTTCTTGGCCCAGACCAGCCCGTGATCTTGCAGATGCTCGAGATCACCCCCGCCCTCGAGGCACTCAAGGGTGTGGCGATGGAACTCGACGACGGCGCATTCCCGCTGCTCGCCGGCATGGTCCAGACCGACGACCCCAATGTCGCCTTTGGCGATGCCAGCCATGCATTGCTCGTGGGCTCCATGCCTCGTCGTGACGGCATGGAACGTGCCGACCTGCTCGAAGCCAACGGTGGCATCTTTGGCCCCCAGGGCAAGGCCATCAACGACAATGCCAGCAAGGACATCAAGGTCCTGGTTGTCGGCAACCCGGCGAACACGAACTCGTTGATTGCTATGCACTCGGCCCCCGACATTGCTCAGAAGCAGTTCACCGCAATGACTCGTCTTGATCACAACCGAGCCAAGACGCAGGTTGCACAGAAGACCGGCACCAGCGTGAACGACGTGAAGAAGATGACGATCTGGGGCAACCACTCCGCGACCCAGTACCCCGATCTCTTCCACTGCGAAGTCAACGGCGAGATCGCTGCCGCCAAGATCAATGATCAGGCATGGCTCGAAGGCGACTTCATCCCGACGGTGCAGAAGCGTGGCGCTGCCATTATCAAGGCTCGTGGCCTGTCCAGTGCAGCATCAGCTGCCAGCGCAGCGATCGATCACATGCACGACTGGGAGCTCGGCACGCCTGAAGGCGACTGGGTTTCGATGGCGATTCCATCCGATGGCAGCTACGGCGTGCCTGAGGGCATCATCTCGTCATTCCCCGTAACGTGCTCGAACGGTGAGATCAGCATTGTGCAGGGTCTCGACATCGATGACTTCAGCCGCGGCCGCATCGACGCCACCGCTGCCGAGCTTGTCGCCGAGCGCGACACTGTCGCAGGCCTGGGCCTGCTCTAGGGGTAGTCCGCCTTCGTACACAAAAATCGAGCAAACGCGAGTGCCGAGTCCGGCACTAGCGTTTGTCCGTTTTCCGATGGATTCGGTCGGGCTGGCGCCTGCCAGAATCGTCGATCGGCTAGCTGAAGACACGTTTGACGAGGAACGCGGCCAAGTTGTACTGCCGAAACTGTTCATTTTGTTTCGCAGTTGCCGCCGTCGATTGCTGCGCGCCTGTTCGTTAGAGAGCGAACACGTGCCGGGCCCGGTTCGTTATGGAGAGCCTGTCTAAGCTGAAAGTATGAGTCTTTCTTCGACCTCGACCGTCTTTGCCTCCCAGTCGATGGTCTGCACCATTGATCAACTGGCCAGCGCCGCGGCGATCGACATCTTGAATCGCGGGGGCAACGCGGTCGATGCCGCCATCGCGGCTAATGCCGTGCTGGCGATCACGTCGCAGCACATGAATGGATTGGGCGGCGACTTATGGGCGCTCGTCCACGAGCCGGGTCAACCGGTGCAGGCCCTGAACGCATCGGGTCGGGCAGGCAGCGGAGCCGATCCTCAGCGGCTTCGCGATGAAGGTCACACGGCCATGCCGTATCGAGGGTCGGTCGCGTCGTCGCCGGTTCCTGGTGTGGTGGACGGATGGCTTGCCATGCAAGAGCGCTACGGCTCCATGGACATGGATGTGCTGTTGGCAGCAGCGATCTCGTGTGCCGATGAAGGATTCGCATCGTCGTCACAACTGGCTCGTGCCAGCGCTGTGGTTGCTGACCTTGCTGGTAACACGCAGCTGGTGAATCTGAATCCTGGCGACAAGGTTGTGCGGCCTCGGGTTGCCCGCAACCTGCGGGCGCTTGTCGCGCAAGGCCGCGACGGTTGGTACGGCGGCGAGTTTGGCGAAGCGCTGATTGACACCGGCGCCGGTGAGTACACCGAAGCTGACCTGACAGTGAACAATGCAGATTGGGTAAAGGCCCCGTCGCTTAACGCATGGGGTCACACGTTGTGGACAGCGCCGCCAAACTCGCAGGGGTATCTGTCGCTAGCCAGTGCAAACATCGCGGCAGGCCTTGACTTACCCGATGATTCCGACGACCCGCTCTTTGCTCACTTCTTGATCGAAGCATCGCGGGCAGCTGCATTCGATCGGCCCGACGTCCTACATGAACACGCCGAGTCCGCTGCCCTGCTGAATCTCGACATGCTGGCGGCGCGCCGTGACCGCATCGACCCGAATCGGGCGGTGTCGTGGGGCGACAGTTATGCCGACGGCGGCACGATGTACATGTGTGTGGTTGACCGCCACGGGATGGGCGTTTCGCTGATTCAGTCGAACGCCGCCGGGTTCGGTGCGCACGTCATGATTGGCGACACCGGCATCTTCCTGCACAACCGGGGCATCGGTTTCAACCTGACACCTGGTCATCCCGCGGAATACGGCCCCGGTCGCCGGCCGCCCCACACACTGTCGCCAGCTCTCATCACTAATCCCGACGGCACGCTGCGATCGGTGCTTGGCACGATGGGGGGCGATGCCCAGCCACAGATCGTGTTGCAGATGTTCGCTCGCATGCTGCACTTGGGCGAGAGCCCCGGTCAGGTCGTGAGTGCGGGTCGCTTTAATCTGGCCTCACCCGATCCCAAGTCAGGCTTCGATACTTGGACTGGAGGTGGCCAGGTTCGCGTCAAGCTCGAGCCACATCTTGCCCACTGGGAAGCTGGTCTGACCGAACGCGGCCATGTAGTCGATATTGCGCCAATGGGCGACCTGTCAGGTTTTGGCCACGCCCACATCATCGAGGTCCTGCCAAACGGAAGCCTGGCCGGCGCCGCCGACCCTCGCGCCAAAGCCTCAGCCGCCCTGGGTCGCTAGCGTCGACAGGACACTAGGCCAGCGCGATGACCAGCGGAACCGAGCCTGACCCCTGATGATCAATCAGCAAGGTTGGACCCTTGACAATGACGGTAAGAATTAGTCGAAGGTGGTCTTGGCCAGGACGGGTGCCAACACTGATTCGAGCCAGGTGAAGGCGTCGCGGCGCTCAATAAGCACATTGATGTCTCCTTCGAACGTGATTTGTCCAAGCAGGAATGCCTGGTGCGCGTCGGTCGTTCCTTGGGCCAGGGCCCGTGCTGTGTCCAGGCTTTGGCGAAACACCGCATCGGCTGCGGGGCCATCGGTGTCTGTCTCGGTGTCGTCGATCGAGACGATCGCACAGGCGTCGCGCTCGACCGTGATGCGGTAGTTGATTGCGTCATTCACCCGCTGATCGACGACCACGCGGTTCGCCGGAGCGGCCGAGGACGCTGCTTGCACCGCCGCATTGGCTGCTTTGATCCACTCATTGCTCAAGTAGCGCACTGGGGTGAAGGCTACGAATTCTGCAGCTAAAAGGCGATGTCGACCCAGAACTCACGGTACGTAGTTGGAACTGGTCTTCATTACCTATCTTGAGTGGGTAGTTCGTACGTCTTACCTACCTAACCAGTAATTGGTGTCGTACCATCCTCTTGAGCGAGCACGCATCATGTTGAACCCCATCCACAAACCATCAGCCTTGTTGTTGCTGTTGCGCGCGTTCCTGCTGACCTCGTTGTTCGCCGCTTCGCTAGTTTCCTACCGTTTGGTGCAGTAGCTGTAGACGCGCAAGGTGTTGAGTCTCTCGAGGTTTGGGGAATCTCGGGCGGCATTGTGAACAACCCCAAGCAGTGGAAGTTCCGCCAGAGCACATCGGCCGCAAACGATGTGGGTTCGGCATCTGCAGCGGCGCCGTCGCTGGACGATTCGGCGTGGGCCGATGTCAACCTCCGATGGAAAGAGTTTCCCGGCCCGAATGTGGCCAACCATTTCCGTAAGGACTTCGCCGTCGCCGATCTTGGTGTCGAATTGTTCCAGGTCGAGGGCATACAAGTTTCTCTTCAGTACGACGACACAGCCGTCATGTATTTGAACGGTGTCGAGGTCTACCGCTCGATCCGAGGAAACCTGGACCCGGACTACAGCCCGTATGCGTTGGGTGACGATATTCCTTACGACGTCGCTGTCCCATGGGGTGGGCAAGAAGAATTTTATGTCGATGTACCCAATGTGAACCAGACAAACACCTGCGAGTACAACGGGTCTGGATGCATCCATAGCCCCTACGGCGGACCGGACACCCCCGAGATTCCGGTATCGCTGTTGAATGAGAATGGTGTAAACACATGGTCGGTCACCACGTGGAATGAGTCCGGTGGCGGCACCGGCGACTCGAGTTTCAATCACACCTTTGAGTTGTTGATCGACGAAAGCGCCGTTCCGGTGAATCCGATCTTCATCAACGAAGCCATGGCATCCAACGACACCGCGTACGGCGTGCAACTCGACGCCGACCCACAGCTCGAGTATCCCGACTGGTTTGAACTGCACAATGTCACGAATAACCCCGTGAATCTGCTGGGGTGGACCGTTTCAGACACTTCGGCCTCCTGGGTGTTCCCTAGCGTGATTGTGCCAGCGAATGGCTTTCTGATCGTCGCTGCAAGCGACAATGACCGCACCGATACGACACCGCTGCAGACCAACTTCAAACTGTCGAGCTTGGGTGACGCGCTGCGCCTGACGAACCCCGAAGGTTTTGTGGCTGACGAATACGGCGTGCTTCCACAGCAGTTCACCGACAATTCCTACGGCCGCCCGAACAACAGTGGTGCACCGACCTATCTGGCGTCGTCAACACCGGGTGAAACGAACTCGGTGGCCGGTAATGGCTATGTGCCGATCCTGCGACCCTTTGCTAATCGCCTATACAACCAGGGTGAATCCGTGGCACACCAGGTCAATGCGTTTGACCCCGACGGCGATTCACTGACGTATACCTTCACGCAAGCACCGCCTGGTCTGACGATGAGCGCAAGCGGACTGATCACGGGCACGTTGAACCAGCCGGGCACGTTCAGCTCGACTATCACTGTCGAAGATGCGGACACCGATAGCGCCTCACAAGTCGTGCAATGGCTCGTGTTTCCTGCAGTCACCAGCACACCGCCGATTGTGCTGAACGAATACAACGCGGTGGCCGATACGCGCGAACTGCTTGGGGGGAGTCCTGTTGGTAACGGCGGCGACTGGTTCGAGTTCGTCGTGGTCGAAGACAACCTGGACCTCCGAGGTACTTCCATCGAGATCTATGACCAAAAGGGAACCGACGACCAGTTGCGTCTGGCGTCGACGGTCACCTTCGGAAACGACATTCGTCTGGCTCAGGCACGTGCTGGCACGATCGTCACAATCGGTGAAGAGTTAGCCGATGACCTGAGCTTCGACGTCGTTTCGGATTGGCATATTCACTTCCAGGTCACCAACGAAGGCACCGGTTCGTTCTTTGGCGCTCCAAGTGCGGACGCGGTATTTAACTCGACGCGATCTGGTCAGATGGTGCTGCTGAAAAATGCTGCAGGCACAATCGTTGCACCACTTTCGGGTGAGACCGAGGCGTGGAAAGAGGCCGGCGCCGGCGTCGGCGGTGCCGAAGTCATGAACTTGTGCGTGAGCCCAACGGCAGACTTCTCGCTTGACCCGATCGCTGACTATCAAGACAACGGCGAAACCAGCACGTTTGGGCAGCCGAACACGTGTAGCTACCCGGACCCAGCTGACCGGGGCACGACGATCACGTTCACTCAGGATCTGTCGTCGTTGCGAAACGCCGTGACGCCGTCTCCTACGGCTACTCCGACTGCGGTTCCGACTGCTACGGCCACGCCGTCTCCTACAGCTACAGCTACTCCAACTGCTACTCCAACGGCTACAGCGACGCCTGTTCCAACAGTGACACCGATGCCTTCGCCGACTGCGACACCAGAATCCAACGATGCTGATATCGCGTTGACGGACCCCTTCATCTGTGGTGTTGGCTTCTTTGGCACGATCACCGGTGGCACAGCTCCCTATGAACTGGCCTACAGCTTGAGCCCACAATTGGGTGGCGCTGTAGTCGAGCTCGGCAGCTTCGTGGTTAGCAGCGCGGGAGCGTTTGCAAGCCCAACTGGCTACATCTCTCCTCTGAATGGCATCAACGCTGACTTCGACGTCTCGATCGCGCTGACCGATGCGATGTTGCAACAACTCGACAAGCCGAACCTCTTCGTTGCTGACGTACGAAGCTCGTGCGCAACGGGATCGGCCAGCAGTAGCCCAGCGCTAACGTACCCTGGCCCTTTCAACGGTGCGCCTCGTGCCAATGCGATTGGCTCCAGCGGAGCGCAAGCCCCGAGCCCAGCACCACAGAACCCAGCACCACAGAGCCCAGTGCCGCAGAACGCCAACGTCGCTGATGGCATGTTGAACCCTCCAACGAGCAGTCAGCCTCCGCTCGCTACGACTGGTTCTGACACACCATTACTCGCAACGGTTTCGTTGATTCTGTTGTCAATGGGCGGCGCGCTCATGGTTGCATCTCGACGCAAAGAACGCGGCGACTGCTAAACACCCTGAGCGGTTGGCTGATGGCCAACAAGCAAGGTCAATGGGCTCAGTGTTCTGGTACCGGGCTGAGCCTGCGATTATTGCCGAGCTTGTCATGGCGGTATCTCCAGCCGTACTCAGACAGGCACGTGGCCGTCGATGAGATTGCCGCGGCTTTCTTCACACCCAAGGACACAGTTCTTGAACCCTGGATCCAGTCGCTGTGCTCGATGCCACAACTGTTGATCCTCCAATTGAGGGTGTGAATCGAGCATCAATTACGAGCCGAGTCAACGGCCTTGAAACGGAGTTGGCGGTTGCAGCCCGTGCAGGTCTGTGCCACGCAACCTTTTGGGGTGCGTCAAAGCTGCGCCACAACCCGCGGCGATGATTCTGCTCGTGCTGGTGTCAACATCACACTCGTATGTGTCGCTGAGTAACCTGCGGCGGTGATCGCGGCGGCAATAGACGAACAGGCTCATCAGCCGACTAGCGATGTTGACTGGGTTGAATCCTGGCTTTTCGATGCGGTGCACCATGACGGTTCGTATGCCCTGTCCATCGAGTTTCTGCTCTGGCCCCAACAGCAGAAGGTGGCGTTCCTCGCGTCCCTCGTCCGGCCAGATCAGGACCTGGTGTCGTTGATTGAGCTTGACGCACCTGCCCCGAAACCGCCGAGTCTCGAGGTACGCGCTTCGGGACTCTGGACCGATATCGGTATCCAGACGCCGCTGGACCATATGACGGTCGACATCGAAGCCTTTGCCGTCGCCCTGGACGATCCAAACGAGGTCTTCCACCGGGCCTACGGGATCCGCACAGCACTTGGTTGTGAACTCGAGTGGGAGACGGCGGGTTCAGTACAGGCCGGGCCGTCGCCGAGCTCATATGAGGTGCCATGTATCGTGCACGGCGAACTGCTTGTTGATGAGCAGACGATCGAGATCGATGGCTGGGGTTGGCGCTCTCATCGGTGGGGTCCGCCGTCGCAGGGCGACCGTTCAACCACACGAGGCCGCACCGCTGATGGTGTGTGGTTCAACGACCCCGACGAGGATCGGGCTGCCACGATGCAGGTCGTAGGGGCAGCACCATCGCCAGCTCCGGAGCTCGAGGCGCGCATGGAACAGTTCTTTGCATGTGACGACAACGGCGACATGGCCTGGATCCGCCGAGTCGGCGACCACCTCCAGCACTGATGCAAATAAGGAGCGTCACCCGCGACTATCGCGGGTAACGCTCCTAATTTGCGTTACTGGGTGTGGCTTAGACGGTGTCGATGGGGCGGTGTCGCTTGGGTGTTGCTTCGGGTGAAGGCGCGGACCGCAGCGCGGTCATGATCCATTTACGACTGTCTGCTGGGTCGATGACGTCGTCGAACTCAAAGTACGACGCAGCCGATACGGCCTTGCCATGCTCGTACATCTTGTCAACCATCTTGTCGTACAAGACCTCGCGCTCGGCTAGGTTTTTGACCGCTTCGAGCTCCTTGCGGTAACCGAGAGCCACCGCGCCTTCTAACCCCATGCCGCCAACTTCGCCCGTAGGCCAGGCCACGGTGAACAGTGGCTGCTTGAAGCCGCCACCGGTCATACCTTGTGCACCCAGTCCATAACCCTTGCGAGTGATGATCGTCATAAAGGGAACACTCAAGCTGGCGCCGACGACGAACAGGCGCCCGGCACGACGCACCATGCCTTCTTGTTCACTCTCGGGCCCGACCATGAAGCCGGGTGTGTCGCACAGAAAGACGATGGGTAAGCCGTGGGCTTCGCACAGCTGCATGAACCGAGCCGACTTGTCGGCAGCGGTGGCATCGATCGCTCCACCGAGATGATGTGGGTTATTGGCGATCACGCCAACAGGGCGGCCGTCCATGCGGGCCAGACATGTGATCATGCCATCGCCCCATTTGGGCCGAAGTTCGAGCACCGAGTCAACGTCGAACAATCCATCGATCACGTCGCGCATGTCGTATATCTGCTTGCGGTTCTCGGGCACCACATGACGCAATGCGTCCTGGTCCGGGACCTGCCATTCAGGCAACCGGCCTTGGAAGTAGCTCAGGTACTTCTTCGCGATGGCCACACCGTCGGCTTCGTCGGCGACCCGAATGTCGACGACACCGTTGGCTTCTTGCACATCGATCGGCCCGATTTCGGTGGGGTGATAGCTACCTAGGCCACCACCTTCGATCATGGCCGGACCAGCCATGCCGATGTGGGAGTCTTCGGTCGCGATGATCACGTCGCAGCACGCCAAGATGGCGGCATTGCCCGCGAAGCAATAGCCCGAATTGATGCCAATCATCGGCACCAGACCAGACAGCTTGCCCCAGTATGCGAACGCTAAACAGTCGAGCCCGGCGAAGCCAACACCATCGGTATCGCCGGGGCGCCCGCCGCCGCCTTCGGTAAAGAATACGACCGGCAGTTGTTGGCGTTCGGCCAGCTCGAACATGCGGTCCTTCTTACGGTGATTCTGACCGCCCTGGGTCCCGGCCAGCACCATGTAGTCGTATGAGATAACGACGGTCTGTGCGGCCTGCTCGTCGAAAATCTCACCGTTGACAGTCGCGATGCCACTCACCATGCCATCGGCTGGGGTGTTGTCGATTAGGTCTTGCAGTTCGCGGCGCCGACGCTGCGGTGCAATGACCAACGGGCCGTATTCGATCAAGCTGCCTTCGTCGATCAGATCGGCAATGTTCTCTCGGGCGGTGCGCTGATTACGAGCACGCCGTTTCGCAACTCGGTCGGGTCGTGCTTGGTCGTATCCCTTGGCGTGGCGTGCGTGCACTTCGGCCAGGTCGGCCCGTTCTTGGGTCGCGCTGGCTGGCCCTTCAGCGACGGTGACGGGTGCGCTGATCTCTTGGGGTACCAGCTCAAGGAGTTTCTCGCCCTTGGCGACCGTGCCCGCTTCTTCGACGCGGATCAGGCTGATCACGCCAGACTCAGGGGCCTTGATTGGATGTTCCATCTTCATCGACTCGATGATGATGAGTTCTTGCCCTTCGCTGACCTCGTCACCAACAGCGACCTTCAGTTGCCAGATGGTGCCTTGAAGCGGAGAAGTAATGGACAGTGCAGATGCCATGCCTCAATCATCGCCGCCCGTGCTGGTGATGAAGAAATGGAAGGCCGACCATATTTCTACGCACTTGCATTTGTTGATCTATGGACGTTGAGGTTGCAAGCTTCACAATGGCGCTAATCGTGGTGCTCGGTCTTCATGCAATCGCACGTGCTGTCTCGATCACCCATATCAACAATGACCTGGAACGGTTGGGGTGTACCCCTGACTTAAGAAGATCATTCCCGCGATCTAGCTCGAAGTGCAGCCAGCGGGTCAGACTTCGTCTGGGGCGAATCTGTTCAGCAAGACCACGACCGCAAACGCCACGACACCGAGCAGCAGGGGCAGCCACGCTCCGGCGAAGTCAATAGGAAGGTCGATTGTGGTGCCATCGATCTGTTCTGCCTCGATGCCATCCTCGATGGTTCCCACACCGTTTGGCCAGGGCCACAACACTCGTAACGAACCACCCATGAGACCGATCAGCACTGCGAGCAGCGTGTCGCGATGGTGCTCGAGGATCCATGACAGCAACGTACTGAACGCCGTCAAGCCGGCAAGAGCGCCCAATACGAAGAACACCAGGTTCGTGAACTCCCGGTCATGCACGGCGCCGACGAAGGCAGCGTACATGCCAAGCATCAGCATCAAGAATGACCCGCTGATGCCGGGAAGAATCATGGCGCAAATGGCGATCGCACCGGTGAAGAAGAACAGAATCAGCCCGGGATCAGACACAGAACCGGACTGCAGGCCCAGCACAAAGAATGCTATGAGGGCAACAGTCACCAGCACGATCATGCGTGTGCTGTCCCGGTTGTTCAACATCTGCCACGCAACCAGAATCGAGGCCACCACGAGGCCAAAGAACAACCCAGCCATTGCCTCTGGTTCATTGGCAAGTAGCCGGTCGATGATCGACACCAGCGCTATGAACGCAGCCACGATGCCTACGAGCAGTGGGCCAATGAAGGACCACTCGATTGCCCTGAGTTGTGCGATAAAGCCACTGACGTCGCCTCGTGCCAGCCGCCCTAACGAGCGAGCACCGGTGCGAATTGAGGCCAACAGGCGTTCGTAGATGCCGAGAATCAGTGCGATGGTGCCGCCGCTGACGCCTGGAACGATGTCGGCTGCGCCCATGGCTAAACCACGGGCGGCATTAGTGATGAGATCTTTCGGGTTCACAGGTCGTCTATGTTCGCCGATGCCGCTGGTGCAATGGCTGATGCCGGGATTCGTTTCGGTGGTGTGGCGAACACAAAGAAGATGAAGCCGGCGATGGTGCCCAGAGACAAGATCGTGAAGCCGAGCTTGAAGTCGCCGGTGCGGTCAGCCAAGTATCCGGCAAGAACAGGCCCGGTGACGGCAAAGCAGGTGATGATCAGCGATGAGAGCCCCATGATTGGGCCGAAGGAACTTGATCCGAAGTAGTCAGCTCGAAGTGCTGCCATCTGGGGGCCTCGTAGGCCCCAGGCCAGACCGTGTAATACAACGAATACGCCAATGGTGATCCAGGTGTCGAAGTAGACCATGGCTAACAAGCCCGAACCATGCATCAGCATCGCTACGCCCGCGATCAGGCGTTTGTTGAACTTGTCGCCTAAGTAGCCACCGGTGAAGGTGCCGATGAACTGAAAGAGCGGTACGAAGCCTGCAATGAGGGCAGCCCGGCCTGCGCTGAAGCCGCGATCTTCGGTTAAGTACAAAGGAAGCAGCGTGAGCACACTGCTGACAACCAGCAATGCTGCGCCGTGGCCCAAGGCGATCATCCAGAACGAATGGGTGCGTACGGCTTCGCTCGTTGTGAAGTGGGCGTCCTGGACCCCCTCGGCTCGTGGTGCTTCCGATACTTCGGTCGGGTTGACGCCGTCGACCGGTTGATCGGTTTCTTCGCGGCGTACAGCCATTGTTCCGGCGAGGCGCCAGACGAAGATGCCGAGAATTATTCCTGCAATAGCTACGGTCCATCGCCAGCCGATCAGTCGAAAGCCCCACACCATGACAGGTGCGCAGACGCCACCAATGGCGAAGCCCATCGAGCTGAAGGACAAGGCCCGGGCGCGCTTTCGTTCGAACCAGCCAACGATGGTGGCTGTGATCGTTAAGAAGCCTGCGAGCGTGGCACCGATGGTGATCACGACGATCGCCGTGATGAAGCCGGCCTTGTTCTGCACCTGTGACAGGATCAGAAAACCGACGGTTTGGGCGACGGCGCCTGCCTTCATGATGTGGCCAATGTTGTAACGCTTGAGTGCGAGACCTAGTGGAACACCAAGGATCGCTGCTTCGGCGCTGCGAAGCGAGGCACCAAACGCCAAGAATGTCTTGGACCAGCCGAACTGATTTTCGAGAACAACCGCGATGTTTCCGTAGCCCTGCGACCACACCAGGCTCTGCAATGCCCAGATGACCGAACCTGCCAGCGAGACCCGCCAACCGTGGAACTCGCGCACGTTGTTGCGCGCCCGCCACACGGGATTCATCTGCTGCATTGATTTCTACCCTATGCGTCGGCGTGAGCCCTGAGTCTCATCACTTCTTGTGACATGCGCCCGTTCGATTGCTTGTGGCTCGTCGACGCATTTATCAAACCTGAGAGTCGTCTTGGCGAGACTCGCGAGCAATCTCCTAGGTGGCCGGTCAGTCGACGAGCCGCCAAGTACCGAGGATTATCTGTGCGGCGTCGAGCTGCGCCCGAATTTCCTGGTTGGTTGCACCGCTTCTGACGTTGACTGCGGTGCCGACCAAGAACGAGGCCACCATGACGGTGTACGTCTCGATGTGGGCTGGGTCGATTTCGCCGAGCTCGCCGGCGCGAGTGAATGTGGCCCGAAGACCGTCGGCAAGGAGAGCTCGGTAACGGGAGCCAATAGTGGTGATGGCGTGGTCGCGTTGGCCCATTTCAGTACTTGTGTTGACAGCCAAACAGCCTCGGTGTTCGTCGCCGTCGCTGACCTCAGACCAGACCGAGTCGAACAACCTGGCAATGTCGGCCAAGCCCGCGGTCCCTTGTTCAAGTAGCGAGAACAACATCGTGCCACGCGTGTCGATATAGCGAGTAAGGGCCATCGTGAAGAGTTCGTCTTTCGACCCGAAGCTGCTGTACAGGCTTGATTTGTTGAGCCCAGTTGCCACCACGATGTCGGCCATCGAGGTTGCCTCGTACCCCTGTGTCCAAAAGAGCTGCACCAACGCGTCGAGTACTTCGTCGTCGCTGAACTTGCGGGGTCGACCGCGCGTCGGGCCTTCTTTTTGTGTCGCCGTGTCGGTGCTCACGAACGAACCATAACAGAAGTTCAACCTTTTGGAACGAGCGGTAAGAAAGTGCTTGACCTTTTCGGACCGTTCGGTCCATAGTGGGGATATATTTTATCGGACCGTTCGGTTCAAAAACAATGCAAACATCAAACGCCAGCCCGGAAGCGGCCACCAACCTGTTGGTTTTCCCGCCGCCTCCACCATGCACCACCACCTGCACCATCCACCACCACAAAGCCGGAACCCACGATGACCAACCAAACCGTGACTCACGATCAAACCGAAACCACAGAACGCGACCCCCGTCGTTGGCTGGTCCTGGCAGTGATGTCTCTCGGCACGCTGCTCGTCTTCTTGGACCTGACCGTTGTCAACACCGCTCTGCCATCCATCTCCCGAGACTTGGGAGCCTCCACATCGCAACTGCAATGGATTGTTGATGCATATGTGCTTGCCCTTGCCGGGCTATTGATGTTCGCCGGGTCAGTCGGCGACCGGTTCGGTCGTCGGCGATGGATGACATTCGGGCTGCTGGTGTTCGGCGCTGGTTCCGTCGTTGGCGCTTTGGCCAATGGCGTGAATGTGCTCGTCATAGGTCGGGCTCTTCAGGGGTTGGGTGCTGCGTTCGTCCTTCCGGCCACGCTCAGCATCGTCACCAATGTCTTCGATCGCGACGAGCGAGGAAAGGCCATCGCCATCTGGACTGCCGTTGGCGGCATGGGCATCGGACTCGGCCCGGCAATTGGTGGGTATCTCGTTGATCGTTGGGACTGGTCAGCAGCATTCTGGATCCACATTCCGATCATTGTCGTCGCCCTCGCTGGACAAACTTTCGTTCGTGAATCACGCGACGATCGTGATATTGGGCTCGACATTCCAGGCGCAGTCACTGCGACTCTTGGCATCTCTACCCTCGTCTTCGCCATCATCCAAGGAGCCGAGGAAGGCTGGGGTTCACCACTCATTGTTGGCACCTTCGCTGCAGCCACGGTTCTTCTTGCGCTGTTCCTTTATGTCGAGACCAAGGCAACCAATCCAATGCTGCCGCTGCGATTCTTTAAGAATCGAGACTTCACTGGTTCAGTAGTGATCCTGGGATTGATGTTCTTCGCCGGACCGGCCACCTTCTTCTTTCTCACGCAGTTCTTCCAGATCGTGCAAGGGAAGGAGCCCCTTGAGGCTGGACTGCTCATCCTGCCCAATGCAGCCGCCATCGTCCTCGCCTCGGCAATCGCACCGAAGCTGGCGGAGATGGTTGGACCAAGACGCATCGTCATGTTTGCCGTCTCGGTGATGACCGCGGCCGTAGCCATTCTCTCTCAGATTGAAGCCGGCTGGACGGGCACCACAGAAATAGCAGTGATCATGTTGTTCGGTTTTGGGTTCGGGCTCGGCATGCCATCGCTTACCGACATGGTTATGGCATCGGTGCCCGTCGAAGATGCTGGTGTTGGCTCTGCAGTCAACGATGTTTCCCGAGAACTTGGATCAGCACTCGGTGTAGCGATCATCGGCTCCTTCATCTCGAGCATCTATCGATCTAACCTCGACGAACAACTCGAAGGCCAAGTTCCGACCGACGTCATTGAAATTGCCAAGGAAGGGATCGGCGTTCTTGCCGCCACGGCCCCAACGCTGCCTGAAGACCTAGGTACGACGACGTTCGAAGGTGCCAGTGTTGCCTTCATCGAAGCTATGAACTCTGGGTTCTGGCTGAGCACTGCCGTCCTGGCAACCGGCGTCGTCCTTGCCGCATGGCTGCTCCCTAACCAGGCCCGTAGCCAACAAGTCGAACGGGACGTCACGGTTCACGGCGAACCACCAACGCCGTCCGTAACAGACAACGCTCTCGAAACGTCGATGCCCCGATGATGAAGCCCGGTGGTCGCACCTAGCCCGAACCCCCGGGCCCCTATAGGGGATCGGGGTAGGGGTGGGAGATCGGGGCGAGAGGATTGTGTTGGGTTGTCAGCGCATCACAGGTTAAGGACATCCTTACCCACCTTGTCAAAACTCTTACGGTTGCCATGCAGATGCTTGAATCAGCATTGACAAGATGATTTCTGTACCACTCGAACACCGGCAACTCGCCGGAGGAACGGATAGCAGAAATGAAGATGCCCACAACGAATACACAGCGAATGAAGAAGGCAATCGCAGCAGGCCTGATCGGTCTCACTGCACTGGGTGCAACCGCTGTTGTCCCAAACATCGCTGAGGCGCAAGAAGCGCCAACCGAGCAAGCACATGATGCCCGACGAGCAGAGCGCCAAGAAAACCGTGAAGCCCGTAAGGCCGAGCGCATCGCTGTACTCACCGACGCACTAGGTGTTGGCGAAGACGTGCTGCAGGCAGCCCGTGAGGCTGGTCAGAGCATCGCTGATGTCGCTGCCGACCAGGGCGTTGCCGTCGAAACTGTCGTCGACGCAATCGTCGAGTCCAAGACCGCCAACATCCAGGAACATGTTGTTGCTGGTGACCTGACTCAAGAAGAAGCCAACGAGCGTATTGCTGGTCTCGCGGAGCGTGTAACCGAACGGGTGAACGCAACTCCTGGTGAGCGTGGCCCTGGCCACGGTGAGCGTGGACCTCGCGGTGAGCGTGGCCCTGGCCACGGTGAGCGTGGCCCTCGCGGCGGCGAAGCACCAGCCGCATAGTTGCCCCTTGTGTAGCGGTCTTCGGCTGGCGCCAGGCGCCAACTGTCGACTCCCCCTCCAGGCTTGCGCTGGTGACTAGCCGAGACCGCTTCTACCTATACCGGCCGAGCCCCGACATCGCATCTGCGAGGTCGGGGCCCTGTGCCTCTTCGAAAGGACCCAACTCATGAAGATCTCTCGATGCCTGGGACCGCTCGTTCAGCGGCTCGGCCTTCTCGCCGTCGTAGCACTTGTGCTCATTGGGTGTGGGTCCAGTCCCACTACGCCGGTCGTTACGTCTGCAGCGGTTGCCGCCACGCCAACGTCTGTGCCAACCACGGCACCGCTCTCGTTGCCACCCGCTGACCACACCCTGCCCGCCCTCGCCCCACTACCGGCTTCGGTTGCCACCAGCGCACTGGCAACCGAAGCCACAGCCGCACTCTCAACTATCGCTGAGGATGGCGTACCTGTGAGTGCCGCTGCCAGCAACCTCGCTAGCGATGCAACCGATGATTCGACCAGTGAGGTTGCCCCGACGTCCCACCAGGACGCGCCGCAGGCTTCAACGGTCGCGGTGGTTTCAACCGAATCAACGGCGTCAATCGGTGACAGCGTTCTGTCGATTGGGTCTGCCGACCGCTGGAACGATTGTGTCGTGCTCGAGGCCCAGAGGACCGGCGCGACCGCCCTGCTTGGCCCGATTGCTGGCGGGGTTGCAGTCGACATGTCGTCGGTCCAGTTGAACTCGCTTGCGGCCGCCTCCGTCAGCTGTGACATGGTCATAGTTGGCCTCGCTGACACCGCCGTCGGCGACTATCTGGCCACGGCGACCACATGTATGAACGCATGGCTCGAATCAAGTGGTGGCGGAAGTGTGTTGGTGGGCCTCGCCTCGATTGGCTGGAGCCAACCAACACCAACCTGGGCACAACCACACCTTGTCAACGCTCTCGACGGGTGTTTCACTGGCGCCTCGTTCGCTGCTGACGTGATGAGTGTCGTGTCGACTGATAGCTCACTCACTGGCGCCTTTGACGCTGTCTGTTTGGCGACAAGTTTCGATTCGTCCGGCACGATGCGTTCCTATGCCCAGGCACTTGCATCGGCCCCGATGACAGCTGTTCTGTCCATGAGCCTTGGCGACACCTGGGTTCTGAATTGCGCCAACGTCGGACAGATGGTCGCCGCAGCCGCAGCTGCAGATGGCGTGCCGCTCAGCAGCCCGACGATCAGCTGTATCGATAGTGAGCTCAAGAAGACCGGCGTCATCGCCCAGCTAGTGGAAGGTACCGCCGACACCGACGCAGTCGGTATCGCCACTATTGCCTGTCTCACGAACGCTGAAGCGACCGCACTCTTGGGATAGCGAGCAGTGAACCGGGCAACTCGCGGCAGGTATCTCCATCGATTTGGCGATCCGACAGTAGTCACTGATATGGACTGGTTGGTGGTGTGGGCAACACCAAAACGACAACGAGCCCGCCACCCCGAAGGGCGGCGGGCTCGTGAGCGAAACGGTTGCGAACTAGTTAGCCCTTTTGGCCGGCGAGTTTGCGGTTCTTGTTCTTAGACTTGATGTAGTCCCGGTTGGTCCACGCAATGAGATCGAGTGGGATCTCTTTGGGGCATGCATCGTGGCATTCGCCATGGTTGGTGCAGCTGCCGAAGAACATCTCCATGGTCTCGACCATGGCCTCGGTCCGCTTCCAACGTTCGGCCTGACCCTGAGGCAGCAGGTTCATGTGCTGAATCTTGGCGCTAGTGAACAACTGGGCTGCACTGTTGGGGCAGGCGGCGACGCAGGCGCCGCAACCAATACATGCCGCCGCGTCGAAGGCCTGATCAGATGCTTCCTTAGGAACCGGAATTAGGTTGGCGTCAGGTGCAGCGCCAGTGTTGACCGAGATGAAACCGCCGGCCATGACGATGGCGTCAAGCGCAGCACGATTGACCGCAAGGTCCTTGAGAATCGGGAACGATGCCGCACGGAACGGCTCGATCACGATGGTGTCACCGTCCTTGTATTTACGCATGTGCAGCTGACAGGTAGCGGTGCCCTTTTCGGGGCCGTGCGCCTTGCCATCGATCATCAGGTCGCAGGTGCCGCAAATTCCTTCGCGGCAGTCGCTCTCGAATGCGATGGGCTCGTCGCCGCCGTCGTTCAGGTTCTCGTTGACGACATCGAGCATCTCGAGGAACGACATATCGGTGCCGATGTTTGGCGCGTCGTAGGTCTCGAATCGCCCCCGTTCGTCGGGGCCGTCTTGGCGCCAGACCTTGAGCGTGATGTGAAGTGTTTCTTCCATGATGGTCTCCGGCGCTACTTGTAGGAACGCTTGCTGGGCTTGACGTAGTTAAATTCGAGTTCTTCTTTGTGTCGGTTCTGGACGGCGTCTTCACCGGTCCACTCCCAGGCAGCAACGTGCTGGAAGTTCTCGTCGTCGCGGTCGGCTTCGCCCTCGGCATCTTGATGCTCGACTCGGAAGTGACCACCACAGCTTTCCTCACGGGCCAACGCATCGCGGGCCTTAAGTTCAGCTAGTTCGAAGAAGTCAGCCACGCGGCCAGCCTTTTCGAGCGATTGGTTGAGCGACTCACCGCTACCGAGAACGCGGACGTTCTTGTAGTACTCGGCCTTGAGCGCTGGGATTTCGCTGATGGCCTTTTCAAGGCCGTCCTTGTCGCGCTCCATGCCGATGTAGTTCCACACGAGCTTGCCGAGTTCACGGTGGTAGTAGTCGACCGACTTGGTGCCGTTCGTCGCTAGCCAGCGGTTCGTGCGATCCTGCACTTCGGCTTCGACAGCGCCAAACGCTGCGTCGGTGCTGCTCATTGGAGCATCACCCAACTGATCAGCGAGATAATTGCCGATTGTGTAAGGCAGAACGAAGTAGCCGTCGGCGAGGCCCTGCATAAGCGCTGAAGCACCCAAGCGGTTAGCGCCGTGATCAGAGAAGTTTGCTTCACCGACGCAGAACAGACCAGGAACGTTCGACTGCAGTTCGTAGTCGACCCACAGGCCACCCATCGTGTAATGGGTTGCCGGGTAGATGCGCATTGGCTGCTTGTACGGGTTTTCGCCTGTGATGCGCTCGTACATATCGAACAGGTTGCCGTACTTTTCCCTTATGGAATCTTCACCTAGGCGGCCGATTGCGTCGGCAAAGTCCAGGTAGACGCCGTTCTTGAGCGGGCCTACACCCTTGCCTTGGTCGACCACGGTCTTGGCATTACGGGATGCAACGTCACGAGGGACGAGGTTGCCAAAGGCGGGGTATTTACGCTCGAGGTAGTAGTCGCGGTCGGATTCGGGAACGTCGCCAGCTGAGCGGGATTCCTCGAATGCGTCGGGTACCCAGATACGGCCGTCGTTACGCAGCGATTCGGACATGAGCGTGAGCTTGGACTGGAACTCGTCGCTGGACGGGATACACGTTGGGTGGATCTGGGTGTAACACGGGTTGGCGAACAAGGCGCCTCGGCGGTGGGCACGCCACGCAGCAGTGACGTTACACATCATGGCGTTCGTCGACAGGTAATACACGTTGCCGTAACCACCGGTTGCCAATACGACTGCGTGGGCCGAGTGCGAGGTGACTTCGCCGGTGACCAGGTCACGAACGACGATGCCTCGGGCGGCGCCGTCGTGCACGACAAGATCGAGCATCTCGGTGCGAGTGTGCAGCTCAACGGTGCCGGCACCGACCTGGCGCATCAGTGCCGAGTACGCGCCGAGTAGCAGCTGCTGGCCGGTCTGGCCACGGGCGTAGAACGTACGTGACACCTGAGCGCCACCGAACGAACGGTTGTCGAGCAAGCCGCCATAGTCACGGGCAAAGGGAACACCTTGAGCTGTGGCCTGGTCAATGATGTCGACGCTGACCTCGGCCAGGCGATGCACGTTGGCTTCGCGGCTGCGGAAGTCGCCACCTTTGACGGTGTCATAGAACAGGCGGTGGACTGAGTCACCGTCGTTCTGGTAGTTCTTGGCGCCGTTGATGCCACCCTGGGCGGCAATGCTGTGCGCACGACGAGGCGAGTCGTTATAGGTGAAGACCTTGACGTTGTAGCCAAGTTCTCCCATGGTGGCGGCGGCACTTGAACCGGCCAAGCCACTACCCACGACGATGACGTCGAACTTGCGCTTGTTTGCTGGGTTTACCAGCTTCATGTCGAACTTATGGTTCGTCCATGCTTCGCCGATGTTGTCGGCGGCGCCCTGCGGCAGGTTGCTGTTAAGTTCTCCGACCTTCAAGCTCATTCTGCGGCCTCCTTGAATTCTGTGGCGATCAGTTCTTCGATGTTGAGCGGCTCATCAGCTTCGAGCGCGCCGGTCATAACCATGATGGGGAACGAAAGGTTGCCAATAAGAACCAAACCGGCAACTCCTGTGGCGAGTGGCTTGATGAGCTGATTGAACTTTGGGTTGCTCACGCCAATGCTTGTAAAGGCGGAACTGATGCCGTGGAACAGGTGCACAGCCACCGCGGTGGTTGCGATCATGTACCAAATGGCAATCACGATGTTCGACATTGAGTTGTCAACGTTCCACAGCGGGTCGCCGTGGTTGAACCCGTCACCACGCCAACCCATGAAGCCACCGGTAAAGCCCCAGGTGAGGTCGGCCAGGTGCCAAATCACGAAGAGAGCAATGATGATTCCGGTGATTCGGGTCGTGCGACTGGCGAAGTTAGCGGCAGCGAAGTTGCGCGGGGCCTGGTAGCGAGAGTTCGCAACCCGGTTCATAGCGCTGAGTGTGATTGCCGAATGGATATGCAGGCCGAACATGGCCATAAGCCCCAGCCGCAGCACCCACAACACCGCAGTTTCGGGCATGAGGCCCTCGCCGATGGTACGCAGACTGTGGGCGTACTCGGCAACCTCGAGTTGGCCTTCGTACAGATGCAGGTTGCCGATCATGTGGGTAACCACGAATCCGACCAGGCCAAGGCCAGTCAGACCCATAACCCACTTTTTGCCGACAGCAGTCTGATAGAGATTCAATGGCCATGGCAGCGTGAACCGGGCCGGCTTCTTGAGAGGTTTCGGCGTGCGCAATTTGTCTTGCGGACGCTGGATAACGGCCATGGTTCAACCTTGTCCTTGATGTGGTGCTGTACCCGGGTTACTTGTACCCGCCGGGACAGCTGTGCAGTACTCCTGCACGGTATCGGCCGTGGCGAGTCGTCCGGAAACTCGCCGCAAAGACTCTCGCTGACAACCGGCGACAGAAACGGGCAGAACGCACCTTGCCACCGGGCGTTGTTCGAGCCTTCTCGACAATTGACTAGCTAGTCGACTGCAGAGAGTGGGAACATGTTCATCAAAAGCTGGGTTAGAAGGTGACATGACGATCACGATGTATGGCGCCGATTGGTGCGGTGACTACCGACGGGCCAAGGCCTGGTTTGAAGAACGACGCATTGAGTGCACCTACGTCGACCTTGCCGACGCCCCTGATGAAGTTGATCGGGTCCTCGAACGCGGTAATGGGGTGAAGAAGATTCCTGTCATTGTGTTCCCCGACGGCAGCCACCTGATCGAACCGTCGAACGACGAACTCTCTGCCCATGTCACGCTGCTTGCCGACGCAGGTATCGGTCTGACCGCTGTATCGGCTGCTGCAGACGATGACAGGCTTGCGGTTGTCGAGAACTCGTACCTTGGCCGATTCGAGTTATTGCAGCATGGGTGTGTAGTCAGCTTCGCGACGTACACCTCTGATGATGGATCGATCACGGTTCCTCATGTTGAAACAGATCCAGAGCATCGCGGCAACGGTCATGCCGCGCAGCTGATGGAGGGCCTGCTAGCGATCATCCGTGCCGACGGCCGCACCATCACACCGCGTTGCCCCTTCGCCGCGGCTCACATCAGCGACAACGAACAGCACCACGACCTGGTTGCCGCTTAGCTCAACGTGTCTTGCCGCGGCTTGGACGTGAAACCCAGGTTCTGACCTGCTGCTGGGATTGAAACTTCGCGCATCAAGCGAGGAGAAAAATGAAGTTCTTCGGACACGCTCAATTTTGATGACAGTACTTTCGAACCTGGTGCCGCCATCTTCGGGGGTTCACAAGTTGGCAACGATCTGTACGCCGGAAGCTTCACCTCAGAGTCGCTGGTTTCCTTCACGAAACCACAGGCTGTCGTTGGCTTCCCTACGGAGCAACAGTTCGAGTTCGAAGTAGGCGGAACTTTCGGAGGCTCGTTGTTTGATGGCGATGGGTTTACTGTTTCGGAGGTCGACCCGGGGACCTACAGCAGAACGGCGATAAGTGATGCGATCAGGACGACCAGCCGAACACGTCGCGTACCCCAGCTGTAGGAGCAATTCAGTGGCGTAGTAGCAGGGTGCTAAAGAACGCTGGTGCTGCGGCAGATGTTTTACGCACGTTGCTACGTGACCTTGCGAGCTGCCTCGTGCCCCATCGCTCGCAACAGGGAAGCATGGATGAGCGGATGTTTGAGACCGCAGGCTTCGAGATCGGTCTTCGCCCAGCTCCGAAAGCGCGCTGTGCCCCTGGCCCGTACCGTCGCACTTGCTGGTTCGCCGGTGAAAGATATCGCCGGGAGAATAGTAGAGCTGGGTCAGCTAGCGCGGATGTCGCCTCGGTAACTGTTTGACGCAACTTCGCCGTCCCTATGACGCAATCGCACAGTCAGGTCGACGGCCCCGGTTCCGCTCGGAGCAATCCAATTGATGGAACCGATGCGGGCGACGCTGTCGGCGCCGATTTGCCCGCGCCACGCCCAGGTGTGTTGGCCGCCTGGCCATGACAGTTGGGCGGTTACATCGAGATCTTCCAGGGGCTCTCGTTCGTCGCTGACAACATGCACATCGAGCAAGATAGCTTGGCCAGGATGGATCTGGATCGGAAGTCGGTCGGCGACCACGATGACGGGTTGGCACGCTGCCCTGACTGCGCCAACGGCTTGTTTAGGTTGGCGGTCATGGTCGAAGATGGCCAGCGAGATCGCCGGTCGACAGTCAGCAAGCGCACTGAAGGTGAACCCACCCGTCGGTTTGTACTTCAGGCGACGCAGCGTTTCGATCTGTCGTCGAAGAAGTGTGGCTTGGTAAGCCTGAGAGGCCTCGATCCAGTCGTCGATTGTCGCCGCGCCCGAGGTAGGGAGGTACTGGCGGAAGCCAGACTCGTTCAACCCGTACCGCTCGGCGAGCAGTCCTAGGTCGGCGGGCCAATCCAAGATCTTGACCTGATCACTACGGGGAATCGATTGGGCTCCAAAGGACGAAACCCACCGAACCATGCGGGGGATGCGGCGGGCGAACGCCTCGAGGTCGCGCCCGGTCCCGGCATGCCAACCGAATCGCAGATGAGTATCGGTGCCATCGAAGCGAGGGGCACTTGGCCACGAGCCAGATCCCTGTATGACCGGCCGACTGCCATCGGCACGGTTGAACGCCCGACCCACCAGGCGATCTAACACTGACTTGGTCCAGGTCGGTGTCTGCTGTTTGGCTACGCCGAACACGCTGCGCCGGCTTGGAATAGCGGTGAGGGGCTGACGGCCGGTGCTGGTGCCTGTCGGGTCATAGTGAGCGCACCACACGATGATCGAGGGATGGGCCCCGAGCTTGTCGACCAACCGGTGGGCTGCGTCCACGGCGTCGGATTGGATGCTGCGCTTGACCTCGCCCCGCATAGGGAGGTCCTGCCACAACAACATGCCGGCGCGATCGGCGGCTTCGTAGAGCTCGGGGCGAGCGACATGGCTTTCGACCCGAAGCAGGTTCAGGCCCAGGTCCTTGGCGCGGGCAACGTCGCCAGCGATCTGTTCGGCGCTCGCGTCGGCAGGCAGTGCAGTGGTCGGCCACAAGTCGACGCCCTTGGCGAACAATCGTTCACCGTTGATCCACAGGACGTAGTTCTTCATTTGCACCTGGCGCAGCCCAATGGTGCGTTCCCAGATACCGCTGATCGAACCGTTGATCTCGACGCTTACCGTAATGCGGTATAGCGGCTGGTCGCCGAGCTGCCATGGCCACCACAGTTCGGGGTCGGCGATGGACAGATCCCATTCGAGGACGGTCGCGCCGCTCGCCAGGTCGTGGTCTCTCGACGACACCAGGGGCGGGGCACCGCCGGGTGGTCGCAAGGTCGTGGTGATCGTTACGGACCGAGGTTCGTCTGATACCAGATGGCTACGAAGGTGCACCTTTGCAGCAGTCGCCGATGCTTCATGACAGACCACGCGATTCTTTGTCATGCGCACCGGGCCAGTGGACACGACCCGAACCGGCTGCCAGATACCACCCCGATTCTGGTGGCCAACAATGTCAGGGTCATCGAAGATGCCGTTTAGATTCCGAGTCGGCTCGTCGACGTTTGGTCGTTGCGACATGACTTCGACAGCAAGGATGTGTTCGCCGCTGTTGTTTGCACGGATCTGGTCGGTGATATCGAATTGGTCGGGCGTGAACCAGCCATCGGTCGGCCCCAGGTACGCGCCATCGAGCCAGACGTCGGCGCTCTGCCAGATGCCGTCGAATACAAGCCAGTGGCGACTATCGATTGCGCCTGAGTCGCTGGGCAATGAGAACGTCGTGCGATACAGCACAGATCGCCGCGACGCTAGCTTGGGCTGCTCAGCCCAGTGACCGGGCACAGTGACGTCAAGCCATGACGTGTCGTCGAAGTCCCGCTCGATGAAGTGACGCCTTAACTCATCATCGGTTGCATGGGCCCGCCAAGGTCCGGGAAGAACGGTTGACACCACAGGGGCAGGCTATTCGCCAGAAGCCGGCGTCGCTGCACAGGCGAGGCCGAGTTCTGCCTCGGGGTCATCGAGAGACCCGGGAGCGATCGGCGTGGCACACGGGTACGAGGTCATGCCGTTGGATAGGTCGTTGAAACGGCCAAAGATACCGGTGGGTATGTCGTCGATGATCTAACGGCCACGCAATGTCGGCCAGCCATAGCGGCCTTCTACACGATCAAGAAGACTCATGGACGCGGTGTATGTGGAGAATGGCCGAGGGCCCACCAATAGTGTTGCCAATAAGCAGGGCCGCCCGCTTCGCATGTTGGGCGCGGGTCGCCTAACTTGGCTGGCAATGGATCTTGCTGAGAATCTCGGACAACTCAAGGCATCGGGCTGGACCTCGACACCTGTCAAGGAAGAAATTCGGCGTAACGCGATTACGCGGATTCAGAACGGTGAACCGCTGTTCGAGGGTGTGTTGGGGTACGAGAACACGGTCGCTCCGCAGCTTGAGAACGCGCTGCTTGCTGGACACGACGTTGTGTTCCTGGGAGAGCGCGGCCAGGCCAAGACTCGCATGATCCGGTCGTGCGTCAACCTGCTCGATGAGTGGATGCCGATCATTGCCGGCAGCGAGATCAATGATGATCCGCTCAACCCGGTGTCCAGATATGCCAAGGACATTGTCGAGGCCGAGGGTGATGACACCAAGATCAGCTGGGTCCACCGCAGCAGCCGTTTCGCCGAGAAGCTTGCAACTCCGGATACTTCGATTGCCGACCTGATTGGTGAAGTCGACCCGATCAAGGTTGCCGAGGGCCGGTACCTCAGCGACGAACTCACGTTGCACTACGGCATGGTTCCGCGGTCGAATCGCGGCCTGTTTGCGATCAACGAACTGCCCGACCTGGCCGAGCGCATTCAGGTTGGTCTGCTGAACGTGCTCGAAGAGCGCGACGTGCAGATCCGCGGCTATCGCATCCAATTGCCAATCGATGTCATGCTCTTCGCATCGGCAAACCCCGAGGATTACACGAACCGCGGTCGCATCATCACGCCGCTCAAGGATCGCTTCGGTACCCAAATCCGTACGCATTACCCGCTCGAGATCGATACCGAGATGGAGATTGTCGAACAAGAAGCGCAGGTTTTCCAGGGCGAAGGCATCGATGTCAGCGTTCCCGATTTCATGGCCGAGATCATCGCCACCATGAGCCACCTCGCTCGCGAGAACCCACATGTGAACCAGCGTTCAGGTGTGTCGGTGCGGTTAAGTATCGCCAACTACGAGACGCTCGTAGCGAGCGCAGTGCGCCGCACGTTGCGCCAAGGGGGCACCAAGGCTGTTCCACGTATCGCCGACCTCCCGTCGCTCACCCCTTCGACCATGGGCAAGATCGAAGTTGAGTCCATGGACGATGGTCGCGACGCTGAGATCATTGAGCATCTGTTGTCTTCGGCCACGATCGTTGTCTTCAAAGAGGCTCTTGATCACACCGAGGTCAGCGATGTCCTCGGTGCATTCGAAGAGACCGAAGCGGTGGTGCACACCGGCAACGACGTTGCCGACAGTGACTACCTGGACATGGTCAACAAGATCCCAGCGCTCGGCAAGGCCCTGACCGCACTGGGCTATGCGCCAGATGACTTGAGCGATCCGGCACTGGTCGCATCCGGAGTCGAGTTCATTCTCGAAGGTCTGCATCTGTCCAAGCGACTCAACAAGGAATCCTTAGGATCGAGCGCCGTCTACCGCTCGCGGTAACTCCGAGCTCCGCCCTTTGGGGGCAATTCTTGACACCCCAGGGGTGTCAAGAATTCGATTGCGAATGGCTCGCTCGCATAGGTTCGAGTGGGACGTCGGCACGGAGCCGGTGGAGGAGGAGAGCGGAGCAGCATGGCTGATGAGTGGTTTGATTCGTATTCGGGTTTGAAGTTTGAGCGCCGGGACAACGGTGTTCTGTGGATCACGATTAATCGGCCCGAGTCGTACAACGCGACCGATGCGGCGCTGCATCTGGGGCTCAGCCGCATCTGGCGCGACATCGACGACGACGATGACACCCGCGTGGTCGTGATCACGGGCGAGGGCAAGGCATTCTCTGCCGGCGGTGACCTCGAGTGGATCAACTCGTTTGTTGGCGATCCCAAGGAACTGCAACGCGTCATGCGCGAAGCCGGCGATGTTGTCTACAACATGCTGCAGTGCAGCAAGGTCATCATCTCGGCGATCAACGGTGTGGCTGTGGGAGCAGGCCTGGCCGTGGCGCTGATGGCCGACATCTCGATCATGGCCGAAGAAGCCAAGATCACCGATGGGCACGTGCGGATGGGTGTGGCTGCTGGCGACCATGCCGTCGTCTGTTGGCCATTGCTCTGCGGGCTGGCTAAGGCCAAGTACTACCTGTTGACCGCTGACTTCATCAATGGCGTCGAAGCCGACCGCATTGGTCTTGTCAGCAAGGCCGTGCCCGGTGATGAGTTGCTGGCCGAAGCGCAAAAGGTCGCCGACAAGCTGGCGACTGGTTCGCAGACAGCGACCCGGCTGACGAAGCGTGCGCTGAACCTGTGGATGAACCAAGCAACACCCGCGTTCGACGCCAGCCTGGCATTCGAGATGCTGGGGTTCATGGGCGCTGATGCGGCCGAAGGTGTGGCCGCTCTACGCGAGAAGCGCGAACCCAACTTCGAATAGTTCTGTACGGAATCTTGAGGCGAGCAATGGCTACTCCGTTACCCATGTCCCGCCAACGAGTGGGCCGCTCTGTGGCCATGACTCGCCTCAAGAAACCAACGTTGGCTCAGTTTCAGGTGCCAAGTGTCTCTGTCCAGATCACACCGAACGCCGTGATTTCACGACGGGCCTGAGCGGCTATTCACCGCGACAGGAGCGTCGACCGGGTCGGCGATAACGATGGTGGACTGGCTGCAAGCCGACAGGACCAGCAGCACCTTGCACGCGCAGCAGAAGGTCAGCGTGACTGGTGTGACAGTGGCCTGCAAGACCGCCGACTGGCAATGCGGGTAACCTGACCGCAGTGGCAGATCCAACATCATTTGCAGATGACGCAATGCCGTTCATGAACCAGTTGTTTGCGACCGCAATGCGTATGACCAGAAATCGCGCCGACGCCGAGGACCTGGTTCAAGAGACGTTCCTGAAGGGCTACCGCGCCTATGAACGTTTCGAGGCAGGCACAAACCTGCGGGCGTGGCTCTTTCGAATTCTTACGAACAGCTACATCAACACGTACCGCAAGAAGCAGCGCCGGCCGAAACTGAGTGATCTGGAAGACGTCCAAGATCTCTATCTCTACCGTCGCCTGGGCGGCAATGAACTGGCAACCATCGGCCGCAGCGCCGAGGATCAACTCTTTGATCGCATCACCGATAGCACCATCACAGATGCGCTCGATGAGCTACCCGAGCAGTACCGCACGGCTGTCATGTTGGCCGATGTCGAAGGTTTCGCGTACAAGGAAATAGCTGAAATACTGGATATTCCGATCGGAACCGTAATGAGTCGGCTCCATCGTGGAAGAAAAAAGCTCCAAGAGCAGTTGTATGAGTTTGGCCGAGAACGAGGCTTTGTGGACGACCCAGCTGAGATTGCTGAATTGTCTGAGCAAGCCCCTGTCAAGGTCACGCAATGAAGCGCAAGCCACACCTGCGTTCATTCTTGACAACCTGCACAACACCTCGAAGGAGATGACATGAATCTTGGCGACATGAATCCTGGCCCGATGAACTCAGAAAATCTGAACACCGGCCGCATGGGTAATGCCGACTGCCAGCCACTGCAATGCAACAAGGCTATGAACTGCATCGATGGTATACGTAACCCTGTTGCCACGCCGTTCGAGATGAGCGGCCTCCGCGGCCAACTCGCGGAATGCGCCCCCTGCCTGCAAGCTTTCGACATGGAAGTCAAGCTTAAGACCACGGTCTCACCGTCGATTTCTGAGCTTCCCAGCGCAGACTTCCGGATGCGCATCACCGAGACGCTCGCTGCAGTCGACCTCTCGAACCTCGACATCACCGATTTTTAGCTGAACGGAACTCTGGGTTCAGACCCTGCCAAAGGCAGAGGTCGTTCACAGCTCGGCACCGGCGGCGCGACCGACTCGACACCGCACGACACTGCCAACGGGCTGAGAACTGTCGCAATGGTTCAAAACGCGTCGCGCGTCTTGAGTGTGGCACGCGGCAACAACCGTCTAGGCTCAAGAGCATGATCGCAGCATTTGTTTGGCATTGGTGGATTGCACCAATTCTTGTGGGCAGCGTCGTGCTCTTCATTGTGGCATCGGTTGGGGGTTACCTCTCGCAGGTCACCAAGGACCGTTACCCACATCGCGAAGCGCGTCGCGACTAACCGTGTCCAATTCGGCAGTCGACTGGGAACTCGCCGAACGGGTTGCTATCAAGATCGCAACCCGTGGCGAGGTTGTCGATGATTACGCGCTTGCCAAGATGAGCGACGACTTCGACCACATGACGCCTCGAGCCGAAAAGCTTGTCGGCGAAGAAACCGGATTGTGGTCGCTTCAGGGCGAAGCCCGGTCACGCTTGGTTAGCCGACCTGACTGGATTCGCGCCAACATCGCGTCATTCCAGCGACTCCTTCGACCAGTGGTCGACAAGCTCGACGATGTATCCGACGGCCCTATGGGCAACGCTGCACGCCAGTTCTCTGGTGCGCAGGTGGGTGGGGTGCTGGGTTGGATGTCCACCCGTGTACTCGGCCAATATGACCTGTTGCTGACTGAAGACGAGAATCCCGAAGACCAAGACATGGTCTATTACGTCGGACCAAACGTACTTGCTCTCGAGCGGCGAAACGGTTTCAACGGCGAACAGTTCCGTTTGTGGTTGGCCTTGCATGAGACAACCCATCGGGCCCAGTTCACGGGTGTTCCGTGGTTGCGCGACTATTTCGTGTCGCTCGTCAACGACACGCTCGACAACGTCGATCCTGACGCTGGCCGGTTCATGGATGCAGCCAAGGAACTTGTCGCAGCCAAGCGCAATGGCACTGATCCAATGGCTAATGGCGGCTTGCCTGCACTGATCGCTGGTCCTGAACAGAAGGTCGTGCTCGACAAGATCGCAGGCATGATGAGCTTGCTCGAAGGCCATGGTGACGTGACCATGGACCGCGCTGGTCTTGGCATCGTGACCGACGCCGAACATTTCGCCGAAACACTGCGTACCCGTCGTGAATCAGCCAAGGGCCTAACTCGTATGGTTCAGAAGCTCGTAGGCCTCGAAGCCAAGCTCAATCAATACGCCGCAGGTGAAGCGTTCATCGCTCACATCGAAGAGCATGGTGGCGGCAAGCGCACGATCGATCACGCGTGGGCCGACGCTAGTTCGCTTCCCACGATCGCTGAGATCCGTGACCCTGGGCAGTGGCTCGAACGGGTTGCCTTCCAGGCTGCCTGACACCTGCTACATGACGCCTCCGACACGCGGTGGCGAATGACTGTGTCCAAGGACGCGGCCGTGATGCAGTCGTTACTGGCGCGCTGTACGTTCCCCGAACCGGGAACACATCTGCACTGTGCAGTGTCTGGTGGCGCGGACTCATCCGCACTGCTACTCCTCGCTGTTGCTGCCGGCTGTCAGGTGACTGCTCACCATGTTGATCATGGTTTACGTGATGGGTCGGCAGCCGAAGCAGACATCGTCGCTGCACTAGCGGCACGCGTTGACGCTGACTTCGTTGCGCACCAATGCACGGTTGCGCCAGGTTCGAACCTCGAGGCACGAGCGCGACAAGCGCGGTTTACCTGTCTGCCTGAGCACATCGCCACCGGCCACACACTCGACGATCGGGCAGAAACCATGTGTATCAATCTTATGCGGGGGGCTGCTCGGACTGGGCTGTCGCCACTGCGGGATGGCGATCGGCATCCGATTGTTCGGTTGCGACGGGCCGAGACACTGGCGTTGTGTCGTGCACACCAGGTCGAGATCGTGTTCGACCCGTCGAACAACGACCCCGCGTATGTACGTAACCGTGTTCGCCACGAGCTGCTGCCGCTGCTGAACGACATCAGTTGTCGCGACGTCGCCGCGGTGCTTGATCGGCAAGCTGATGTGCTCGGTGCCGAGGACATGTTCCTAGATTCGCTGGCTGGCGAGATCGACGCGACCGACGCAAAAGCGGTTGCCGCTGCGCCCGTTGTTTTGGCTCGGCGGGCGCTTCGCCAGTTCATCATGGGAGGCTGGTCGCGAGACCATCCCCCAGCTGTCGGCTCGGTCGATCGAGCACTCGAAGTTGCGCGAGGAACCGCGACTTCGTGCGAGATCGAAGGGGGTTATAGGGTTCATAGGACCAACCAGAAGCTGAGACTTGAGCACCCCCTCGATCCTGTGAAAATTCAATGAAGCGCGTTGGGACCTCTCGAATCGTCGGGGTACTTGCGGTCCTTCTCGCGATCTTCTTCGTGGCCACCACGGCATTTGGTGCCGAGTCAGAATAGCGCGAAGAATTCAGCCTGGGCGCGTACCTGGATCTGATCGATGACGGCCAGGTCGAATCGGCTGTGATTCTGGACCGCACCCAGGAGATTGCTGGCACCCTGACCAACGGCACAGAGTACGAACTCACATTCCCGCGTGAGTTCGCCGATGAGCTCACTACTGCGCTGACCGAGGCATCCCCCAGCATTGATATCACGACGAATTCGGGGTCATCGAACTTCTGGCGCGAGTTCGCATTGCGCATGGCTCCGACGTTGGTTCTGGTCGGCCTGATCATCTTCGTGTTGACGAAGATGAGCGGTGGCATGTTCAGCATGGGTAAAGCCAAGGCTCGACAGTTCACCAAAGATTCTCCGCATATCACCTTCGACGATGTCGCGGGCGCGGACGAAGCGGTCGAAGAACTCTGCGAGATTCGCGACTTCCTGAAGTGCCCCGCTCGGTTCCATGCCCTGGGCGCGAAGATCCCCAAGGGAGTGTTGCTCTATGGCCCTCCCGGGACGGGGGAAGACACTGTTGGCCCAAGCTGTCGCCGGCGAGGCTGGGGTGCCGTTCTTCTCGATCTCGGGGTCTGACTTCGTCGAAATGTTCGTCGGCGTCGGCGCCAGTCGAGTGCGCGACCTTTTCGAGCAGGCCAAAGAGTCCGCTCCTGCAATCGTGTTTATCGATGAAATCGATGCTGTTGGTCGCCATCGTGGTGCCAGCATGGGTGGTGGTCACGATGAACGCGAGCAGACGCTCAACCAAATGCTCGTCGAGATGGACGGCTTCGATGGCGATACGGGGGGTCATCCTGATTGCCGCGACAAATCGGCCCGATACTCTCGACCCAGCACTGCTTCGCCCCGGGCGTTTTGACCGACGGATGATGGTCGATAAGCCAGACCTTCCCGGTCGCAGGAAAATTCTGCAGGTCCATTCAAAGGGCAAGCCGTTAGGTCCTGATGTCGATCTCGACACCCTGGCTCGCCGCACTCCTGGCTTAACCGGAGCCGACCTGGAGAACCTGCTGAACGAGGCAGCGTTACTCACGGCCCGTGAAGGTAAGAGCGAGATTTCAGCCTTGCAGGTTGGCGCTGCCATCGACCGAGTTATGGGCGGCCCCGAGCGCAAGAGTCGGGTCATGAGCGATCATGAACAGCGCGTCATCGCCTATCACGAGTCTGGCCATGCCTTGGTCGGCCATGTGTTGGAACACACTGACCCTATACACAAGGTCTCGATCGTGTCGCGGGGTCGGGCGCTTGGTTGGACACTGACTCTTCCCGAGCGCGACAAGTACCTGAACTCACGATCTGAACTGCGCAGCGAACTTGTCATGCTTCTGGGCGGGCGCACCGCCGAAGAGATCGTCTTCGGTGATCCCACTACGGGCGCAACCGACGACATTGAACGAGTGACCAAACTCGCTCGTCAAATGGTGACCAAGTTCGGCATGAGCGAGAAGCTCGGCCCCCAGGCATTCGGCCGCGCCAACGACGAAGTCTTTGTCGGCAAAGAAGTTGGCCACGGGAACGAGATGTCAGATGTTGTGGCTGACATGATCGGTGACGAAGTACGCGATCTGATCAGCGTGGCTCATCTCGAGGCTTATGAGATCTTGCAACATCATCGTGAGACGCTTGACGTGCTGGCTGCAGAGCTGCTGGAACACGAGACACTCGACGAGTTCCAGCTTCGCGAAATCCTTGGCGCGGCGGGAACATGGGACAGCGACCCGAGTCGTTCGTCGCGATCCTCTTCCCCGTTGGCCCGTGAACTGTTCGTAACTGGCGAGTACCGTTCGCAGGAACCTCCCCCGACCGCTACCTGATCTCGATCCTTGACCGGCTGGGGGTCACTCGTTGGCTGGCTTTGAAGAACAAAGGAACCTGTTCGTGGCTGAACCGCTAAACCCCGCTGTAGATCTTGATCGTATTGCTGCAGCGGTCTTAGAAATTCTTGAGGCGATAGGAGAAGATCCATCGCGAGATGGGCTACATGACACGCCTCAGCGAGTTGCGCGCATGTATGCCGAGGTCTGCGGCGGGCTTCACGAGAACCCACAAGAGCATCTAGTCACACAGTTTGATGCTGGCCATCAAGAGATGGTCATCGTTAAGGACATCCCGATCTATTCGTTGTGTGAACACCATCTTGTGCCGTTCTTTGGTGTTGCACACCTGGGATATATCCCGAACGAAGAAGGCCGTATTACTGGCCTATCAAAGCTCGCTCGTCTTGTCGACGGGTTTGCCCGGCGCCCTCAGGTGCAAGAGCGACTGACGTCGCAGTGTGCCGATGCACTTGACGATGTGCTCGAACCCCACGGCGCGATCGTGGTGATCGAAGCCGAACACCTATGTATGGCAATGCGCGGTATCCGCAAAGCCGGAGCGACGACCATTACCTCTGCTGTTCGCGGGATCTTCCGCGACGATGTCGCTACCCGCATGGAAGCGATGCGCTTCCTCAACCCCTAGGCGCGTCGCTATGAAATGTATCGCTCGTGCCTGGCCTGCAACCTGACGCGTGCCCGCCTTGCGTACATCCTCCGGTACAACACGCAGGTTCGTGAGGCACGATCGATGAATGCGGCCGTAATGGACTGGTTGATCTATCGCCGATGTCGCCCGAAGATCACTTGGAAGCATCGGTTGCTCTCGCTGTTTGGTCCGGCGCTCATGGGGTTGATGTGGTGCGAGTTGGCGACATTTTGTCACCGTGCAAGCTTTAGCAGCGCTGTAGTTAGGTTTACTGGCACAAAGGTCACTCTCAAGGTGGTCGCTGGGGCCATCTCGGTCTAGGTTGAATCTTCATGGCTGACATGTTGATTTCGAGCTTGCGAGGCAAGTGGGCACAAGGCATTCAGCCGCGTCACTTCACTTGGATCCTCAAGGACCAAATTGCCGTATGCGAGCGCCTTGGTGGCAAGGGGTCGAACCATCGTCCCGTGCGGCGCCAAGAAGAGATCGTGTGGGTGTTGAACAACAACTTCGACCTGACGATCTCGCTTGTGCCTGGTAACCATAATTTGCAGGCCTACAAGGACCTCGGGCTAGCGCATCGCCATTGGCCGATAGCCGATGACCAGGACCCAACATTCATGATGCCTCGCATCTATGAGCAGATGGGGATCGCTCTCGATAACAACAAGCGAATGCTCATGCACCGGCTGTCCCTCGGTGACACGGTCATGGGTTTCTTTGGTGGCTTTCTTATCTGGGGCGACTACCTGCAAGAGCCCACCGAAACGTTCGTGATGGTCGAGCGTTTGTTTGGCCGCCAGATCGGGCCTCGTGGCCGGTCAACGATCAACACGATCTTCGAGTCTGAGCACCGCAAGGCAAATCTGCCGGTCGGCGAGCCCGAAGACGAGTCTGGCGACTAAGACAAGCTCATGGAATCCGATGCCATTCTGCTGCGGAGCTTCCGAGTCATGGCCTATTGCGGCGTGCTCGACGAAGAGCAAGCCCGACGTCAACCGTTCGAGATCAATGCCGAGGTGTTCGCAGATCTACGCGCCGCCGGGCAATCCGACGATCTCAACGACACGATCAACTATGGGGTGCTGGGCGAGAAAATCGCTGAGCTCGTCGACAAGAGTCGTTTCGCCCTGCTCGAATATTTTGCCCAAGAGGTTGCCGATCTGCTGCTTGCTGACGCCAAGGCCAGCCAGGTCACGGTCGAAATCCTGAAGCTCCGCCCGCCGATGGCACAAGATCTGGCAGCTTCGGGCGTCCGGATCACGCGCACTAGGAGCTGACATGTCACGCCGAGCATTTCTCGGGTTGGGCAGCAATCTTGGCGAGCGGTTGATGTATTTGCGCGACGCCATCGATGCCATGCCTGATCTCGCGAGCGTTTCTTCGCTGTACGAGACCGACCCAATCGGCGGGCCCGAGCAGGGTGCCTACTTGAATTGCGTCGTTGAACTCGACACTGACCTTACGCCGCGCGAACTCCTTGAGCTCTGTCGCACACTCGAGGGCGCGGCCGAGCGCACCCGACTTGAGCGTTGGGGACCCCGGACGCTCGATGTCGATGTTGTGTACGTCGATGGCGAGGTTGTCAACCTGCCTGATCTGGTCGTTCCGCACCCTCGCTGGCGCGACCGGGCCTTTGTCATGATCCCACTTGGGGAGTTAGCGCCAGACCTGCTTGAAGGTTGGGCAGACCCCGAGGAGGGCGACGTGCGTAATGTGGGGTCGCTCTGACTACTGAACCAATCAGGGTCCGTATTATTGGGCCTGGTCGTGCTGGGCAGTCGTTTGCCGCGGCATGGGCCAACGTTGGTCTCGATGTCGATCTGATGGACCGATTGGATGACGTAACCGCGGCAGCGACCGGCGCTGATGTCGTGCTGATCGCAACACCCGACAGGGCCATCGCCGACGTTGCCAGCACAATCACACCAGGGCCAGCCGTCGTGCTGCACTGCTCTGGGGCGACGGGCTTGGGACCGGTGAGCGGCCATGACCGCCACGGTTCTATCCATCCGCTGATGGCATTGCCGTCGCCTGAAATCGGCGCCGTTCGCCTGGCAGCCGATGGATGGTTCGCGGTCGCCGGAGACCGACTCGCCACGGAACTCGTCGACGTGCTCGGCGGTCGCAGTTTCTCGGTATCTGACGACAAGCGGGCCCTCTATCACGCAACCGCTGCGATCAGCGCAAACCATTTGGTTGCACTCTTGGGACAGGTCGAGCGGTTGGCACCGCAGGTAGGTGTTCCGGTGCAGGCTTTTCTCGACATGGCCCAGGGCTGCCTTGACGATGTGGCAGCACACGGCGCTGCTAGTGCTCTGACAGGCCCGGCTGCGCGGGGAGACAACGCCACGTTGGCCGCTCACCGAGAAGCACTTCCACCGTCTGAAGTGACGCTCTATGACAGCTTGGTCGAAGCAGCCCAACTACTCGCCACGACTCAACGCTGGGCATTACAGGGTGCCGAAAAACACATACCGCACATCTGAGCCACCATTTGTCGCTGCTCGCTGTGTTCTTGAAACCGCCATTCCAGGCCAGGGAGTAACGAGTCTGAGGCCTTTCTGGTAGTCCGCCTTCGGCTGTTTTCTAGTGTTCTGGTCTAGGGTCCCGACGAGCCTCAGGCCTTTCTGGTAGTCCGCCGAGACGCAACATCGGCATTCTTCAGCACGTTGCTAGACCCTACGGTTCCACAACCATCTGGTTGCGGAGGCGACCCCCGACGAAGGAACAACGTGAAGGTAACGACGACGATTGCCGAGACGAGGGAACTGCTCGATGCCGCTCGGGCCGAAGGCAAGTCGGTAGGACTCGTGCCGACCATGGGGTTCCTTCATGCTGGGCATGCCAGCCTGATTAGGGCGTCGGCCGTCGAGAACGACATCACGCTCACCACGATCTTTGTGAATCCGCTGCAATTCGCGGTCGACGAAGACCTGAGTGACTACCCACGTGATCTTGAGAGCGACCTTCAGCTTTGCAAAGAGGCCGGCGCGACCGTTGTCCTGACGCCAAACGTTGAGGAGATGTATCCCCAACCAATCGTGACGACCGTGACTGTCAGCGAACTCAGTGCAGCAATGGAAGGTGAGCAGCGACCTACCCACTTTGCCGGGATGGCCACAGTGGTGGCCAAGCTGTTCCACATTGGTGGGCGTTGCCGGGCCTACTTCGGCGAGAAGGACTACCAGCAACTAGCGATCGTGCGTCGGATGGCTTCGGACCTTTCCTTCCCGGTCCAGGTCGTGGGCTGCCCAATCGTCCGCGAGGAAAACGGGCTGGCGATGTCGAGCCGCAATACGTATCTCTCGGGCGAACAGTATGAAGCCGCTGCGGTCTTGAACCGAGCGCTTCGTTCCGCCGTCGAGCTGGCACTATCAGGTGAGACCAACGTAGAAACCGTCCGCTCACATATCACCGACATGATTGCGACCGAGCCGTTGGTTTCAGCCCCGGACTATGTCGCCATTGTCGAGGCGCACAGTCTTGAGAGCATCGACCGCCTGGCTGGTGATGTTCGCATCATCTTGGCTACACAGGTTGGCCGCCCTCGCCTGCTCGACAATATCGGCCTGACCATCCCCGCTAACGAATGAACAACAACGAACAACCGGCGCTTTATAGACCGGTGAATGGCTGGAAGCGCTGCGTGTCGAGATGGCGCTCGCGAGACGGGTGAGGGCAAGCATGGGGACTAGCCTGGCGCCATGACTGACACAACGGCGGCGGATTGGTATCCCGATCCTTACGGCAAAGCCGAGCTCCGCTACTGGGATGGCGCGACCTGGACCGATCATGTCTCTTCGAATGGCCGACAGAGCAGCGATCCGGTAGCTGCGGCTGTGGTCAAAGAAGTCGCCAATATGCCTGGCGATAAGGTCCAGCAGCAAGTGATCCGTCACTTCGACAACGCCGAGAAGCGCGGTGTCACCGTCGATCGCGGTGCCGGTGTTGGCGGTGATCTGTTGAGCCAGCAGCTCTTCGTGGTGAACCAAAAGGCCAAGTTGATCGAGATCAACAACGAGTACGCGATCTTCGATCGCAATGGGGCACAGATCGGCTCGGTGCGCCAGGTCGGGCAAAGCAAGCTGAAAAAGGTCATACGACTGGTCTCGAGCCTGGACCAGTTCTTCACCCATCATCTGCAGGTCGTTGATTCGTATAACAATGTGGTGCTGAAGCTCACCCGCCCGGCCAAACTCGTGAAGTCACGGGTTGTGGTCGAGGACGGCGCAGGTAACACGATCGGTGAGATCGCGCAGAAGAACGCCTTGGGCAAGATCCGGTTCGGACTCAACGTCGGCGGCGCTGAGATCGGATCGATCAACGCCGAGAACTGGCGAGCTTGGAACTTCAACATCCAAGATGCGAAGGGCACCGAGGTGGCACGCATCACCAAGACATTTGAGGGTGTACTCAAGACGGCTTTCACCACGGCCGACAACTATGTCGTGTCCGTACATCATCCCTTACCCGACCCGCTGCGACAGATGGTTGTCGCCGCAGCGCTGTCGGTAGATACCGCACTCAAGCAAGACTCACGAGGGTTTGGTTGATGCCTGGTTACTTCCAGCCACCCCACGGCGACGTTGTCGATGCGGTGGCGCGAGCCTTGGCCGAGGATCTGCAGCCACTAGGTGACATGACGTCGGGCATGCTCGACCCGACCATTACGGCAACAGCGCAGATGAACGCCCGCAAGCCTGGCCGTCTGGCCGGTTGCGCACCGGCAGCCGAAGCTTTCCGCCAAGTCGACGACAGTATCCAGATCGACTGGCATTTCGACGATGGAGACGTGCTCGAAGCTGGCTCGGTAATCGCCGACGTCAAGGGCCCTCTAGCCACCATCTTGACCGCCGAGCGCACGGCCCTGAACTTCATGGGCCATTTGTCTGGGATCGCTACTCGCGTCAACGAGTTCGTGCAGATCGCCGATGGCCGAATCGGTATTTGGGATACCCGCAAGACTACGCCCGGGCTTCGCAGCTTGGAAAAGGCCGCGACGCGAGCCGGCGGGGGCCGCAACCACCGCGGCAACCTCAGTGGTTGGCTGATGTTCAAAGACAACCATCTGGTTGCCATGACGATCGGCGAAGCCATCGAAAAGGCCCGCGACCGTTGGCCAGGCCGGCCGCTGCATGTCGAGTGTGATCGTCTTGATCAGGTTGAACAAGCCGTTGCCGCTCATGCTGACCTGATCCTGCTCGACAACATGTCTCCCGATACCGTGCGCGAAGCTATGGCTCTGATTGGTCCCAAGCGGCCTGATGGACGTCCGATCGTCGAGGCATCTGGAGGCATCACGATTGAGACGATCGATAGCTACTCCGACACGGGTGTTGACTTCGTCTCGTCTGGATCACTCACGAACTCGGCACCGGTGCTCGACATTGCGCTCGACATCGAAATCGATGCCGTCGAGCAATTAGGCCGGTCATGCTCCTAGCTATCGACGTTGGAAATACCCAGACGGTCATCGGCGTCTACAGCCACGACGGCGACCCGTCCTTGGCCGATGGCGGCCTCATTGGGCCATGGCGGTTGTCGACGGTCCACACCCGTACCGAAGACGAGTTAGGCGTGTTGATCTCGTCGCTTCTCAGATCGGCCAATTGCCCACTTGAAACCATTGACGGTGTCGCCATTACATCGGGTGTTCCGGTAGTGACCTCGACGTTGCGCCACATGGTGCAGAAGAACATGGACCTTGAACCCATCGTGGTTGGGCCCGGCGTTAAGACCGGCCTGGCTATCCGCTACGACAATCCCCGCGAGGTCGGAGCGGACCGCATCACCAATGGTGTAGCGGTCTTCGATCTCTATGGCGGCCCGAGCATCGTTGTCGACTTCGGCATGGCCACCACCGTCGACGCCATCTCCGACGAAGGCGAATATTTGGGCGGCTCAATTTCGCCTGGTGTTGAGATCAGCCTCGAGGCTCTGGTTGATAAGGCGGCTGCATTGAGCACCGTCGAACTGACCGAACCACGCAACGTGATCGGCAAGAACACGGGTGAGTCCATTCGCTCAGGAGTGCTCTACGGGTATGCGGCAATGATCGACGGGCTATGCGCTCGCTTCGTTGAAGAGATCGGCGAATGCACTGTGGTAGCCACCGGCGGACTCGCCGGAATGTTTGCCCCCCATACAAAGGTCGTGGACGAAGTCGAACCGTGGCTTACCCTTCACGGCCTGCGACTTATCTGGCAGAAAAACCAATGACTGACACACCTAACTCCGACACTCAAAACACTGAAGCCGAAGCAGCAGCCGAACCGGCTGCTAAAACGCCCAGTGAACACATCATCCCGTACCGCTTTGAACGCGATGCCTCGAACGAATCGATCATCGATCGATTCGGCGAAATCGAGGACGGCACCGAATCTGGGACCATGGTCTCGATCGCGGGCCGGCTCATGTTGCGACGCGAGCAAGGCAAGCTTGCCTTCGGCGTCCTCGCTGATTCCACTGGCCGCATCCAGCTGTTTGCGCGCTCGAATCAGACACCAGACTTCGAGGCTTTTACTAGCTTGAGCTTGGGCGACTGGATCGGCGTGAGGGGTCAGGTCATGAAGACCCGCCGCGGCGAGCTGTCGGTAAGCGTTGATAGCTGGCAGGTACTGGCCGAGACCAAGCGTCAGTTCCCTGACAAGTGGCACGGCATTAGCGACCCCGACTTGCGGTACCGCCAGCGTTACGTCGACCTGTGGGTTACCGACGAAGCTCGTGCCACTTTCAAGGCTCGCTCAAAGATCATGTCACTGACCCGCCGTTGGCTCGAAGACCGCGAGTACATCGAAGTCGAAACGCCCGTCTTCCATCCGATTCCTGGTGGTGCCGCTGCCCGGCCATTCACCACACATCACAATGCGCTCGATACCGAGCTGTATCTGCGTATTGCCCCCGAGCTCTACTTGAAGCGCCTGACCGTCGGGGGGTTCGAGCGGGTATTCGAAATCGCCCGTGTCTTCCGCAACGAAGGCATCTCGACACGCCACAACCCCGAGTTCTCCATGCTCGAGCTGTACCAGGCTTATGCCGATTACAACGACATCATGGAACTTGTCGAGCAGCTCGTCGAGCACCTAGCACTTGAGCTGCACGGCACCACTGATCTCGAATGGGACGGCAAACCACTGAACCTTGCCGCCCCTTGGCGTCGGGCCAGCATGCTTGACCTGATCGAAGAGCACACCGGCCAACGTTTCGATCTGGACCAGCCCATCGATGAGCTGAGAGCAGCGGCGACCGGCTTTGGTGTGTCGGTCCAGGACTATTGGGGTCCCGGCAAGGTATTACTCGAGATCTACGAAGAGACCTGCGAGTCCAAGCTGTGGGATCCGGTGTTCGTCACCGACTACCCCAAGGAAGTCTCACCGCTGTCTCGTGACCATCGTGAGCTCGACGGATTCGTTGAGCGGTTCGAAGGCATAGTCGGCGGGCGCGAACTGTGTAATGCGTTCAGCGAGCTTCTGGATCCGGTTGAACAGAAGTTACGTTTCGAAGCACAAGAAGCCGATGGTGCTGCTGGCGACGAGGAAGCCATGTCGATCGATCAGGACTACATCCGGGCACTCGAATACGGGATGCCGCCAACTGGTGGTCTCGGTATTGGCATGGACCGTCTGGTCATGTTGCTGACGAACCAGACGAACATTCGCGATGTCGTCCTTTTCCCAACCCTGCGCCCCGAGGTCTTCGAATAGGGGTAGTACGCGTTGCTTGCCTTGGGGGCTCGCGATGCACACTCTGTGTGGCTCGTCATCTGTGTCAGATACAGATGATGACCCGCTGAAATTGCTTGTTCTCCGGCGCAGAAACTTTGAGTGAACCGGGAGGGGTCTATCGTTCTCGGGATGACACGTCCGCATTTTTCGGATCTTGCCGTTGGGCTGTGGGAGAGGCTGACTATTCGCGCCGCCATCGTTGCCGGCAGTCGCCGCGCCGACCGGTTCGATACGTTTGGAGCCGGATCGCTGATCTGTTTCCCTCCGACGGCACTGTTTGGTGAGAAGGCAATCAGCATTGGCAGCGACACCATGATCGGCCCGCATTGCTCGATCACGGTCGGCATGGTGCCAGGCCAAGAACTGATCGGCGAACGCATGTTGACCATTGGTGACCGTTGTGTGGTCGGTCGTGGCTCGTCAATCGCCGCCCATCTCAGCGTGAGCATTGGCGACGATGTCTACTTCGGTCCCAACGTGTATGTGACCGACCACAACCACAGCAACGATGACCCCGCGTTGCCCGTTGGGCGCCAAGCATCTCCCGAACGCGAAGTTGTGATTGGAGCACGTTCATGGCTCGCGACCGGTGTCGTCGTGACTCCGGGAGTCACAATCGGCACTGGCGTAAGCGTTGGGGCGAATTCGGTGGTTACGCGGGATCTGCCCGATGGCTGTGTGGCAGTGGGGTCACCAGCACGCGTGATTTCTTGAGTTATAAAACTGTTGTTCCTCTACCTGCCTCGGCACGTTCTGATCATGTGGCTCCGCGGTGTGGTCGCACGTTCTGGTCACGTGGGTAGGGTCATCGCGTGCGTGTTTTGGTTGCAGGAATGGGTTCAGCGATCGGCACCGGCGTCGCTCGTGCGCTTGAACGCAACGATCAGGTAGAGGCGATAGCTGGCTTCGATCTTGAGCCCCCACGCCGGTGGATGCGACGGGCCGACTTCCAATTCGCTCGCCCTGGAGACAACGACCGAGTGGCTCGTATCGTCGCCGAGTTCCAGCCGACCGTCGTCGTGCACGCCTGGGTCTTTGAGCCGCGTGCCCGCTCGTCCCCAGGCCAGGCTCGCGCTCGGACCGTGGCCGGCACCGAATCACTGCTGCGGGCCATAAGCAGCGTCGACTCCGTCGAGCACATCGTGGTGCGGTCTGGTGTGTCGGTCTACGGCAGCGGCAGCGGCCGCGGAACGCCAGAACGACCGACGATCGACACCCTGGCGCGACCGACCTCCACGTTCGGCGACATGCTTGCTCGTGTCGAAGAACGGTCCGCGCAAGCAGCAGCCGAGGTTGGCGCAACGATGTCAGCGGTGCGCCTGGCCCCGATCATGGCATCACATCTGCCGAATCCGCTTGGCCGTTATCTGCGGTTGCCAGTCGTGCCCATTCCTATGACGACCAGACGTTTCGGCGTCGTGCATCTTGTCGACGCCGGCACGTCGATCGCTGCAGCTGCTACTCACAAGCACCAGGGCACATTGAACGTGATGGCCTCTGACCCGGTCACGCCACTTGAGGCGATCACCATTGGGCGCCGAGTTCCTGTGCCGATGTTGCCGGCAGCGTTTCGCCTTGGACGGTTCTTGGCCGAAATACCAGGCACCCCAGTGCCGGAGCACATCGCCGAAGTTCTCAGTCGTGGCGGTGTCGTGACACCGTCGGACATGTCCAAGCTTGGCGTAACCATGACCCGCACAACCAAAGAAGCGTTGCAGGACTTGTACTCTGCTGGTCGGCTTATCGATGTCGACTTAAGCCGGTCTGTGCCGCTGCCCAGTTACCCAACTTCAGAGGTCAGCTGATGCCCTCGATCAGGGCTGGCGATGGCACCCGCATCTTCTACGACACGTTTGGCAAGACTGACGGCGAGCCACTTGTGCTCATTATGGGCTTGGCGGTCGACCGCTGGGGTTGGCTACGCCAGCGGGCCATGCTGGCCAAACACTTCCACTGTATTTCGATCGATAATCGCGGCGCCGGGCTCAGCGACAAACCGACCGGCAAGTATGACCTGTTCACCATGGCAGATGACGTTGAGTCTGTAATGGATGCCGAGGGCATCGAATCAGCCCATATCGTCGGCTACTCACTCGGGGGAGTGCTTTCCCAGCTGCTCGCCGTGCGATCGCCGCAACGAGTGCGGTCGCTGGTACTGGCATCAACGGCGTGTCGGGTTAAGGATTGGCGCCGAGAGGTGCTGGCCGACTGGATACAGCTCGTCGAGACCCGGGGTGCACGAGCGTTCGCCCAGGAGAACCTGCGATGGGTTGCTGCTGCTCGACACATGCGCTGGATCGCGCCACTGGCGCCAGCATTTGCACCGCTGTTTGTGCGGGCGCGGCACACGGCATCATTGGTCAGATCCACGCGCTCGCCAGTATCACTGAGCAGGTGCACGAGGAACTACGCAACATCGCTGTCGAGACACTGGTCATAGTCGGCAGCCAAGACATTCTCACGCCGGTGGCCGACAGCGAAGAGATCGCTCACTCAATCGATGGCGCTCGTCTCCAGGTCATTTCCGGCGCCGCCCATGGAGCCGTCGTGACCGACGCAACCGTCTTTAACCGGGCGATCGAATCCTTCCTAAGAGAACAGGTTGGCGCCAGGGCAATATGGAAGCCTGCTCCACCCGCTAGGTGTACCGCACCCCGCTAGCTGTCAGCGGCGCCATTGGCGGCGCTCAACTGGTCGAAGTCATCGTCGGGTGTGGGACCGCGAATGGCCCGAGCAACGGCAGATCGAACTGTCCGTTTGATAGGGGCCCGATCGTGTCGACTCCTGCATGTTCGGCGATCACGGTCTCATCGTCGAAGTTCACACTGTCACCCGCGATCTCGGCGCTAGGACAGAACTACGGATTCTTGCTGACGGTGAGTTAGCGCTTTCGGTAGTCGGTCGAGAGCCAGTGCTCGGGCGTCATGGAAACCATGACGCCGTTGCCTCCGGTACCAGCACTGGCGATGTAGTCGCGTCCTCCCTGTTCGCCGAGATATCGGGTAGCCATGGCGAGCAGGTCAGTCTCGATCACGTAGGGCCGCACGTCGGTCACTGGACCCTCGGCAGTCACATATTGGTAGGGCGCTGACTCGGTCTGCGCGCACAGACTGAAGCGGCCGGTCGCGTCGATGCTGGTCATCTTGCGCGAATCGGCCTGCATCAGAACTTGCACGTCACCGCCAGGCACATAGGCGTACCAAACTGGCACCGCAAGCGGGGCTCGATCTAGTTCGCTGATCGAAATGATGCCGACATGGACGTCGGCCAGGAATATCTCGCGCTCGTCACGAGTCATCACGAACGAACCAGCCATACCGAACTCCCATCGAGCGCTCACCGTCCATTCGAACGGTGCTGTCCATACCTTAGATGCTGATTGGCACGAGGTACCTGGGGCTGGCCTGTTATCAGCGGTACGTGGATATGAACTGGTTCCCGCCGCCATGGTGTCGATCCGCGGCGCAAGTGGCGGGTCTACTCGAGGGGGGCGCGAGCTCGTTCGACGAGGTGAGCAGCGGCAGCTTGGAGCGCAGTAGCACCCGGAGAATCGGGCAAGTTGCTGATTGCGCCCGATGCCTTGTCGGCCCAGCTTCGGGCTGCGTCGAGTGCGTCGGCGATACCAGGACTCGTGCGTACCAGCACGAGCGCCTGATCGCGGGTCTCAGCTGTCAGGCCAGCTTCGATTAGTGAGCGAAGTTGGTCACCGCTCTCGCTGCGAAGGGCGCGCAACACCGGAAGGGTGAAGTTGCCTTCCAAGATGTCGTTGCCAGCGGGCTTGCCGAGCTGCTCGGAAGTAGCGACGACGTCGAGGATGTCGTCAACGATCTGGAACGCCATGCCGTAGCTGTGACCGAATTCGGTCAAGGCCTCGGTGGTCGGTCGGTCGAGCTGGCCGGTAATGCTGCCAATGCGACATGCGCACGCCAGCAGCGAGGCAGTCTTGCCACTGATCGCTGCGTAGTAGTCCTCGGCGGTGCGATCGAAATTGTCGGTGTCTTGCAGCTCGCGAATCTGACCATCTGTGAGCTCGGCGATGGTCTCGCCTAGGAGTCGAGCGACGTCGGTACCCAGATCAGCGGCGATGATTGACGACTGAGCAAGCAGGAAGTCGCCGGTCAAGATGGCGACGACATTGCCCCAACGTTGGTTTGCTGCGGGGACGCCTCGGCGGGTGGTTGCTTCGTCCATGACATCGTCGTGGTACAGCGAGCCCAGGTGTACGAGCTCGACCGCCACGCCGCCCATGAGTACGCCGGCTTCAGCCGGCCTGGCCGACGAATGTCCGGTTGCCGCTGCGGCGATAGCAAAACCGGGTCGCACGCGTTTGCCGCCAGCCTTGGCCAGATGGGCAGCAGCTTCGGCCAACATGTCGAGATTGGAGCGAACCGAGTCGGCCAAGAGGGTCTCGACGCGCACAAGATCAGCTTCGAGTGTGGGCAAAATACTGAGCGGATTGCTCGCAGGCATACACACGACGATACGTCAATATGTCGGCCGCGGTGAGGTTGAACCACCGTGACCGGTCAAACACCCGATTCTGACCCATGTCGTGCGATTTTGGGAATGTGAATGGTTCTGCAACGGTTGCACACTTAGCAATCTGTTCTCTACACAATTCCTTGGCGCTTTTAGCCGTTTCCTCCCCCGACCCATCGCCTGTCCGAGGGCGTGGTTACACTCGCCCTACCTTTGACGAAAGGCACGAGCAAGTCTCATGTTCGAAAGATTTACTGACCGAGCCCGCCGAGTTGTTGTGCTTGCACAAGAAGAAGCTCGGCTGCTTAACCACAACTACATCGGTACCGAGCACATCCTGCTCGGGCTGATTCACGAAGGCGAAGGAGTTGCCGCCAAGGCGCTCGAATCGCTTGGCATATCCCTCGAGGCGGTGCGCAACCAGGTCGAAGAAATTATCGGTCAGGGCGGCACCTCGCCGAGCGGGCACATCCCGTTCACGCCGCGCGCCAAAAAGGTCCTCGAGCTGTCGCTGCGCGAAGCGCTTCAGCTTGGACACAACTACATCGGAACCGAGCACATCCTGCTCGGTCTGATTCGCGAAGGCGAAGGCGTTGCTGCTCAGGTACTGGTCAAGCTTGGTGCTGACCTGTCTCGAGTACGCCAACAAGTCATCCAGTTGCTGTCTGGCTACAGCGGACCCGGCGGTCAAGCTGGTAGCGATCCCGAAAAGGCTGGCGCAACCAGCGGTGGAGTGGGCGGCGAAAGCCCGTCTGGCTCGCTGGTGCTCGACCAATTCGGGCGGAACCTGACCCAGCTCGCACGCGACAAGGAACTCGATCCTGTTATCGGCCGCATGCGCGAGACCGAGCGGGTTATGCAGGTGCTGTCACGACGCACCAAGAACAACCCTGTGCTCATCGGCGAGCCTGGTGTTGGTAAGACCGCCATCGTCGAAGGTTTGGCTCAAAAGATCGCCAGCGACAATGTCCCCGACACCATCAGGGGCAAGCAGCTTTACACGCTAGATCTTGGCGCACTCGTTGCAGGTAGCCGCTACCGCGGCGACTTTGAAGAACGCCTCAAGAAGGTCTTGAAAGAAATCAAAACCCGCGGTGACATCATCTTGTTCATTGATGAGATCCACACGCTCGTGGGTGCCGGTGCCGCCGAAGGTGCCATTGATGCTGCATCGATCCTTAAGCCAATGTTAGCTCGTGGCGAGCTGCAGACTATTGGTGCTACCACCACCGAGGAATACCGCAAGCATCTCGAAAAGGACGCTGCGCTCGAACGTCGCTTTCAGCCAATCAAGGTCGAAGAGCCAACCGTGGCTCACACGATCGAGATTCTCAAGGGCTTACGTGACCGCTACGAGACTCACCACCGGGTCACGATCACCGATCAGGCGCTGATTGCAGCGGCCAATCTGGCTGACCGCTACATCGCCGACCGTCACCTGCCTGACAAGGCGATTGACCTGATCGACGAGGCCGGATCACGTCTGCGCATCAAGCGCATGGAAACGCCGCCCGATTACAAAGAGATCGAAGACTCTCTGGCCAAGGTCACCGAAGACAAGAAGGCAGCCGTCGAGTCCCAGGACTTCGAACTGGCTGGCTCACTTCGTGACCGCGAAAAGGAACTGCTGGCCGAGAAAGAGCAGCTCGAGGTTGAGATCAAGGCCAAAGGCGTCGATTTGTTCGACGAGGTCGACGAAGAAGCTGTTGCGGACGTTCTGTCGGTATGGACAGGCATTCCGGTCTACAAGCTCACCGAGCAAGAGACCGCCAAGCTGCTTCGGATGGAAGACGAGCTGCACGAGCGGGTCATCGGCCAGGAAGACGGCATCAAGGCCGTCAGCCAGGCAATCCGGCGCACCCGCGCCGGCCTCAAGGACCCCAAGCGCCCCAGCGGTTCGTTTATCTTCTTGGGCCCGACCGGTGTTGGCAAGACCGAGCTGGCCAAGACGCTGGCCGAGTTTCTGTTCGGCGACGAAGACTCGCTGATCACTCTCGATATGTCCGAGTACCAAGAGAAGCACACAGTCAGCCGACTCGTTGGTTCGCCCCCTGGTTATGTCGGGTACGAAGAAGGTGGCCAGCTCACCGAAGCCGTGCGCCGCAAGCCATTCTCTGTGGTCCTATTCGACGAGGTCGAAAAGGCTCACCCCGACGTGTTCAACACGTTGCTGCAGATCCTAGAAGAAGGTCGTTTGACCGACAGCCAGGGTCGCTCGGTTGACTTCCGCAACACAGTGCTGATCATGACCTCGAACCTGGGTACTCGCGACCTGCGTAAGGCGAACTTGGGCTTTACCAAGAACGACGAAGCAGTCAGCTACGAGCGCATGAAGGAAAAGGTCAACGAAGCACTCAAGGATCACTTTCGTCCCGAGTTCTTGAACCGCATCGATGAGACCATCGTCTTCCACGAGCTGACTCAGCCCGAGATTGTACGTATGGTCGACCTGATGATCCGCCGGGTTCGCAACCAGCTCGAAGAGCAGGGTATGGGCCTCGAACTTACCGATGGCGCCAAGGTGCAACTGGCCGAAAAGGGCTATGACCCGACTCTGGGTGCACGTCCGCTGCGTCGGGCAATCCAACGTCTCATCGAGGATCCATTGTCTGAGCAGCTGCTCAATAAGACCTTCCGTGCTGGCCAGATGATCATCGCCGACGTAGCCGACAATCCAGACAAGCCAGGCGAGAAGCAGATTGTTTTCAATTCGGTCGAAGGCTTTGAGCCTCCGGTCCTCGAAGAGGCAACCGTCGAATACTAACTAGACGCAAATTAGGAGCGTTGCCGGCGATTATCGCGGGTGACGCTCCTAATTTCGTTTTAGAGCATGGGTTTGCAGACGCAAGGCTAAAGCAGGGTGTAGGTGACCAGCGCGGCGGCGACCCAGCTGGGGGCCGGTGCGTCGTACACGTCGCCGAACTCACTGGCGACGAGATCGAGAATCTCACCCTTCATGGGGCCTCGAACATGAGCGAGAAGCTGGCCAGCGTCGCGGTGGTCGCTGTTATCGGCGACGCAGTGCTGGTTGTAGCCCCAGTAATCCTGCTGCTGAAGCAGCGCACAGCCCTTCAGGATGCTTTCGGTGGCAAGCTCGAAGCCACCGCCTTCGGGGGCATAGGAGTCTTCGGGCGGTGTGCCGTAGCCGATGCCATGGTGGAACGAGTCGGCCGTGGTCACGACCACAGCGTCTTGGCACAGCTCGGCAAACTCATCGACGCCAGGTAACTGATCTGGCTTGCCACCAGCGAGATACGGGAACCGCTCGACGACCTGCGGGCCCGCGACACCGCGTCGCCTTTTTTCAGCGGCCATCAGGCGCCGGAAGGTTGTGGGTGCATGATCGCGTTCCCAGTCATCGCGAAAGC
>Ga0307994_1000104_pt1 | contig 68371 bp, 62 predicted proteins | sample EllFjometagen261_FD_203171 | JGI IMG/M metagenome (GOLD analysis project Ga0307994, IMG submission 203171) | Marine microbial communities from Ellis Fjord, Antarctic Ocean - #261 | ecosystem: Environmental > Aquatic > Marine > Unclassified | place: Southern Ocean | collected 2014-11-02
AGTTTACATTGGATAGAGTAAGAAGAGGAGAGAATACTATTTCGGTAACAGGAAATGTGTTAAGGGATTATTTAACTGATTTATTTCCAATTTTAGAATTGGGTACTTCTGCAAAAATGCTTTCAATTGTCCCGTTAATGAATGGTGGAGGTTTGTTTGAAACGGGTGCTGGAGGTTCAGCTCCAAAGCATGTTCAGCAATTTACTAAGGAAGGGCATTTAAGATGGGATTCACTAGGAGAGTTTATGGCAATTGTTGTTTCTTTAGAACACCTTGCACAAGTGAATGGAAATCCTAAAGCAAAAATTCTTGCTGATACTTTAGATACTGCAATTGAGGATCTATTGAAAAATGGAAAATCGCCAATGAGGAAGGTTGGGCAATTGGACAATAGAGGTTCTCATTTTTATTTGGCAATGTATTGGGCTAATGAGTTAGCTAACCAAACTGAAGACGCTACTTTAAAAGCTACTTTTGAAAAAGTGATTGCTGATATGAAAGCTCAGGAAAATGATATTGTTAGCGAGCTTAGTATTGCCCAAGGCGCAGCTGAAGACGTGAAAGGATACTACTTGCCAGATACGGCTACTGCTTTTGCCGCTATGCGACCAAGTGCTACTTTTAATACCATTATCGATAATATTTAGAAAGAGTATTATGATATTTAGGTTGTTAAATTTGTTAAAAGGAAAATATCATCTATACAAGATTTATAAAAGAATTAAAAAATTCTTTTATAATATAGATCAAACAACGATTCTGTTATTTGGATTTCAGAAAAGTGGAAATACTTGGCTCCGCTTATTGCTTTATAATTATAGGAATTTATTACTAAATCCTGATTTGAATCAAACTATTACATATGATGTTTTGAATGTTATACAAAATAATCATTTGGATTCAGGCACTACATTTTTGCCAAGAAAAGGCTTTCCCCTTTTTTATAGAACACATACAAGTTATACAAATACATACGATTTATTTGATAAGAAGATATTTATTCATAGAAATCCATTAGATACATTGATATCATCTTATTATTTTTGGAAATATAGGGATACACCATTTCTATATGAACCTGAAAATATAAGAACTAGATTAGATGATATTGATTTTTATGTTTCTTATAAGATTAAATCTTGGATAGATTTTTATAATATTTCCATTAAACATGCTGATTTTGTCCTGAATTATACTGAAATGAAAGAAGATCCTGAGAAATCCTTTCGTGATTTATTATGCTTTTTGAATTGGAGTATAGATGAAGATATATTAAGAAAGGCAGTAGATATATCATCCTTTCAAAAAGTAAAGAAGATGGGAAAAGAAAAAAGTCAAGAGTATGGGAATGCTCCAAAAGATGGAAGTTTTAAAGGTGAGTTTACAAGATCTGGAGAAGAGGCTCAGTTTAAAAAAGAGTTAAAGCAAGAAACAATAGACTTAGTATTAGAGAAATTCCCTCTTTTTAATAATTTATATCCAAATTTAATAGATTGATAAAAGGAATATATATCTAGTAGTTGTTCCCTTTTATCTTCAGATAATTCTATTTATGGTAGTTGTGTTAAAATCAACTTCATAGATAAAGAAATAAAATAATTTTTCTATACATATTTTAATTATTCAAAACTGCTCTTGAAAATACTAAAGCTATAGTTTTAAAGTCGTATGTTATAATTATTGGTAAATATAAATTGATTTTGTTCTATTTATAGAATATCTACTTTTCCACTATCTAAATTATAATAGGCAGGTACTATTTCTAACTCTGCATTGTTTACAGCATCAGTAATAATAGTAGAGCTACAAAACGATTATTTCCTTCTGTTAATCTTTGTAGGGCTTGCTTTCCATTCATCATTAATCTTTTAAATTGTAGTCTTCTATTTATTCATTTTGGCACTTGTTTTTGCTTTTCGCACTACAACTGCTTATAGGCAATTATACGAAAATTAAGTCATTAGCCCTTGTACTTATTTGCTTATCATTATAGGTTGTTAGTGTTTGACCTTTTATTTGCCAATACAGAATTTTCCGAAAATATTGCCGAGTAGGATGTCAGTAGTAACTTCACCCGTTATGCTACCCAAATGGAATAATGCTTGACGAATGTTTATTGCTAAAAAATCGCCAGTTAATCCAGATTCCAATCCTTCAGTAATGGCATTAATTTCATTAAGCGTAAGTTGCAGTTCCTCATAATGCCTAAGGTTGGTTACAATCGTTTCATTATTGGATAGCTGTGCAGTATTCACAAAAGTTAATAATCTTTCTTTTAACGCTTCAATTCCTTGGTCATTCTTTGCTGAGATAAAAAGAGCATCTTTAAAATCCTTTTTAATTTCAGGATTCAAGTCAACTTTATTAATAACAATCAATAACTTATCTTTAGTACTTTTCTTTATTTTTTCTAATTCCAACAACTGATTGCTAAGCTGGGCATCAGCATCAATTATAAATAAGACAATACTAGCAAGTTCAGCTTTTTCTAATGATTTTTTAATTCCTAAACTTTCAATAGTATCAGTTGTTTCTCTTATTCCTGCCGTGTCAATAAAACGAAAAGTAAAACCTTTAATATTCAAATTGTCTTCAATAGCATCACGGGTAGTTCCTGCAATGTCGGATACTATTGCTTTTTCTTCATTTAAGAGGGTGTTGAGTAGAGTGGATTTCCCCACATTAGGCGCTCCTAAAATAGCTACTGGAATACCATTCTTAATCACATTTCCTAGTTTGAAAGATTGAACTAGTTTTATTAATTCTTGTTTTAAAGCATCTAACAGATTTTCAAATTGCTCTCTATCTGCAAATTCTACATCTTCTTCCGAAAAATCCAATTCAAGCTCAATTAATGAAGCGAAATCAATAAGTTTTGTCCTAAGTCCCTGTAATTTATTAGAGAAACCACCTCTTAATTGTTTTAATGCCGTTTGATGAGCCGCCTCACTTTCTGAAGCAATTAAATCCGCTACTGATTCAGCTTGTGATAAATCTAACTTTCCATTTCTGAAAGCACGCATAGTAAATTCACCAGCAGTTGCCATTCGGCATCCTTGAGTTATGAATAATTGTAATAGTTTATTCTGAATAAAAGTTGATCCATGGCATGAAATTTCCACAGTTTCCTCTCCAGTATATGATTTTCCGTGTTTAAAAATACTTACCAGTACTTCATCAATAATTTTAGTATTGTCGGATATGGTACCAAAATGCATAGTATGCGATTTTGCACTTGTAATATCCCTACTGAAAATAGTATTTGTAATTTCAATAGCCTGTTTTCCTGATAAACGAATTACAGCAATAGCACTTAATCCACCTCCTGTTGCTAGGGCACAAATAGTATCTTCTTGCAGTAAATTATTCATCCAGCAAAAGTATTCAAAATCCTTTGTTAATAGCCATAATGTTCTAATTTTGCAATCCAAATAAAAAATCAAATCAATGAGTGTATTAGTTAATAAGGATTCAAAAGTAATCGTACAAGGTTTTACAGGTACTGAAGGTACTTTTCATGCAGGACAAATGATTGAGTACGGAACAAATGTAGTTGGTGGTGTTACTCCAGGAAAAGGAGGGCAGACTCATTTGGATAGACCAGTATTTAATACTGTTAGTGAAGCTGTTGAAAAAGCAAATGCTAACACTGCAATGATTTTTGTGCCGCCAGCATTTGCTGCTGATGCAATAATGGAAGCTGCTGAAGCAGGAATTAAAGTAATCATTTGTATTACTGAAGGAATCCCTACTAGAGATATGATTATGGTTAAAGAATATATTTCGGATAAAGCATGTACTTTAGTTGGTCCTAACTGCCCAGGTGTTATTACTCCTGAAGAAGCTAAATGTGGTATCATGCCAGGTTTTGTTTTCAAAAAAGGTAGAATTGGTGTTGTTTCAAAATCAGGAACTTTAACTTATGAAGCTGCTGACCAAGTAGTAAAAGCAGGTATGGGAATTTCAACTGCAATTGGTATTGGTGGTGATCCTATTATCGGTACGACTACTAAGCAAGCAGTTGAGCTTTTTATGAATGACCCAGAAACGGATGGAATTATTATGATTGGTGAAATTGGAGGCCAATTAGAAGCTGATGCTGCAAAATGGATTAAAGCAAATGGTACTAAACCAGTAGTTGGTTTTATTGCTGGGCAAACTGCTCCTGCAGGTAGAACAATGGGACATGCTGGTGCAATTGTTGGTGGTGCGGAAGATACTGCTGAAGCAAAAATGGCTATTATGCGTGAGTGTGGTATTACTGTTGCTGAATCTCCTGCTGAAATAGGAAAAATGATGGCTGAACTAATGGGTGTGACTGCTTAATTAGTTTTTAATATATAAAAGAAAAGCCGAGCATTTGCTCGGCTTTTTTTATGGTTGCATTTTTTGTTTAATACGCTAGAATTTCTCCAATCTTGTCGCTTACTTTTTCGGCATTAGGTAACATTCTTGCTTCCAAAGTTGAGTTTAAAGGAATGGCTGGTAAATTCTCGGAACCCATAACATAAACAGGAGCGTCTAATTTCTTAAAACAATGTTCTTGTATTCTACCCACTAAACTTTGTGCAAAGGAATTGTTGTAAGGTTCTTCAGTAAGTACTAAACATTTCCCATGCTTATTCACTCTTTCAAAAACTAATTTTTCATCAATAGGATTGATAGTTCTTAAATCTACAATCTCTACTTTACCCTTATGGTTTTTTGCTGCATTTAATGCCCAATGTACTCCCATTCCGTAGGTAATGATAGTAATGGTATTATTTGAATCATCTGCTTCTAAAGCGATTCTTCCTTTTCCAAATGGAATTACATAATCAGATGAAGGTTCAATAGTTTTTGCTTTTTCAGTTCCTTTTATTTTACTCCAATACAATCCTTTGTGTTCTAAAATTACAACAGGGTTAGGATCGTAAAAAGCGGATTTCATCAATCCTTTTAAGTCAGCACCAGTAGAAGGGTATGCTATTTTTACTCCTCTTATTTGTGCCAATACTGATTCCACAGAAGATGAATGATAAGGGCCTCCACTACCATAAGCACCAATAGGTACACGGATAATACAGCTCACAGGCCATTTTCCGTTTGATAAATAATTGGAACGACTAACTTCTGTAAAAAGCTGGTTTAGTCCTGGCCAAATATAATCAGCAAACTGAACTTCTACTATTGGTTTTAATCCTACTGCCGACATTCCTACAGTACTTCCAATAATGAATGCTTCTTGTATTGGCGTGTTGAATACTCTGTTGTCTCCAAAGGTTTGTGCTAGTGTAGCTGCTTCACGAAAAACTCCTCCTAATCGTTTCCCAACATCTTGTCCGTATAGCAAACATTCAGGGTGATCGGTCATTAATTCTTTTATAGCAAACAGAGCTGAGTCCACCATTACAGTTGGCTCTTTCTCTTTAGGTTCTCTATCTCCTTTTTCCTCCATAATAGGAGTAGGGGCATAGTCGTGCAAAAATAAATCCTCAGAATTAGGATCTTCTGCTTTCAATGCTTTTTGATAATCGGAAAGAACAGTTTCCTTAGCTTCCTTTTCAATTTTAACTAAATCCTGCTTAGTAAAACCATTTGCTAAAAGTTCAGCTTTTAGTTTTGGTAGTGGATCTCTACTTTTTGCTTCTTCTAAATCATCACGGTACCATTCCATTCTCACTCCTGATGTATGATGATTTAATAGAGGTACTTTTGCATGAATTAGGATTGGTGTTCTTTTTTCTCTAATTTCTAAAAATGCATTCTGAATTGTTTGGTATGATTTTGTAAAATCAGTTCCGTCTATCGTGTATGTTTTTAGTCCAAAACCTTTTGCGTAATGCGTAGCATCTACCGCTCTTACTTCTGAAGCATGAGCAGAAATATCCCATTCATTATCTTGTACCAAATACAAGATTGGTAATTTTTTAAGTGCTGCCATTTGGAAAGCTTCTGCAACTTCTCCTTCCGTAATTGCTGCATCTCCAAAAGAACAAACCGTAACTGGTTCTTCTCCTTTTTTAGGATTAGTTAATCCTTCCTTTTCTTGGTACTGGATTCCCATTGCTACTCCTGTAGTTGGGATTCCTTGCATACCAGTTGCTGAGGATTGATGTGGTATTTTAGGAAAACCTTCTCTTTTTAATGAAGGGTGGCAATAATAGGTTCTTCCTCCAGAAAATGGATCTTCCTTTTTACATAATAATTGCAACATAAGTTCATAAGGTTGCATTCCAATCCCTAATAGTATTGAATCATCACGGTAGTAAGGAGCTACCCAATCGTTTTCAGTAAGCTGTAAGCCAACCGCTAACTGAATAGCTTCATGTCCCTTGGATGTAGCATGTACATATTTGGATGTTACTGCTGAGTTTTCCTCATATAAATCGCTCATAGCACGAGCGGTACACATTAAGGAATAAGCTTTTTTGTAAATATCTTTGGAGAGTTTTTTACTCATTATTTTGTTTTAAACTTTTCAATTGCATTTTTGGTAAAATCAGATAAAACTAAAGTTCCACTACTTACTGCTCTTTCCATTAATAGTTCGTCCCAATGTTCACTGCCTTGCCACATTACTTTCTTTAATCCTTCCATTGCTTCAGGATTTGATTTTGATAGGGTAGAAGCTAATTTTTCTACTTCAACATCCATTTCTTCTACTGAATCAAACACTTCAGTATATAATCCTTTTTCACGAGCCCATGAAGCATCAAACCATTTGCTAGCATTTATAGTCATTGCCGAAAATGCGGAAGTACCAATCTTTCGTTCAACAGCAGGACCCACCACAAAAGGACCAATCCCAATTGCTAATTCCGATAGTTTTGCAGATGCAAATTTGGTTGCAAAACAATAATCAGTTGCTGATGCCATACCTACACCACCACCAACAGCTTTACCTTGTACACGCCCAATAATAAACTTTGGACATTTTCTTGCGGCATTAATCACATTAGCAAATCCTGAAAAGAATTTCTTGCCATTTTCTGGCGTATCAATTGCTACTAACTCGTCAAAAGATGCACCTGCACAAAAAGCTCTTTCTCCTGCACTTTTTAATACAATTACTTTTATGTTATTATCTTCTCCTGCCTTGGTAATAGTAGAAGCTAACTCTGCTAATATATGTCCAGGTAAGGAATTGGATTGAGGATGAAAAAACTCAATGGTTCCTACTGAGTTTTCTGTTTTTATTTTTACGTATTCTGTCATTTTAATTTTGATCTAATTTACGCACCATTGTTAAGATGGTAGCTAGCATTACTGTTTCTCCTTCTTCATCATATACATCAACTAAGAACTTTACAATTCCTTTTGAAATATCGTCATCTTCTCTTTTTTCTTGACTTATTTTTTCTTTTGCAGTAAAACGAACTCCAACAGTCATTCCTGGGTAAACAGGTTTGGTGAATCTACATTCATCAATTCCATAGTTTAGTAATACTGGTCCTTTTTCAGGATCAACAAATAAACCTGCAGCCTTACTCATAATGAAATAACCATGCGATACTCTTTCGGTAAATATGGTTCCATCTAATGAATTTTCATCCATGTGAGCATAGAATTTATCCCCTGAAAGTTCAGCAAAATCATTAATATTCTCAAGAGTTACTAAATGCGTATCGGTAATTACTGTATCTCCAATCTCAATTTCTTCAAAGTGTTTTCTAAATACATGAGGACCTTCTGTGTTTTGTGCGCCACCCACTTGATATTGCTTGGTAAGTGCCGTAATAGTTGTTGGGTGTCCTTGTATTGCAGTTCTTTGCAAATAATGTTTTATTCCTCTAGCACCACCCATTTCTTCACCGCCACCAGCACGACCTGGTCCACCATGTGTAAGTAATGGCATAGGAGAACCGTGCCCAGTACTTTCTTTACTGCAAGCTTCATTCAGCACCAAAATTCTACCGTGCATACTTGCTGCACCTAGTACAAATTGTTCTGCAATTTTCATGTCGTTCGTAATGATAGAACAAACTAAAGAACCTTTCCCCATTCTAGCCAATTCAATAGCTTCATCAATCGTTTTATAAGGTAAAATAGTTGAAACAGGACCGAATGCTTCTAAATTATGGCAATCAGTTTTGTTAAACGGATCATCATTTAAAAATAGGATAGGAGAGATAAAAGCTCCTTTGTTTTTGTCAGCTCCTGTTACTTCAAATTCTTCTAAACTTCCGTAAACAATCTTTTGGCTTTTAGCAAGTTGTAGTACTTTCTCTGTTACTTCAATTTTTTGTTCACTCCCTGCTAAAGCTCCCATTCTTACTCCCTCCACTGAAGGGTCTCCAATGGTAGTTTTTGCTAATCTTTTCCCTAGTGCAATTTGTACATCTTCCACTAATTTTTCAGGAACAATTATCCTACGAACTGCAGTACATTTTTGTCCTGCTTTTACTGTCATTTCTCTTTGTACCTCTTTTATGAAAAGGTCAAATTCTGCTGTTCCAGGTACTGCATCTTCTCCTAAAACTGAACAGTTAAGTGAGTCTGATTCCATGTTGAAAGAAACTGCTTTTTCAATAAGTCTTGGATTAGATTTTAACATCTTCCCAGTTGAAGCACTTCCTGTAAAGGTTACAATATCTCCTGTTTCTACACTGTCAATTATTCCTCTGGCACTACCACAAATTAATTGTAAACTTCCTTCTGGTAAAATTTTAGAATCTACAATTTCACGAACCATCATTTCGGTAAGGAAACAAGTAATAGTTGCCGGTTTTACAATAGCAGGTACTCCAGCCATTAAATTCACGGCAATCTTTTCTAACATTCCCCAAATTGGGAAATTAAAAGCATTAATATGTATAGCGACTCCCTCTCTTGGCATCATAATATGGTGCCCGATAAAAGTTCCGTTTTTAGAAAGTGGTGCCATGTCTCCATCAACATGATAAGGCAGGTCAGGAAAGTTTTTTCTAAGAGATGCATTGGCAAAAACATTACCAATTCCTCCTTCAATATCAATCCAAGAATCAACTTTAGTTGCTCCTGTCTCTGCACTTAAAGCATAAAATTTATTTTTGATAGAATGTAAGTGAAGGGCTAATGCTTTTAACATTAATCCTCTTTCTTGAAAAGTCATTTTTCTTAACTTAGCCCCTCCAACTTTACGGGCATAACTCATCATTTCAGAAAAATCTAATCCTTTTGAAGATGCTCTTCCTATTTCTTTTGCTGTAATTGCATTATAGAGTGGTGTTCCTTCTCCATCTCCTTTGGTCCAATTTCCTAATGCGTAATTTTCGTAATTTTTCATTTTGTTTTCTTCCAAGTATCAAAAGTTATTTTTTGTTTTTCTTTTCTATTTTCTTCCATTTCAGATAAAGGGCTACATTCTTTCATTAATGTTCTGCATTCTTCTGGCAACTCTTGGTACAACTCTGTTCCTTTACTTTTCCAGTTTATCATATTGTCAGAAACATCTCCTTTAATTTGTGCAGGATTACCCACCACAACTTTTCGGTTTGGTATCTGCATTTCTCCTTTTACAAAACAAAGAGCTCCAACAATACATTCATCTCCAACATTAGCATCATCCATCACTACCGCATTCATTCCTACTAAGGTGTTTTTCCCAATATTAGCGCCATGTATTATTGCTCCATGACCAATGTGTGCATTCTCTTGTAAAACTACATCCTTGCCAGGAAAAATATGGATAATACAATTGTCCTGCACATTGCAACCGTCTTCAATAGTTATTTGTCCCCAATCACCCCTTAAGCTTGCTCCAGGTCCGATATATACATTTTTTCCGATAATTACATTTCCAATAATAGTTGCTTCCTTATGCACAAAGGAAGTGGGGTGTATTACTGGTTTGTATCCGTTAAATTCGTAGATCATTAATAGTTTTTTAAATTTTTAACAACAACCATCACTTGAGCAACATTCACTTGTTTCTATTTCTTGTTTAACCTCATCAATACCACAAGCTTCCTTTGCTAAACAATCAGTTAAAATTGGTTGTAGTATATATTGATTGTCTTTTAAATTAACAGAATAAATTCCAATTGTATAATCTTGATATTCCATCTCAATTTCCAAACTGTCTAAATTTTCGTTAATTAGTTTTTCTGCTTTTTTAATTATTCCAGATAATTTATAACTTGATAATCTATGCTCATAGTCATCTGAAGTCCATAATTGAAAAGTTATTTTAGAATCCTTTCTCATTACTCCGCCACAATCCATAAAGTGTTTGGTTTTTACACCCATTTCAGTAATATGAAAATAAGCTGGAATTTTTATTCCATTTTCAATTGTAAATGATAACTCCTTTCTGTTTTCTAAACTGCTTTTGAATTCCTTTAAAGTCATTTTAAACTGATTCAATAATTGTAGCATATCCTTGTCCAACTCCAACACACATGGTTACTAATGCGTATTTTTTATTTTGTTTTTTAAGTTCAATAGCTGCAGTTTGCAATATTCTTGTACCGCTAACACCAAGCGGATGTCCTAATGCAATTGCACCGCCATTTGGGTTGATTCTTGGGTCGTTATCTTTAAGTCCCCACTCACGAATACAAGCTAATGCTTGAGCTGAGAAAGCTTCATTCAATTCAATAATATCCATATCTGCCATTGTTAATCCTGCTTTTTCAAGTGCTTTATTGGATGCCATTACGGGTCCTATACCCATGATTCTCGGTTCAACACCCACAACAGCTGAGCTTACAATTTTAGCAATGGGAGTAAGGTTGTTTTCTTTTACTCCTTTTTCAGATGCTAAAAGCATTGCAGCTGCTCCATCATTAAGTCCTGAAGCATTTCCTGCAGTAACTGTTCCTCCTTCTTTTTTGAAGGCAGCTCTTAGTTTTCCTAATATCTGAGTAGTAGTATTTGTTTTTATGAATTCATCTTTACTAAATACGATTGGGTCTTTTTTTCTTTGTGGAATTTCTACTGCAATTATTTCTTCATCAAACCTTCCTTCCTGCTGAGCTTTTGTCGCTTTCATTTGTGAATTGTAAGCAAAGTTATCTTGGTCTTCACGTGAGATGTTATATTTTTCAGCTAAATTTTCTGCAGTATTTCCCATTCCCTCTACTCCATATAATTCTTTCATTTTTGGGTTTACAAAACGCCAGCCAAAAGAAGAATCATGCATTTGAGCATCTCTTCCAAAGGGTTTGGAAACTTTTGAAATCACCCAAGGACCTCTAGTCATATTTTCCACTCCACCTGCAATAAACAAATCACCATCACCTGCAGCAATGGCTCTATGTGCATGAATTACGGATGACATTCCAGAAGCACATAAACGGTTTACTGTTTCTCCAGGAACAGTGAATGGTAATCCTGCAAGCAGTAAAGACATACGGGCTACATTTCTGTTATCTTCTCCAGCTTGATTGGCACAACCTAAAATTACATCATCAATTTTGCTTGCATCAATTCCTGTTCTTTTCACCAATTCTCTGATTGTGATTGCTCCCAAGTCATCAGTTCTTACTTCCTTTAGCGTACCTCCAAAACTTCCGATTGGAGTTCTTATTGCATCAATTATATAGGTCATAATTTATTTTTGTTTTGTGGTTTTACCACATTTCTGTTTTAATTTTTTTCCCTCCATCACATTTACGGCTTGTACTACAAGCTGATAAAATAAAGGTTAGGCATAATAAGATTAGGATTGTTTTTTTCATAATTCTAATTTTTAGGAAACCACTCTTTTTCAGTACGAAAAACTGTACCCTTAAAATGAGCAACTTCAAGGTTATCTTGATTAGTAATTGTTATATAATACAAAGCAGTTTTACTGCTTTTGTTTATCTGTTTACTAGTAGCGGTTAGTGTGTCACCACTGGTTACTTTTTTGGTATGTGAAATAGAAGTTTCAATTGAAACAGCTTGCAATCCATCCGCATTTGCAGCAAAAGCCAAACAACTATCGGCTAATGAGTAAGTGATTCCACCATGTGCTATTTTAAATCCATTGGTCATTTCCTCTCTTACTTTTAATTTTAGTTTGCAAAAAATAGCAGTAATTTCCAAAACCTCAATGCCTAGCCATTTACTAAAGGCATCTCCATTTATCATCTTGTCTACTACTTTTTTTGCTAAATCCATTTTAGTAAAAAGTTTTATTTTCTCTAACCATTCGTTTTAATAATGGGGAAGGTCTGTATCTGTCTTCTCCATATTCAGTTTGTAAGTTTTCCAATTGGTTTAATACATTTTCTATCCCAATTTCATCAGCCCAAGCGAGTAATCCTTTCGGGTAATTTACTCCTTTAGTCATTGCCAAATCAATATCCTCTTTGGTAGCAATGTTTAGGAAAAGAGCATCAGCCGCTTCATTAATTAGCATGACTAATACACGCCATAAAATTATTTTTCCTAATTCTCTATCCTCAATTGCTTTTGGTGTATCAGCTAAATAGTCATAATATCCTCTGCCTGACTTCCTACCAAGATAACCTGCTTCCATCATTCTTTTTTGAGTGAAAGAAGGCTTGTATCTTGAATCAAAATAGAAGGCAGTAAATACAGTTTCAGTTACGGTATAATTAATGTCATTTCCTATATAGTCCATGAGTTGAAAAGGTCCCATACGGAAACCTCCAATCTCGCGCATTGCCCAATCGATAGTAGCAAAATCAGCTACTCCTTCTTCATGAATCCTAAGTGCTTCACCATAAAACGGACGAGCAACTCGGTTTACAATAAATCCTGGAGTGTCTTTTGCTATAACGGTTACTTTTTTCCAAGAATCAATTATTGCTTTTGCTTTAGTCAAAGTGCTTTCTGAAGTTTGTACTGCAGGAATAATTTCAACTAGTGGCATTAATGGTGCTGGGTTGAAAAAATGAATTCCTACTACTCGTTCAGCTTTTTTTAAGGCACTAGCTATTGAAGCGATAGATAGGGAAGAGGTGTTTGAAGCGATAATACAATCCTCATCCACTAGGCTTTCAATTTCAGTAAAAACCTTTTGTTTAATTTCAAGATTTTCAATAATGGCTTCAATAACTAATCCGCTTCCTGAAACATCTTTTATATCTTTTGTGAAAATAATTCTTCCAAGAATAACTTCATTATCTTGTTGAGTAATCCTTTCTTTTTCTACTAGTCTGTCAAGTATTTTTTTTAGTTTGGTTTCAGCCGTTTCTATTGCTCCATCAAAAGAATCATAAAGGCAAACTGTATGACCATTTGTAGCGGCAATCTGAGCAATTCCTGCTCCCATAGTTCCTGCACCAATTACACTTACTTTTATCATTTATTCGCCTTTAAAGGTTGGTTTTCTTTTCTCTAAAAATGCTTCTACTCCTTCTTTGAAATCGTCTGAATTTCCTGCAATTGTTTGGCACTTATCTTCCATAGTAAGTTGTTGTTCCAAATTATTGTTATATGATGCATTCAATAATTGCTTTGTAAGTCCTAATCCTTTAGTTGGCATTGCCGCTAATTTACTCACTAATTTCCAGCTTTCCTGTTCAAAACTATCATCTGAAAATGCTTTGTAAATCATTCCCATATCTACAGCATCTTTAGCAGAAACAGGTTCGGCAGTCATCATTAAAGCTGCTGCTTTTTGCATGCCAACTAATCTTGGTAAAAAGTAAGTTCCTCCACTATCAGGAATCAAACCTATTTTGCTAAATGCCTGTATGAATGATGCGCTTTCGCAAGCTACAACAATATCACATGCTAAGGCGATACTTGCTCCTGCACCTGCTGCTACACCATTAACCGCTGCAACAACTGGCTTTTCAATGTTACGAATTTTCCTGATAATTGGGTTGTAGTGTTCCTGAACTATTTGTGTAAGTTTTGGTCCGTTAGGATCAGTTGCTTCACCTAAATCCTGCCCAGCACAAAAGGCTTTTCCTGTTGCTGTAATTAGGATTGCTCTTACTGCTTTATCTTTTGTGCAATTGTCAAGTATTTCTTGTAATTGTAAAGCCATCTCCCTTACGAAAGAATGGTATTTTTCTGGTCGGTTTAAGGTAATTTTCCCTACACCTTCAATTAATTCGTATTGTATCATGCTTAAATATAGATTTAAGCCGCTAAAATAAGAAAAATAAGGGGTTTAAACGAATGTTAGATACACTTGAAAAATTCAAAGGGCTCCAAGCAGTCAACACACTTAAATAATGACTTACAGGCAGTTGCCCCAAATTCACTAATTAGTGTGGTGTTTTTTGAATTACATTGTGGACAGATAACAATATTTGAAGGTGGAGCTATTCCGTACTTTCTGAGTTTTTCTTTGGTTTCATCAGTCATCCATTCTGTAGTCCAAGCTGGTGCATAAACTATTTTTAACTCAAAATTTTCAATGCTATTTTCTAGTAAACAACTTTTTATGTCGTCCATAAATGTTTTAACAGCAGGGCAGCCCGAATAAGTTGGCGTAATGGAAATAGTATAGGAGTTATCTTCAAATTTTACTTCACGAATAACGCCTAGTTCTACAACTGAAATTACAGGAATTTCAGGGTCAGGAACTGTGTTTAGAAGTTCCCAAATAAATTTTGTGTTACCACTTTGCATTAGGATATGCTCTCTGTAAATACTGCATCTCAGATAAAATAAATCCTAAGTACTCAGTATGCAATCCTTTTTTACCTCCTGTTGCCATATATTCATCTTCAGGACGCGTTAATTTTGCTTTCTCAAGGGTGTTGTTAACCATTGTATCCCAATCCGATTTTAATGCTGAATTGTCAACTGCAATCCCCTCATTGAATAACTCAGTATCCAAAGCATCCATCTCAAAAATCTCGTCAGTATACATCCATAATTCATTTAATGCAACTTGAGTTTTAGCATTACTTTCCTCAGTTCCATCTCCTAAACGAACTAGCCAATTGCTAGAGTGACGTAAATGATATTTTACTTCTTTTAAGGATTTAATAGCCAATGCTGAAAGGGTTTCATCTTTACTATTAGCTAGCTGAGTATAAAACAAAAAGTTAAAGGTATCATGCAAAAAGTTCCTCACTATTGAGTTTCCGAAATTACCGTTTTCTTGTTCAACCAATTGATGATTAAAAAACTCTCTTTCATTTCTTCTGAACGCTAATTCATCAGCTGATTTTAAGCCATCCAATTGTGCTGCATATTGATAGAATCCGTTAGCTTGGCCAAACATATCCAATGAGATATTTGACATTGCAATATCTTCCTCTAGGGTTGGGCTTTTTGAACACCACTCGGACATTCTTTGTCCTAAAATTAGTGAGCTATCGGCTATTCGTAAAGTATATGTAAATAAACTACTCATGATTAAATATGTTTTGAGCCCTCAGGCATAGTGTAAAAAGTAGGATGACGGTACATTTTGTCATTAGAAGGATCAAAAAATGCTTCACTATCTTCTGTTTCTGATGATACAATATATTCTGATTTCACAACCCAAATACATGAGCCTTCATTTCTTCTTGTGTATAATTCTCTTGCATTTTCCAAAGCCATCACTTTATCGTCAGCATGTACATTTCCTGCATGCTTGTGTGCTAAGCCATTTTTACTTTGAATAAATACTTCCCAAACTGTTGCGTTTTCTGCCATAATTCTATATTTAATTTGCTACTAATTCTTGTTTTTTTGCGTATGCTTTTGCAGCATCACGTACCCATTGTCCTTCATCATGTGCTTTTTTATGATGTGCTAACCTTTGTTTGTTGCAAGGTCCGTTTCCATTTACTACACTCCAGAATTCATCCCAATCCATTTCTCCGAAATCATAATGTCCTCTTTGCTCATTCCATTTTAAATCAGGGTCAGGAATGGTAAGCCCAATTAGTTCAGCTTGTCCAACTGTTTTATTAATAAAATCTTGACGTAAATCGTCATTGGTTTGTCGTTTTATCTTCCATTTCATAGCATTCCCTGTTCTTGGGGAATCAGAATCCTGTGGACCAAACATCATAATGGAAGGCCACCAAAAACGATCTAAAGCATCCTGTGCCATAGCTTTTTGTTCAGGAGTTCCTTTTGCCATTTCGGCCATTATTTCATAACCTTGGCGTTGATGGAAACTTTCTTCTTTACAAATTTTAACCATTCCTCTAGAATAAGGACCGTAAGAAGTTCTTTGTAATGAAACTTGATTTACAATTGCAGCACCATCAACTAACCAACCAACAGCACCCATATCCGCCCAACTTAAAGTAGGATAATTAAATATTGATGAGTATTTTGCTTTTCCATCATGCAATTGTTGTACTAATTCTTCACGGGAAATACCTAAAGTTTCACAAGCGGAATATAAATACAAGCCATGTCCTGCTTCATCCTGTACTTTGGCTAATAATATCATTTTTGCTCTAAGTGATGGGGCTCTAGTAATCCAATTCCCTTCAGGCTGCATACCAATAATCTCAGAATGGGCATGTTGGGAAATTTGACGAATTAAGTGCTTACGATAAGCATCCGGCATCCAATCCTTAGGCTCAATTTTCTTCTCGGCATCTATGCGTTCTTGAAATTTAATTTCGTTCATAGTAAATATTTTGTTGTGCAAATTTATGAATTTATGTTTTCCTATATATGATATTTGTCATAATATGCTAATCGTTTTTATCTAAAATGATATTTTTGCAGAAATTTTATGATTATGAATAAGTTTCACCCTTTAACAATTACAAGTATTGATAGGCTTACTGCTGATGCAGTTGCGATTAGTTTTGATGTAAATAATAATGCCTTATTTCAATTTGAAGCAGGACAATATATTACTATAAAGCAGGATATAAATGGAGAAGAAGTAAGGAGAGCTTATTCTATTTGTAGTATGAATGCTGAAGGGGTAACGATTGGAGTGAAAAAAGTAGAAGAAGGGAAGATGTCTACTTTTTTGACAGAAAGTGCTAAGAAGGGAGATGTTTTAAATGTTATGCCACCATCAGGAAATTTTGTAATAAAAGGGGATAACAAACATATTGTAGGGATTTGTGCAGGTAGTGGGGTTACTCCAATTATTGCTATGATAAAAACAGAATTAGCAAAACAGAGTGATGCGAAATTCACGCTTATCTACGGAAATAAAACGAAAGATTCGAGCATGTTTGCTGAGGAATTACAGCAATTACAAATTAATAATTCGGATCGATTAAAAATACATAATGCGTATTCAAGAGAGGGTGTTGCCGGAGCAATAAACGGAAGGTTGGACAAGAATACGATTCAGCAATTACTGAATACTTTTATGCACTTAAAAACTGCTGATGCTTATTTTATTTGTGGTCCTGGGGAGTTAATTGACAATGCTAATGAATTACTATTACTTAATAATATCAACCAGAAAAAAATAAATTTTGAGCGATTTACTACTGTTGAAAAAACGGATGTTGCTGATAATGATTCTGATGAAATTATTTCAAATGTACTAGTAAGTGTTGATGGAGAAGATTTTGAATTTACGCTTTCCAATAAAGGACAAACAATACTAGATGCTGCAATGGAACAAGGTGCTGATGTACCTTTTTCGTGTAAAGGAGCGGTATGTTGCACTTGTAGAGCTAAAGTAATGGAAGGTAGTGTTACTATGGATGCTAATTATTCTTTATCGGAAGATGAAGTGGCTGAGGGGTATGTGTTAGGTTGTCAAGCTAGGCCAGCGTCAGCCAATGTAGTTGTTGATTTTGATGAGATGTAATGTTGTTGATCTTTTTATAGTAATTACATTTTAGAAAGCTGAGCATTTTCTTGGCTTTTTTATTTCCAGCTAAAAGAATTCGCCAACACTAAAATAATAAGGCATTGCAGTGCAACCAAAAAATAATGCAGGATATTAATCTGTATTTTAGCATCAGTAAGTTCAAAGCCATATTCGAGTGCTTTGTAAAACAAAAAGGAAAGGCCTAAGCCAAGCAAATAGCCCAATTGTTTATTGATATCAATTCTCCCTAATAATTCTTTATCCTTTGCAACTAGCGTTTCGGCCCTAACCAAATAACCACCAAAAATAAAAGTAAACTGATAGCCCATGTAAACCAATAGGGCAGAGGTGAACGTGTATTGCAAAACCATAAATAGCAATAAAGTCATCAGCATTATAATTTCAACCCCCATTGAGATTTGAAAAAACTTTTGGATATTTAATAAACGGTCGTAAAATTTTGCAATAACCAACATTGCTGCAGCCAATACAATACCACCTAACGAGTAAATAGAAGGGGCAGTAAGCGGTTGGTATATCGTAAACAATATACCAATTGACAAACCAGTAAAAGATGAATTTAGTAACTTATACCAAAGAAAATAGTTCTCCTTTAACTTCAATTTTTGTAACTATTAATAGTAAGTTAACCTTCTTACTTTAGCAATAAGTTTTGCTAAACGGATAACTTGTTTTGTGTAACCAAACTCATTGTCATACCAAACATAAAGTACTATGTCCTCACCATCTTCAGTAACAATAGTTGCTTTACTGTCATATACCGAGCAGCAAGTGTTTCCTATAATATCAGTAGATACTAATTCAGGATCAACCTGATAGTTAATTTGGTTTATCAAGTTTCCTTTTAAAGCTGCCTCTCTCATTGTTTCATTAATATCCTCCAATGAAGTCGCTTTATGTAAGTTCAGTTTTAATATTGCTAATGAAACATTTGGTGTAGGAACACGAACAGCATTTGCTGAAAGTTTTCCTGCTAATGATGGGATTACTTTAGTAACCGCATTACCTGCACCTGTTGAGGTGATAACCATGTTAATAGCTGCCGACCTTCCTCTTCTTGGTTTGTTGTGCATGTTGTCCAATAAGTTTTGGTCATTGGTATAAGAATGCACAGTTTCCAAATGTCCTTTGTTTACGCCATATTTGTCTTCAACAACTTGCAAAATAGGAGCAATACAGTTTGTTGTACAAGATGCTGCTGAAAAAATATCAGTTGCATCAACATCAATTTCTTTTGAGTTAATTCCGTAAACAATATTTGGAATTCCTTTTCCAGGAGCGGTTAACAATACTTTGTTTACTCCTTTGGATTGTAAGTGTCTCGATAAAGCTTCTTTGTCAGTAAATGCTCCTGTATTATCAATTAATAAAGCATTGTCAATTCCATGTATAGTATAGTCAATATCTTCAGGGTTTCCTCCATCAATAAATTTGATAACTTGTCCGTTAACAACAATAGCTTGGTTAGCCAAGTCCACATCAACTACTCCTTTAAAAGCACCATGAACAGAATCGTTTCTTAACAAATCAGCTCTTTTGATAATTTGAGCATCAGTTAATCGTCTTACAACTATCGCTTTTAATCTTAACTGTTGTCCTTTTCCTGCTTGTTTTATAAGCTCTCTGGCTGCAAGTCTTCCAATTCTACCAAATCCATAAAGGATAACATCTTTTGGTTTAACTTTGTCCTTGTCTGCACCAATAAAGTTAGCTAGTTTTTCAGTTAAGAAAGCATTTACATCAGTTGCGCCTTGCTCAAAATATTCAGCACTTAGTAAGCCAATATCTAATTTTGAAGGAGCTAAGTCAAGGTTTAACATTTCGTTAGCTAATGCAGCAGCAGTTTCAATATTTACAGTTCTGTTAACTACATTGTTAGCGTACGAAATAGAATTCATCAATTCCGAAACCCCAATTTCTAACAATTGATTTCTGAAAAGGATTAATTCAATTCCTTTATCATACATTAAAGTACCTACAGAGTTTAATAAATCTACTCCTAATTTTTCTTTATTTACCCAATCATTCAATTGTGTTTCATAAGATGCTGACATATGCTTTATTTTTAGTTATAAAAGAGCTGCAAAAATAGGTTTTATAAATACATGAGCCTATAGGAAATGGTAAAATAAACTAGTAAGCTAATGTTGTAGATTGTTGCCCATCCTTGTTTTTTAAAAACTAACGACTATTAACTTATAACCAGTAACTATTTTCTACTTTTACCACATGATTATAGAATTTTACAAATACCAAGGTACAGGAAACGATTTCATCATGATTGATGATAGAGAAAAAGAATTTGACCTAACGGATAATGATTTGATTGCTGCACTCTGTGAAAGAAGAATGGGAATTGGTGCTGATGGTTTAATTATATTGCGTGAGCATGATACTCTTGATTTTGAGATGATTTATTTTAATGCTGACGGAAAGCAATCCTCAATGTGTGGGAATGGAGGGAGATGTATAATCGCCTTTGCTCAAATGTTAGAAATGACTGAAAGTGAAACTACTTTTATGGCAATTGATGGGGAACATAAAGGAAGGTTAATGGAGGATGGTATTTATCTGCAAATGCAAGATGTAAAAGAAATTGAAGGCGTAGGTGATGGTTTAGTCTTGAATACTGGCTCACCTCATTATATTGAAATGGTGGACGAGTTGGACTATATTGATATTGAAAAAGAAGGAAGAAAAATAAGAAATTCAGCTCCTTTTAAAAAGGATGGAATAAATGTAAATTTTGTTTTGGATGCTACTGAGTTGCAAGTGCGTACTTTTGAAAGAGGTGTGGAAGCAGAAACGCTAAGTTGTGGGACAGGTGTTGTTGCCACAGCTATTGCTATGCATTATGCAAACTGTATTGAAGAAACACTTGTGAGTGTAAAAACTAAGGGTGGAGAACTGACAGTTAGCTTTGAAGAGTTTAATGGTGGTTACCGTAATATTTGGTTAAGTGGAGAAGCTAGCATGGTGTTTGCTGGCGAATTTGCATGCTAGTATCTGCTGAAATAAAGCTCAGGACTTTAGAAGATACTGATTTGGATTTTCTATTTTCATTAGAAAATGATAAATCACTTTGGGCCGTTAGTGGTACAGCTGAGCCGTTTTCATTAGCAGATTTAGCAAATTACATAAGTCATGCCAAACAAGATATTGCTATTGCCGAACAGTTTCGATTTGTTATTGATTGGCAAGGAAAAGCTATTGGTTGTATTGATTTGTATGAATACAATTTTAAAAAACAATCCGCAGGTGTGGGTATCGTTATTCTTAAGGAATTTAGACGAAAAGGTTTTGCAAAACAGTCCCTTACTTTACTTATAAAATACGCTTGGGAGAAATTAGATTTAAAGCAATTGCACACAGGAATTTTCTCGGACAATAAAGCAAGTTTGGCTTTGTTTCAATCTGTTGGTTTTGAGATGGTACGCCAAAATAATTATGTGCTAAACAGATGAAAAATAGTTTAATACTATTTATTATCTCTGTCCTTTTGTTTGCCTGCCAAAGAGGAGAGGTAAGTACTTATACCGAATATTTAAATCATAATGATACCGTAAAGTACATAGGTAAACAGCAATGCCGAGCTTGTCATGCTGAAATTTATGATTCCTATATGCAAACAGGAATGGGGAAGTCCTTTCACTTTGCAACAAAAGAACATTCAGCTTTGTCGGATTCTGAAATGCCAATCATTCATGATTCTATTAAAAATTTATCCTACCAACCTTTTTGGAAAAATGATAGCCTGTATTTAAAGGAATTCCGAATAAAAGGAAAGGATACTACGCATCAACTCATCAAAAAAGTAAATTATAAAATAGGTAGTGGGCAACATACTAATTCTCACTTATTCGAAATTAATGGCTATGTACACCAAATGCCGTACACCTATTACACTCAGGATGAAATTGCAGACTTACCACCAGGATTTGAAAATGGAAATAATACGCGTTTTTCTCGTGAAATTGGTTTGGAGTGCATGAGTTGCCATAATGCTTATCCTAATCATGTTGAGGGTTCGCTTAATCAATATGAAGCTATTGCTAACGGAATAGATTGTGAAAGATGCCATGGGCCCGGAGAGCTGCATGTAAAACAAAAGTTGGCTGGGAATATTATTGATACCTCAAAATACATAGATTACTCAATTGTAAATCCTAAAAGGTTGCCTTTGGATTTGCAGTTTGATGTTTGCCAAAGGTGTCATTTGCAAGGTACGGCAGTGTTGGCTAAGGGAAAAACATTTACTGATTTTAAACCGGGTAAGCATTTAAGTGAGGTGATGGATGTGTACTTACCAAAATACGAAAATGAAGAGTCATTTATTATGGCCTCTCATGTGGATAGATTAAAGCAAAGTGCTTGTTTTAAATCGGCTGAAATGACTTGTGTTACTTGCCACAATCCGCACAAGAGTGTAACTACTTTATCCTCTAGCTATTTTGATAATAAATGTATGCAATGTCATAGCGATTGTAAAGAAGAAGAAACTCAAAACTGTACTTCTTGTCACATGCCAAAATCTACATCTACTGACATACAGCATGTAAGTATTACTGACCATAAAATAGCGATTCATTCAGCTATGAAAAATGAAAAAGGAAATTTCTTAGGTTTGTTTGCCATCAATAATGATGCTCCAACTAATTTGTCAAAAGCAAAGGCTTATTTAAAGCGTTTTGAAAGCTTTGAGCAAAACCCAATGTATTTGGATAGTGCTTTTGTTTTGCTCAATAAAACAACTATTGATTTCCCTGCTTTTATACAATATTACTACCTTAAGAATGATGCCAAAGGTCTGGTTAATTTTGTAATGAGTAATGAGGTAGATACTGCAATATATAGCAATAGCAGTTTGGCATTGGCTTATAGTAGAATTGCTGAGGTGTTCGCACTAAAAAACTTAGCTGTGGATGCTAAAAAGTATTATGATAATGCAGTTTTACTAATGCCGTTCGTAATTGATTATAAGTTAAAGTTGGGAGCTTTTCTAATTGATAACAAACAATTAAAAGCAGCTAAAGTAATTTTTGAAACTGCATTAGCACTTAATCCTACACATAAAGAAATACACCTAAACTTAGGGTATATATTCATTTTACAACAAAATTTCTTAAAAGCAGATTTGTATTTGAAACAAGCCATTGCATTAGATCCTGACTATGTATTGGCCTATGAAAATTTAGCGCTTTCAGCACAAATGCAAAATAAAATGAAAAATGTAAAAGTATATCTCAATAAAATTTTAGAAATTGCTCCGAATCATAATGCAAGATTAATTTTAGAAAATCTATAATATGAAAAGAAGAAGAAAATTTAAGAAAAAATCATCCTTTCGTAAGTTTGTAACAGCATTTGTACTTATTGCAATACTCGGTTGTGGGGGTATGGTTTACGAGTTGTATTCAAGAGTATATCAACTCAATATAGTTTTGCCTGATAATTCCGAGAAGTATATTTACATACCAAGTAATTCTGAATTTCCTGATGTAGTTAAGATTCTCTTAGAAAATGGATTATTGATAAACGCCAATTCCTTTGAATGGTTAGCAAGACAAAAAAAATACGACACTAATATTAAAGCAGGTAGGTATAGAATTAATAGAGCATTAAATAATAATGATTTAGTTAATTTATTGCGTTCAGGTAAGCAAACACCAATAAAAGTCACCTTTAATAATTTGAGAAATAAAGAGCAATTAGCGGGTAAAATTGCTAGTCAGATTGAGGCAGATTCTTTATCAATTTTAAACTATATTACTGACACTACATTCTTAAATAAATTACAACTTAACACTGACAATGTAGCTTGTTTATTTATCCCCAATACTTATGAGTTTTATTGGAATACTTCAGTTGAAGGTTTTGTGAACAGAATGGTAAAAGAGTATTCTGATTTCTGGAATTCGAGCCGAAAGAAAAAGGCTGCTGAAATAAAACTTAATTATTATCAAGTTGCAGTTTTGGCTTCAATAGTTGAAAAAGAGCAAAGTATAAAAAGAGATGAACGCCCTGAGATAGCAGGATTATACCTTAATCGTTTGAAAAAACGAATGAAGTTAGAATCGGATCCAACGCTTATTTTTGCATTAGGTGATTTTACAATAAAGAGAGTATTGAATAAAGATAAAAAAGTTGAATCACCTTACAACACCTACAAAAACAAGGGTTTACCTCCTGGTCCTATCTGTATTCCATCAATTAATGCAATAGATGCTGTGTTGAATGCAAGTGAGAATGATTATATTTTTATGTGTGCCAAAGAGGATTTTACTGGTTACCATAATTTTGCTAAAACTTATGCAAAACATCTTATAAATGCGCGCAAATATCAAAAGGCATTGAATAAACGTAAAATAATGCGTTAATTATATAAATTTGCACCCCTGAAAAAGAAAATAAAATGACTAAAATTAAATTTGGAACAGATGGCTGGAGAGCTATTATTGCAAAAGAATATACTACCGATAATGTAGCAAGAGTAAGTATTGCTGTAGCTGATTGGTTGAATGAAAATAATGAAAACCCATCAGTGGTTATTGGGCACGATTGCCGATTTGCTGGTGAGCTTTTTGCTGAAACTGCTGCAAAAGTGTTGGCAAGTAAAGGTATTTTGGTGAAATTAGCAAAAGGTTTTGTTTCTACCCCAATGGTTTCGCTAGGTGTTGTTAGTGAAAAAGCATCATTAGGGGTTGTAATTACTGCTTCACATAATCCTCCAAGTTATAATGGATACAAGCTAAAAGGTGATTTTGGAGGACCTTTACTTCCTGTTGATATTACTGCTGTTGAAAATAAAATTCCAGATGCAAATTCAGTTGACTATAATGCAATAAGCATGGAGGATTTAGTTGCTGAAGGAAAAGTGATTTATGTTGATTTGGAAGAGATGTATTGTGATCATGCAAAGGCTAATTTTGATTTGGATGCTATCCGTAATTCTGACATGAATTTTGCTTATGATGCAATGTTTGGAGCAGGTATGAATGTTGTAAAACGTTTGTTACCAGAAGCTACTTTATTGCATTGTGATGATAATCCAGGTTTTTTAGGAACTGCACCTGAACCTATTCATAGAAACTTACAAGAGTTTTCTGATTTGATGAAAAATAATGCTTTGGATTGTGGTTTGGCTACTGATGGTGATGCTGACAGAATTGGACTTTATGATAGCAAAGGAAATTTTGTAGACTCACATCATATCATCCTTTTATTAATCCATTACATGGTGAAATATAAAGGAATAAAAGGTAAAGTAGTTACTGCATTTTCATGTTCAGTAAAAGTAGAACAAATGTGTAAGCATTATGGTTTAGAACAAGAAACAGTACAGATTGGCTTTAAGCATATTGCTGGTAAAATGATAACTGAAGATGTAATGATAGGAGGGGAGGAATCAGGTGGTATTGCTATTACAGGTCATATTCCTGAACGTGATGGTATTTGGATGGGATTAATCTTGTTTGAATTTATGGCGAAATCAGGAAAGTCACTAGAAGATTTAATAGCTGAGGTATATGAAATTGTAGGTGAATTTGCTTTTGAACGTATTGATTTACATATTGATAATGATACTAAATTAAGAATTATTGAAGATTGTAAAGCAGGGAAATTCACTCAGTTTGGAAAATATAAAGTAGATAGAATCGAAACTACTGATGGTTTTAAGTTCTTCTTTGATGAAGATACTTGGCTTATGATTCGTCCTTCAGGTACTGAGCCTGTTTTGCGTACATATGCTGAAGCTTCAACACAAGAAAAAGTATTTGATATTTTGGCTGATGCCAAAGCGACTATATTGTAAATGAAACAGTTGTTTCTGATATTATTTTGTTTCATTTTTATTACTAGTTCAGCTCAGGATTCGAAAATGCCTAATTATCAGAATAACGGTTTGGATACAGACTTACCAAGTACCCTTGACAAGAAAAAGAGAAACATCTTATTAATTTCAGAGGCCGCTACTTATACTGTAGCTTTAGTAGGTTTAAATCAGCTTTGGTATGCTGGTTATCCAAAAAGCAGTTTTCATTTTATAAATGATAATGGGGAGTGGTTACAAATGGATAAGTTAGGCCATATGACAACTTCCTACTATAGTGGTGTTGCAGGAATTAAAGCTTATGAGTGGACTGGGATGAAGCGAAAAAATGCAATTTGGTATGGTGGTTTGACAGGAACTTTTTTCTTATCAATTATAGAAGTGTTAGATGGACAGTCTAAACAATGGGGAGCGTCATCAGGAGACTTAATAGCAAACACTACAGGTTCCTTATTGGCAATTGGTCAAGCACTAAAATGGAATGAGCAAAGGATACAATTAAAATATTCATACTCTCCATCAGAATGGGCTAGTGAAAATCCTGAACAGTTAGGCGAGAACAAGACGCAAAGAGCTTTAAAAGATTATAACGGACAAACCTACTGGTTGTCATTTAACCTACAATCCTTGTTTGATATTCAAACTACCAATTTTCCTAAGTGGTTAAATGTTGCAGTAGGACATGGTGCTGATGGAATGGTTTCTGCTTATCAAAAAGAAAATGATTCTCAAAGAAAAAGACAGTTTCTGCTTTCATTAGATGTTGATTTAACAAGGATAAAAACAAAAAGCAAAATATTGAATACAGTATTACATTCTTTTGGTTTTATAAAATTCCCTATGCCAACTTTAGAGCTTAGAAATGGAAAATTACATGCACATTCAATTTATTTCTAATGCAATTTAAACTTGGCGATAAAATTCTTTTCAAAACTGAAAATCAGAAAGGAGAGGTAGTTAAAATTAATTCTGCCTACAAGGTAACTGTACAAACCGAAGATGGTTTTGAAGTTACGGCCTCTATTAAGGATTTAGTAAAAGTTGAAGTAAATACAGATAAGGCTGGAGCGTATGGTAATCACTTTCATCAAAAGGATAACGATAACAAGTCAAGTAGTTCTTTTAAACGAGATAAGAGTTCTACCATTTTAAAAATCGATTTACATATTGAACTTTTAAGTGGTAGTTATCAGTATCTGGATAATTTTGAAATTGTTCAGATTCAATTGAATGAGTGTCATTTAAGAATTGAAAAGGCATTAAACAGCAATTATCAAAAACTAATTATTGTACACGGAATAGGAACTGGTACCCTTAAAGCTGAAGTACATAAATTATTGCGTAATTATAATTTACGCTTTTACCTATCTAAGGATGCTGGTGCTACTGAAGTAATGCTGTAGGTTTACTTTTTACTTTCTATTCTTCCGATTATCTCAGTAATTTGCTTGTAAGAAATTCGTTTAGCAATTATCTTTTTATCTTTATCTAATAAATACAGAACAGGAGTTGAGTAGATGTCATACTTATCTCTCCAATCGCTACTAGCTACAGGGTTTCCTTCATCATCATGATTGATGTCTGCAACATTAATCCAATCACCAATTTTTTTAGTATTTATAAATTTCTTCCATTCTGCTTTATCAAATTCTGTTGCAACTGCAAGGGTCTTTATATTCACTCCTGTTCCTATTAAAGAATCCAATTCATTTTTAATTTTTGGTATTTCTTTTTTACAATGCCCGCAAGTTGGCCCGTAAAATACCAATAGGGTGTAATTTGCTTCTATTCCTTGTAGTGTATGTGATTTCCCTAAAGTATCTTTCATGAAAGGTCTTCCGTAAAAATCAAGAAATTCTGATGCTTCTCTACCAATTAAGTTTGGAGCAATCTTTTGGGCTCTATCTGCAATTTTAACCAACTGTGTTGAATCCACCCAGTCACATTGATTAGTGATGTAATAATTTTCAACCATATGTACAAATACTGCATCCATCCCCATGATTTTTGAACGTTCGTAAGTTGATGTAATGTAGGATACTACATATTGAAAAATATCCCCATTTGCTTTTGAAAGTTTAACAAGAATATCAGCAGAAACATTGATTGAATCAGGGTGTTTTGCTGTCAATTTATTCAAGTACTGGTCCATCTTGTTAAAAAAGATTGGCGTTCTTAACATTCTTGCATCAGAGAAGTCAATATTATCCCAAAAGTGTTTTTTATAAAATCGGAATGGAAATGTCTTGTCAGGATTTCCTGTACTATCTAATGGTGATTCGGGTATTACAATTTCAGTAGTTGCAGTAACAATTTTCGAGAAAAACTTATCCTTATAATTTATCATGAAATCGGCTCTGAACTTCTTTACATTCACATCAATAGCATTTGCTTTTTCTTGTAATGCTTTTTTGGTATCTCCTTCAGCAGTTTCAAGTTGCTTTCTTATTGGTGTTACCTGTTTTTGCATTTTAGTAATAAAGTTTAAATACTCATAAAAAGGAGGGTTTTCATTTGAGTTTTTAAAAGACATTCCGCCAATTAAATCATTAAGCTTAGTTGAGAAAGAAAAATGCTGTTCTGATACTATGATGTCAAAATATTGTTGATTTGATAATACAACTAAATACATTCCTCCTTTTAATTCTCTTTCTCCCTTAAATGAGAACTTTCCGTCTACCACTTCAGTAGTGTCAGTTGCATATTGTTTTCCACCAAAGTAATAAGCTAACATAACTGAGGTGTCTTTCAATCCTTCTATTTCCCCACTAATATTATAGCCGATTACCTCCTTAATAGTGTTCTTTTGACCAAATTTACTTTGTGAGTAAGTTTGAGATGTTATGGTTAAGCAAAGGATAAATAATAAAGTTATTTTTTTCATAATATATTTTTGAGTGCGCGAAATTAAGAATCAAAACGAATTTTTACAATAACTATTGCCTATTTTTTAAATATCCATCTAAAAAAACTATTCCAATAATTGCACAACTTCCCAAATAGAAAGAGCTACTCATTAGTTCATTGTCTCCAAAAATTATCAATGCAAAAATTATACTATATACAGGTTCAAGGTTTATTGCCATTATTAAGGAATAAGGAGTTATGTGTCTCATTATTTCTGTCAGCCAAACAAAAACCATTGCAGTACAAAGCGTTCCTAAAAGAATAAGGTAAGTAAAGTCAGTAATTGAGATTTTAGTTGTAAAAACAGTGTAATCTTCCTGGAAAAATAAAATACAACTGATAATAATTACTCCTGAAAGCATTTCAATCATTGTGATTTTAGCAGCCCCAACTTTATTGATATACTTAGCATTAAACAAAGTAAATAGTGTAGCTAGAAAAGCAGCCAGTATCCCATAAAAATATCCCCAAAAATACTTTGTTTCAGTACCCATAATAAAGGCTAAAGCCAATACAACTACTACACCCATTATTACTTCATATAATAGAAGTTTTCTTTTGAAAAAAAAAGGTTCAATTAATGCTGAAAAAAGAGAAGATGTGGCTAGGCAAACTACAGCAACTGATACGGTTGATACTTTTATCGATTCAAAAAAGAATAACCAATGAAAGGTAACTAAAGCGCCAACTCCTAAAAGGCCAATAAAATCTTTTTTGCTGACACTAAATAATTGTTTTTTAAAAGCAAGGAAGATAGCAAGGCTAACAAAAGCAATAGCCATTCTGTACCAGACTAAATGAATTGCACTTAACGAAATTAATTTCCCAAATACTCCAGTTAATCCTAAAACAACTACCATTAAATGTAGTGAAGTTAGTTTATATTTCTTTAGTATGTTATACATGAATTAAATTGATAATTTTGTGCAATAATACAATATAAGAATGAAGATAATTATTTCTCCAGCTAAAAAACTAGCGACTGATAACTTTATAGATAAAGGAACATCTATTCATTTTTTAGAAGAAACTAATTATCTAGTAAAGGAGTTAAAAGCTTATTCAGTAAGTGATATAAAAGACTTGATGAATTTAAGTGATAGCTTAGCTCAATTGAATTGGCACAGGTTTCAGAATTGGAATACTAAAGATGTAGGGCAAGCTTTGTTTATGTTTAAAGGAGATGTTTACCAAGGATTGAAAGCGGAAACACTTACTAATATTGAATTAGACTTTGCACAAGAGAACTTAAGAATCCTATCAGGATTGTATGGTTTACTAAAGCCAAAGGATTTAATTTATCCTTATCGGTTAGAAATGGGGACAAAGTTGAAAACAAAATCTGGAAATAATTTATATAAATTTTGGGAGGATAGATTGCATCAAACACTTCTGTCAGAATTAGAAAATGAAGAGGAAATTATTAATTTAGCTTCAGAGGAATACAGTAAATCCTTACATCTTAAAAAGTTTAGTAACCCTGTAATTACTCCTGTATTTAAGGATTCTAAGAATGGAAAATTAAAGGTAGTTTCTTTCTTTGCTAAAAGAGCTAGAGGTGAAATGGTGAATTTTATTATTAAAAATAAAATTAGAAAATCTGAGAATTTAAAATCTTTTTCAAATTTGGGTTATCAATTTACAGATGAAACTGAAAAAGGAGAGCTTTTGTTTACTAGATAATATGTTGAACGAGTAAGAATTGTTTAGAAAATCATTACCTATTCTGTATTGTAATCTTTTATTAATTATATTTACCACTTAATTAAATAAAATACAATGAAAAACTTTTACACTTTACTATTTGCTTTATTGCTAGCGTTTTCAACTTCTAATGTTCTAGCTCAAGCAGGTCCTTGTACTCTTTCTGGTGCCAGCAATTATATTGACTTTACATCATCATCAACTATAATGATGCACGTATCTGTTAATGGCATATCGCAATATACTTATGGATGGAATGATGGTACTCCGGTAGGTTCTTCAAGTCAAAAACCTTTTTACTCAGGTTGGTGTGTGACTATTACTGATATTATGACAGGTTGTGATACTACAATTTGTGAAAGTTGCATTCCAACTGGTGGAGTTGGTATGTGTACTATGATTTATGCACCTGTATGTGGTTGTGATGGAAATATTTATAGTAATGATTGTGTTGCTATGTATAATGGAATATTTACTTATACATCTGCTATTGGTCCTAACGGTCAATTATTACCTTGTGTGCCTCCAGTTTCATCTTGGGATTGTACTGCTGGTGTATGTGTAGATCCAGGAACAGGTTTAGGTCAATATTCTACCCTTAATGATTGTGTGTTAGATTCTTGTTCTGTTATGCCTCCAGCTGCTTCTTGGGATTGTACAGCAGGTGGTTGTGTTGATCCAGGAACAGGTTTAGGTCAATATGCTACCCAAACTAATTGTCAGAGTATGTGTATTCCAGTAGCTCCATCTTGGGACTGTATAAATGGGGCTTGTATTGATCCTGGTACAGGTTTAGGTACATATATCTCTTTAGGTCTTTGTAATAGTGTTTGCGCGATTACACTGTCTTGGGACTGTGTAAATGGGACTTGTGTTGATCCGGGAACAGGTTTAGGGGCATATAATTCTTTAGGTGTTTGTATTGGTGTTTGTGCGATTACACCATCTTGGGATTGTGTTGGAAATGCTTGTGTAGACCCTGGAACAGGAGCAGGAATGTATGCTAGTCAAGCTGCTTGTGCTAATGTTTGTTTAGTAAGTGGAGTTGAAGAACAAACTACAAGCAAAAAACTTCTTAAAATTACTGACCTATTAGGTAGAGAAACAAAAGGTTCTAAGAATGACGTTCTTTTCTATATTTATGATGATGGAACAGTAGAGAAAAGAATAGTTATAGAATAAAAAAGTTGTTTGAGTATGCTGCATAATAAATCATTATATATATTCCTTTTGCTTATTGGGTTATTTTCCTGTAAGAAAGATGTTGAAATTATTAATGATAATGATGCTCCTTACTATGGTGAAATCCCAACTTTGTTATTGGAAAATTATGTAAACCGATTATATATTGATTTACTCGGAAGAGAACCTCTTGATCCAGAAATGGAAAATGATGTTCAGTTTTTAAGAGATAAAGATATTACTTTAGAAAGTAGAGGGGAACTTATAATAAAACTACAAACCGACACCAATTTTATTGAAGGAGATTCCTCTTATAAATTTGCATATTATCATAGGATGTATGATATGATAAAGGTTCGATTAATTGAGGGGGCTTCTAATAATTATTTAGGAGTTGAATTAAATATTCATTATTCGGCTTATTTAGTTGATTCAGTTAGTGGAAATATGCTGGATGCAAACAAGAAACTTATAAATTATCATAAAGTAAATGATGTTTTAATATCAGAATTGCAATACTATAACGGGCTAATTGAACTCAATGAAATGCATAGAAGAATGATTTTCAATTCAGTTTATGATAATATTAATATGAATACTTTTAATTTTATTAATGCTGCTTTTGATAATCTTCTTTTTCGTTATCCAACACAGTATGAATTTGATGAAGTATATAAGATTATTGAAGATAATACTGCTCAGATAGTGTTTGGTGGTTCAGTAAATAATAAAGGTGATTTTACACATCTTATTTGCAATACTAAAGAATTTTATGAAGGTACTATTGTATGGTGTTATGGTACTTTGTTAGCAAGAAATCCAACTACTGAAGAAACAGCTGTTTTAATGGAAACTTATTTTTTGGATAAAGATTTTCAGAAAATGCAAAGAGCGGTAATGAAAACAGATGAATATGCTCACTTTAACTAATCCCTTATGAAAAAGATAACTCTACTATTTTTTTGTTTATCAGTATTAGCTACATCTTGTAAAAAGGATGATATCATTTATGATGTAAATCAAGTAAACGCAACTTCATATAATGCAAATAAAAATAAGTTAAAAACTATATCTCAATATATCTCTATTTTATATGCAAATTTGTTCCAAAAGGCTTTGTCAGCAAACGAATTAGTTGAGATTACGAACTGTATTGAATCAATTGGAGATAAAGAGGTTGCTCATGAATTAATCTTAAGTAATTTTATGAATAAATCAGGAGTTACTTTGCCATCTGATTCACTTATGAGGACTGATGTTAATGCTTTTATTGAACAAACCTATAAGCGATTTTATGTACGAGATTTAACAGAGGCAGAACGAGAATTCTTCTTGAATTTCTTTGCATCACATCCTGATGTATCAGTAGAGATGGTGTATTCTGCATTTTCTTTGTCTAACGAATATCAGTTTTATTAATATGAAAAGAAGAAACTTTTTAAAAAATACTGCTTTAGGTGCTGCTGCAATCACAGCTCCTTTTATCTTACCAAGTGGTAGATTATTTGCTGCAACAGGAAGTCGTATGGCCGATCATGTTGTTTTTGTTGCATTTGCAGGAGGAGTTAGGCAGCAAGAATCTATTTTACAAAGATATTTAGATGATAGTCAAGATTATCCAAGTGTTGGAAACATCATGTATAACATGTTTGATGGTGCACCACCCACCGATAAGATTGTTTACGGAACAGATGGAATAATAAGTGGAGATACTCCAATCCCTAAATTATTATCTCAAACTTTACAGCAACAGGGTACTTTATTCAAGGAAGTAAATGCATCAGCAGTTGGTCATTATGCTGGAGTAAACACTTTGTTGACAGGAAACTATTTGTATTCTCAAGGCTTGAAAATGAAACCTTCAATGCCAACAATATTTGAATATCTAAGAAGACATCAGGGGGTAAAGGCAACAAAAACTTGGTTTATAGGAAATGGAATTGGTAATTCTTTACCTTTATTGGATTATAGTTTACACCCTGACTATGGTTCTCAATTTGGGGCTAATTTTTTAGCGCCTACAATTACTTTTGGTGATGATGGAGAAAAGCATCTTAAAAATGCAAAAATATATCATCCTGAAGATGAGTTGGACCCTATGTATAAAATGAAATATTTTTTAGACAATGTATGGTATTCACAAGGGAAACCTTTACCTAATATTGGTAATACTGAAGAAGAAAAAGCAGAGATCAAACAATTTGTAAAAGATATGTTTGTGAAAAAAGAAAATGGAACAATTGCTCATCCTCCCTCTGCAGCTAATGGAGATGGACAAACTGTAGGTTATGCTTGTGAAGTGCTAAAACGATTTAAGCCAACTTTTTCAGTAGTTTATTTGTCATCTGTAGATGGCTGTCATTCTGATTTTTCAGGCTATTTAAAAAGCTTGCATGCAACTGATCATGCTGTCGGTCATTTATGGGATTATATTCAAAATAATATACCAGAAATGGCTGGCAATACAACTTTAATTGTTTCACCAGAACATGGTAGGAATTTAGAATCGAATAATATTGTTGATGCTAATGCTTTTACTGGCTTTGATCATTCAGATGCTAATAGTAGAAGAATTTTTAACATGATGATTGGTCCCGGAGTTGATTCTAATTTAACAATAGGGAATGAAAATAATCAAATTGGAGATATTGTAAATATTACACCAACAATAGCTGAAATTTTAGGTTTTAAAAATGAAGTGATGAGTGCAGGGCTAACAGCAAGTAATAAGTCTCTATTTGATTTGATATAACAATGAGAAAAAGTCTTTATATATTTATTATTATTTCTTTAGTTTTTCAAGCTTGTAAAAAAGATGGAGAAATTAATCCTTATGATAATCCCAATCTAAATTCTCCTGAAGATACTACTACAAACTATTTTCCTGACGCAACTACTTTTCAAGCACTTCACAATAATATTTTCATTCCTACTTGTGCAAATTCTGGTTGTCATGATGGTGCTTTCGAACCCGATTTTAGAACTATTGAAAGTTCGTATAATACACTTGTTTATCAGCCAGTAATAAAGAATGACAATCTGAATACTTATGAGTTTAGAGTAAAGCCAAGCAATTCTGACAAGTCAGTTTTATATAAAAGGTTAATTGAAGATATTGATGGAATCTCAGGAATTATGCCACTTTCCGCAGAATATAATCCTGAGCATTATTGGCTCGATCATAAGGAAGAATATATTCAAAATATAAAAGATTGGATAGATAATGGCGCTAAGGATATGTTTGGTAACTTACCCTTACAACCCAATAATATTCCTGAAATGAGAGGCGCAATTGCTTTTGTTACAGGACAAAACACTCCTTTGTCAAGAGAAATGCCAAGAGGAACGATCTATGTGCCATCATCAGCTAATTCAATTGATTTATGGTTTTCTGTTCAGGATGATATTTTAGCAACCAATGAATTAAGTTATAATAAAATTAAGTTTTCTACGAACTTATTTGATTTTGAAAATAAACCTGAATTTGCTTTAGAGATTATTATGCCTCCTAAAAATGAAACTGGTTATTATGTTAGCACAACTGATGATTTTTATCATAAATACACCCTTAATATGTCCACTTTTACTACTGGAGATATTGTTTTTATAAAAATATATGTAAAGGATGATGTTAATCCAGTTACTGAAATCCCGTCAAATGGATCAGATTATAATATTGTAAAACACTTTACATTCACAGTGCAATAATAATGAAAGGAATAACTTATATATTATTAGCAGTTTCATTAGTTTTTTCTACTTGTAAGAAAGTTGAGGTTGAAGATGATTTTTTGATAAGTCTGATTGAAACGTCTCCCTCAAGTATTGTTGAGTTTGAAGAAAATATTAATATAAGAATTTCATATAGTCACGCTAAAGGATTTTTGGGTTTTTCTGATCCTGATTATTTGTCATTAGAAGTTAAGGATAGTCGACTTTCTAATCCCGATTATTATCATCTAGTTCCGTTAAGCCCTCCGCAAAGTGATGTTTCAATATCAGGAGAGATACTTATTGAAGTGGATGCTCCATTTATATTCGGAAATGGAAATGCAGAAACTTTAACTTTTACTATTCGTATTCAGGATAAAGATAAAAATTGGAGTAATAAAGTTACTACTGATTTAATTACAGTAAATAAGTGATGAGATATTTTTTAATTTTAGTTTTTATGTGTTTTGGAAATGGGGTATTTGCACAGTACACCATGTCCAACAGTACAGTGTTTGACTGTGAGGGAACATTAACTGATAGTGAAGCTAACACAAATAATCCAGGATGGTATGCGCATAATGAAAATTATTCTTTTACTATTTGTCCTGCCGGTGCAATTTCTATTACCATAGATTTTTCTTTTTTTGAAACAGAACCACAGAATGATTATATAATAATTTATGATGGTCCAGATAATACTTACCCAATTCTTTCCGGCCCATATTCTGGAGTAAATTTACCTCCTCAAATTACTTCTTCTGGCTGTGTTACTATTGACTTTGTTTCGGATGTAAATGTTGCTGCTGAAGGATTTGAATTGAGTTGGGAATCTCAAATTTCTGTTCCACAACCACCAATAATTAGTTTGCCAACAGCCGTAAGTTGTAGTTTAAGTACCTTAATTATTCAATTAGATCAATACATTCATTGCGACTCAGTAGTAACAGCTCAGGTTCTTGTGGGCGGGCAATTGAATCAGTCAGTAAATGCAACAGCTTTAAATTGTATTAATGATTCTACTAATCAGATTCAGCTTTCTCTTTTTCCTGGTTTAAATGAAAGCGGTACTTATAGTATTTCTTTTCAATCTTATTTTAAAGATGATTGTGATAGTATTTGGGATCTAACATCAACCTTCCAGTTTATAGTTAATGATTGTCCCTTAATAGTAGAGCTATCAGCTGATAATGATACAATTTGTATAGGAGAATGTGCTGATTTATCTACTTATGTAATTGGTGGTGATGCAACATCTTATTCTTACAGTTGGAATCCTGCTTGGAACAATAGCCCTGGTGTTTGGACGGTTTGTCCTTTAGTGACAACTTCTTATATTGTTACTGTAAGTGATGCTAGTATGGCAGCTTCACAAAGTGATACAATAACTATTGTAGTCTTAAACCCACCCACAACTCAATCTTCTATTAGTATTTGTCAAACTGACCCTTCAATTAATTTGATTGCTAATCCTATTGGTGGTTGGTGGTGGGGATCAGGAATTACAAATGGAAGTAATGGAACCTTTAATCCAGTTGGATTAGCTCAAGGAGTATATACAGTTACTTATGGAATTGGTGGATGTACAGATGATTTGGATGTTACAGTGCTAGGAATTAATGCAGGTCCAGATATTTCTGCTTGTTTTAATACTAGTTTTAATCTTAATTCTTCCGTGACAACTCCAGGGGGAGTTTGGTCAGGTTGTAATTGCGTTCAAGCAAATGGAAATATTACAACAGGGAATAACCTTGCTATAATAACAGCAATTTATACTTTGCCTAATGGATGTTCGGATACTTTATTGGTAACCGTTTCAGGAATTACTACTCCAGCTAATGTTACTCTTTGTCAAAATTCAGGTAATTACGGACTTTCCTTTATGCCTGCTAATGGTATCTGGTCAGTATTGCCTGACAATCCTCAACAGTCAAGTTCTTGTATAAATCCTATTTTGCAATTTCCATTTCAGGATGGCTTTGAGTTAGGCTTAGGGAATTGGACACATGACCCTACTAATGATTTTGATTGGGAAGTTAACAATGGTGGAACTCCTTCAACAGCAACTGGACCAAACTCTGCTTTTGAAAGTTATAATTATATTTATACTGAAGCCTCTAATGCTAATAGCCCAGCAAAGGTTGCAGCTATTATTAGTCCTTGTTTAAATTTATCAGCTTATAATAATCCTGTTTTACATTTTTGGATGCATAAACAAGGGGCAGGTCAAGGTAGTTTTGCTATTGATGTTTCAATTGATAATGGTGTAAATTGGAATTTAGATTATTGGTATATATCTGGTGATTTAGGAAGTCAATGGGAAGAATATTCTATTTATTTATCTGCCTTTAATGCTACTGAAGTTAAATTACGTTTAAGAGTAATTACGGGAAATTGGCAATCAGATATTGCAGTAGATAAATTATCAATTTTAGGAGGACCTGTGACTGCTGATGGATTCTTCTTAACAGATGTAGCCACTGACGGTTTGCATAATTTAATGTACTCTATTCAGGGATGTGATGATTATGTTGATGTTTTAGTTAATGAGATAAATGCAGGTTTTGATTTAGTAGTTTGTCCTTCTTCTTCTCCATTTAATTTGATTGGTAGCCCTTTAGCAGGAGTTTGGAATGGATTATATATTACTAACCAAATTGCAGGAACCTTTAATCCATCATTAGGTGCAGGTGTTGATTTAGTTACCTATACTTTTGGCGGATGTACGGATACAGCAGAGATTTCAGTTCTGGATACTGATATTCAGATTGATACTCTATTTCTTTGTATGAATGAAGGAATTCAGCAATTAGATTTAGGAACAGTTCCTAGAACTCCAGCTAATGGAGTTTGGACTGGAAATGGAATAACTACTTCTAGTTTTCCTGGTGAATTTAGTCCTCAAATTGCAGGGGTAGGAATTCATACTTTAACCTTCACAGCTAATAATTGTTCAGATAATTTAATTGTAAAAATTGCTCCTCAATCAGTCTTGTTGGATACTCTTATCTGTCAATCCTCTACTGATATTATATTAAATATTAACCCCAGTGGTGGTTATTGGATAGGTAATGGTATTATTGATAATAACACAGGTTTATTTTCCCCAAGTCAGTTAAGTTTAGGACAGCATTATTTAGCTTATACAGCTGTTAGTGGTTGTATGGATACTTTTAGTATTGCAGTTTATGATTTTCCACAATTAAGTCTTTCTGGCTTAACCCCAACTTATTGTTTTAAGGATACTAATATTTTTGTAAGTACTATGCCCTCTGGTGGTGTTTTGACAGGAAATGGTGTGAGTGGGTCTTATTTTAATCCATCTCAAGCAGGAGAAGGCTATCATACAATTACTTATGCATACGGAAGTGGAGTTTGCATTGAAACTATTGATTTTGTTGTATTAGTTAGTGGTGAGTTATTGGCTGATGTCTATAGTTCAGAAGATACTATTTGTAATGGTGATTATCTTAATATTAGTGTTAGTGCTAGTGGTGGGATTGGTAATTATAGTTTTAGTTGGGATAACGGATTAAGTAATAGTTATAGTCATTTAGTAACCCCCTCATTAACAACAACTTATTTTGTTTCAGTATCTGATGGTTGCTCGGGTAATATAGTTGATAGTATTTCTGTATTTGTATTTCCAAGTTTTTCAGCAAGCTTCTCTACTTCAAACAAGCTATGTTATGGTGAGTTAGGTTTTGCTAAGGTAAATATCACTCCAACTGCAAACTATTCCTATTTATGGAATAGCAATCCAGCTAATTTTACGGATAGTATTATTGATTTCGTTAACAAAAGGTATGAAGTTACTGTTATAGATGTTATCACAAAATGTCAATTATCGGATACTATTAGTATCCCAGGATATGATGAAATTGCGGCTTTATTTTTTCCTAATAAAACAGAATGTATTTCTTTAATAGATGCAGAGTTTCAATTTTTAGATAATAGTATTATTAATCCTCTTGAGTTGAGTCAAACTTCTTTTTGGGATTTTGGAGATAATTCAACAACTCCTTATGTTTTTGCAGAAAACCCTATTCATATATATGCTGATACGGGTTTATTTTCTGTCGAATTAGTATTAGAAAATACAGGAGGGTGTATAGATTCCTTCGCAATTGAAGTGTGTGTTAATGCTGATAATAAAATATTTACACCAAATAGCTTTACACCAAATGGTGATTATTGTAATGATGAATTCTATGCAATAGGATTAGGAAGTTTTTATTCTTTTAATATTAAAATTCATAAAAGGTGGGGTAGTGAAATAATTTTTGAATCGAATGAAATTTTACTTACCACTCAGTTACAGGATGGTAATATCTGTAGTAATTTTGAAAGTCCGGATCCGTATTATAAAATGGGAAGATGGGATGGCGTTATGATTGATGGAAATTTATCAACCCAGGGGGTATATCCTTTTGTAATTGAATATAAACAAACCAAGGCTAGCATAACTGAGGTTATTGTTGGTCATATAACTTTAATAAAATGATAATACTTAGCACAGGATTTGGCAATGGCATAATAACTATTTTATTGATTCTATTAATAATTTTACTATTAATGATATTTCGTAAAAAGTATATTTTTAAAGGATTAGCAATTATTAATAAAGTAATCCTCCCATCTTTAATTAGAAAAGATTTATCTAAACTTAAGGGTTATGAAAAATTAATTTTTGGATATAGGTATTGGGTTACAAAAAATAGCTTGTAGACTTATTCTTTTTTATTTTTGAATTCATAGTTGTAATCAACTATTTCCCATTTTGTTTTATCATTTTGTTTTAAAAGGATATATTCTGTATGATTTATAGTGTTTATATAGCTAGATGTATACTCTATAAAAACATAAAAGCCATCCTCCATTCCTTCTACTTCACTTTCAAATTTCAATTCTGATACTTTCCTGCTTTCAAGTTCTCCAAATTCAAACATCAATTCTTTTATTAAGCTTATCCAGGTTTCTTGCTTATATCTTACCTTAACTTCATTTGAGAGCAAATCAAATGCACTCTCGTATTGTTTATCGTTAATATTACTTAACCAACTTTCAGCAACTATACTTGCATCTTTAATGTATTTCTCGGTATATTTTTGTGCACTTGCTATAGACATGCTTATTATTGAAATAAGCATTATAATTAATTTTTTCATGTTTAATTTTTGATGTGTAAAAATAGTAATTTCCAACTTTAATCAGAAGTAAAACGCATTTTAAAAGGCTTAAGTATTATATGATTGATTAGATTTGCTCTTTAAAACTAACTAAATTGATAAGATTGCAATGTAAGTTATTAACGACCTTACCTAGTGATTAAAACCCTCTTATCTAGTAGAGAATATATTATTTTATATTACATTAGTTTTATTCTAATACCATGATATACAAGTAGTTGCGTATTATTTTATTTTTAATGGTATTTTGTTTTCTAAAGTTATTTTTAAAAGTTGATTTAGTTTTATATTTTGTAGTTATTAACAATATATATTAGCCTTATCTAGTGAAATTCAAATTGTATCATATTTTTTTCTATATTAGTCCCAGTAAAAATTTATTAACCAAAAAAAAAACTATGGCTTATAAGCACACAAACGAAAGAGGTACAACTTACTACTTACACAAGCAAGAAGTTACTTTAAAATCAACAGGAAATGTACAAACAATTTATTTCTTTGCTAAAGAAGAATTAACTGTTTCTAAAAAAGGAAATCCAGTAACTTGTTTAGACGCTTTACCTGACGGTAAAATGGTTAAAGAAAATAGCAGAACAGGTTTACCATTTGTTAAAAAGAAATAATTTCTTTTTTTTATAAAAAGAAAAGCCCTAACATTTGTTAGGGCTTTTTTTATGCTTTGTATTTTATTGTTTAATCTTTTAACATTGATACATAGTATAATAAGTAGGTAGCAGCTGCTAATGCTGCAACTACATAAGTACTCGCTGCCCATTTTAAAGCATCATTTGCGTAAGTTAATTCTTGTTCACTTGTAATGCCAGATGAACGCAACCAAACTAGAGCTCTTCTGCTAGCATCAAATTCAACAGGCAATGTAACTAAAGTAAAAACAGTAACTATAGCTTGTAGGCCAATAAATACCATCAGAAGGTTAGTAAATCCTAGCCCGATATAGCTTCCTCCTATTAGACCAATAATAAAAACTGTACTCATCATCTTATTACTCATGTTAACTATAGGAACCATCTGTGAACGCATTTGTAACCAGGAATATGCAGTAGCATGTTGAACTGCATGCCCACATTCATGTGATGCTATTGCAGCTGCAGAAACATGTCTCCCTTGATATACATCAGGGCTTAGGTTTACTGTTTTATCCATTGGGTTATAATGGTCAGTTAGTTTTCCAGGAACTGAAATTACTTTTACATCATATATATGATTGTCAGCTAACATTCTTTCCGCTATTTCTTTACCACTCATTCCTGAAAGGGTAGGGATTTTACTGTATTTCTTTATTTTACTTTTAAGTCTTGAGCTCACTATACCTCCAGCAATCATAAAGGCAATCATTATTATCCAAATCATAGTTGTATTTTATTTTTTTGCAAAATTAGGAAAAATTCCTCCTTACTATACAACAATAATATAGTAATTTTGTTGTATAAAACTTAAGCAAATGAAACGACCGTTAATTTTAGTAACCAATGATGATGGTGTATCTGCCTCAGGAATCCGTTATTTAATTCGAATTATGAATGATTTTGGTGATGTTGTTGTTGTTGCTCCTGATGGGCCTCAATCAGGAATGGGACACGCTATTACGATTGATTCGACTTTAAGATGTGATAAGATTGTAATTGATAAAGGACCTCAAAAAGAATATGCATGTAGTGGTACTCCTGTTGATTGTGTAAAATTAGCTGTCAATCAGTTGTTAGAAAGAAAACCTGATTTATGTGTTTCAGGTGTTAATCATGGTTCTAATTCTTCAATCAATGTTATTTATTCAGGGACTATGTCAGCAGCAGTTGAGGGGGCTTTGGAAGGAATTCCTTCTATTGGTTTTTCATTGTTAGATTATGCTCATGATGCTGATTTTTCTGAAGCAGAAATGTACATAAGAAAAATAGTGCAATCAGTATTAGATAAAGGTATGGATAAAGGTGTTTGTTTGAATGTTAATATCCCAAAAATAAAAGAAGATCAGGCAATAAAAGGAATCAAAATATGTAGGCAAGCTAGTGCTAATTGGGAAGAAGAGTTTGAAAAAAGGGTTGACCCAAAAGGAAGAACTTATTACTGGCTTACGGGTAAATTCGTTAACTATGATAAAGGAACAGATACTGATGAGTGGGCATTAGCAAACCATTTTGTTTCAATTGTTCCTGTTCAATTTGATATTACAGCTTATCCTTCAATATCATCCTTAAATAAAATATTTTCTAATGATGAATAGAGATGTAGCTAAGGGTTTTTCCATTGGTGTTCTTGCGCCAATTACTGTGTTCGTTATTTATGTAGGTTTTTATCTTGAGGTTGAATTCGATATAGCAATTGATACCATTAATAGAATGGGAACTATGACGCATCATATTAGTTTGAGTGTATTTTTAACCAACACAGTTTTGTTTTTCATGCAGATAAAAATGTTTCGAGATGAAATTGCTAGAGGGATACTTGGTGCTACAATAGCTTATGCAATTTTAGTACTTATCTTAATTTTATTCTAATGAAATTTTACATTATTACTGGTGAACCTTCTGGGGATTTACATGCTGCTAATTTAGTAGAGGAACTTAAAAAATGTGATAGTGAGTTAGAGATTAGAGCTTGGGGAGGAGAGCGCTTACTAGCGCAAGGAGTGGAGTTAGCTAAACACATAAAAGAAACTGCTTTTATGGGGCTTTTGGATGTCTTGAAAAATTTAGGGGCTATAAAGGAAAATTTAAATTATTGTAAGCAAGATATTTTAGAATATAAACCTGATGCGCTTATTCTAGTCGATTATCCTGGTTTTAATTTGAAGATTGCAAAGTTTGCAAAACAGCAAGGAATAAAGGTGTTTTATTATATTTCTCCAAAAGTTTGGGCTTGGAATAAAAGCAGAGTAACTAAAATTAAAAGATTTGTTGATGAACTTTTAGTGATTTTTCCTTTTGAAGTTGATTTCTATCAAAAATATGGAATGAAAGTAACTTATGTTGGGAATCCTCTGTTGGATGAAATAGGCAAAGGAAACTTTAGTTTTTCCTGTAGTACTGAAAAACCAATTATTGCTTTGTTACCTGGCAGTAGAAAACAGGAAATAGAAGGTATACTTCCTGAAATGTTAACTATAGTTAATGATTACCAGAATCATCAGTTTGTTATTGCAGCAACTAATAATTTTAGTAAGCAATATTATCAGTCTTTCATTAAAGAAAATAATGTAAAATTAGTGTTTGATGAAACATATGGTTTGCTTTCAAATGCTACTGCTGCTTTAGTTACTTCTGGTACTGCAACTTTAGAGACTGCATTGTTTAAAGTGCCACAAGTAGTATGCTACAAAACTAATTGGCTTACTTATTTTTTAGCAAAAAATCTGATTAAAATTAAGTATTTATCTTTAGTAAACATCTTAATGGATAAGTTGGTAGTAAAGGAACTTATTCAGAATGAATTGAATGAAAACAGGTTAAAAATTGAATTAGACATCCTGTTAAATGATAATGAGAAAATCTTAACTAATTATGATAAATTAATTGTTTTGCTAAACAAAAAGGGAGCTTCAAAGAATGCTGCTCAGTTTATAATTAAATCTATTTAGATTCTTTGTAATCCTGAATTTTCTTAAACGTTAATTCCATTGGCAGACAGTTATTTGCCAGAATAAGATCAGTCCCACTATAATGTATTGTTCCAAAACCATCTCTTACTGACCATGTAAATGTACTAGATTGGGAGTCTTCCCAAGCAAGTGTAAAGTGCACTGCATCAGGATCAATAGGGTAGCAAGCGGGCACATAACTAAGTGCTAATGTAGCCTGAAGACTTCCGACATAATCATTTCCAACATATATATCTAGCCAATCTACACCAATATTATCAAAATATAGTGCTGCGGCTACATCTTCAAAAAACACCACATCAGCTTCATATTCACATAAAAAGTATGGTAATGGAATGTTGTAGTTTATAGCATATGGATCACTGCATACATACAAACAAGAGCCATCATCAATAGTTGAATTTGGATCATAATTATAAGCAGTTAAATCTGTACAGCCATTCAGATATATACACGAACCATCATCATTATCTGCATTAGAATTAAAATTTTGTGCATAAACATCCGTACATCCATCTACTAATACTTCAACAGAACATGAATTTATAACAACCGCTAACATTAATAATAAAATAGTTTTTTTCATAGTGATAATTTTGATGTAAATATATTAAATTTATCCAAATGAATAACTGGAATAAAATACCGCTTTTTAGAATAATACTCCCTTTCCTAATAGGGATTGTTATTGCCTTTCATTTTCAACTTTCTACAGTTTATTTGTGCATTATTATTGTAGCTGCTGTAATTGGTATTTTATATATTAGTTATTTTAAACGCTATTTCTCATCTTTTAGCAAAAGGTGGATATTTGGCGTATTAATTAATTTCCTTTTTTTGGTTTTTGGAGTGCTAATTACCCAGCAACATAAACCGGTCAATAAACGCTTTCATTTTGAAAAATATAGTGCAAATGCGTCAGTTGTTGTACTGAAAGAAGATATAGTTACTAAAGCTAGATCCTATAAATGTGAGGTTGAAGTTATTGCTGTAAATTCAGGAAATAATTGGCAAAATACGCAAGGGAAAGCAATTCTATATTTAGCTAAAGATACTCTTGCGGAATTATTAACTTATGGAGATAAGCTACTTATCAGAGGCAAGTGGCAAGCAATAGAAAATCCTAGTAATCCTGCACAGTTCAATTATAAAAACTTTTTATTAAATAGTAATATTACTGCTCAGCAATATCTTCAAAATATAAACTGGAAATTAATTTCATTCTCAGATAATAATTCCTTAAGAAAATTAGCTTTTGTGTATCAGAAAAAATTATTGACACATCTAGAGCGTTATTTTCAAAATGAAGAATTAGCAGTTATTTCTGCTTTGTTATTAGGCTACAAGGATTTGTTAGACAGAGAAACAATTATGATTTATTCTAGTTCGGGAGCCATGCATGTGTTGGCTGTTTCTGGCTTGCATGTTGGAATAATTTATTTGTTACTGAATTCTTTATTTCTATTTTTTGAAAAATTCAAATATGGGAAGTATTTAAAGGCAATTTTTCTTATTTTATCTCTTTGGGCTTATGCATTACTTACTGGTTTGTCTCCTTCAGTACTCAGGGCATCTACTATGTTTTCTTTTATTATTATTGGCTCTGCACTTAAGCGGGAAACTAATATTTATAATACCCTTGCGGCATCAGCTTTTGTGTTACTATTATACAATCCATATATTTTATTGCAAGTTGGTTTTCAGCTTTCGTATGCTGCTGTATTGGGGATTGTTTATTTACAACCTAAGTTGTATAGACTGATGTATACTAAATATTGGTTATTTGATAAAATTTGGGCAATTACTACTGTTTCTATTGCAGCACAATTAGTTACATTTCCACTTGGAATGTATTATTTTCATCAGTTTCCTAATTACTTTTTATTGTCTAATCTGTTTGTTATTCCTTTGGCTACTTTTATTATTGGTGGAGGTGTATTATTGTTTGTAATTAGTGCTATTCCATTTTTATCAGGTTCTTTGTCATGGGTAGTTAATAAGTTGCTTTTGTTTCTAAACTTTTCGGTACAGTGGGTCGAAAATTTGCCTTATTCCTTGAGTTTAGGAATTAGTATAACGATAATTGAAACGATAATTATTTATGCTATTATTATCTTGTTTTTTTCTTCAATTATTAAGCGGAAAGCAAGATTATTTCAGCTGTCTTTTGCTTTAGCAATCTTTTTTATGTTTTTACAGATAAAGGAACAATATAGAACTGGTAAACAACAGTATTTTATAGTATATGATGTTCCAAAAGAAAGGGCTATTGATTTTGTGGATGGTAACAAAAACTATTTTATTGCTGATAAAAATTTATATAATGATAAAAGTAAAATGCGATTCAATATTCAGCATTTTAGGTGGGAGAGAAGGGTAAAGGAAACTTCCTTAGCACTAGCAGGATTTGTAACGAATAATTACTTTAGAAAAGATAATTACATTCAGTTTTTTAATAAGAAAATATTACTGTGGGATAAGGACTTTGTAAAACCAACTACTCCTTCTTATTTTGATTATATTGTTGTTTCAGATAAGATAAATTTAGATTTGAAAAATATAAATTGTAAAAAAGTAATTATTGATTCTTCAGTACCAAATTATAAATGGGAACAAATAAAAAAGGAATGCCATAAGTATGACATTCCTTTTTATAATGTAAACACCCAAGGGGCCTATTTGCTTGAAATTAATGCTTAATACTATTTATTAATTTCCTTTTATTAATAAAAGAAGTATTTCCTTTTCTTTGGTTTATGTTGTTAGTAGTAAATCCATTTTCATCTCTAGTGTGAGATCCCGTGAAAATAAAATCTATATCAAAATCTGCTCCATCTTCAGTAAAAGTTTCATTCCCCATAACTTGATGAACTAAATTTGTTTTGGTTACACTTATTACTTCCCCAACAATTACCGTATCTGTTGTTATCGTTACGGTAGTTCCAGTTTGCACCCAAGTACCACTATCAACATGATTGTTATTGTTGTCCCAGGCATTAAAATCACCATTGTTTGAAAATTTTTGTATAACACTTTCCATTGAATCTGGATTAGTTTCTGTTTCAGTCCAAGTGGAATCCATAAATATCGTTCCACCGAATGAAACAATAGCATGAATATTAATCTCTTCAGTGTCAGTAATCCAAGCACCACCTACAATCCCAAAAACACAAGACCCATCATCACTGGTTGCTGTAGCATCATAATTAGTAGCAATTGCATCCATACAACCACTTAAGACTGTTGGTGCAACAACATCATCTTCTTTTTTACAAGCAGCAAAAACAATTGATACTGCTAATAAGGTGTAAAGTACTTTTTTCATTTTATTTATTTTAGTTAATATTTTGCAATAATAGATGTTTTAAAATAAAGTGTTATGCTAAGCATAGTACTTTTGGTTTTACTAGATAAGATGGGTGAGTAAAAAATAATGCTACAACAATCCAAACTGACTTAAATGATGCGAATAATGTTTCCTTTGAAAGAGAATCCATTGCTTAGTATTTAATTCCCCAAAATAAGGATGGATAGCTTTAAAGTCTGAGTTTTTAATTAAGAAGGCAAGCATATTATCGCTTGAATGTATCAATTCTCTTTTTAATTCTTCAATATCCTCAATAATACTCTCCGTAAAATTGAAGCCAATATCATTTGGAACAACTAATCCTTTTTTAATCTCTTTGTCAGTATATAGAAAAGCAATTGCTTTTTCGACATACTCTTCTTTAATTAATAGAGTATTATTTCCAAAATGAATCATTTTACTGCTTTGTGTCAAATGGATTAGCATTTGTTTGGCAGTCATTGTTCCCCATTCTGCTTTACTATCTTCTTTTAAGTTTCCTAGAGCAGTAGTTAGAGTTGTATTAAAAAAATGAATTAGTTCTTTTTCCATTCTTTTTGTTCTTTTTTACTTAGGAAAGTCCAAGCTACAATTCTGGTAATTTTATTACCAGTACCCATATTAATTGTCTTAACCTCAGTTGCTTCAATCTTTTCTAAAGAGCTATAAATTCTATTCAGATTTTTTTCATTGGAAACTAATGTCGTAAACCATAGGCAGTTTTCAGCATAGTTTACGCTTTCGGTTATCATGTTCTGTATGAACTGCTTTTCTCCTCCTTCATAGATCAGTTCATTTACCATTCCTGAAAAGTTGAGTTGTATATTTTTTGATCTTTTTCCGGTAAGGTTTCTTACTTTTCGCATACTACCTTTAAGGGCTTCTTTTTTTGAAGCATGAAAAGGAGGGTTGCAAATACTCACATCAATTTTATCCTTAGGCTTAATAATTCCTTTAAAGATGTTATTTTCATCTTTTTGCAATCTGAATTTCACTTTCCCTTTAAGTGTAGGGTTTGCTTTTATGATTTCTTTTGCACAAGCAATAGCATCAGCATTTACCTCAGAAGCAATAAAATTCCATTGGTATTCGCTAACTCCAAGTATGGGATAGATGCAGTTTGAACCAACTCCAATATCCAAGCAAGTAATATCATTATTTTCCCCTAACAAATCAGACATATAATGAATATAATCTGCTCTGCCAGGTATAGGAGGGCATAAATTAGTGTCAGGGAAATCCCAATTTTTTATTCCGTAATAATTACTTAAAAGTGCTTTATTAAGTAGTTTTACAGCTGCAGGATCAGAAAAACGGATTGAATCCTCTCCGTATTTATTGGGTTTAATGTGTTTCTTTAACTCAGGAACTTCCTTAAGTAGTTCCGCTAAATCATATTGTTCCCTGTTCTTATTTCTAGGATGCAGATTAGTTTTGATTTTACTTCTTTCTGGTGTTTCCTTTTCTTGTTCTTTCATTTCTCTACTGGTTAACCTTTCTTTACAAATTCTGATTTTAGCTGCATAGAACCAAATCCATCAATTTTGCAGTTGATGTTATGCTCTCCTTCAGTTAAGCGAATGTTCTTTACTTTAGTCCCTGATTTTACTGGTTTTGGAGCCCCTTTAACGGGTAGGTTTTTAATAACGATAACGCTATCGCCTGTTTGTAAACGAGTTCCATTACTGTCCAACACTACCAATCCTCCTTCCATTTCTACTTCTTTAGGATTCCATTCATTAGCACATTCAGGACATGTAAAGGAATCATCTCCTGTGGAATATCCATAAGGAGATTCACATACTGGGCAAGCTTTCATTTCTTCTGACATAATTTCTAATTTATTTTTGAATTCGTAATTTTCATAATCTCATCTTCCAAGGCACAAGCGTTATCAACTACTTGTTGTCCTCTTTCTAGGATATCTGCAACAAAGGTTTTATCTTCACAATCTCCACAATTAATTTTAACATTAAGGAAAGCACCAATTACAGCAGTACGAGCGCAAAGTGCACCAACTCCAGCATCTGTTACTGAGTTAGGGTTTCCAAACTCAGCCATAGCCTTCATTACTTCCATAGATGCATAAGCGGTTTCCATAACCTTGAAAGGTGTGAGGATAGCGTATTGGGTTGCAACTTGTATTGCTTCTTGTCTTTTGGCTTTATCTGCTTGAGTATCTTTTGGTAAACGGAAAGCATCCATGATTTTATTAAAAGCATTGGTGTCTTCATCTACTAATTCCAAAAGAGTGTTTTGATAAGCCATTCCTTTTTCTGCCCAATCAGAGAATTCTTCCCATCTTTCATCCCAACCTCTTTTGTGTGCCGAAAGGTTAGCAACCATTGTACCCAATGAAATTCCCATAGCTCCACAATAAGCTGCAATAGAACCACCTCCAGGAGCAGGGCTCTCACTTGCTGTTTCATTAGCAAAGTCAGTAAGCGTCATATTCACTAGTGGCTTGTTGCTATTGCTTTCTAACATGTATTCAATTACTCTTTCTTGCGGATCAAAGGGAGCTAATTCATCTAAGCCTAAGGTTTTTATAGCAATTTTTATGATTTCACTTTCGTGAATTCCTGTTGATCGTTCTTGTTTTTTTAAAAAATGTTTCCCAGCATCAATCAATACTTTTTTAGGAACTAAACCAACTAATTCCGAACCAGTAACTCGCATTCCTCTAGCAATTGAACGCTCACAAGTTTTATCGAATACTTCATGCAGAGGAGAGATATTAATATTGGTAAGGTTGTATGAGATTTGAGCAACTCCATATTCTTCAATATACCAACCAATTCCTTTTACTGCTTTGAATAGTCCTGGTTCTTTTAAAGGATTTCCATTTTCATCTTTCATTATCTTTCCTGATAATGAATCACCTTCTCTTTTTATTCTTCCTGCTTCACGAATGTCAAAAGCTACTGCATTTGCTCTTCTTGTAGAAGTAGTGTTTAAGTTGATGTTATAGGCTACTAAAAAGTCACGAGCTGAAATAGCTGTTGCTCCTGATTTTTCTACTGATTTATTAAATTCAGCAGGACCGAAATCTGGTTTCCAATCTGAATCTACTAATTTTTTGGATAAACCTTCATATTCTCCTTTTCGGCAGTTGGCTAAATTTTCACGCTTTTTTTCTTTTGCTGCTGCTTCATAGTGGTAAACAGGAATTCCTAGCTCTGTTCCAACTCTTTCTCCTAGTTTGTGTGCCCAATCTGCACACTGTTCCATACTAATATTGGCAATGGGTACAAGGGGACAAACATCAGTAGCTCCCATTCGGGGATGCTCTCCGGAATGCTTGCTCATATCAATCAATTCTTGTGCTTTTTGTATAAGTAAAAATGCAGCATCAATTACGGCTTGTGGTTCGCCAACAAAAGTAATTACTGTACGGTTAGTTGCTTTTCCTGGATCAACATTCAATAGTTTTACTCCATCAATTTCTTCAACTATTTGTGAGATAATTCTAATTTTATCAGCATCTCTACCTTCTGATATATTTGGTACACACTCTATAATTTGCTTGCTCATTTTTCTGTTTTTAGTATTGCAAACTTAAAGAAATAAATTGCTAAAAACTACAAACTAAAAACCAAAAACTATCTTACTTTTGTCAATATGGATAAACAAACAAAATCAGCAGTGGAAAGTGGAGAGATGCTTCCTTTAATGGAAGCGTTTTATACGATTCAAGGTGAAGGGTATTATTCAGGTAAAGCTGCTTATTTTTTACGCATTGGTGGTTGTGATGTAGGCTGCCATTGGTGTGATGTTAAGGAAAGTTGGAATGCTGACTTGCATCCACCAACTAGTATTGCTGATATTCTAAAAGGCATTGCTCAATATTCTGTGGATACTGTTGTAATAACGGGAGGTGAACCCTTAATGTGGAATTTGGATAAATTGACTGCAGCTTTAAAATTGGAAGGTTTAAAAGTGCATTTGGAAACTTCAGGTGCCTACCCATATAGTGGTGATTTTGATTGGGTGTGTATGTCTCCTAAAAAAATGCAAGCGCCCTTGCCAGCAATAAAACCAATAACAAGTGAGTTAAAAGTTATTGTGAATAATAAACATGATTTCATTTGGGCTGAACAGCAAAGAGAAGGTTTGACAGATGATTGTAAACTATACTTACAAGCTGAATGGAGTAAGCGTGAAAAAATAATTCCAATGATTATTGATTTTGTAAAAGAAAATAAGGATTGGACCATTTCTTTGCAAAGCCATAAATACATGAATATTCCTTAATGAGATTTTTTCTTGTTATACTATTCTTGCTCCCTGCAACTTCCTTTGCTCAAACAAAGGATTATAAAACTTATGATAGGGCAGTAAAATATAATAATGAAGGTAATATTGAGAAAGCCATAAAATTTGCAAATAAAGCACTAGAGAAATCATCTGATTGGAGTAAGCCAAATTTGCTTTTAGCTTCTATTTATGCAAATGACAATCAGATTGAGCTTGCAGCAGATTATCTACTAAAAGTTTATGAAGAAAATACTCTTAATGATGTAAAGGGTATTGAGCAAGTTGCTGAACTTTTTTATAATAATGGTTTTTATGAGAAAGCTCTTTATTATGCTGAAAAAACAATTTCAAACAATACTGAAGAGTCCAAGTTTTTATCTAAAATTGATAGATATATTGAAAATTGTCGATTCGCAATTAAGGCAATAAAAACTCCTGTTGATTTTGATGCAAAAAATCTTGGTGAGTTTGTAAACTCCCCTATGACTGAGTATGTAAATGCGATAACAGTTGATACAAAAAAAATACTTTTTACAAGAAGAATGGAATCAAATCAAAATCGTGATCAAGAGGATCTTTTTGTGTATGATATTCCAAGTAATACGGTAAGTCCTTTACCTTTCAATACATTACAAAATGAAGGTGCAATTACGGTTTCTGCTGATGGAACAATGTATGTCTATACTGCTTGTGATAGGGTAAATAGTATTGGTGGTTGCGATTTGTACATCAGACAATATTCCAAGGAGAATGGTTGGTCTAAGGAATATAATTTGGGTCCTAATGTTAACACTAATAAATGGGAGTCGCAAGCCTGTTTTTCTCCTGATGAAAAGTATTTGTATTTTATAAGTAATCGTCCTGGTGGATTTGGAAAAGAAGATGTCTGGAGGTCAGAAATTACTAAAAAAGGTTTTATGCCAGCTGAAAATTTAGGCAGTAGTATTAATACTAGTCAAGTTGAAATGTCTCCTTTTTTGCATCCTGATAATTTAACACTTTATTTTGCTTCTGATGGCCATATTGGTATGGGTGATGATGATTTATTTGTTAGTAGAAGAGTTAATAGTCAACAAGATTGGAATACTCCAAAAAACATGGGTTATCCAATAAATACGCACAATTCAGAAAATTCTTTAATTGTATCAAGTGATGGAAAAACTGCTTATTACACTTCTGATGTTAGTGGTTATGGAAAGGAGGATATCTTTCAGTTTGAATTGCCTGATAATTTACAAGCAGAACCATTGGCGGATTTAGAATTGGATATCATTACCAACAAAGCAGGAGAGGAGGTAATACTTAAAAATGTAAGTTTTGCGAGTAATTCCTATGCCTTAGAGGAAAGCTCTTTTGCTGAATTAAATAAATTAATTACTTATCTTCAAAAAAACCCCAATTTGCAGATTGAAATTCAAGGGCATACAGATAATGTGGGTAATGAAACAGATAACCAAATACTATCCCAACAAAGGGCTAAAGTTGTATTTGAGTATATAAGCGCTAAGGTTGAAAATAAATTGACCTATAAAGGTTTTGGAGAAAGTCAACCTCTAGGAGAGGATAGAATGAGAAACAGAAGGACTTCTTTTGTTATAATTGACTAATTTTAAAGAGTATTAGCCTTCCAATATGTCCAGCTCTTTCACTTATTTGAGTTGCTGCTTCTCCTTTAAAATTTTCAGTTAATGTTGCATTCCAATGTAAGAGCCATCTTTCCAAATGCAAGTGTGTAAAAGGAGTATGTTTATTGAAATCCAAATGTTTTTCCATTAAATTGGCTTTGTATTTTTCCCCTCCCCAAAGTAGGTTTTCCCAGAAATCACAAATAACTGAGAAGTGGCTTGGCCAATCAAATTGTATTTCCCCAATAAACACGGGTGCAATTTTATCGTCAGCCAATACCTTTTTATAGAATTCAGCTACTAATAGCTCAAGGTCTTTTCTTTGTGTAATATCTTGCATTAGTTAAATAGTTTCAACAAAATCTAAAAATACTTTTTTGTGATGTTCCAAATCCATATTAGGAGAAAGTGCAACACGGGCTATATAATCCTTATCTCCTTCTTTAGTAGTTCCTTGTGTAGATGTAGCGGGAATCGTCCAATAACAGCCGTTTAACTGCCCATAGCTTACACAATATTTACTTTCATTAGGAATTTCAGTAATCATCAAATTAATTAACACATGATTTAACTTTCTTTTATACTCTTCTTTTTCTTTAGCAGTAGTTCCTTTAGTAGGTAGGTCTAATGAAAACACAGAAGGGGTAAATCCTTGTTGTGCCAATTCTTCTGATACAAAATTGATTTTTGCTTCTGGTAGAGTTTTATTAATGAAATTTACAAATTCACGTGTATTCTTGTATGCATCATTAATTCTTTGATTCATAGATGGCATTTGCTTTGCCAAAAGTTCATACTGAAGATTTGTAGCCTCATTATCGCAAAGTGTCAGGTGCAATTCTATTTTATCCATTAATGCTTCTGTTCTTGTATTTCCAACGCAGTATCCAGCAGTACATTTTCCGCCACTAGGGAACTTAGACCCACTCACATACGAAATGGTTCTAACTTTTGACAATATTTTTCCTTTACCTAAAAAGTGAACATTAGGACAAAAAGTTTGATCTAATATAAAAGCAGGTTCTATAGCCAACTCTCCAGTTACTGTTCTGCGCTGTTGACTTAGCACTTTCTCTAGTTGCATCAATTCAGGAACCTCAACTCTAGGGTTAGTTGGAATTTCAGCAATTATATAAGGGATAGCATCTTCCTTAGCAATTTTATCTAAAACTACATTAATACTACTTACCATATCGTTACCACTATCTACTGGTAAATCCATAACTTCAACATTATCAATACAAGCAGCAACTCGTCTTGCTTGATCATTTGTTCCACCATAACAATTTGGAGGAACAATAAATCGGATAGCTTTCCCTTTATGATTTTCTAAAGCATCATGAATAAGCCCCATCATAATAGCATACTGAATAGATAGACCACTAGAACCTACTACTGCCTTTGTATTTGTACCGGTAATATCTGCAATTGATTCTAAAACAAGTTTTTTATCTGATTCAGTATTATACCTGTTATATTCAGAAGTAGATTTATTTATAATTGAATTTAAGTTAGCAAGGCAATTAACTGGCGTCATAGCAATAGTTTCCCTTCTGCGTACATGCTGAATTTCTGAAATATAACTTTCATTTTGTTCGCCATTTACTAATAAGATACTCCCAAACTGAGAATGAAAATTGATAAAGAAGTCAATGTCTGATTTAAGATCAATATTACTAATTTCATCTTGTTGTGAAATGAAAATGGTACTTCCATTAAACGCAGAAATATCTTCTACTTTCTCTACTTTTTTTAAATCAAATTTATATCCATAAATATTCTTTAGAACTTCAAAATCAATAAATTTTGGTAATTCATCTGTAAAAACAATTTGGGTACTTTTATTAGCTAATAAATTCTTTCTTAGAATTGCCGAAATAGGAATCGTCTTTGATGAAAAACTTATTACATTCTTTGATTTTATATTATTTAAGTTAGCTATCACCCATTCTAGTAAACAAGATAAAGGATGCCCTAATCGAATATAGTCGTAAGCGGTAGGTAATTCACTTAGTGCTATTGGTTCAGAATTATTATTGTTAAATAAGATTTCAAACTGTTCTAAGAATTGAGTTTTGGCTAATTTTTCATCATAAATGTCTAGTCGATGGGTTGTTATATTTAACCAGCTTGATGGCATATTTATTAATATATCTTTAATAAAATTTAGCATTTTAGTATCTTTCATAATATCATATCTTATAGGTTAGCAAAGTAATTTAATTAAAAATATCTTCTTTGCTTTTTGGCTGTTCAGCACCTCTCCATAAAAAACCTTTTAAGTAACGGTTTTTTTCTTCTATATCTTGGTAGGGCGTAGTAGTGGAATTAGGTTTAACTTCATAGGTAACCTCTTTTAATTTATTTTCTTTAAAGTAGAGAATCAAATCAGAACATTCGGAATAATTAAATCCTATTTTATCTTCAGTTTTTTCATCTTTTATAATAAAGATACTTTGTCCATTACCCTTTACATCCATTCGTCTCATTTTATTATTTGTAAAATAAGCGGTCATGTCTTTTCCTTTTATTTGGTTATAATCCAAGGTATCCTCCTGTGCAATAATCATAGGGTTTGGCTTTAAAAACATACGAGATATTTTTCCTTTATGTACCAAGAATTGCAAACTATCTGCTGTTATTTGAAAGCCATCTGACCAGAGCACAGGTCTGTTAAACATTTCTACTACTGAATCAGTAAAGTTATAGCTTAAGGAATCACATTTTCCTTGAAAATCTGTTTTAAAGAATGTTACTTTAGAGTAGGCTAGTATTTTTTTTTCACCTTCTTTTTGCTGAGAAACAAACTGCTTTGCATGTATAAATAAGGTGTCCTCTTCAAAAAGTAATTCAAGCATAGGTTTTTCACTTATGATTACTTTTTCTTCTTCTTCAAAATATTCAGCAATTCCTCCATAGACTGTCATATTTTCTATTGTATCAATGAGTTGAACATTACTGAATGCTTTTCCGTATTGCTTGTTTTTATTATAATACAAACTATCCCCTTTCAATAAGTAACTTTCAGTACTAATATAGGCATTTTCTCTAAATTGTGCTATGTCTGTTTTTGTATTGTACCAGCCATTTTCACAATAAATAGTTTTATTATCCGAGATGATAAAAGAAGGACCAAAAAAGTAAGTAACCTCACTGCTTGAGTTATAGTGCATATTATCAGTAAGTATGTTGTAATCCTCATTTATAACAACTACTGAATCTTTAAAAATAAAACGGTGAATGTTTGAATGATATGCACCTCTTTTTGAATTAATTATTTTTTCATTATCAATAATATTCCCTTGTTTTGGGTAAGAAGCTATATTTGTGCTTAAATTGTAAAACACTTGCTCAGTTCTTAAGGTCATGTGCTTGTCAATAAGCACCACATTTCCCATAATATCTGCTCTGTTTTCTAAGCCAAAATAAGTAAGTGTTTCTCCTGTAAGGGTAATACTATCTCCTTGGTTAATTTTAATTTCACCAAAGGCTTCCATTTTATTTTCAGAGGTATAATGATAAGCGGAATCGCAAGTCATTATAGCGTCATTGTGCAAAAATGAAACATTACCAATTAAACGCCAATAATCAGGATGAATATTAGCATTAGCATAGGTGTTGTCAGCATTTAAAATTTCTATTTTTTTACTTTCCTGAGCAATAAGGTTTGTACTCAAAAATAAAAGTAAAATATGAAATAGAATTTTCAAATTTTATCTGTATAAAGTTTGTTTTCTATCAGGACCAACTGATACAATTGAAATAGGAGTTTCTAACACATCCTCTAACCAAGTAATATAGTTATGTACTGCTTTAGGAGCTTGCGATAAATTCTCCAATTGCATTAAGTCCATTTTCCAACCTTCAAGTTCCTTGTAGACAGGAACAAGGTTCTCATTGTCCTCAAATGGTAAGTAGTCAATTTGCTCTCCATTTAATTCGTAATGTGTACAAGCTTTAATCGTATCAATTCCTGACAATACATCAGCTTTCATCATCATTAACTGTGTTACACCATTAATATTGATTGCATATTTTAAAGCAGGAATATCAATCCAACCACATCTTCTTGCACGACCAGTTGTTGACCCAAATTCATTTCCTACTTTTGCTAATCGATCTCCTACTTCATCAAATAACTCTGAAGGGAAAGGACCACTACCTACTCTAGTACAGTAAGCTTTGAAAATCCCAAATACTTCACCAATTTTGTTAGGAGCAATTCCTAGACCTGTACAAGCACCAGCGGTAATTGTGTTGGATGAAGTGACAAATGGATAAGACCCAAAATCGATATCCAATAATGCACCTTGAGCACCCTCAGCTAATATCTTTTTATTTTCTTTTAAAGCATTATGAATATAATGCTCACTTTCAATATGATCAAAACTTTTTAAAGTTGCTAATGAAGCAAACCAAGCTGTTTCTAATTCCTCTAATTCATATTCAAAATCATAGAAATTAAGCAACTGAATATGTTTTTGTTTTAGTTTTTCATATCTAGCCTTAAAATCAACAGCAGAAATATCACCAACTCTAAGTCCGTTACGACCTGTTTTGTCCATGTAAGTTGGGCCTATTCCTTTTAGGGTAGAACCAATTTTTTCTTTTCCTTTTGCTTTCTCACTTGCAGCATCTAACAATTTGTGCGTAGGTAGAATAAGGTGAGCTTTTTTAGAAATTAACAATTCTGACATTGGAATATTAAGTGCTTTAATGTCAATTATTTCTCTTTCGAAAATGACAGGATCAATCACAACACCATTTCCAATTAAGTTAATAACTCCAGGATGAAAAATTCCTGAAGGAATAGTATGTAATACATGCTTTATTCCGTCAAATTCAAGTGTATGACCAGCATTTGGTCCTCCTTGAAAACGCGCAATAATATCATATTTTAACGTTAATACATCTACAATTTTTCCTTTTCCCTCATCTCCCCATTGGAGTCCTAATAAAACATCTGCTTTCATTTGTTATTTTGAAATTACTAGTTATTTATCTTTATTTGACAATCCTGACATAGACCATATAAATTAAGAGCATGTCTACTTATTTTAAAGTTCATGCTTTCTTCAATTACATTTTTAATTCCTTGTATTCTTGGGTCGCAAAACTCAATTACTTTATCGCAACTTGTGCATACTAAGTGATCGTGCTGACGGTTAGAATATGATTTTTCGTATTGTGCTTGTGCTTTTCCAAACTGATGCTTTCTAATCAAATGACAATCCAATAAAATTACTACAGTATTGTAAAGTGTAGCACGACTTACACGATATTTTTTGTTTTTCATTTGAATATACATTGACTCAATGTCAAAATGCCCTTCAAATTCGTAAATTTCGTTTAGGATTGCATAGCGCTCAGGAGTTTTCCTTTGCTTGTTTTCAATTAGATATTCTGTGAATATCTCAGTAACGGTTTCAATTATTTTTTGGTTTGACACAATTGCGTTATTAAAAAACAAAAATATAAAAAATTGGTATTTAGTAAAGGTAAATATTCAATAATGATTGAAAAATTTAACTGTGTTTATAAGTTCGGGTAATTGAGGTAATTGCTTCTACTTTTTGAAGTTTTGTTGTTAGTTCTTTTAAGAAAGCTACATTGTGTACTTTTAAGGTTATAATTCCTTCAAATACTCCATCATCACTTGTTATATTTATCGACTTTATATTTACATTCATTTGGTTAGATATTATCTGAGTGACTTTGTTCATAAGCCCTAAACTATCTATTCCTTTTATGCTTATTGTTGCAACAAAATCAATTTCATCTTTATTTATCCATTTTGATTTTAAAATTCGGTAAGCATAGTTTGCTCTTAACTGTATCGCATTTGGACAATCTGACCTGTGGATTTTTATGCCATCAACTACAGTTAGGAATCCAAATATAACATCTCCAGGAATTGGGTTGCAACACTTTGCCATTTCATAGTCCAATACCTCATCATCATCATTAAATACAATTACTTTTTTATTAACTTTCTCTTTACTTTTAAAAACAGGAGGGCCATAAATTTTATTCCTAATTGTTTGGTACCATCCATTAGTTTTTAGTTTTGAAAATTGTTTTATCTCAGTATTAGAAATTGAACCACTACCAAATCTAAAGTATAACTCTAATGATGTGCCAGTATTAAAGTGTTTGATTAGCTCAGTTTCAGTTTGTTGAGAAAACTTTATTTTTAGATGCCTTAACTTTCGTTCTGCTATTTCTCTTCCTATTTCTGAAATTCTTTTTTGATCTTCCTTTAAGGCTGATTTTATCTTTGATTTTGCCCTGGCAGTAATAACAAATCTAAGCCAATCTTTCCTGGGTCTTTGTTTGCTTGATGTGATTACTTCTACTTGATTTCCACTGCCTAATTGGTGACTTAACGAAACTAATTTTCCATTTACTTTTACGCCCATACATTTCAATCCAACATCTGTATGTATTGAAAAAGCAAAATCGAGAGCTGTCGCTCCTTTTGGTAATGTTTTTAAATCTCCACCTGGAGTGAATATATAGATTTCTCCAGAATATAAATTCAGTTTGAAATCATCAATAAAATCAATTGCATTTGTTTCAGGATTTTCTAAAAGCTCCCTGATGTTGTCAATCCAAACATCTAATGAATTCTCCTTGCTTCCCTCTTGTTTGTATTTCCAATGAGCGGCATAGCCTTTTTCGGCAATTTCATCCATTCTTTTAGTTCTTATCTGCACTTCAACCCATTTCCCATCATCACCCATAACTGTAGTGTGTAGCGATTCGTATCCATTGGCTTTTGAAGTAGAAATCCAATCCCTTAATCGGTCAGGGTTTGGTTTGTAAAAATCAGTAACAATAGAATAGATTTTCCAGCAATCTGATTTTTCATTTTCAGATGTTGAATCTACTATAATTCTAATCGCAAACTTGTCAAATACATTGTCAAAATTAACTCCTTTTGTCACTATTTTATTTCGGATAGAAAAAATAGATTTAGGTCTTCCTTTAATTGAAAAATCTAAGTTAATCTCTTTTAACTTTTCCTTAATAGGTTTACAGAATTTACCAATATATTTTGTTCGTTCTTCTTTTGTATCCTTTAATCCAACAGCAATTGCTTTATAAACCTCAGGCTTGGTGAATTTTAGTCCTAAATCCTCCATTTCTGTTTTGATAGAATACAAGCCTAATCGGTGAGCTAAAGGTGCATAAAGGTAAAGCGTTTCAGATGCTATTTTTAGTTGCTTAGCTTTAGGCATAGCATCTAAAGTCCTCATATTATGTAGTCTGTCAGATAGCTTTATTAATATCACCCTAACATCATCTGAAAGAGTAAGTAGCATTTTTCTAAAATTTTCAGCTTGCATTGATACATTTTTATCAAATACATCCTGAATTTTAGTTAGTCCGTCAATTATTTTAGCAACTTTTTTGCCAAATAATTTTTCTATATCTTTTAAGGTATAGTCGGTATCCTCCACAACATCATGCAAAAGAGCGCATATAATTGATGTTGATCCCAAACCAATTTCTTTAGCAGCAATATGAGCAACCGCAATAGGATGATAGATATAAGGTTCCCCTGATTTCCTACGCATGTGTTTATGCGCTTCAATAGCAAGGTTGAATGCTTTTCGGATTTCCTTTTTATCTTCTTTATTTATTTTATCAGCACAGGCACGCAAAAGCGATTTATACTTGTTTAGTATATCCTTTTTTTCCTGTTCTAAATCAATTGGCTGCATGATGTAATTAAGCGAAAATAGGATATTTATTCATTAGTTCATTTACTGATTTTTTAACATCAGTTATTACTGCTTCATCCTCATAATTCATTATTACTTTGTCAATTAATTCTACTATATAGGGAATAGTTTCTTCTTTTATGCCTCTAGTCGTAATTGCAGGTGTACCAAGTCTAATTCCTGAAGTTATAAAAGGTGACTGAGTGTCAAAAGGAACCATATTTTTATTAGCAGTAATATCAGCGAGCACTAAAGCATTTTCAGCAGCTTTTCCTGTTATATTTTTATTTCTTAAATCAATAAGCATGCAGTGATTTTCAGTTCCTCCTGAAATAATTTTATATCCTCTTTTTATGAATTCCTCTGCCATTAGTTTAGCATTCTTTATTACTTGCTGACTATAAATTTTGAATTCTGGTTTTAAAGCCTCTCCAAATGCAATAGCTTTTGCTGCTATTGCATGTTCCAAAGGTCCTCCTTGAGATCCAGGGAATACCCCTGAATTTAGAATTGCTGACATCATTCTTGTCTTTCCTTTTGGTGTTTTTAATCCCCAAGGGTTTTCAAAATCTTTCCCCATCATTATCATTCCTCCTCTTGGTCCTCTTAAGGTTTTATGTGTTGTAGTTGTTAAAATATGACAATGAGGTGCAGGGTTATTCAGTAATTTTGCAGCAATTAATCCTGAAGGGTGTGCAATATCAGCCATTAAAATAGCGCCAACTTTATCAGCAATCAGTCTGAAACGAGCGTAATCCCAATCTTGAGAGTAAGCCGAACCTCCACAAATAATTAACTTAGGTTGTTCTGCAATTGCAGTTTCTTCTAATTTATCATAATCTACTTTTCCAGTTGATTCCTCAACATTATAGAATGAAGTTGTGTATAGTTTTCCTGAAAAATTAACTGGTGATCCATGCGTTAAGTGCCCTCCATGAGAAAGATTGAATCCTAAGATTTTATCCCCAGCATTTAAACAGGCTAGAAGCACAGCTGAATTAGCTTGAGATCCAGAGTGGGGTTGCACATTTACATATTCAACTCCAAATAATTCCTTTGCTCTATCAATGGCTAATTGCTCTACTTCATCAACCACCTCACAACCTCCATAATACCTTTTTCCAGGGTATCCTTCGGCATATTTATTGGTTAAGCAAGAGCCCATTGCTTGCATTACTTCATCACTAACAAAGTTTTCTGATGCAATTAATTCAATGCCATTTCTTTGCCTTCTATCTTCCTTTTCAATTAAATCAAAAATTATTTGATCGTTTTTCATCTGATAATTTATTTAAATTTATATTTTCGTGAACGCAACAAATATATATTTTATGAATAGAATAAACGAGCTTTTTGGAATAAAATACCCTATTATTCAAGGAGGTATGATATGGTGTAGTGGTTGGGAGTTAGCTTCAGCTGTTAGTAATGCAGGTGGTTTGGGTTTAATTGGTTCAGGGTCAATGTATCCTGATGTTTTGAGGTCGCAGATAAGAAAGTGTAAACAAGCGACAGATAAACCTTTTGGTGTAAATATTCCGCTTTTGTACCCTGATATTGAAGCGCATATAAATATAATAATTGAGGAAGGAGTTAAGGTGGTATTTACTTCAGCAGGAAGTCCTAAAAAATATACTTCAAGGCTGCAAAGCCATGGAATAAAAGTGGTGCATGTTATTGCAAGTAAAAGGTTTGCATTAAAATCGGTTGAAGCTGGTGTAGATGCAATTGTTGCTGAAGGATTTGAGGCAGGAGGTCATAATGGTGTTGAAGAAATTACTACAATGTGTTTAATTCCTATGATTAAAGATGCGGTTAAGATTCCTGTAATTGCAGCTGGGGGAATAGGAGGTGGTCGCGCCATGTTAGCGGCAATTGCTCTTGGTGCTGATGCTGTTCAGATAGGGAGTAGATTTATTGCTTCTGAAGAATGTTCAGCTCATATTAATTTCAAAAATAAAGTAGTAAATGCTGATGAAGGAGAAACAGATTTAACTTTAAAGGAATTAACAGCTGTTCGGTTAATGAAAAATAAATTTTATAATCAAATACAAGATGCTTATTCTAATGATGCAAGTAAAGAAGATTTAAGAGTATTATTAGGTAGAGGGAGGGCTAAGAAAGGTATGTTTGAAGGAGATTTGGAAGAAGGGGAGCTGGAAGTAGGGCAAGTTTCAGCAATGATAAACAAGATTATGCCTGTTGCTGAAATTATAAAGGAAATTACTGAGGAATATGAATCAGAAAGAAAGAAAATAATCTCTTTAAGGAATTTGAATGCATAAGATACTTTAGACTATATATATGATTAATGTCTATTTATAGTAAATTTATATATATTTGTAGAAAATTAAATACAATTATTATGAAAAATAAATACTTATCAATCAAATCGTTAATGTTAATTGCATTAATGACATTATTCTCAACTCAAAGCTTATTTGCACAGCTTCCTAATGGATCTGTTGCTCCTGATTTTGAATTAACTGATCTTAATGGAACAATTCATAAGCTTTATGAAGATTATACTGACCTAGGTTACACTGTTTTTATTGATTTTTCTGCAGTATGGTGTGGTCCTTGTTGGTCATATCACACTTCTCATGCATTAAAAGATGTATATGAAAATCATGGTCCAACAGGGTACCCTGGTGTAAATTCTTCCACTACGAATGATGTTATGGTTTTCTTTATTGAAGGTGATGAAGGTTCTGTAGCAGAACTAAATGGAGGAGGAAGTTCTCAAGGAGACTGGGTTGCGGGAACTCCTTATCCGATAATCTGTACAGATCCAGCTAGTGGTTTTGGTAACAGTGGTTCTATTTCAAATGATTGGGCTATATCTGGTTGGCCTACTGTTTATCAAGTTTGTCCTGATAGGACTTTAACAGTGATTGGTCAAGCTCAAGGTCTTTATTCACTAGTAACTTCTTGCTTGCCTGCTCCTTCTCTTAATGATGATGCAAGAAGCTTTATGAATAGTTCGGCTTCATCTGGTTGTAGTTCTATAAATCCAGTAATAACTTTACAAAATTATGGTCTTAATAATCTTACAGAAGTAAAAATAGATGTATCTCTGAATGGAGTTTTTCAGTATTCAACTATATTCAATCAAGTATGGAGTAACGTAACAAATTCATATCAACCACTTAATTTGACTACTTTAGACATGGTTGATGTTGTGCTTGACCCTGTAACAGGTTTAGTGAATAATGATGTGATTTCTATTGATGTTGATATGCCTAATGGAGTAGTTGATACTGATCCTTTAAATAATCAGGTAATTTCTTTTGCAGTTGATCTTGGTTTTGATAATGCATATTGGGATGGAAATTTATCTATTGATGTTGCTGGTGGTTCTGACAACTCATGGTACTTAAAACAAGTAAGCACTAATCTTATTATCGCTTCTGGTTTTGGAGGTGTTACTGGTGCTACTAATTCTCAACCACTTACATTTAATGAATGTTATACCTTACAAAGTATTAATGGTGCTAATTTAGCATATACTGTTACTGATGCTATGGCGAATGTAATTTTAGATGGATCTGCATCATCTGTTGAAGATTTTGATAATTTCACTACAGGTAATCAAGTTTGGACAAGTATTGAAAACTATGAACTTAGTTCTTTTAATGTATTTCCTGTTCCAGCTAAAGATTTCTTGATTATTGAAGGTGAATATGATTACTTAAGAATTATTGATGTATTGGGTAAAGAGGTTTTGTATTCTTCATACGATAAATTGATTGATACTTCTAAACTTAAGAATGGATTGTATATTTTAGAAATTACTTTTTCTAATAAGAAGTTTAATAAGAAAATACAGATATCTAAATAATTTTAACTTAAAGAATAAACTAATTTTATTCTTTATTTCTTTTTTAAAATATGAAAAAAATAATAATAGTTCTAATTTTTATATTCTCTAGTTTTTTATCCTTTTCATCTCACTTTATGGGTGGAGAGATAACTTGGAAATGCCTAAAAGGTGGTCCTGATGTAGGTAAGTATGTTTTTGAAATGAAGGTGTATAGAGACTGTTCAGGTATTACTTTTTCGCAAGTTTCAGAAACAGTTACTCATCATAATTACCCAGCACTTGGTGGCGCTACCCCAATATTAATGAATTTTATATCAACCAGCACACAGGCAACTCCTATAGGATCAGCAGGTTCAGGAAATGCTTGTTTTGATTGTGCTGCTGGTGATGTTGGTGCTGTAGAGGAATATATTTGGAGATCCGACCCAATGACATTAGTTGGTAATCCACCAACCCAAGGATGGCATTTTACATGGGGAAGTTCGGCAAGAAGTAGTAATATTACTAATGGAATGTCAAATCAACCTTGGACTTTAAGAGCAGTTATGTATGCTTATGATACTGATTTTCCAAATGGAGTTTACTTGCCTTCAAGCCCATGTTATGATTCTTCACCTGAATTTAAAGAATTAGCCAAAACAATTATATGTACAGGATATCCTTTTGCTTACTCTCATAATGCTTCTGACGATGAATTAGACGAGTTAACATATTCTTGGGGTGAGCCTTTAGGTACTTCAGGTGCTTATGATCCTGCTAATCCAAATGCAACAGCTCTAGCCTTTGACCCTCCTTACACTGTTACATCTCCAATTCCTGGTAACCCAACTTTAGACTCTGTAACGGGTGAGATAGCTTATAATTCTCCTACTGCAGGGGTTTTTGTTACATGTGTTAAAGTTGAAGCTAGGAAATGTGGACAACTTGTAGCTGAAATTTACAGAGAGGTTCAAGTGGTGTTGTTGGATTGTAGTAGCTTTAACCCTCCTACTGACGGGCTTAATGATCCTCCAATAATTACCACTCCAGTAGGTCTTCAAACTTGGATCACAACTATAAATGCTGCAGGTCTACCTTCTCATTCCACTACGATTTATGCTGGTGATTTGGTTACTTTTAATATACAAGCAGAAGACCTAGATACATATGCAGGAGGAGTTGCTCAGGACATCACATTGGATATTTCAGGCGGTCAAGTGTCAAAAGACTATATACTTGATACATGGTGTCCTAACCCGCCTTGTGCCACTTTTAATAATGGAGCAAATCCACCTATAACTCCGGGTCCTTTCGGAATTGATTTGTTTGCCCCAGCAATTGTTAGTGGTGTCTTTGAATGGCAAACTACTTGTAATCATATTTATGCTGATGTTGGTTGTAATAACTCCTCAAGTATTTTTACATTTTCTATTAAAGCTTATGATGATTTTTGTCCTGCTAATGGAGTTAGTATTGCTACTATTAAAATTACAGTTGCACCTCCAATTCCTGATTTAAGATGTATTTCTGTTCAAGATAATGGAGATATTGATTTAACTTGGAAATATGTTGATTTTGCGCCCCCAACACTGGAACCTTTTTTTGTTTGGCATGCTACTAGTTTAGCAGGTCCTTATACAATGATTGATAGTGTACTATTCCCTATAGATACATATACTCATGTAGGAGCTAATGGTAATACTGTTTCTCAATTTTACTTTTTGTCTAATAAGGATGGTTGTGATACAACAGGAGCTGATTTACATTCTGATACTTTAGAGAGTATTTTTATGGATATAATTCCAATAGATTTTGGGGTTTCAGCTACTCTTGATTGGAATGCTATTCACGATCCATTATTGATTACCTCAGGTGTTTATTATGATATGTTTATTAAAAAATCGGGTTCTCTTTTTTCTAATTACTTAACTACACCTTTGTTGTCCTATTCGTATGATGCTGTTAAGTGTAATGAAGATCTTCAGTTTTATGTTGAAATTCCTGATGCAATTGGTTGTATTTCAAGATCATCAATTGGAACTGTAAATTTAGGAGATACTTTGACTCCTATGATTCCTTATATTACTGATGTTTCAGTAGATGCTAGTGGTAAGTCCGTAATCTCATGGATTCCTTCACCAGGTGCAGATTATTATATTATTTATTTAAATGGTTCACAGGGGGATATAACCACTGATACGGTTTTTGGTGGGCTAAATTCATCTTATTCTTATAGTTCTTCATTTGCTGATCAATATTTTGAAACTTTTAGCATTAGAGCTGAAGATAGCTGTGGAAACACTAAAATTACAACTCCATATCATAATTCAATTTATCTTTCATTTGATTTAGATGAATGTACCCATGATTTAATTTTGAACTGGAATGAATATAATAATTGGATGATGGGCGTAAGTTATTATAATGTTGTTGTTGAAGAAACTGATTTGAGTGGAGTAACAACAATAGTTGACACAAATTTGGTTGATATAACTGAATATGTTGTAACAAGCTTAATTGATAAATATTCGTATAATATATTTATAGTTGCAAATGATGGCGACACAATTTTTTCAGCTTTATCAAATCAATTACTTCTTGTTCCTGATTTACCTAAAAAGCCTGATTATAACTATATTGAATATGCTAGTATAAATCATGATAATGGTTTTGTTGAAATTAACTGTTTGGTAGATAATACTGCAATTATTAATTATTATGATATAATGCGTTCCTTACGTGATGTGAATGATTTTAAAAAGATTGGTGAAATTCCTTTTGTTGGCGGAACTACTATTCATTATACTGATGAATTTGTAAGATCGAGTGATAATTTTTATCAGTATAGAATATATCCAGTAGATACTTGTGGTATTAGACTTTCAGCACCTCCGGTTGATGATCCAGCATTTATTAATGACACTTCTTTTGCGCAAACAATTTTGTTGGAAGCAGAAATAAATGTTAATTATAGTGCAGTTGATCCTACTTTAGATGAAGAATATACTAATACTTTAGTATTTAATGAATATGATAAGTGGTTAGGTAATGTTTTGGAATACAGGTTGTATCGATCAATAAATAGAGAGCCATTTAATTTATTGCCAATTCGTACTTGGGATAGAGTAACTAACCCTAATGAAGAATTATATCATATTGATATTGTTACTGATTATGGTGAGGGTAATGGTAGGTTCTGTTATTATATTGAAGCAATTGAAGGTAACTCTACTCCTTATGGTCCAGTTTCTGAAGGTAGTTTATCTAATATATCTTGTGTCTCTCAGACACCAATTATTTTTGTTCCTAATACTTTTACTCCTAATGGAGATGAGCATAATGAAGTATTCCGTCCTTTCACTAGTTTTGTTTCTGAAGAGGGTTATTCTTTTACAATATTTAGCAGAAGTGGCGGTATAATTTTTACTACTAACGACCCCTTAAAGGGTTGGGATGGTAGATTGAATGGTAATATGGTTAAAGATGATAATTATATTTTCCATTTACAATATATCAATGGGGTCGGTGAAATAACTAGAAAAACAGATGTTATTACTCTAGTAAGATAACAATAATTAATTGTAGTAAAATAGTCCCTTTTTAAGGGACTATTTTATTATATAATATGTTAATTTTGCGTACTTTTTTAAATACACCAACTATGAATAATAAAATAATGAAAGAAGGCCTCACTTATGATGATGTTTTAGTCGTCCCTGCATATTCTGAAGTGTTACCTTATATGGTGAGTACAAGTACTCAATTTTCTAAAAATATTACTTTAAATATTCCAGTTGTAGCTGCAGCAATGGATACAGTTACTGAATCAAAGATGGCAATTG
>Ga0307994_1000106_pt1 | contig 67569 bp, 62 predicted proteins | sample EllFjometagen261_FD_203171 | JGI IMG/M metagenome (GOLD analysis project Ga0307994, IMG submission 203171) | Marine microbial communities from Ellis Fjord, Antarctic Ocean - #261 | ecosystem: Environmental > Aquatic > Marine > Unclassified | place: Southern Ocean | collected 2014-11-02
CAACCGGCGACGGCACGGTCGCTGCGCTGCAGGTGCTGGCCGAACTGGTGCGCGAAGGCAAGCCTGCCAGCGAACTGTTGCATGTGTTCGATCCGGTGCCGCAGCTGCTCAAGAATGTCCGCTTTGCCGGTGGCAAGCCGCTGGACAATCCGCGCGTGCAGGCGGTCATTGCGGAAGCCGAAGACGAACTGCGCGGACGCGGGCGACTGGTCATCCGTCCTTCGGGGACTGAGCCCGTCATCCGCGTGATGGCCGAGGGCGATGACGCCGCGCAGGTCGAGGCGGTGGTGGACCGCATCTGCGCTGTGGTGGCGGAGGTGACCGCCTGATGCTGGAGATGCGTCCCGATTGCGAACGCTGCGGCGCAGACACCCCCGCCGATGCGCCCGGTGCGTTCATCTGCTCGTTCGAGTGCACCTTCTGCGCCGAATGCAGCGAGGCGCTTGACGACATCTGCCCCAATTGCGGCGGCGAACTGGTCGACCGCCCGGTGCGCGCGAAGAAATTGCTCGCCAAGTTTCCGGGATCGACCGCGCGGAAGTTCACGCAGCATGGCTGAGCGACCCGCCCGCATCCTGACGATCGCAGGTTCCGATTCCGGGGGCGGCGCGGGCATTCAGGCGGACATCAAGACCATTACCATGCTGGGAGGGCACGCGATGACCGCGATCACCGCGATCACCGCGCAGAACTCGGGCGGGGTCGATGCGGTGCAGGTGCTGGGCGCCGATATGGTGATCGCACAGATCGATGCGGTGGCCCGCGATTTCGGGCTCGATGCGATCAAGATCGGCATGCTGGGCTCGCCCGAGATTGCCGAGGCGCTGGCGGACTGGCTTTCGTCATCCCCGCACAGGCGGGATCCCCGCGTTCGCGGGAATGACGAGGTTCCTGTCATATTCGATCCCGTGATGATCGCCTCGAGCGGCGCGGTGCTCGCTGACGAGGCCACCATCGCGGCGTTCAAACGGCTGATGGCCTGCGCCACGCTCGTCACCCCCAATCTGCCCGAACTCGGCGCGCTGGGCGGCGAGGCGGCGGTGCTGGAGCTGGCACCCGCTCTCCTGATCAAGGGCGGCCATGCGAGCGGCGAGACGGTAACCGACAGGCTGGTAACCCGCGAGGGAGAGATCGCCCGCTGGGACGATACCCGCATCGAAAGCCCGCACACCCACGGCACGGGCTGCACGCTGTCGAGTGCCATCGCGACATTGCTGGGGCAGGGGCTCGCGCTGGAGCAGGCGGTGGAGCGTGCTCGGCTGTTCGTCCGGCTGGCGCTGCGCGATGCACCCGCGCTGGTCGCGGTCAATGGACCCATGGGCCACCAGAATGTGCGCAACGATGCGCTGGCGCCGGGCTGGAACCTCAACCAGATCACCCTCGGCGCGACGGACTACGCCTCCTCTGTCACCTTCTACCGCGCGCTGGGGCTGGTCCAGATCGTCGACAGCCCGGACAATGGCTATGCCCGGTTCGAGGCAGGCAATGGTGCAACGCTCTCGATCCATGTCGGCGAAGCTGCAGGCGGGGCGATGGCGTATCTCGAATGCGCGGATCTCGACGCGCGCGTCTTGGCGCTCGCATCGGAAGGGTTCGCGATCGACCAGATGCCGCGCGACGAGAGCTGGGGCTGGCGCGAGGCAAGGCTGTGCGACCCGGCGGGCAATGTCCTGTGCCTCTATTTCGGTGGCGAGAACCGGCGCTATCCGCCCTGGCGCATCGCAACCGAATGAGGCGCACCCCGTAATTGCTGCGAGCGCCCACGCTTTGGCCCTTTACCCGCACCGGCAATTGCCCATATGCGTTGCGGCAAGCGTTCCAACCTTCCCAAACAGGAGATGACCCATGGCTTTCGTCCTTCCCCCGCTTCCCTTCGACAAGACCGCTTTCGGCGACGTGATGTCGGCTGAAACCTTCGACTATCATCACGGCAAGCACCACAACGCCTATGTCGGCAAGGCGAACGACATGGTGAAGGGTACGGACCTCGAAGGCGCGAGCCTCTCCAAGGTCATCGTCGCCGCCAAGGACAAGGGCAACAAGGGCCTGTTCAACAACGCCGCGCAGATCTGGAACCACACCTTCTTCTGGCATTGCCTCAGCCCCGAAGCGCAGACCATCCCGGGCTCGCTCGAAGAGCGCATCAACGCCGATTTCGGTTCGGTCGCCGACATGAAGGACAAGCTGAAGGCAGAAGCCGTCGGCCATTTCGGCAGCGGCTGGGCGTGGCTGGTGCTCAACGGCGACAAGCTGGAAATCACCTCGCTGCACGACGCGGATTCGCCCGTGGCGCACGACGGCATGAAGCCGCTGCTGACGCTCGATGTGTGGGAACACGCTTACTACATCGATTACCGCAACGCGCGCCCGGATTACCTGTCGACCGTGCTCGACAAGGCAATCAATTGGGAATTCGTGGCGCAGAACCTCGACGGCAAGGGCACTGACCGCGCCGATCAGGAAGGCTGAGCTAGACCGAGATTTCCAACCCTGTCCTCCGGAATATCCGGGGGGCAGGGATGCTCAGATTGCGACCTGTTCCGAATTCAGCGGTGGCCCCGAAATGATCAGAGCCTGCAACCGCGAATTTGCAAGGCTCGCCTCGGCGCACTCGACCAGCGTGGCGATTGTTGCCTTGTCGCCATCGACCATGGCATTTTCGATGATCACCTCGACGGCGGCGTCGCCGATCCGCTTGGCGGTTTCGAGAGCAGCTGCGGGCGTCAGCACGATATGCATGTCTGATGGCCCATGGACATGGACCGAAGGGCCCTCGGCCTCGGCGTGGCTTGCCTGATCATAGATTTTGCCGGGGTAGGCGGTGGCATCGGCCTGCCGCATGATCCATTCGCGCGCAAATTCCATCGAAGCGAAAATCTGGGTGTCGGGCTCGCGCAGATGCCGCGCATGCAGGCGAGACGCGCCGAACGAGGACACCACCGCGATCCGCTCCGGCCTGAGGTCACCCAGCCGCGCTTCCATCCTGCGCAGAGCCCATGCAACGTTGCGCTCCTGCGGCCATGTTCCGCCGATATCGACGATCAGACCCCTGGTTTTGCCCGACAGGCGCAGCTGCATCAATTCCTGGCGAAAGGCGATTTCGTGCGCGGCGACTGTCTCGACCGACCACTGGCCGGTGCGCGTCACCGTAAGCAAAGGAATGCCCGGTTCGAGAATGAAGCTGAAGATGTGCGTTCTCCCGTAGTCGCGGGAGCACTGCTCAGTCTCTCAGCCGGCGCATTGCAGATACCTGTGCGATGGTAGCGAAGCCTAGCGCGGCCCGGGTTAACATAAGATGATGGGGTGCTGCCTCCTCGGACGACCGGGTAGCAACTACTCCCCCTTGGCTCCCTCGATCGCCAGCCCGTGCTTCATCAGCATCGGGATCTGGCTCATCGCGAAGAGGAAGGAGAGCGCGGTGACGCCCCAGACCTTGACCGTCAGCCAGGTTTCGAAGTCGAGGCTGTAGCGCAGCGCCTCGTTAATCAGCGCCATGCCTGCAAAGAACAGCCCCCAGTTGCGCGACAGCTTCATCCAGCCGGTCTCGTTGAGGCCGTCGTACGCCGCCTGCAGCAGATAGCGCAGCAGCGGGCGCCCCGTCATCCAGCCGCCCAGCAGCAGCACCGCAAAGGCGGTGTAGATGATCGTCGGCTTGATTTGGATGAAGCTCTCGTCGTTGAAATAGACGGTGAGCGCGCCGAAACCGACGACCAGCACGGCGGACAGCCACAGCATCGGCGAGACCCGGCCCAGTTTCCATTTCGACACCGCCACCGCGACCAGGATCGCGGCCATGAATGCCAGCGTGCCGTTAATTGCAGCGCGGGTGGAAGCGAGCGCGGCGCCGTCGCTCTGGGTCAGCTTGAACACCGCGAAGAAGATCAGCAGCGGGCCAAAATCGAGCAGCAGCGGCAACAGGCTGCCTTCGGACTTCTTCGGCGCTACCACCTCGGTCGCATTGGGCAGTTCTTCGCTCATTTTGCTCCTCCGGCGATCACATGCGCCAGATATTCGGGGTCAAAGGGCCTGAGGTCGTCGATGGTCTCGCCCACGCCGATCGCGTGGATCGGCAGGCCGAACTTTTCCGCTGCGGCGACGAGAATGCCGCCGCGTGCGGTGCCATCGAGCTTGGTCATCACAAGGCCTGTAACGCCTGCGACCTCCTTGAAGGTTTCTATCTGCGACAGGGCGTTCTGTCCGTTGGTCGCATCGAGCACCAGTACGACATCATGCGGTGCCTGCGGGTTGAGACGGCCCAGAACGCGGCGGATCTTGGCGAGCTCGTCCATCAGCTCGCGCTTGTTCTGCAGCCGGCCTGCGGTATCGACGATCAGCACGTCGATGCCGGTGGCAGTCGCCTGCTTGACCGCGTCGAACACGATGCCTGCCGCATCGCCGCCTTCCTTGCCGCTGACGATGGGGATGCCGAGGCGATCCGCCCAGATCTTGAGCTGGCCGATCGCGGCTGCGCGGAAGGTGTCACCCGCCGCCAGCATGACGCCGTAATCCTGCTCCTGGAACAGGTGGGCGAGCTTGGCGATGGTGGTGGTCTTGCCCGATCCGTTGACGCCGATCACCAGAATCACCTGCGGGCGCGGGAAGGCGATGATGTCGAGCGGTTCGGCAACGGTGCGCAAGGACTTGGCGATTTCCTCGCCGACGATCTCGCGCAGGCCTTCCTCGTCGAGCCCGCGCTCGAACCGCCCTTCGGACAGCCGCGTGCGCACCTTGCCCGCCATCTGGGGCCCCAGATCGCTGACGATCAGCGCTTCCTCGATCTCGTCGAGCTGGTCCTCGTCAAGCCGCGACTTGGTGACCAGCCCGGTGATGTTCTGGGTCAGCTTGTCCGACGTCTTGCGAAAGCCGCCCAGCAGGCGCTCGCTCCAGCTGCCCTCGGTCATATTCTTGTCTCCGCTGTCAGCGTATCGCCGTCCTGCCCCGTGATCGTCACTGGCACGATCTTTCCGATATGGGAAGGATCGGCCGCAGGCAAAGCGATGCGCACAAAGTTTTCGCCATGGCCGGTGCGCCCGTCGCGCTCGACCAGGAGGTTTTGCCGGGTGCCGAGCAGCGACTGGCGCCAGCGATCGGCCCGGCCCTTCGCCAGGCCACGCATTTCGGCAGCGCGGGCCTTGACCAGCGCGCGATCAAGCTGCGGCATCCGCGCAGCAGGCGTTCCCGCGCGGGGCGAGAAGGGGAAGATATGGCCGTGGACCACGTCGCAGGCATCAAGGATCGCAAGGTTCTGCGCATGCATCGCCTCGTCTTCGGTGGGGAAGCCAGCGATCAGGTCCGCGCCGATCGCGATCTCGGGGCGCTTCGCCTTCATCCGTTCGACCAGTGCGATCGCCTGCGCCCGGCTGTGGCGGCGCTTCATCCGCTTGAGGATCATGTCGTCACCCGACTGCAGCGACAGGTGGACGTGGGGCATGATGCGGGGCTCCTCGGTGATCAGGTCGAACAGGCGATCGTCGACCTCGACCCCGTCGAGCGAGGACAGGCGCAGGCGCTGCAGGTCCGGCACCAGCTTGAGGATGCGTTCGATCAGCGTTCCTAGGGTCGGCGATCCGGGCAGGTCCGGGCCATAGCTGGTGACGTCGACCCCGGTCAGCACCACCTCGGCATAGCCGCGATCAACCAGTGCGCGCACCGCATCGACCACCGAGCCTGCTGGCACCGAGCGGCTGTTGCCGCGGCCATAAGGGATGATGCAGAAGGTGCAGCGATGGTCGCAGCCGTTCTGCACCTCGACAAACGCGCGGGCATGCTCGGCAAAGCTGGTGACCATGTGCGGGGCGGTCTGGCGCACGGCCATGATATCGGAGACGCGCGCCTTTGCGTTCGCGCGCGGATCGAAGCTTGCGGCATCAAGCTTGTCGATATTGCCCAGCACCCGGTCGACCTCGGGCATGCCCGCGAACATCGCAGGGTCCGTCTGCGCTGCGCACCCGGTGACCACGATCTGCGCTTCGGGCCGGGACTTACGCGCCTTGCGGATGGCCTGCCGCGTCTGGCGCACCGCCTCGTTGGTCACCGCGCAGCTGTTGATCACCACCACGTCGTCGCGCCCGGCCAGCAGGCCGCGCATCGCCTCACCCTCGGCAATGTTGAGGCGGCAGCCCATCGAGATGATCTCGGGGCCGGTCGCGGAGACGACGGGTTCGGCCATCGGCGTCAGATGTCGATCTCGCCGGTGAAGACGTGCGTGGTCGGCCCGGTCATCGACACGTGGCCGCCCGGCTGCCAGTCGATGGTCAGCGTGCCGCCGGGCAGGTGCACCTGCACCGGACCCGTCACAAGCTTGCGGCGGATCGCGGCAACCGCAGTCGCGCATGCGCCGGTGCCGCACGCGAGCGTCAGCCCCGCGCCGCGTTCCCACACCCGCAGATGGATGCCGTCATCGGCGATCTGTGCGATGTTGACGTTGACGCGTTCGGGGAACAGCGGGTCGTGTTCGATCAGCGGTCCCAGCCGTTCGAGATCGACTGCGGCGCCATCGGTGACGAAGAAGATCACGTGCGGGTTGCCCATGCTGACCGCGGCAGGATCGGTCAGATCCTCCCAGCCCACGGGCAGATGCGCCGTATCCATGGGGTAGGCGAGGGGGAGGGTGTCCCACTCCAGCCCCGGCAGCCCCATGTCGATGGTCACCGCGCCATCGCCGCCCAAGTCCCCTAATGTGCCGCGCAGCAGGCCCGCACCGGTCTCGATCAGAACGTCGTGCCCGGCCAGCGCGACGACGCAGCGGGTGGCATTGCCGCAGGCGCTGACTTCGCTGCCATCATGGTTGAAGATCTGCATCGCCATGTCGGCGGTGCCAGAGGCGCTGGGCGCACGCATCACGATCAGCTGGTCGCAGCCGATGCCCAGATGCCGGTCGGCAAGCGCGCGGACCTGCTCGCCCGTCAGCGAAAGATCATGCTCGCGGGCGTCGAAAATGACGAAGTCATTGCCGAGGCCGTGCATCTTGTGGAAGCGGTGTTGCGCCATGGCCGCGCTTTAGACGTTGCAGGCGGGCTTGAGAAGGCCAATCGGGATTGTCGCCCCGCGCTGCGGTTATTCGCCCAGGGCGGCGCGGCGCTGCGGTTCGGTAAGGCCCGCAAGATCGTCGGTGTCGTCCGCATGGTCCTGCGTACGCGGCTGCACAGGAAGGCCCAGCATGTTGCGGTCGGCAAGCAGGCGGCGCGCCTGTTCGACGGACAGGGGCTGGCCGAAATGGAAGCCCTGGCCCTTGGCGCAGCCGATTGCGGTCAGGTGTTCGATCAGGTCGCCGTCCTCGATGCCCTCGGCGGTGATCGGCAGCCCCATTGATTCTCCCAGCAAGGCGATGGTCTGGACGATGGCGCGGCTTTCCTTGCTCTCGTTCATCGAGGTGACGAAGCTGCGGTCGATCTTGATCCGGTCGAACGGCAGCGCGCGCAGATGCGCGAGCGAGCTGTAGCCGGTGCCGAAATCGTCGAGCGCGACGCGCACGCCCTGGTTCTTCAGGCTGCCGATAATCGATTGGGCGAGCCCCATGTTCTCGAACAGGCAGCTTTCGGTGATCTCGATCTCCAGCCGGCTGGCGGGAAATCCGGTCTCGACCAGCAGCTTGACGATCTTCTGGGCCAGCCAGGGATCGCGCAGCTGAACCGGCGAGATGTTGACCGAGATGGTCAGGCTCTGGTCCCAGTTGCGCGCGTCCTCCATCGCCTGGCGGATGACGCAGGCGGACAGGTCGCCGATCATGCCGGTGTCCTCGGCGATGGGGATGAAGATGTCAGGCGCGATCTGGCCCAGCTCAGGCGAGTTCCAGCGCGCGAGCACCTCGAAGCCGATCAGCGTTCCGGACGCCAGGTCGATCTGCTGTTCGTAATAGGGCACGAATTCGCCGCGGCCGATGCCGATGCGCATTCCCGATTCAATCTTGTTGCGGAACTGGACTTCGCTTTCCATCCGCGGATCGAACCAGCAATAGCGGTTGCGGCCGTGCTTCTTGCTCGCATACATCGCGATGTCGGCGCGGCGCATCAGCACGTCCAGGCTGTTGTCGCACAGGTCTGCGCGCGCAATGCCGATCGATGCGGTGCCGGTCAGTTCGGCATCGCCATGGCCCACAGGACCAGGGATCGGCTGGCTGACCTGCTCGATCATGTCCTCCGCCACGCGCTGGACGGTTTCGGGGAAGTCGGCGTCGAAGATGAAGGTGCAGGCGAATTCATCGCCGCCCAACCGCGCAACATGGCTGTTGGGGGGCATGGTCGCCTTCAGTCGCCGCGCGACCTCGACCAGCACCTTGTCGCCTGCATCATGGCCCTGGATGTCGTTGATGTTCTTGAAGTTGTCGAGGTCGAGCATGAGGTACGCAACCGTCATCTCGCGCCGCGTGGCCTGGGCGATCAGGCTCGATGTTGCCTCGCCGATGGCGCGGCGGTTGAGGCAGCCCGTCAGCGGATCGGTGACCGCCAGCGTCTTGGCCTGCTCCTCGGCGTTCTTGTGGTGCGCGATCTCGTCGTAAAGCTCGCTGTAGCGCCGCCAGCCGAAGATGATCAGCGCGATGTTGAGCAGCAGCGCGGTGACCGCGATGTTGTCCGGAGAGACCGCCATGCCGTGATAGCGGTTGATCACGGTCGGGAGGACGCTGCCGGCGGTGCCGACGAACATCAGGATCGCTGCGGTCATGATGCCGCCTGCAATGAAGTCGCGTCCCCGCACCGCTCGGTCGGCCAGTGCCTCCGTGCGGGCGCTGTTGGTGGGATCGGATTTCACGTTTTGCACCATCATTCCCCTCAACCGGCCTGGATTATCCGGCTGAATGGCGAGGAACGTACGCCGCGAGCGTTAAAACATCGTTTACGCTTGGGCAGTGGGGAAGGGCGGCTTGTCAGCATTTCTGCGCGACACGATGGTCAAGATGCGGTTAAGCAGGGCCCGGCTGCGCCGCCTTGCGGTGCGGGGGTTGCCAGCGGACCGCGGTTGCGCTAATGGCCCGCCCAGCCTGTGCGCACCCGATTGTGTACCGGCATCCTGTCCCGCCGCTGAAACCGCATTGCCGGTCCATGCGCGCGCCGGTCGGCGAGGTTTCGCCCACCGGCGTTTTGTGCGTTTGGCGCAAAGGCAGGCCTGGCCGATGAGCCGGGGTGGTTGATCGGGACGGTTTGGCGGGCCATGTGGGCGGGCAGAAGGAGAAGCGGATATGTTCGATAATCTGACTGATCGCCTTGGCGGCGTGTTCGACAAGCTGCGTGGCCGCGGCGCGCTGAAGGAAGAGGACGTCCGCTCGGCGATGCGCGAAGTCCGCATCGCGCTGCTCGAAGCCGATGTCGCTCTGCCCGTCGTCCGCGATTTCATCAATTCCGTCACCGAAAAGGCTGTCGGCCAGTCGGTGCTCAAGTCGGTCGCGCCCGGCCAGCAGGTCGTCAAGATCGTCAACGACGCGCTGACCGAAATGCTGGGATCCGAAGCCAGCGACCTCGACCTTGCCGTAGCCCCGCCCGCAGTCATCATGATGGTCGGCCTGCAGGGCTCGGGCAAGACCACCAGCACCGCCAAGATCGCCAAGCTGCTCAAGGAAAAGCACGGCAAGAAGGTCATGATGGCCTCGCTCGACGTGCAGCGCCCTGCCGCGCAGGAACAGCTCAAGGTGCTGGGCGAGCAGGTCAACGTCGCCACGTTGCCGATCGTCGCGGGCCAGATGCCGGTGGATATCGCGCGGCGCGCGCTGCAATCGGCGAAGCTGCAGTCGTTCGATGTCGTGATGCTCGATACCGCGGGTCGTCTGCATGTCGACCAGCAGCTGATGGACGAGATGAAGGCGGTCGCCAACGAGGCAACGCCGCGCGAAATCCTGCTCGTCGTCGACTCGCTCACCGGTCAGGACGCGGTCAACGTTGCGCAGAACTTCTCCGAACAGGTGCCGCTGACCGGCGTGGTGCTGACCCGCATGGACGGCGATGCGCGCGGCGGGGCTGCGCTCTCGATGCGTGCTGTCACTGGCCGTCCGATCAAGTTCGTCGGCATGGGCGAGAAGATGGACGCGATCGAGCCGTTCCATCCGGGCCGGGTCGCTGGCCGCATCCTGGGCATGGGCGATGTCGTCAGCCTGGTCGAAAAGGCCGCCGCGACGGTCGAGCGCGAAGACGCCGACAAGCTCGCCGCCAAGATGTCCAAGGGTCAGTTCGACATGAACGACCTGCGTACCCAGCTTCGCCAGATGACCAAGATGGGCGGCCTCGGTGCCCTGGCAGGCATGATGCCGGGGATGAAGAAGGCCAAGGCCGCGATGAGCGCGAGCGGCGTCGACGACAAGGTGCTGGTGCATATGGACGCGATCATCGGATCGATGACCCCCAAGGAACGCGACAAACCCGCTCTGCTCAACGCCAAGCGCAAGATCCGCATCGCCAAGGGATCGGGAACCACCGTGCAGGACGTCAACCGGGTGCTCAAGATGCATCAGGAGATGGAAGGCGCGATGAAGAAGATCCGCAAGATGGGCGGCCTCAAGGGGCTTGCCGCGATGTTCGGCGGCGGTGGCGGCGGCGGCCCTCTGGGCGGCGGCAAGATGCCGAGCGAGGACGATATCGCCGGGCTGCTCGGCGGTGGCGGCGGCAAGGGCATGTCAGGCGGTTTGCCGGGCCTGCCCAACGGACTTCCGCCGGGCTTTCAGAATTTCAAGAAAAAGTGATTTAAATCTAATTATTTCAGAAAGGTAAGGTTCAAATGTCTATTTCCATGCGTCTGTCGCGCGGCGGTTCCAAGAAGCGCCCCTATTACAAGATCGTCGTCGCCAACAGCCGCGCACCGCGCGACGGCAAGTATCTCGAGCAGATCGGCATCTACAACCCGCTCCTCGCCAAGGATTCGGGCGAGCGCGTCAAGATCAACGAAGAGCGCGCCAAGCACTGGCTGTCGGTCGGCGCGCAGCCCACCGATCGCGTTGCCCGCTTCCTCGACACCATGGGCATCAAGGAACGCAAGGCGACCGTGAACCTGAAGAAGGGTGAACCGGGCGAAAAGGCCAAGGAACGCGCTGAAGAAAAGGCAACCAAGATCGCCGAAGCCGAAGAAGCCGCTCGCGCTGCTGAAGAAGCCAAGAACGCACCGGCCGAAGAGCCTGCCGCTGAAGAAGCGCCTGCTGAAGAAGCACCCGCTGAAGAAGCGGCTGCTGAATCGGCCGAAGGTTGATGGAAAAAAGCCCCTCCCCTTCAGGGGAGGGGTTGGGGGTGGGGCCTGGATTGCCAGGTTCCTGCTCCTTTCCCCACCCCAACCCCTCCCCTGAAGGGGAGGGGCTAAGTGTCTGACCGCCCGATAACCCTCGCCGTCATCGTCGGCGCGCATGGCATCACCGGCGAGGTGCGCCTCAAGCTGTTCGGCTCCGGGCTGGACGGGGTGAAAGCGCACAAGACTTTCAACAGTGGCGCGCTGACGCTCAAGACTCTGCGTCCGCAAAAGGACCTCGGCATCGCGCGCTTTGCCGAGATCACCGACCGCAACGCTGCCGAAGCGGCGCGCGGCACCGAACTCACCGTGCCAAGATCGGCGCTCCCGCCGCTGGGCGAGGGGGAATACTACCACGCTGACATGGTCGGGCTGCCAGTGGTGTCCGAAACCGGCGAACCGCTCGGTACCGTTCGTGCGATCGAGGATTTCGGCGCAGGCGACCTGCTCGATATCGTCAAGGCAGACGGCAAGACCTTCATGGTCCCGATCAACGATAAAGCTGTTCTGGAATGGACCAATCCCTTGGTCGTTCTCTCGGATTACGCGCTATAAATGCCCATCGTCGTTGATGGGGTTTGGAAATGTCATATTGCCGATGGCTTGAAGGTGATCTCTATGCCTACAAGGGAGCCACGAGCTTTATTGTGATGGTTGCCGCCCAGCGCGTCGAAGCCCCAATCAAGCAAATGTATGAAGAGCCGAGCGCCGCTGCGTTGCTCGCACGGATCCTCTGGCTCGGTTCAAAGGGCTGTGACTACCCATGGGACACCTATCGCTGGCTGATGGAAGACATTATTGCCGAGGTGGAGGCATCAGAAGCGCATGATCACCAAGCAACTGAATAACATCACATGGGCCGACCTTGAGCTCCTGAAAGAAATTGGTCGTGAGGAAGACGACCGGATCGAATACAAGGCAGCGTTCTCAGGCGGGGCAGATTACTTGGCGCTTGGTGATAAGCAGAGGCAAGACGCCAATGTTGCTATTGCAAAAGAGGTCGTGGCATTCCTAAACGGGCGTGGTGGCGATGTGCTGATTGGAGTCAAAGAGGCTTCGAATAGCCATCCAAAGATCGAAGATTTTTCGCTTGTCGCAAACGCGGACGAGGTGGCAAGCCGCTTGGCGGCGTCGCTATCCGCATTGATCGAGCCCGCTCAATTCCTTGTTAATTTGCGAGTGATCAAGCCAGATGATGGCGGCACATCTGGTGTCATTGTTATTCGCGCGCCTGCGTCGCTACGCGCACCACATCGTGTCACGAAAGACAAGGAATGCTATGTCCGGCGTGGCAGTAGAAGCACCCCCATGCCTATGGATGAGATACAGGATATGGTCTTGGGTAGGACAATGCGTCGCGATGCTCGGTTGGCGATACTGGAATCTAGCTTTGAAAAAATGAAGCATGGGCGATGCTCAGTCTATCGCCTACCGGAGTTGCGTCTTCATACAAAAATTGCTCTGATATCCGCTACGGATATTCAAGTTTCTTTAGAGAAAAATCTCTTGAGTTCGCTGAATTTTTCCCGTGGTCAATATGTCATCGGTCAGTCGGTTGAATCTAACGATGTTGCACTACGAGGTATGGGCGGCAGGTGGCAGCCAGTACCCGGCGGGGTTGAGGTAGCGTACCATGATAAAACAGGTAATGGCTACCTTTGCGGTTCAAAAACGGTCACTAGAGATGGTTATTTCTCGGCCGAATTTGCGACTAATGGGGCAGTATTTGAATCTACTGACGGGAAAAATTCCGTTTATGCGGAATGGGTTATCGGATTCATTATGAATTACTTGGAGTGCGTTTCAATTATACATCAGAGTGATCCATCTACTTTTCCGGCATTTTTGCGGGCGGGTATATTCTGTAGTGGCGATATATACATCGCGGATAGCTTTGACTTTGGCCCTTACCGTTGTAGGTTTGATGACGGATTTGTTGAAATTTCTAATTTGGAAATTCAGGATGTTGAGTCATTAATATCTTTAAGTTCATTGATCGTTCGGGATGTACTTGCAGCATCTAGATTCGACCTTAGAGGAGCTGCTCGGCTTAATTTGACCCAATGACCTTCGCAGCCCAGATCCTTACGCTCTATCCCGAAATGTTCCCCGGACCGCTCGGCCACAGCATCGCCGGGCGCGCGCTCGCCGAAGGGCGGTGGTCGCTAGAGGCCATTCAGATCCGTGACTTTGCCACCGACAAGCATCGCAGTGTCGACGACACGCCGGCTGGCGGCGGGGCGGGGATGGTGCTGCGCGCTGACGTGCTAGCGAGCGCGGTCGATCATGCGCTGCAACGCTCTCCCCAGGCGCCGGTGATCGCGATGACACCGCGCGGCGCTCCGCTCACCCAGGCGCGCGTTCGGCAGCTCGCGGACGGACCCGGCGTCACCATCCTGTGCGGGCGATTCGAAGGGTTTGACGAGCGCTTGTTCGAGGCGCGGCCGATCGAGGAGATTTCGATCGGCGATTACGTGCTTTCGGGCGGAGAAACCGGGGCTTTGGTGCTGCTTGACGCTTGCGTTCGGCTGTTGCCCGATGTAATGGGCGCCTCTTCCAGCGGAGACGAAGAATCGTTCGAGAACGGTTTGCTCGAATATCCGCACTACACCCGACCTCAAATCTGGGAAGGGCGTGCGATCCCCGAAGTGCTGCGATCGGGGGATCACGCGAAAATCCGGGCATGGCGTGACAGCCAGGCTGCGGAGATAACACGGCTAAGGCGGCCGGATCTTTGGGAGCGCCATGGGGGCACTCCGGATCAGTCGCCCTCTGGTGCGCGGCGAAAAAGATAGGACAGGTCATATGAACCTCATCCAGACGCTCGAAGCTGAAGCTATCGAGGCATTCAAGGCTACAAAGTCCATCCCCGACTTCCGGGCTGGCGATACCATCCGCGTCGGCGTGCGCGTGGTCGAAGGCGACCGCACCCGCGTCCAGAATTACGAAGGCGTGTGCATTGCACGCTCGAACCGGGGTCTCGGCTCCAACTTCACCGTGCGCAAGATTTCGTTCGGTGAAGGCGTCGAGCGCGTATTCCCGCTCTATTCGCCCAACATCGATTCGATCACCGTGGTTCGCCGCGGCGTTGTGCGTCGTGCGAAGCTCTATTATCTGCGCGGCCTGACCGGCAAACGCGCACGTATTGCAGAGCGTCGCGACAACCGTCCCGCCAAGGGCAGCACCGAAGCCTGATCGTTTTCGACAGTCTTTGATCTTGCAAAAGGGCGGTCTGCAAAGGCCGCCCTTTTTCGTTGTCACGCCGTCCCGATGCTGGCCCGGCCCAACTCTCTCGATCCCCATCCGGGAATTTTCGGCGAGTTGAAGGCAGGCTGATGGACGGTTTGTTTCGCAAGCTGCAGATGTGGCGCAATAATACTTTCGCGCTGTCGCATCATCGCCACTCGCAGCTTGTATTGCCGGGGCTGAGCCGCTAGGCGCCCCGGTGCATTGCACTGGAGGAATTGATCCGTGGGTTATCGAGTAGTCGTAGTCGGCGCGACCGGAAATGTCGGTCGCGAAATGCTGGCCATCCTGGCCGAGCGCGAGTTCCCGATTGATGAAATCGCAGCTGTTGCCTCGTCGCGTTCGACGGGCACCACGGTCGAGTTCGGCGATACTGGCAAGATGATCAAGGTGCAGAACATCGAGCACTTCGATTTCACCGGCTGGGATATCGCGCTGTTCGCAGCCGGCTCCGCCGCGACCAAGATCTATGCGCCCAAGGCCGCCTCGCAGGGCTGCGTCGTCATCGACAACTCGTCGCTGTATCGCATGGAGCCCGACGTGCCGCTGATCGTTCCGGAAGTGAACCCCGATGCGATCGACGGCTACAAGGCGCGCAACATCATCGCGAACCCCAATTGCTCGACCGCGCAGCTCGTCGTCGCGCTCAAGCCGCTGCACGATGCCGCGACAATCAAGCGCGTCGTAGTCGCGACCTATCAGTCGGTGTCTGGCGCAGGCAAGGAAGGCATGGACGAGCTGTTCGAGCAGTCACGCAACATCTTCGTCGGCGACAGCGCCGAGGCGAAGAAGTTCACCAAGCAGATCGCCTTCAACGTCATTCCGCATATCGATGTGTTCCTTGACGATGGATCGACCAAGGAAGAGTGGAAGATGGTGGTCGAGACCAAGAAGATCCTCGACCCCAAGATCAAGCTGGTCGCCACTTGCGTGCGCGTGCCGGTGTTCGTCGGCCATTCGGAAGCTGTGAACATCGAGTTCGAGAACGAGCTGAGCGCCGAGGATGCGCAGAAGATCCTGCGTGAAGCGCCGGGCATCATGCTCGTCGACAAACGTGAGGACGGCGGATACGTGACCCCGGTCGAGTGCGTCGGCGATGGCGCGACCTATATCAGCCGCGTGCGCGACGACAGCACGGTCGAAAACGGCATCTCGCTGTGGTGCGTCTCGGACAACCTGCGCAAGGGCGCCGCGCTCAACGCGGTGCAGATCGCCGAACTGCTGGGCCGCCGCCACCTCAAAAAGGGCTGAAACGCAGAGCGCGGTGATGGCGCTAACCTCACCGCGCTTTGCGCGCCTTTTGTGCCGTCACTCCCCGATATGGACCGGTGAGACGGCCATGTCCTTGGGCCGGCGCAGCAGGAGAAGCAGCGGGATCGCGGCGAGATTGACCAGCATCATCGCGTGAAAATCGTCGATATAGGCGATCATCGCTGCCTGGCGGTTTATCTGGGCATTGACCATCAGCAACGCCGCATCGCCAAGCGACCCGAACTTGTCGGCAGTGCCGGGGTCCAGCATGGCAAGCGACGAACCGGTGATGTGCGCGGCCAGATCGCTGTGGCTGACCTGGATGTTGAAGCTGAGCAATGTGGTGAGCACGGAGATGCTGACCGACGCGCCCAGGCTGCGGGCCAGGTTGAGCAGGCTGGCGCCGTCGGTGCGGTGGCGGGGCTCGAGCGTGGCGAACGCCAGAAAATTGAGCGGGATGAACACCAGCCCCATCCCGATCCCTTGCACGAATCCTGCGACCACGATCGGGTGCCAGGTCATGTCGAGCGACCATCCGGTCATCATCCATAGCGAATAGGTCGCGGTCGCAGCCCCGGTGATCATCAGATAGCGCGGGTCGACCATGGTCACCAGCCTGCCTGCCACCCCCATGCTGATCAGGATGCCCAGCCCGCGCGGGGCCAGCAGCAGGCCGGTATCCAGCACCGAATAGCCGAACAGCTGCTGCAGCATCGGCGGCATCAGCGCCATGCTGGCAAACATCACCACGCCCACCACCAGCATGAACAGCAACGCTGCTGCCATGTTGCGATTGCCCAGCAGGCTGCGCTCGAACAGCGGATTGCGCCCCCAGATCATGTGCACCGCGAAAATCCACAGACATGAGATCGAGATTGCGGCTTCGATCAGGATCTCGGGGCTGGAAAACCAGTCGAGCTGGGTGCCGCGATCGAGCATGATCTGCATCGCGGCAAGCCCGAGCGCGAGCATCGAAAAGCCGAACAGGTCGAACCGGCGGCGGGTGCGCTCGCGGCTGGGCAGCAACCAGGCAAGCAGCGCGATGGTGACGATGCCCACCGGCACATTGACCAGAAACACCCAGCGCCAGCTGTAGCTCTCCGTCAGCCAGCCGCCCAGCACCGGCCCCATGATCGGCCCGATCATGATCCCCATGCCCCAGATCGACATTGCACGCGCCTGGCCGCTGGGCGGGTTGATGTCCATCAGCACGGTCTGCGACAAGGGTCCGATAAAGGCGGCGGCAATCCCCTGGATCGCGCGGAACAGCACCATCTCTTCCAGCGTGGCCGCCGCGCCGCACGCCATCGAGGCGAGGGTGAAGGCGATCACCGCCCAGATGAAGAGGTTGCGCGATCCGACGCGCTCGGCCAGCCAGCCGGTGATCGGCATCGCGATCGCAGAAGCCACCAGATAGCTGGTCAGCGCCCAGGTCACCGTATCGGCGGTTGCGCCGAGGCTGGATTGCATGTGCGGAAGCGCGACATTGGCGATGGTGGTGTCGAGGATCTGCATGATCGTCGCCATCATCACTGCGAGTGTCAGCAGTCCGCGGTGGCGAACCGGCATGGCGGGCAGGTCGATGGGCAGGGCCCCCGGCGCAGGCCCGGCGAAACGGGCAGGGGCGGCGCGGCTGGCCATCGCCCGGTCCTAGCGGTGCTTGCCGGTATCGATGGTGACGTCTGCCGAAAGCCCTGCGATCAGCCGCCGGTCTGCGGTCCTGTCCAGCCGGATGCGTACCGGCACCCGCTGGGTTACCTTCACCCAGTTGCCGGTCGCATTCTGCGCCGGAAGGATCGAGAACTCCGACCCCGTTCCAGCGCCGATGCTTTCAACCCGCCCTGTCAGCTTGAGATCGGGATAGGCATCCAGCCTGACCTCGGCTGGCTGACCAACCCGCATGTGGGTGAGGTCGGTCTCCTTGAAATTGGCCTCGATCCAACTGCGGTCATCGACCACCAGCGTGAGCGCGGGAAGGCCGACGACCATGGCCTGGCCGCGCTGCAGCCGCTCCGCCTGGACCACGCGGCCGCCAACGGGCGCGCGGATCACGGTGCGTTCGAGATTGAGCGCAGCAGTGTCGCGACGCACCCGGGCCTGCGCGATGGCGGGGCTGACGCCCGGGACAGCCGTTCCAGTTGCCAGCCGCGATCTCGCTTCGGCCGCGCTGGCCTCGGCAGCGCGCAGCTGCTCGCGCGCCAGCTCGACCCTGCGCTCGGCTTCGTCGAGCCGTGCCCGGGTGGTGAAACCGCGCTCCATGAGCGCCTGCTGGCGCTCCAGATCGATCCGCGCATAGGCGATTGCATCGCGCGCGGCCGCTATGCCGACGCCGGTCGAGCGCGCTTCGCTCGCCAGCGTGGCAACCGAGACCTCAGCGCCCGCGATATCGGCATCGGCCTGGCGCACGGCCAGCGCGTAGGGTTCGGGATCGACGCGGAACAGGATGTCGCCCTGCTTGACGGACATGTTCTCGCGCACCCTGACATCGATGATGCGCCCGCCGACCTCTGCCGAAATGGCGACCTTGTCCTGCTGCACATAGGCATTGTCGGTGGAGACATAGCGCCCGCCAGACAGCCAGTAATACGCGCCCAAAGCCAGCAGCACCAAAGGCACCGCCAGCATCAGGCCGCGCACGGCCCAGCGCCGGGAAGGCTTTTCCGGGGGGACGCTCAGGGCAGGGCGGCTGCCTGCTTCGGGCGCCGGCGCGACCAAAGTGTCCTGCGTTTCGGAGGAGGTTAGCTTGCTGTCGCCGTCAAGCATCGACCGCCTCCCGCCGCGACAGGTTCAAGCGCATGCGCTCGACAAGATCGCCCAGAACGGCGCGCTCTTCCTCGCTAAGCCCGGTAAGGGCAAGCTCCTGCACCAGATCGGCCTCGCGCTGCAGCTGCGCCATCAGCGGTTCTGCCTTTTCGGTCAGGTACAGGTTCCAGGCGCGGCGGTCGTTCGGATCGGGCTTGCGGCAAACCATGCCCGATTCTGCCAGCCGGTCGATCATTCGCGAAAGCGTGATCGGCTCGACTTCGAGCAGATCGGCCATCTCGCTCTGGCGCATGCCGGGCTCGCGCTTGAGCCGCGCGACCGTGCGCCATTGCAGGCTTGTCATTCCCAGATCGCGGATGTTGCCGTCGAACATCCGGCGGAAAAGCCTGGCGGTGTCGTTGATGAGAAAACCGATCGAGTCTGTCATGGCTATCGATATAATAGCATATGACACTAACTCAAAGCGCGAATGCATTTGCATCCTGGGCGATGTTTTGGCAGTCTTTGTGTCATGACATTGACAGCCGACATCTTCTGGTCGTTCCGCTCGCCCTACAGCTATCTCGCGACGCGGCGGTATCGCGCGATGGCAGAGCGCTATGACCTCGCGCTCAACCTGCGCCCGGTCTATCCGCTGGCGATCCGCCAACCCGATTTCTTCGAGAAGAGCCAGCCCGGCTGGCTGCGCTACACGCTGACAGACGTTTTCCGGCTGGCGCAGTATCTGGACATCCCGTTTGCGCCGCCGAACCCAGATCCGATCAAGCAGAACATCGCGACGCGGACGATCTCGCCCGACCAGCCTTATGTCTATCGCATCACGCGGCTGGGGCAGGTGGCCTCGCGCCAGGGCAAGAGCCTTGCCTTCTGCGACGAGGTTTCGCGGCTGATCTGGGGCGGCACCGCTGGCTGGCACGAGGGCGAGCATCTGGCCGGCGCCGCTGCGCGCGCAGGGCTGGACCTCGCCGAGCTTGACGCCATTGCGCTGGCCGAGCCCGAGGCGCTGGACGCCGAGCTTGCCGCCAACCAGGAAGCGCTGGAGATGGCGGGCCACTGGGGCGTGCCGACCCTGGTGTTCGATGGCGAACCGTTTTTCGGTCAGGATCGGATCGATCTTGCCATCTGGCGCATGGAGCAGGCTGGCCTTAAAGAGCGGGGATGACCCAGCCCAGCACCACCATCACCACCAGCCGCATCCGCTCGTTCGACGGCACCGAGCTTGCGGTGCACCAAACCGGCGAGGGCAGGGCGCTGTTGCTGCTCCACGGGCTGTTCTCAAGCGCAGAGACCAACTGGATCAAGTTCGGCCATGCGGCAAGGCTGGCGAGCGCGGGCTTTCGCGTCATCATGCCCGATCTGCGCGCGCATGGGCAAAGCGGTGCGCCGCATGAGCCTGCCGCGTATCCGCGCGATGTACTGGTCGATGACGCGTTGTCGCTGATCGACACGCTCGGGCTCGACGATTTCGACCTCGGTGGCTTCTCGCTGGGGGCGCGCACCACCGCCAAGCTGCTGGCGGCAGGGGTGACCCCGCGCAAGGCGGTGCTCGCCGGCATGGGCTGGGAAGGGCTGACCGGTTGGGGACGGCGGCGCGATTTCTTCGTCACCGCGATCGACCGGCGCGACGAGGTCAAGCGCGGCGATCCGCATTTCCTGGCGGTCGCGTTCATGAAGACCCAGGGGATCGACCCCATCGCTGCGCGCTTGCTGCTCGACAGCTTTGGCGACGTCGATACCGATGCGCTGGTCAAGCGCGACGTTCCCGTGCTGGTGGTCTGCGGCGCCGACGACCAGGACAATGGCTCTGCGCCCGAGCTGGCGCGGCAGCTGCGCGATGCCACCTATCGCGAGATCAGGGGCACGCACATGTCGAGCGTACTGGAGCCCGCGCTGGCGGACGAAATGGTTTCATTTCTCACCGCTTGACGCTCCGCCGTGGCGGTTCCATCGTTGCTGCCATGCTGCTGCGCCGGTGTACGGCGCATGATGAGAAGGTGTCTGCAATGAAATCCCTGAAATCGATCGTGTCCGTCATCGCATTGTCCGTTGCCGCCTGCGCTGTTCCCGCATTTGCCGAGGACGCTGCTCCGCAGAGCGTCGCTGCCAAGCCGACCGCTGCCGATGCCGATGCCTTTGTCATCGCTGCCGAAAAGGAGATGTACGACTACATCATCTCGGCCAGCCGGGTGTTCTGGGTCAACTCGACCTATCTCACCGACGATACCAATGCGCTGGCGGCCGAGGTCGGCGCCAAGGGGACCGAGATGCAGGTGCGCTTCGCGCTCGAAGCGGCGAAGTTCAACGATGTCGCAGGGCTCAGCGAAGAGACGCGGCGCAAGCTCGACAAGATGCGCGGTGGCATCGTGCTGCCCGCGCCGACCACCACGGGCGCAGCGGCCGAGCTCAACACCATCGCTACCAACCTCCAGTCGATCTACGGCAAGGGCAAGGGCACGCTCGATGGCAAGCCGGTGAACGGATCGGACATCGAGGCAGCCATGGGTGAGAGCCGTGACCCCGATGCGCTCAAGGAAATGTGGGCGAGCTGGCACGACAATGTCGGCGCGCCGATGAAGGACGACTACGCCCGGATGGTCGACATCGCCAACCAGGGCGCGCGCGAGCTGGGCTTCAAGAATGTCGGCGCGATGTGGCGCTCGCAATACGACATGAGCGCCGACGAGTTCGCCGCGCTGACCGAGAAGCTCTGGCAGCAGGTCAAGCCGCTGTACGACGATCTGCACTGCTACACCCGTACCAAGCTCAACGAGAAATATGGCGATGCGGTGCAGGCCAAGACCGGCCCGATCCGCGCCGATCTGCTCGGCAACATGTGGGCGCAGGAATGGGGCAACATCTATGACGTTGTGGCCCCCGCAGGCGCGGGCGATATTGGCTACGACGTCACCGAACTTCTCAAGGCCAAGCAGTATGATCCGCTCAAGATGGTCAAGGGCGGCGAGGCGTTCTTCTCCTCGCTGGGCTTTGCGCCGTTGCCCGAGACCTTCTGGCAGCGCTCGCAGTTCACCAAGCCCGCCGACCGCGAGGTGATCTGCCATGCGTCTGCCTGGGATGTCGACAACAAGGACGATATCCGCATCAAGATGTGCATCAAGGTGAATGCCGACGACTTCACCACCATCCATCACGAGCTGGGGCACAATTACTATCAGCGCGCCTATAACAAGCAGGACACGCTGCATCTCGATGGTGCCAATGACGGTTTCCACGAGGCGATCGGCGACATGGTCGCTTTGTCGATCACGCCCGATTATCTGGTCGAGATCGGCCTGCTCGACAAGGCCAAGGTGCCCGGGGCGGACAAGGACCTGGGGCTGCTGCTGCGGCAGGGCATGGACAAGCTGGCGTTCCTGCCCTTCGGCCTGCTGGTCGACCGGTGGCGCTGGGGCGTGTTCGACGGCAGTATCAAGCCTGCCGGATACAACGAGGCGTGGACCGCGCTGCGCCTGCAGTATCAGGGGATCACGCCGCCGGTCGACCGGCCCGACAATGCGTTCGACGCCGGTGCGAAATACCATATCCCCGGCAACACGCCATATACCCGCTATTTCCTCGCGCGTATCCTGCAGTTCCAGTTCTACAAGGCCGCGTGCGACATTGCCGGCTGGAAGGGCCCGCTGCATCGTTGCACGTTCTACGGCGACAAGGAGGTCGGCAACCGGCTGAACGCGATGCTGGAGATGGGCGCGTCCAAGCCCTGGCCCGATGCGCTCGAGGCGTTCACCGGATCGCGCGAAATGGATGGCACGGCGATGGTCGAATATTTCGCGCCGCTGCAGACGTGGCTCAAGGAACAGAACAAGGGCAAGCAGTGCGGTTGGTGAACCGCGCTGGTTTCAGAGGTCAGTAACAGAACAGGAGCAGAAACTACGGCCCGAGAGCCGCAGCGGCTGCCCCTGTCTGGAGGTCGCAGAGACCGGTGACCGGTCGTTCGAGTGATGGGGCCTGCTCTCCTGAAGCGGGGGGCGCCTCTTGCCGGAAAACAGGCCCCGAGGCACCGCGCATGAGGGAATCGCGCGCAGCACCTATCTGTTGGGCGGGTTACAGCCGGGGCTGATTACCGCTTTGTGTTCGTATACGGCGCACCTGCTGCGCTGGTCGTCGAGGGAACGACGGTCGGATCGACATAGTCGCTGTTCTCGTCGGCCTGCGGCGCAGGATCGACTTTGCTCTTGCGGGTCAGCGCGATGGCCGCTGCGATCAGCGCGATACCGCCTGCCGCAAGACCGATAGCCACTGCCGGATGCGCGCGCGCCTGGTCAGCGGCGTACTTGCTGTTCTGGCTGACCTTCGCGGAAAGCTCGCGTGCGGCAACCGTCAGACGCTCAGAGGCATCATGCGCAAGCTCACCGGCCTTGTCGCGCAGCGGGCCCATTTCGGTGGTCAGCGCCTTGGCGTTGTCCGAAATGATGTGCGCGGCAGCGTTCGCGTTGCGGCGGGCGAGGTCGGATGCGATCCGGGCGTTCTCCGAAATCACTTCGCCGGCCAGCTTGGCGGTTTCGGTGGCCTTGGCGCGCAGTTCGTCGCGGTGGTCATTGACCGATGCGAATGCACTCGCAGCTTCCGTGCGGGCACGTTCGGCGAGGTTCAGCGCGTCTTCCTTGATGCGCGCTGCAGCAGTCTTGATGGCATCGCTCATAGATAATCTCCTTGGCTTCATCGGCTGGGGTTACCATTCCGTTGATGGAGGCATTACGCCGACCATCGCCAAATGTTCCCTTGATCCCGACACAAACTGCATGGTTTTCGACAGAGGAATGCAAAAAGGCCGCCGGGTTGCCCCGACGGCCTTTGTTTCTGTAGCAGTTAGAGAGGGTTGGATCAGGCAGCCGGCTCAAGCACCGGCGGGGCTTTTTTTGGCCCCTCTCCCGGTTGTTCGGGATTGCCGTCGAACTGGTCCTGCATCTTCTGGTAAGGAGATGCATAGCGATCGCGCAGATCCTTCCACTCCATGATCATGGTGCCGCCCGTGGCGTTGTGCTGCTTCTCCCATGCTCCCAGCATGTCGAGACACGCATGGTCGATATGGTCGAGATGCTCGACATGCACGTGCACCTCGCGGCCCGACTTCACGGTTTCCAGCACGCTCGCAAGCCGGGGGATCGAGAAGAAGGTTGCCGAGCCGTGCAGGAACACATCGGTGCGGTTGGCCATCTCGTCGTCTTCCAGATCAACCCGGACATGCGTGAAGGTGTACACCACCTTGGCGGTGGCCAGCACGAAGCCGATGATCACCCCGGTGAGCAGATCGAACACCACGATGCCGCCAAGCGTCGCGAAGTAGATCACCAGTTCGATCCTGCCGTAAGAGGCGATCTTCTTGATCTGTGCGATGTTGACCAGCTTGTAGCCGGTATACACCAGGATCGCGGCCAATGCTGCGGTGGGGATATAGGCCAGCAGCCAGGGCAGGGCGGCAACCGTGCCGAGGATCCAGACGCCGTGCATGATCGCCGACAGGCGCGATTTGCCACCGGCCTGGACATTCGCGGACGAACGCACGATCACGCCTGTCATCGGCAGCGCGCCGACCGCACCGCACAGCATGTTGCCGATGCCCTGCGCGCGCAGCTCCTTGTCGTACTTGGTGCGCGGACCGGTGTGCATCTGGTCGACCGCGGTGGCGCACAGCAGCGTCTCGGCACTCGCGACGAACGCGAAGACCACACCCAGCAGCAGGATGTCCATCGAAAGGCCGCGCTGAAAGGCTTCGGCCGTGGGGATGTTGAGCGATGCGACGATATTGTCGGGCACGGTAACGCGGTTGATGTCGAACCCGGCGAACAGCGCGACCAGCGTGCCCACGATCACCGCGATCAGCGGGGCGGGGACGACGGCGAGCGCCTTGGGCTTGAACTGGTTCCACAGCAGGATCGCGGCGATCGTGGCGACACCGACCATGGCCGCGAGGTGATGGCTGTCCATCGCCATCGGGAACACCGCCTTGTAGATCGCCTCGGGGATCGAGATCAGGTTCTCGAGGCCGCTTCCGCGCGGGCTGTCGTCGATCATCACATGAAACTGCGAACCCAGGATAAGCACGCCGATCCCGGCGAGCATCCCGTGAATGACAGATGGCGATATCGCCCTAAACCACTGACCGAGCCGCGCGACCCCTGCCATCAGCTGCAGCGCGCCGGCGATCAGGCCGACGACACCCATCATGATCAGGCCGTGCTCTTCCACCAGCTGATAGCACAACACGGCAAGACCCGCCGCCGGTCCGCTGACCTGCAGCGGAGAACCGGCGAGCGAGCCCACGACGATCCCGCCGATGATGCCCGTGATCAGCCCCAGCGCCGGCGGTGCGCCCGATGCGATGGCAACGCCAAGGCACAGGGGCAACGCCACCAGGAACACGACGACAGAGGCCAGCAGGTCCTGTGGCCAGCTTTTCTTCATCGTCTCGAATTCACCCATCGGGGCGGTAGTCGCGGTCATGATCATGCTCCTGGGGATCGGGAGGTCAGGGACTCAGGTTCAGGCTGCACATTCATGCTTGGCCAGAGCAATCGCGGCCATTTCACTGGCGTAATGCTCGTGCACGGCGACGAACTTGCCGGTGGTGTCATCATAGGCGGTCACGTCGCCGGTGCGGATATCATAGACCCAACCGTGGAGCTGAAGTTCTCCCGCGGCGAGCCGCGCGGCGACAGCGGGGTGGGTTCTGAGGTGATTAAGCTGCAGGATGACATTTTGTTCCAGCAGCATCTGCATCTTGCCCGCATCGTCGAGGTTGCTGCCCAGATGGTTCACCACCTCGACTGCAGCACGGGTATAGCCCAGCCATTCGCGAACATGGGGCAGGCCGTCGAGGCCCTCGGGGTTCATCGCGCCCTTCATGGCACCGCATTCGGTGTGTCCGCAGATCACGATGTGCGGCACCTTCAGCGCGGCGACAGCGAACTCGATCGAGGCGGTCATTCCGCCGGTGTGGTTGGTGTGCGGGGGAACGATGTTGCCTGCATTGCGGCAGATGAACAGCTCGCCCGGATCGGTCTGCGTGATCATCGCGGTTTCTATGCGCGAATCCGAGCAGGTGATGAACAGGGCTTCGGGCGACTGGCCCTTGGCGAGGCTTTCGAACAGTTCCTGCTTCTCGGGGAAGACTTCGGTCTGGAAGCGGACGACGCCGGCGGCGAAATGGGGCATGGGGAGGCTCCTTCTTGATAGATGTCTAGGGGGTCAGGACCAGAGTTCTCGCACTTCCTGCAGCTCTCCGGCCAGGGCCGCCGGGGCGCGAGCCTCGACAAAGGCCAGGCCTTCGGTGATCCAGCCCGCGATCTGCGGCTGGGCAAGGCTGTAGAGATGCTGTCTGCCGTTGCGCCGTTCAGCAACCATCCGGGCAGCCCGTAACAGGCTGAGATGCTGGGAAAGACGGGTCGGGGGCAGGTTGAGCTTCTGTGCGAGCGTGTTCACGTCACACTCGCCCGTGCGCAGTTCCTCGATCAGACGTATCCGGTCGGGGTGCGCGATGAGCTTGAAGAACTCGGCAAGCTCACGGGCGATAGGGATGCGCTTTGGCATGAGTCGCAGGCTGGCGCATCTTCAGCCCTGCGTCAATGCATATCTGCAAATATATGCATATGTTACGATAAAGTTACCGGAACGGCGGCTCGTTGAAGGCGCGCAGCTTGCGGCTGTGCAGCGAGTTGCTCTCCCCGCGCAGCATTTCGCAGGTGCGGATCCCGATCTGCATGTGCGCGGCGATCGCCTCCTCGTAGAAGCGATTCGCCTGGCCGGGCAGCTTGAGTTCGCCGTGCAGCGGCTTGTCCGACACGCACAGCAAGGTCCCGTAGGGCACGCGGAAGCGATAGCCCTGCGCGGCGATGGTCGCGCTTTCCATGTCGATTGCCACCGCGCGCGATTGCGAGAACCGCAGCGCGCTGGCCGAATAGCGAAGCTCCCAGTTGCGGTCGTCGGTGGTGACCACCGTTCCGGTGCGCATCCGTCGCTTGAGATCGGCGCCGCTGGTGCCGGAGATTTCCTCGGCCGCGCCGGCCAGCGCCTGCTGGATTTCCGCGATAGGCGGGATCGGGATTTCTGGCGGAAGCACATCGTCCATGATGTGGTCGTCGCGCAGATAGGCATGGGCGAGCACATAGTCGCCGATCCGCTGGGTGGGGCGCAGGCCGCCGCAATGGCCGATCATCAGCCACACTTCGGGGCGCAGCACGGCAAGGTGATCGGTGATCGTCTTGGCGTTGGACGGGCCAACGCCGATGTTGACCAGGGTGATGCCGCCGAAATCGGGCGCGATCAGGTGATAGGCGGGCATCTGGTGGCGCCGCCATGCGCTGTCGGCCACCAGCTGGCTGGGGTCGGACCCCGGCTGATCGGTGTACAGCCCGCCCGCGCCCGACAATGCGGTGTAATGGCCCTTGCCGATCTGGCTGCAGGCCCAGCCGACGAATTCATCGACATAGCGGTGATAGTTGGTGAACAGGATGAAGCGCTGGACATGCTCGGGCGGGGTGCCGGTGTAGTGCCGGAGCCGCGCCAGCGAGAAATCGGTGCGCAGGCCATCGAACAGCGACAGCGGGCGGTCCATGCCCTGGCCGAATGGCAGAAAGCCGTCGGCGATCTCGTCGCCGATATCGGCAAGCTCGGTGGTCGGGAAATGGCGGGCGAGTTCGAGCGGGGTGATGCCCCCCAGGTCCATTCCGGCGATCCCGTCGAGCACATAGGGGAAGGGGATTTCCTGCGTGCTTGCCTCGACCGACATGGCCACGTCGTAGTTCTCGCGCAGCAGGTTCAACTGCTCGGTCAGATAGTCGGCGAACAGGCGCGGCCGGGTGACGGTGGTGGTGTAGAGCCCCTGCGCATTCAGCCGCCCGAACGCAAGGCCGGTGGAGGAGCCGCGCTCGCGTCCGTCATACTCGATCCGCAGCAGCGGATAGCTGAAACCGCCATTGCGGCGGTGCTCCGGATCGGGGAGCGTTCCATGCTCGACAAAGGCCCGGATGGCGGCCTGGAGATTGGCAACCGACTGCTCATAATGGTCGGCAAGGGCGGTGATGATCTGGTCTACACTGTTCATGTTCGACGCTTAACGACTTTGCGCGACACTGTCATTACCGGAAAATGACCGCCCCGCTGCGGTTTTTCAGGAGGTTGCAACCTGCGACAGGCACCGCTTATGATGCACCCCACACACCAGGGGGGCAGGAGATGACGATGCACAGGCGAGTGACATTGCAGATGTTGAAAACGGGTCTGGCGGGCTGCCTTGCGCTGGCCGCCGCGCAGATGCCTGGGCTGGCGCAGCAACCGCCGTCCGGCAACCCGGACGACATGACCGAAGTCAACGCGTTTACCCCGGCGAGCGTGCGCCAGATCCTGTCGTCCTTCGGCACCGCCATCACCATTGCCGACCGGCAGACGCCCGAGGGGCGCCCGTTTGTCGAGGCGAGCTTCGGCCAGCTGAAGATCAACATGTTCTTCACCGCCTGCCCGCCGGGGCAGCCAGACCAGTGCCAGGGGCTTTACCTGCTCGCGTTCTGGCCCAAACCGGCGGAGCGCAACCTTGCCAACCTCACCCAGGCGGCAGGCGACTTCAATCGGCTTTACGAGTTCAGCAAGGCAGGCGTTTCGGTGGCAGGCGAGCCTTTCGTCGCGCGGTATCTGATCAGCGATTTCGGCGTCAAGCGCGGTACGCTGCGGCGTGAGGTCACCAATTTCGTGGTGCTGGCGCAAAGGTTCAACCAGGAAGTCGTATCGCCGCCCGCGCGGTGACACGACCGATCCTCGCGGCCGCAGGCAGGGATGGAAACGGGCAACAAAAAAGCCGGGCTCCTTTGTGAGGAACCCGGCTTTTTGTGTGTCGGTATCGAACCCGATCAGGCGTCGGTATCGTCGCCTTCTGCTTCTTCGGTCTCATCCTGCGGGATGATGCCCGGTTCGGCATTGGGGTCGAACTTCTCGACGAAGCCGGCAGGCTGCTGGTCTTCTTCGAACATCTGACGCATCACGTCGACGCCGGCCTTCTGCAGCTCGGCTTCGTCATCGCTGCGCGCAACGTTGACGGTGACGCTGACCGAAACTTCCGGGTGCAGCGCGATCTTGACCGGGAACACGCCCAGCGTCTTGATCGGGCGTTCCAGGATGATCATCGCCTTGGTGACGGCGGTGGCACCAGCTTCGTTCAGCGCATCCGAGATATCGCGAACCGAGACCGAGCCGTAAAGCTGGCCGCTGTTCGACGATGCGCGGATGAGGATGACCTGCATGCCATCGACCGTTTCGGCACGCTTGGCAGCTTCGTCCCGCTTGGCGACGTTGTCGGATTCGATGCGCTCACGGTTGGCTTCGAAGACCTTGCGGTTGGCTTCGTTGGCGCGCAGGGCCTTCTTGTTGGGCAACAGGAAGTTGCGGGCATAGCCGTCCTTCACGGTGACGACGTCACCGATCGAGCCAAGCTTCTCGATCCGTTCGAGCAAAATGATCTGCATGTCTCTTGCTCCTTACTTCACGATGTACGGCAGCAGGCCGACGTGGCGTGCGCGCTTGATGGCCTTGGAAAGTTCACGCTGCTTCTTGCCGGAAACGGCAGTGATGCGGCTGGGAACGATCTTGCCCCGCTCGGACATGAAGCCCTGCAGCAGGCGCACATCTTTGTAATCGATGGCGGGAGCATTCTTGCCCGAGAACGGGCAGGACTTGCGGCGGCGGAAAAATGGGCGTGCCATGTGTCTTTATCCTTCCTGGCTCAAGCGTCGCGGTCGCGGCGGGGGCGACGTTCGCGGTCCTGCTTGCGCATCATGACCGACGGGCCTTCTTCCAGCTCGTCGACGCGCACGGTCAGATAGCGGATGACATCTTCGTTGATCGACGTCTGGCGTTCCAGCTCGGCGACGACGCCGGCGGGGGCGTCGATGTTGAGCATCACGAAGTGCGCCTTGCGGTTCTTCTGAATCTTGTAGGCGAGGTTGCGCAGACCCCAGGTCTCGGTCTTGGTGACCTTGCCTGCGTTCTGTTCGACAATCTCGGTGGCGGTCTGGGCCAGCGCGTCTACCTGGGCCTGTGACAGGTCCTGGCGCGCCAGAAAGACATGCTCGTAAAGCGGCATGTATTGGCTTCCTTTACTCATCTGCCGATCGCTGATGCGCGCACCATGCAACGCACCCCTCCGGCTTTCTTCTAATGCCTGCAGACGATCAGTCGTCCGAAGGCAAGCGCGGGCTAATACCCAGAACCTTGAAGAAAGCAAGCGCGGAGACGAGAAAAAGAGGCATCTGGAAAGGATTCCCGATCAATGCGAGGGGTTGAAGATCAGCACCTTGTTGCGGCCGCTGTGTTTGGCTTCATACAGGGCCGCATCGGCATTGCGCAGAACCTGGCGGTTGGGTTCGCCCGGATTGAACGGCGCAACGCCTGCCGAGAAGGTCACGCGGCCGATATTCTGGCCGTTGTCCTTGTTGACCAGCGAACGTTCGGCCAGCTCCTCGCGGACCGCGTCGATCTGCTGCTTGGCTTCCTCGGTGCTGGTGTTTTCCAGCACGATGACGAACTCCTCGCCGCCATGCCGCGCCAGATGGCAGTTGCCCCGGCCGAACCCGTCGAGCGTCTTGGCCACCAGCTGCAGCACGCGGTCGCCCGCTTCATGGCCGTGGGTATCGTTGACCTGCTTGAAATGATCGATGTCGATGAACGCCACCGAGAGGGGCTCGAAGCGCTCCTTGGCACGGATCGTCGCGGCGGAGAACTGCTGCTCGAACGCCCAGCGATTGGGCAGGCCGGTCAGCTGGTCGCGCTGTGCCTTGTCGTTGGCCTCGTCGAGCCGGTTGCGCATCTGGCTGAGCTTCTTGGTGCTCTGGTCGAGGCTTTCGCTCGCCTTCTTGGTCGATTGCAGCATCTGCGAGGTGATCTTGAGCAGCGCCTTGAACTGCGCCTCGATCGGCATGTCGGCCTGGTCGGCGGGATCGAGATCGCGCATCCAGTCGAGCCGCGACTGCAGCACCTCGGCATAGGCCTGACTTTCCTTGCCGCTCTTGTTCAGCGTCTTGAAGCCGCCTGCAAGCAGCGTCTCGCTCTCGGCGACCAGCGCGTTCAGGTCCTTGACCTTCATCTGGCCTTCGCATTCGTCGAGGATTTCCGCGACGATCTCGGGCGACAGCCGGCCGTTGGCATCGAGCTTGCGGTTGACCGCCTCGCGCAACATCATGTTGCCGCCGTTGAGATATTCCCACGCCAACCGGTAATGGTCGGGCACCGGATCCAGCTGAACCTGTTCAAGGAACGAGAACACCTTGAGGTACTGGAGCTTGCTGATGTTTTCGAAGACGGTTTCTTCCCGCGGGGCATCATCCTCCGCCTTGGACTGGCCCGCCAGGATTGAAGCAGCCAGCTTCATCCGGTCCCTGAAATTGCCCCGCTGTACCTGGTGTTCCGCCATCGGTTGAGCCCAATCGTCCTTAATCAACTCTTCACCAGCATTAACGACCGCGCGCCGAAGGTCTTAAGTGGAAACTTGATGTCGAGACGATTTTGTAACCTGCGGTAACCGGGGGGCTCAGTGGGGCGAGGTCCAAAGCCTCTGAGCGACCGACAGCCCGGCATAACGCGGCTGGTCGATCAGGCAGTTTTCCACCGCCAGCCGGCGCAGATGATCGTGCTGCATCGGGGTCACGCTGCCAGGCTCGCGGCGCAACCGCTTGCGCAAGGTGACGGCATCCATGCCGATGTCGGCAAGCCTGTGCTGCTGCAGGGCGGCAAAGCCCGGGCCCAGGGCGGCATCGCGCGCGGCCATGCCCAGCGCGTTGATCGCGACCTTCGCCTCGAACCTTGCATGGCCGCTGGCCTGGTCTGCGATCTGCGCATCGAGCCAGCCGCTCACCGCACCGATCAGCGCCGTGCCGCTTGGCACGCCGTTTTCGGTTGCGTGCTCCGCCTCGGGCCATGGCATCGGGGCTTCTGGCGACGGCAGGTCGTCGGACAGCATCAGCAGCAGGTCGATCTCGACCTCCGACACCCGCCGCCCGATCACCAGCCGCTCGGGCCCCTCACGCTCGCTGCGCCGCCAGATATCTGCCATCACCAGGCAGCACACCCCCCACCACAGGCACGAATAGACCAGCCAGAAGCGGAAGCGCGTCGGATCGACCGCATGGCCGGTCAGCGCCTCGTAATGCTGGAGCATGACGCCGGGCTGGGCAAAGCCGCCCAGCATCTGATCATAGCGGCCAAAGCGCCAGCTGGGGATGCAGCCAAAGGCAAGGTCCTGCACCGGGTCTCCCAGATGCGCGAGCTCCCAATCGAGCACGGCGGACAGGCCATCGGGTGTCACCAGCAGGTTTCCCATGCGGAAATCGCCATGGCAAAGCGACGGCTCGACAGGGGCGGGCAGGGCACGCTGAAGCCAGCCGAAGGCCAGCGCATAGATCGGCGAGACACCGCCCAGCGAATGCCAGCGCTGCTCGAGCTCGGCGACCATCTCGGCAGGGCTGCGACAGGGCAGTTCGGCGGGAAGGCGGCCCGGAGATATGGCATGGATCGCCGCGAGCTGCTCGGCCCATTGGCGTGGCAGGCCTATCAGCGCGTCGCCATAGGCAGGGTCGCGCAGCAGCACCTGCGGCAAGGCCTCACCAGCGGCGCAGGCCATGATGAAGCCTTCGCCAAGCCCGTCTTCGGCTCGCAGCCGCGCACGCACCGCCGGCACCATCACTCCATGCTCGCCCGCTCGCTCGATCACGTCGGCCTGGCCGTCGAGCGAGAGGCTGGCGGATTCGATCGCCGCATCGTCGCCGCTCAACCCTTCGGGCATCCGCCGCAGGATCAGCGGCTCGTCGCCCCAGCCAAAGCGCCAGCTCTGCATGCTCGCACCGCCGGAAAGCCGCTGCAAACCGCTCAGCGGACCGTCGCCGCCCAGCCGCTCGCGGCAAAGCGTTTCCAGTGACGCTGCAAAAAGTGTATCGTCCATGGCGAGGTGTTAAGTGATCGATTAACAGGCCGCAAGCACCTTGCAACGCTGCGTCATCGGAGATAACGGGCGGCGCTTGTCGCGCGAGACCGGGGGGTCTTGCCAGCGACGGACAGATCGGGGCGAGGGACAGCAGGATCATGACACGCGCATTCATTTTTCCCGGACAAGGCAGCCAGAAGGTCGGCATGGGCAGGGAGCTCGCCGCCTCGAGCACCCAGGCGCGCGAGGTCTTCCAGGAGGTCGACGATGCGCTGGGGCAGAACCTGTTCCGGCTGATGTGCGAGGGCGATGCGGACGAGCTGCAGCTGACCGAAAACGCCCAGCCTGCGATCATGGCCAACGCCATCGCCACGCTGCGCGCGCTGCAGCATGAAGCAGGCACCGGCAGCCCGGTCAGCTTCGCCTATGTCGCGGGGCACAGCCTGGGCGAGTATACCGCATTGTGCGCAGCAGGATCCTTCGATCTGGCGACCACGGCGCGGTTGCTGAAGATCCGTGGTCAGGCAATGCAGGCGGCAGTACCGGTCGGCGTCGGCGCGATGGCGGCGCTGCTTGGCATCGAGTTCGAGCAGGCGGTCAAGGCCGCCGAGCAGGCGGCGCAGGGCGAGGTGTGCGCGGTCGCCAACGACAACGCATTCGGCCAGGCAGTCATTTCGGGCCATGCCAGCGCGGTCGAGCGCTGCCTGCCGATCGCCAAGGAGCTTGGCGCGCGCAAGGCGATGATGCTGCCGGTCTCGGCGCCGTTTCACTGCGCGCTGATGCAGCCGGCGGCAGACCGCATGGCTGGCGCATTGTCCGAAACCGAAATTCGCACGCCCATCGTGCCGCTGTTCGCCAATGTCACCGCAGCGCCGGTGAGCGACCCTGCGGAAATCGGCGCGCTGCTGGTCGAGCAGGTCACCGGCATGGTGCGCTGGCGCGAATCCGTGATCGCGATGCACGCTGCTGGCGTGGATCAGTTCATCGAACTGGGCGGCAAGGTGCTGGTCCCGATGATCAAGCGCATCGTCGAGGATGTCGCCTGCGAAAGCCTGGTCGACATGCGCGATATCGAAAGCCTGTTGGAGGCGGTTTGAACCCCTCAAAAACATCCGCTCAACCTGAGCTTGTCGAAGGTCCCGCGCCAACGCTGACCAAATTGCGTGGCCTTCGACAGGCTCAGGCTGAGCAGATGTTGGTGGTTAGGATTTAAGGAGACTTCAATGTTCGATCTTACAGGCATGACCGCCCTCGTCACCGGCGCCAGCGGCGGCATCGGTTCCGCGATCGCGCGCGGACTGGCGGCGCATGGTGCGCGGCTGGCGCTGTCGGGGAGCAACGCGGACAAGCTCGATGCCTTTGCAGCCGAACTGGGCGGCGACCATGTCACGCTGGCGTGCGACCTGTCCGACCCGGCTGCGGTCGATGCGCTCGTGCCGCGCGCGGTCGAGGCGCTGGGCGGGCTCGACATTCTGGTCAACAATGCCGGGATCACCCGCGACAACCTCGCGATGCGGATGAAGGACGACGAATGGTCCGACGTGATCCGCGTCAATCTGGAAGCCGCGTTCCGCCTGTGCCGCGCGGCTGCCAAGCCGATGATGAAGGCGCGCTTCGGCCGCATGATCTCGATCACCAGCGTGGTCGGTGCCACCGGCAATCCTGGACAGGCCAATTATGCTGCGTCCAAGGCTGGCCTTGTCGGCATGTCCAAGGCGCTGGCGGCAGAGCTTGCCAGCCGCAACATCACGGTCAATTGCGTCGCCCCAGGCTTCATCGCCTCGGCCATGACCGAGGTGCTGCCCGAGGGGCAGAAGACCGCGCTGCTGGGCCGCATTCCGGCGGGCAAGCTGGGCGAAGGGGATGATGTCGCCGCAGCCGTGGTATATCTTGCCAGCCGCGAATCCGGCTATGTCACCGGCCAGACGCTGCACGTGAACGGCGGCATGGCGATGCTGTGACCTGCCGTCGCGGGTAGGCAGCGCGGCGCATCCACCATGTTTGGCTGCGCCCGCCTCTTGCCAGCGATCAAAAGCCGCATTAGGGCGGGCGGGTATTTTCGTTCGCACATCCATTTACACACTATTGAAGGAACTCTGAATGAGTGAGACTGGGGACCGCGTTAAAAAGATCGTGATCGAGCATCTCGGCGTTGAAGCAGAGAAGGTCACCGAGGACGCAAGCTTCATCGACGATCTGGGCGCTGACAGCCTCGACATCGTCGAACTGGTGATGGCTTTCGAGGAAGAGTTCGGAGTTGAAATTCCCGACGACGCCGCCGAGAAGATCAGCACCGTCAACGATGCCATCGAATATATCGACAGCCACAAGGGCTGATCTGCAGCTGACACAGGGGCTGGGCCCGAAGTGCCTGCGCAAACCGCACCAGCGGTCGCAGGAGGGCAGCGTCGTCATGATGCAGATGGCGACCATGTGAAATAGGATGGCTTCCCTGTCTGTCGCGGTGCGACCGGGGAAGCCATTTTTCGTTCCGGCCAGTGCCCTCGATGGTTTGAGGGGGCTGATCGCACAGAAGATATGCAGGAGTGAGGGCGTATGCGCCGCGTAGTCATAACGGGTCTGGGACTGGTCACGCCATTGGGGGCGGATGTCGAGACGACATGGGCGAACCTCATCGCCGCCAAGTCGGGCGCGGGACCGATCACCCGGTTCGATGCGAGCGATCAAAAGTGCCGCATCGCCTGCGAAGTAAAGCCCAAGGACCACCCCTGGGGCTTTGATGCGGACAAGCGCGTCGATCACAAGGTTCAGCGCCAGGTCGATCCGTTCATCATCTACGGTATCGATGCCGCGGGCCAGGCGCTTGAAGACGCCGGGCTGACCGACATGAGCGAGGCAGAACGCTTCCGCGCGGGATGCTCGATCGGTTCGGGCATTGGCGGTCTGCCGGGAATCGAAAGTGAATCGCTGCTGCTGGCCGAAAAGGGTCCGGGCCGCGTATCGCCCCACTTCGTCCACGGCCGGCTGATCAACCTCATCTCGGGCCAGGTTTCGATCAAGTACGGCCTGATGGGACCCAACCATGCCGTCGTCACCGCGTGCTCCACCGGCGCACACTCGATCGGTGATGCAGCGCGGATGATTGCGCTCGACGATGCCGATGTCATGCTGGCGGGCGGCGCTGAAGCGACGATCTGCCCGATCGGCATCGCCGGTTTTGCGCAGGCGCGCGCGCTCAACATGACCTATAACGACCGCCCCGAACAGGCCAGCCGTCCCTATGACCAGGATCGCGATGGCTTCGTGATGGGCGAAGGCGCAGGCGTCGTGGTGCTGGAAGAGTACGAACGGGCCAAGGCGCGTGGCGCGAAGATCTATGCCGAGGTGGTGGGCTATGGCCTCTCGGGAGACGCGTATCACGTCACCGCCCCGCAGCCGGAAGGCAGCGGAGCCTATCGGTCGATGGAAATGGCGCTGAAGCGGGCGAACATGACACCCGCCGATATCGATTACATCAACGCCCACGGGACTTCGACGATGGCCGACACCATCGAACTCGGCGCGGTCAAGCGGCTGTTCGGCGATGCCATTTCCAACGTTTCGATGAGCTCGACCAAATCGGCCATCGGCCATCTGCTGGGCGGCGCGGGCGCGGTCGAGGCGATCTTCTGCATTCTTGCGATCCGCGATCAGATCGTCCCGCCGACGCTCAACCTCGATAACCCGAGCGAGGGCTGCGAGGGCGTCGATCTGGTGCCTCACACCGCCAAGAAGCGCAAGGTCACCGCGGTGCTCAACAACAGCTTCGGTTTCGGCGGCACCAATGCCAGCCTCATCATGAAGGCGGTATAACGCCATCATGCTGCGCCGATTGGGATGCATCGTTCTGGCCGGAGCCGCGGCCCTGGTGCTGCTGATCGGCGGCAATTTCTATTGGGGCTGGACGGGTGAAGGCCCGGCGCAGCAGGAATTGGCGATCGTCATTCCCGCGGGAAGCTCGCTTGCCCGCGCAGCGCAGGTGCTCGAGGACAAGGGCGCGATCAGCTCGGCAGGGGCCTTCCTCAACCGCGCCAAGGTGTTCGGCGGCGATGATCCGATCAAGGCGGGCGAGTTCGTCATCCCCGCACGCGCCAGCAACGCGCAGATCCTCAACATCCTGCAGGGTGGCGAGGTCGTATTGCGGATGGTCACCGTTCCCGAGGGCATGCCCAGCATCCTGGTGCAGGAAAAGCTGATGCGCGAGCCGCTGCTCACCGGCGAGGTTCCGGTGCCCGAGGAAGGATCGCTGCTGCCCGAGAGCTACAGCTTCGAGCGCGGCGAAAAGCGTATCGCGGTGATGCTGCGGATGCAGAAGGCGATGCAGGACACCATCGCGGAACTGTGGCCCAAGCGCTCGCCCGAAACGGTGGTCAAGACGCCCAAGGAAGCGATCACCCTGGCCGCGATCGTCGAGAAGGAAACCGGCAAGCCGTCCGAGCGCCGGATGATCGCAGGGGTTTATTCCAACCGCATCCGCAAGGGCATGATGCTGCAGGCGGACCCGACCATCATCTATCCGATCACGCGCGGCAGACCGCTGGGGCGGAGGATCCGGCAGTCCGAGATCGCCGACGTCAACGACTACAACACCTATGCGATGACGGGTCTGCCCAAGGGGCCGATCACCAACCCGGGGCGTGCCTCGATCGAGGCGGTGCTCAACCCGGCGCGGACCGAGGCGCTGTATTTTGTCGCCGACGGCACCGGCGGGCACGTCTTCGCCAACACGCTCGCCGATCACAACCGCAATGTCGAAAAGTGGTTCGCACTGCGCAGGGCGCGCGGCGAGATGTAGTCTGTTTCTGCTGAAGAAGCCCTAGCGGCTCCAGCGGCGCTTTTTCGCAGTCAGTGCCAGCCAGATTTCAAGCGCGATCGATCCTGCGATCAGCGCCTGGAAGCCCAGAACCTCGGCCGTGAGATTGGCCGGATCGCCAAACAGCCAGGCGTTCTGCAGCACCAGCCCGATGGCCGAAGCGATGAACAGCCACAACGCGACATGCCGCCGCAGCAGCAGCGCGATGACCCCCGCCGTGCCCGCAGCGGTGGCGAGCACGAAGCCGTAGAACGCGATTGCGGGACGCGAGGCGTAGATCGCCTGCTGTTCCGGCGCGAGCTTGCTCACATCGCCCAAGCCGATCACCGGATCGTACAGCAACGCGATGAGGCCGATGACATTCCAGGCAAGCAACGCGATCGCCAGCAACCAGAACCAGCCAAGCGGGCGGGACATCAGCATTCAGAACCTCCAGAAACATTCAAAATGAAGCTTTCTGCTCATTTTGGCAAGCATGTCACGTAACCATGCATCGGGTCCAACCGGACTGTCGCCGGGAATGCGGTCAACTCATCGAAAAAAGCGATCAGGCCAGTCCAATCAATTCATTTCACTCCGCGCGGCAGGGTCGCTACATGCTGCAGTGCAAAAACAATTTTCCCCCATCGTTCAAAGGAGTTCTACTATGATTGGACGTCAGGTCCCCAATGTTTGCCTCAAAACGCGCGTGCGCGATGAGAGCATCGAAGGCCCCAATCCGTTCCGCTGGCAGGACCAGCTCACCGGCGATCTGCTTGCCGGCAAGCGCGTCGTCATCTTCTCGCTTCCCGGCGCGTTCACGCCAACCTGCTCGACCTCGCAGGTCCCCGGCTTCGAAGCGCTGTACGACGATTTCCGCGCGCAGGGCATCGACGAGATCTACTGCGTGTCGGTCAACGACGCGTTCGTGATGTATCAGTGGGGCAAGTCGCTGGGCGTCGAGAAGGTCAAGCTGCTTCCCGATGGCTCGGCTGACTTTACCCGCCGCATGGGCATGCTGATCCGCAAGGACCATGTCGGCTTTGGCGAGCGCAGCTGGCGTTATGCCATGGTCGTCGACAACGGTGTGGTCACCGACTGGTTCGAAGAGCCGGGCATCAATGACCACGGTCTGGACAGCGATCCCTATGGCGAAACCGCACCTGAAAACGTGCTCGCCAAGATCAAGACGAAGCAGCTCGAACTCGCATAAGCGAGAGCGCTCACAATATACCCTGACGGGTCGCAAGCGGGGGGCGCGGAGCAGAGATGCACCGCGCCCCCTTTGTATGTTGCGCAGGCCAAGGCTAAGGCATCGTCATGCGACGCGAACCGATCATCATGACTGCCAGTATGGGCGCGGCCGATCAGGCCTGGGCCAATGCCCTGCGCCGCGCGCATTATCCGCCCGAGCGCAATGTGCTCGATGCGCATGTCACGCTGTTCCACCATCTGCCGGGTGCCTATGAGGCCGAGGCGGTGGCGCGCGCCAAGGCGCTGGTGGCAGAGTTTGCCGCGCCTGATGCCCGGCTGAGCGAGGTGATGAACCTGGGCCGCGGTGTCGCCTATCGCATCCATTCGCCGGGCCTGCTGGCGATCCGCGAGATGATGGCAGAAGGGCTGCACGGCCTCCTGACCGCGCAGGATCAGGGCCAGCCCAGGCTCCACATCACGGTGCAGAACAAGGTCGAGCCGGCAGCGGCCAAGGCGCTGCTGCAACAGCTGAGCGCCGAATTCCTGCCGCGCCCCATCGCGATCACGGGTCTGGCGCTGCACCGCTATATGGGCGGACCATGGGAGCCGATCGGCGACTGGCGCTTCCGCGGCAAACAGCGCGCCTGAGCCGGGTCAGCGCCCCAGCGCGCGCGCTCCGGCTCTGACCGCCAGCACCAGCGTCGCGATGATCGCCGTGCCGGTGAGCGCGAACTTCAGCGGGGTCAGCACCGTCTTGGCTTCGAGCAGATCGGCACGCCCGCTCAGCGCCAGCAGCTGCACGATATTCTCGGCATAGTCCGCGACCATTCCGGCCAGCATCGTCAACGCGACCCAGCCTGCCGGTGCGCCGCCCAGCCGGATCGCAAGCCCGGCAAAGAAGGCGCCATAGGCCAGCGGATACAGCCCGTCATAGATCAGCGTGGCATGCGCGTGCACATCACGCTGCCACGGTGTCAGCTGCGCCAGCAAGGCGCGGGCTTGCGTCCCGTTGAGCGTCAGGTCGAGCATCCCGCCGATCGCATCGCCCGTCTGTCGCAGCAGTCCTGCCAGCAGCACCATCGCGCCAAAGCTGATCGCGAGCACCGAGGTGCGGGAAAGGCGGGGAACGGCATCTGGCATCGAACCACTCCTGAAGCTGGCGCGGGTGATCCGGGCGGCTGCGGCAGTGCCACCATGCCCCGGCGCACGCGACAGGGCAATTGCCGGGTGTATCGCGCAGCATGAAGCGGGAGGCCCCGCGAAACGGCGATTTGTCGCGGTTTACAACAATTTGCCACAGCGCGCCCGCGATGCGACCGGTTCAAGCTGGATGTGTGGCCGGACTGCGAGGGGGCAACGCAACGCCCGTGTTCCGGCCCATCATCAGGTGTCTGTTCCAAGGGGGAATACGTGTCCAAATTCAAATTCGGCAGCGCGCTCGCTGCCTGTGCGGTGCTGTGCGCCGGTACTTCAGCCTTTGCCCAGCAGGCGGGCCAGCCGGTGCCCAACATCGCCAATTACCAGGAGCTCAGAAAGTCGTTCCGCATCGGCATCCGCGTCAACAACCAGCTCAACGGCTTCGACCAGTCGGCCCGCTTCGAGCAGGACACGATCGACGACATCATCGACTTTCTCGACCCCAGCGTGATCGCCACTGTGGTCGGCTTCCAGAATGCCCAGCTGGGCGCGGTCTCGGGCGTGTTCGATATCCGCGGCGCGACCGCGGTGGCGGGCTATCTGCAGAACAGCGCGCTGCTGACCGTATCGATCGTCTCGCCCACCGGTCAGCTTGTGACCCAGCGCAATGGTGCGGCGTGTACCTTCACCTTCAACGGCATCAACCGGCAGCAGGCGTTCAACGCGTTCGATGCCGCGGTAGACGATGAAGGCACGCCGACCTCGCAAGCGCTGCTCGGCTGTCTGGCGCGTTCGTTCACGCGCTTTTCACCCGCAGATCCGCTGGCGGGCAACCCGGGCAGCCTTCAGGCGCAGCTCACCCGCAGCGCGCTCGATCTGACCAATGGCGATTCGCTGGTCGAGCAGGACGCACAGCCCGAGGGCGCGAACACGCCCAACGATCCCTGGCTGATCGGCGCAACCTACAACACCGGTTCTGCCGGCCGTTTCGACATCGGCCGGGTGGATGCCCGCGTTCAGCGCAGCTTCCGCATCTTCGAGGGCAACCGCGCGCTGCTCAAGTTCGACCTGCCGTTCAACTATGCCCGGATCAACGGCATCGACAGCTATAGCGCGCAGATCGGCCTGGGGCTCGAAATCCCGCTGATCGAGCGCAAATGGTCGATCGAGCCGCGCATCGGCTATGGCGCGGTCTATTCTGAAAATGCCGGCTCGCTCGGGCACATCCTGCAGGGGTCGATCACCAGCCGCTATGTCATCGACGGGATCGGCCGGGGGCGGCTGATCGTCGGCAACATGGTCGGCTATGGCCAGACGCTGGACACGCCGGGGACGCAGGCGAACATCAACCCCGACCTCAAGAACTGGTCATTGCGCAATGGCGTGGCCTATGACCTGCCGCTCAAGGCGCGGCTGTTCAGCCGGGGCAGCTCGATGCGCGCAAGCTATGCGTTCACGCAGTACTTCGGCAGCGATCTGCGCAACGACAGCTTCCACGAGGCGACGATCTCGTTCGGCATCCGCGGGCGGGAGGATTCGGTGCGGGCCACGCGTGACCTGATCCGCATCAACTTCAGCACCATCCAGGCGCGGGGGTACAGCACCTACAGCGCGGGCATCGGCTTCCGCTTCTGATGCTGCGGCTCGTCCCGTTGCTGGCGCTGGCTCTGGCCTCTTTCGGGGCGTGGCTGATGTCGGCGCCCGCTGCCTTCGGACAGAGCCAGGCGCGTGAACCGCGCCTGGCTCTGGTCATCGCCAACGGCAACTATCTCGGGTTCGACCGGCTGCAGGCGACCTTCGGGGATGGCGAGCGGATCGCCGCGGCGCTTTCGGGTACCGGCTTTGTCGATCCTAGCGGCGGCGCGGTGCGCACCCGCCGTGACCTGAGCGCGGCCGAGATGGAGGCGGAGATCGCCGCGTTCCGCGCCGCGCTTGCCGCCGCTGGGGCCCAGGCCTTTGGCGTGCTCTACTTTTCGGGTCATGGCGTTGCGCTCGGCAATGGCGGCGATGTCCAGATGGTGCCGGTCGATGGCTCACCGGTCGGACTGGCGGCTGGCGGATCACTGTCGCGTTCGGCTGTCACCCGCAACCTGATGGGCTCGGGCGCGCGCACGGTGCTGGTGGTGCTCGACATGTGCCGCAACACGATAGCGCTGCCGGTCCAGCCAGTGCCGACCAGCGATGCGGTCACCGGCGGCGATACGTTCGTCCCCGGATCGAAAGGCCTGCGCCGCGTGATCCGCTCGGCCGAAAGCAGCATCCGGCCCGATCAGGGCTATCTCGTCGCGTTCTCGACCAGCGCCGACCAGTTCGCGTTCGACAATGGCATCTTCTCCAAGGTGCTCGCCGAGGAAATCCGGCGCCCGCAGCAGAACATTGCCGATGCGATGAAGCGCGTGTCGGATCGGGTCGCGATGGCCAAGGCGGCAAGCTTCCAGAAGCCGACTTTCGATTATGGCCTGCAGGGCCAGCCGCCGTGTTTCGTCTCGTGCGATCCCAGCAGCGGCAACCGCTTCTATGACTGCGCCAACTGCCCCTGGATGCGGATCATCCCGGCGGGCAAGGCGGTGATCGGTTCGCCGGTTTCCGAACCCGGGCGCGGCAAGGACGAGGCTGCCCAGCAGGCCGCGGTGATCGCGCGCGACTTCGCGATGGGGGTGTACGAGGTGACGGTGGCCGAATGGACCGCGTGCGTGCGCGACGGCGGTTGCCCCAAGCTGTCGACCTGGGCGGCGGACAACCCCAACCCGTTGATCCCCGCGACCAGCATCAGCCATGACGATGCGCTCGCGTTTCTGGGCTGGCTTTCACGCCAGTCGGGCCGGGCCTATCGCCTGCCCAGCGATACCGAATGGGAATTTGCCAGCCGGGCAGGGGCCAGCAGCGCCTTTCCCTGGGGCGACAGCATCACCCCGTCAGAGGCCAATTACGATCATACCGCGCGCTACCAGGGGTCTCCGACCTCGCCCTATCGCGGCTATCCCGAGGCGGTGTCGGGCTATCCACCCAACAGCTTCGGTCTCTACCAGATGCAGGGCAATGTCTGGGAATGGACCTCCCAGTGCCTTGATGCCGCCTGTCGCAACCGGGCGGTGCGCGGGGGATCGTTCGAAAGCGTTCCCGCGGCGTTGCGCTCTGCCAACCGTTTCGGCGTGGCTCCAACCAAGCGCCGCGACGATGTCGGGTTGCGGGTGGCGCGCGACCTGGAACCGGACGAAGCCGGGGTGGGCGGCTGAGCCATGCGCGCTGCCTTGCGCCTGTGCAGTCTGGTTCTCGCGCTGGTCGCCGGGGTCGTCTCGATACCGGCCCATGCCGAGACTCGCGCAATCCTGGTGGGCGTGTCGCGCTATCAGTCGGCCAGCATCCCCGACCTTGCCGGACCTGCCAATGACGTGTCCGCGATGGAGCGGCTCGCGCGCAGTCTTGGCGCCGCCGACATCGTGACGCTCGCCGATGGCGCGGTCACCCGCTCCAGCGTCGAGACCGCGATCCACGACATGGGCCTGCGCAGCCGAAGCGGGGATTGGGTGCTGTTCTATTTTTCGGGTCATGGCGCGCAGGCGCGCGCGCAAAATCCTGACGAGACCGATGGCGACTATGACCAGTTCGTGCCGCTGCCGGGCTTCGATCCTGTGGGACAGGATCCGGAAAGCTTCATCGTCGACAAGGACTTCTATGCGTGGATGAAGCGCTATCTGCCGCAGGATGTCGCGATCCTGATGGTCGTCGACAGCTGTCATTCGGGCACCATGCACCGCGCCATCGACCCGCGCACCTTCGCCTTCACCCCGCGCATCGCCTTCCGCCCCGGCGAAGCACGCGCGATCGAGCTGGTGGCGCGGCCCGGGCCAAGGCTGGGTGCGCTCGGGGCGGAGGCGACGCCGGGCGTCGCACCCGGCGAGATTGCGGTGCCCAGGCGCGAGGACCTGCCCAATCTGGTCTATATCGGCGCCTCGCGCGACGATCAGCTGGCGCTGGAGGCGGCGCTGCCGCAGGAAGGCGCACCGCAGCGCGGTGTGCTGACCTATGCGCTGGAACAGGCGCTCAGCCTGCCGGGCAGCAACGATCAGTCGCCGGTGGCGGATCTGGATGGCGACGGGCTGGTCACGGTTGTCGAGATCGGCTCCTATCTCAACAGCCAGGTGCGGATGCTCACCGCGCAGCGGCAGGAAAGCACGTTGTTCTTTCCCGCAGGCTGGGCCGAACGCCCGGTGTTCGCGGCAGTGCCCGTTCCCCGGCTGACCTTCGATCTGCCTGCGCCTTATGTGATGATCGCCGGGCAGGGCGACGACCTTGCCACCGCCCCGCAGGACGCCGCCTGGCAGCTGGCGGCAACGTCCAACGAGGCCGATTTCCTATGGCTGCTGGGCTCTCGCGAAGTGCTGCGCAGCTCGGGCGATGTGGTGGCCAGCGGCATCGCCAGCCAGGCCGCCTTTGCGGGCGTGATGGACAAATGGCAGGCGATAATGACGCTGCGGCCTTTGGTGTCTGAGTTGGCGATGCGGTTGACGGTGAACCCGCTGGGGTCGGACGCGCTCTATGGCGAGGGCGCGCCGATCGCGGTGGCTTTGGCGCGTACACGGCGCGGCGGCGGGCCGCGTTACGCCACGGTGTTCAACCTCGCCTCGGATGGCACGGTGCAATTGCTCTATCCGCTGGGCCCGGATGGCGAAGGGCAACTGGACGATGCGCTGCAGCAGTCGCTGCTGGAGACGGTCGTGGTGCCGCCGTTCGGGGTCGACCACCTCGTAGCCCTCGCCACCCCGGAGGCTCCCGAGGCGCTGCGCGCCGCCCTGCGCAACGCCGATGGCGAGCGCGCGGCAGGCGGCCTGGCAGCGCTGATCCGCGCAGAGCTCAAAAAGGGGCGCGGCAAGGCCTCGCTGTCGATCGCGGAGCTCTACACGGGCAACTGAACGCCGCGCCGGGCGAGCCAGCACGCGCGCGACGGCGGCGCTGCCGAGCGGCTTTTGACAAGGGCTGCTGGGGGGTACTGGCGGAGCGGGTGGGATTCGAACCCACGATAGGCTTTTGACCTATACACACTTTCCAGGCGTGCGCCTTCGACCACTCGGCCACCGCTCCGCTTGTCCTGGGAGCCGCCCCCCTAAAGGCAAGTGCGGACCAGCGCAAGAGGTGGTTTGGCGGGCGCGGCGGGGGCCGTGCCGCGCTGGCTTACAACACCATATGATAGTTCAGCGCCAGGCCCGAGATGCTGAGCTGTTCGGGCCGGGTCTCGACGGTCTTGAGCGTCAGTGTCGCCCTTGCCGCTTCGGTCAGCAGGATCTCGCTGCGCCCGGCAATGTCCTCGCCCAGCTTGCACGCCAAGTTCATCTCGTCGCCGAACAGATCCTCGTCATCGATGTTGAGCACCGCGCCATAGCCGATCCCGATCGAGGCATAGAGCCTGCGATCCTCGGGCAGGATCAGGTTCGCGGCCTTGAGCTGGCGCACGATCGCGCGCGCGGCGCGCACCGCGTCATCGGTCGCATCGAACAGGCAATAGAGGTTGTCGGCCTCCGCCTTGACCATCAGCCCGCCCTTGTCTTCGATCTCGGGCATCGCCAGCCGCTTCATCTGGTGCACCATCAGCAGGAACGCCGCGATCCCGTGCCGCTGGGTGGTGCGCGAAAAGCCGCTCATGTCGAGCACCATCACCGCGCGGGTTTCGCAGAACACCTGCTCGATGGTTTCGGCCAGCGTTGCCATCCGGTCGGGCGTCTCGATCATGTCGTCGAGCAGCCGGTCGAGCGTCACGCGGCTGTTGCGCAGCGACAGCGGGGTGTCATCGTTTTCGTCAGGAACAGTCATGATATTCTCCCCCGCGACCCTGCAAAACCTGCACCGGCTTGCGCGGTTTCGCAAGCGCCCAGCGCGTGATAGCGTGGCAGCATGACACACACCCGACTCCACAGCGCCATGCTGCGCTCGATGGCCGCGCTCGCGCCGCTTACCCTTGTGGCCGCCGCAGAGCCTTCCGCCGCTCCGATGCCCGGCGTAAGCCCCGGCGAGGTCATTGCTGCGGCGCCTGCGGATCATTGGGTACGGATTGCGCCTGCGGACCTGTTGGTGATGGAGCTGGCACCCGATGCGGCGGGCAAGCCCCGGCGGGTGGTGATCCAGCTGATTGCCGCGCCGATCAGCGAGCCCTGGGTTGCCAACATCCGCAAACTCGCCGCAGCGCACTGGTGGGATGGCACAGCGATCGTGCGGGTGCAGGACAATTATGTGGTGCAATGGGGCGATCCCGATGGTGAGGATGCAGCCAAGGCCAAACCGCTGCCCAACGGGGTGGCGGCGCTCAGCGAGACCGATGGCCTGCGCAAACGCGACTACGTCGTCGGCCTACCGCAGGATTTCAGCGACCAGACAGGCTCACGTTTCCCGGTGCCGCCGCCCCGGCTGCCCGCCGACAGCTATGCGCGCAACCCGCATTTCTACAAATCATGGCCGATGGCGAACGACACCAAGGGGCGTGCCGCTTCGGTCGCGGGCGGCGGCGGCGGTTATCAGGCCTGGCCGGTGCACTGCTATGGCATGGTCGGCGTGGGCCGCAACATCTCGCCCGACATGGGCAGCGGGGCCGAGCTCTACACCGTCATCGGCCATGCGCCACGCCACCTCGATCGCAACATCGCGCTGGTCGGCCGCGTGGTCGAGGGGATTGAGCATCTCTCCAGCCTGCCGCGGGGCACCGGCGAGCTGGGGTTCTACGAAACCCCCGCCGAACGCACCGTGATCCGGCAGGTTCGGCTGGCCTCGGATCTGCCGCAGGGCGAGCGGCCAGCGCTTGAATATCTCGACAGCGCGAGCGAATCATTCGCTCGCTACGCCGATGCGCGGTCCAACCGCAAGGACGCGTTTTTCAACATCCCCGCAGGCGGTGCGGATATTTGCAACATTCCAGTGCCAATTCGGAAAATTACGTAATAATGTAATAAAGTAACAAAATGATGTCGCACAGGGAAGGCGGTGCAGGTAAGCCATGGGCAAAACATCCAGCAGGAGAAGTCTGTCATGCGCGTCGGAACCGTCAAGGAAATCAAGAACCACGAATATCGCGTCGGCCTGACGCCCGAGAGCGTCCGCGAACTGGTGCAGCACGGCCATGAGGTCTGGGTGCAGAAGGGCGCAGGCCTGGGCATCGGCGAGAGCGACAACGACTATCTGCGCGCGGGCGCCAAGCTGATCGACACCGCGGCCGAAATCTTCGCCGAGTGCGAGATGGTGGTGAAGGTCAAGGAGCCGCAGTCGGTCGAGCGGGCGATGCTGCGCGAAGGCCAGATCCTGTTCACCTATCTGCACCTCGCGCCCGACCCTGAGCAGACCAAGGATCTGGTCGCTTCCAAGGCGGTGTGCATCGCCTATGAAACCGTCACCGATGCGAGCGGCGGCCTGCCGCTGCTCAAGCCGATGAGCCAGGTCGCCGGTCGCATGTCGATCCAGGCGGGCGCGACCGCGCTCGAAAAGGCGCACGGCGGACGCGGCATTCTGCTCGGCGGCGTTCCGGGCGTGGCGCCGGGCAAGGTGTGCGTGATCGGCGGCGGCGTCGTCGGCTTCAACGCCGCGCAGATGGCGGCCGGCCTTGGTGCTGACGTCACCATCCTCGATCGCAACCCCGAGGTGCTCGAGCGGCTGGGCTATTATTTCGAATCGCGTGCCAAGACGCGCTTTGCCAACGCCGCCAATGTCGCCGAATGCGTCGCGGCGGCCGATCTGGTTATCGGCGCGGTGCTGATCCCGGGAGCGGCGGCGCCCAAATTGGTGACGCGCGAGATGCTCTCCACCATGCGTCCGGGCGCGGTGCTGGTCGATGTCGCGATCGACCAGGGCGGCTGCTTCGAGACCAGCCACGCCACCACGCATGCCGAGCCGACCTATGTCGTCGATGGCATCGTGCATTATTGCGTCGCCAACATGCCGGGCGCGGTCGCGCGCACCAGTACCTATGCGCTCAACAACGTCACGCTGCCGCATATGCTGCGCATGGCCGACAAGGGCTGGAAGGACGCGCTGCGCTCCGACGCGCATCTGGCTGCGGGCCTCAACGTGTGGAACGGCCGGGTCACCTACAAGGCGGTGGCGGATGACCTTGGCTACGACTATTGTCCGATGGAAGAGGCGCTCGCCTGAGGCGTCCACAGCGCAGCAGGAGAGCTTCATGATCGCAGCCCATCAGACCCCCGTCGATTCGCCTTTCGGTCGCCACAGCGAACCGCATGAGGTGCTCGCCGGGATCGATCTGACAGGCAGGAACGCGGTCGTCACCGGGGGCTATTCGGGCATCGGGCTAGAAACGGTGCGCGCGCTGGCGGCAGCGGGCGCATCGGTCACGGTGCCTGCGCGCGATACCGCCAAGGCGCACGCCGCGCTGGACGGCATCCAGGGCGACATCCGCATCGCGCTGATGGACCTTGCCGATGTCGCATCGGTGCGGGGCTTTGCGCAGGGCTATGCCGCGGATGTCACCCGGCTCGACCTGCTGATCAACAATGCAGGTGTCATGGCGTGCCCGGAAACACGGGTGGGACCGGGCTGGGAGATGCAGTTCGGCACCAACCATATGGGCCATTTCGCGCTGACCGACGTTCTGCTGCCGCTGCTGAAGCGCAGCGGTGAATGCCGCGTGGTGGCGCTGTCATCGACCGGGCACAAGCTTTCGGACATCCGCTGGGACGACCCCAACTGGACTGATGGCAGCTATGACAAATGGAAGGCTTATGGCCAGTCCAAGACCGCCAATGCGCTGTTCGCGGTCGCGCTGAATGCGCGGCTGGCCGAAAGTGGTGGCATGGCGTTTGCCGTGCATCCCGGCGGCATCATGACCCCGCTGCAGCGGCATCTGCCGACCGAGGAAATGGTCGCATTGGGGTGGCTGAACGAGCAGGGCGAGATTGCCGAGGGTGCCCGCGCCATGTTCAAGACACCGGCGCAGGGCTGCACCACCACGCTGTGGGCTGCCACCAGCCCGCTGTTGAAGGGCAAGGGCGGGGTCTATTGCGAGGATTGCAACATCGCGGCAGTCTCCAGCGGCGAGCCCGTCCGCTATCGCTTTGTCGAGCCGCACGCGGTGGACAGCGACAGCGCCGAGCGGCTGTGGGACCTGAGCGGCCGGTTGCTCGCCCAGGCCTGAGCCGCAAACTGCCCTAGTGGAAATCCGCAAACGCGATGAGCTTGCGAAACCCGGCCGTGCAACTTGGCTTACCATCGACCACGCGCTGCTCGACCCAGATATCGCCCGAGTGATACCCCCATTGCGCCAGTCGCTTGCGGGGTTGTGCCACCGTCTGCCCGCCCAGCCAGCGCGCGACCGCAGGTTTGAGCGCCAGCCGCGCGCGGTCTTGCGCGTTGCAGGCGCGGGTGCCGTGCCAGCTTTCGATGTTCCTCGCGAGATCGGCCTGCACGCGGGTCCGCTTGCCTGGGGCGGTGCCGTGGTCGGCGGAGCGGAAGGACAGCATCTGCGCCTGGGCGGGCCAGCCCAGCACGACCCATGCACCCAGCACGCTGGTCAGGAACAGCGCCAGACCTATCGCCACTCGCCGCATGGAGTCCCCCGAAGGCCGTCCTGCCGATGGCAAGACCCGAACACCCCGATCGATCGGTCCGATGCTGTGGCCGGGTGACTGGGGTGGCCTGATCGCCGGGGCCGGGGCACGAAAGATGGCCAGCAGCCAGTTGGGTCGACGAATACCCCCGGTCCCGCCGATCAGACCATGACCCTGCTAGCGCAAACGGGGCGAAGCTAGGCTGTAGCAAATTGTTGCGAAGCGGTGAAAATCGCGGAGTATGCAGGTGACGCAGGCGTTACCCGATCAGGTCAGCCGCACCTTGGGGGTGGCGATCACCACCTTGTTGAGAAGCGCCTGCACCTCGGCATCGCCTTGCCACTGCTCGGCGATGCGCTTGTTCAACGTTGCCGAATACCAGCGTTCGCCCAGCATCGCCGCCTGGCGCAGCAGCGCGACCAAGGTTTCGCGGTCGCCCATGCTGGAGGCCTGGAAGGCAGGGGTCATCCGGGTCTTGCGCTCGCCTGCGGCAAATTCGCGCTGGGCATCGGCCACCAGCACAAGATGCGCTGTCGCCGGATTGCGCACGACCGCCGTATCCAGCCTCTGTGCAAGCGCGAGCAGCTCGGGCACCTTGCGCAGCCGGGCCAGCTCGCCGAATTCACGGGCATAAGCGCGGATGTCGCCGCGCGAGATATGCGCCCAGGCCAGGCAGTTGCGGATCGTCGCATCGTCGGGATATTGCGCCTTGAGCTGGTTCAGCTCCATCAGCGCGCGTCGGTCTCTTCCCGCCTGCCAGTGCGCGCACGCGCGTTCGATCGCGATCGCCGGAGTGCCCGGCAGCAGCAGCTGCGCGGTATCATATTCGCGCTGCGCCGCTGCATCCTGGCCCAGATCGGCCAGAACGTTGGCGTACCAGAAATGGCTCAGGCCATCGTGCGGGTCGAGCGTCAGCGCGCGCTGGAACGAATTCACTGCGCGCTGGGCGTCATAGCTCCACCAGTACTGGATGAAGCCATTGGCACGGTGCGCGGCCGGCAGGCGGCTGTCGAGCTTCAGCGCCTGTTCGACGGCGGATTTCGCCGCGCTATAGGCCCGGCTCTCGGTCGCCGCGCCATATTCGCGCGTGATCAGCCAGGCCTCGGCAAGGCCTGCATAGGCGGGCGCGAATTCTGGATCCGCGGCGATCACACGCTCATACAGCCCGATCGCGCGGCTGAGCGCGGCGGGCGTGCGGCGAGCCCACAGATCACGCGCGGCCACATAGTCGCTGGCCACCTTGGGATCGCGCGGCAGGGGGACGATCTGTTCGCTGCGCGGTTCGCCGGGCGACTGCGCGCCGCCGAGCATCGGCAGCGACACGGCAAGCACGCCGGCCAGCGTCACGGCGCCGATGGAAGGCCACAGCCAGCGCCGGGGCGATTTCGACGGTGCATCCGTCCCGAGCAATTGCGTCTGAGGCGCGCGCGGTGGTGGTGCACTACTGGCGGGCAGCGGAGCTTCGGGCTCGGGCGCTGCCAGCGCGTCTGCAAGATCGTCCTGCTCGGCGCGGCGGGCCCAGGCGGCGAGTTCGCGCTCATAGGCGAAGACAGATCCCTGTTTTCCGCCGGGCAGGCGGTGGACGGGCAAGTCACGCTCGCGTGCCCAGCGCATTACGGTCGTCCTGTCGCGCCGGAAATATCCGGCGATAGACTTCCAGCCATCCAGTCTGCGATCGGGGGATTCCGGCTGGTTCACCACTGTTCTCACAGATGCTTAAGCGCGCGCTCAGCTGCCCGGACACGCACGATAGCCGCCGGAACGCACGCCGACATTATCGGCAATCTGCCGATGGAGTCTATCTAATATGCTGAAAACCAAGCGGATCGTGGCCGCTTAAAATCTCGGCGGGGGCAAAGAAAAAATTTCCGAGGCCGATTGTGACCGGGATGGTAGCGGAGGAGGGACTTGAACCCCCGACCTACGGATTATGATTCCGCCGCTCTAACCAGCTGAGCTACTCCGCCATCCCGGCGCGCCCGGCGTTATTCAGCCGGGGCAGGCCGCGCGCTATAGTTGGCACTTGCGCGATGGTCAAACCAAAATGCGCCTCAACACCGCTATTGGATTGCGCCATGATGTGCAGGCTTGTTTTCCGCAGCGTCAACCGGCACATGGCGCGCAGGATCACGGTTGCCGAAAGGCTATCGAGCAGGAGAGGGATGCGGTGCAGGACAGCTATGACATTGCCATCGTCGGAGCAGGACACGCGGGCGCACAGGCGGCGATCTGCCTGCGCCAGATGGGGTTCGCAGGCTCGATCGCGCTGATCGGCGAGGAGCAGTTCCCCCCTTATGAGCGCCCGCCGCTGTCCAAGGAATATCTCGCCGGCGACAAGCCGTTCGAGCGAATCCTGCTGCGTCCCGAAACTTTCTGGGGCGAGCGGCAGGTCGACCTGCAGCTCGGCAAGCGGGTGACCGCGGTCGATCCTGTCGCCAAGTTGCTGACCACCAGCGGCGGCACGCAGACCGGCTATGGCCAGCTGATCTGGGCAACCGGCGGCACGCCCCGGATGATGGATTGCCAGGGCAGCAATGCCAGCAACGTCTTTGCCGTGCGCACCCGCGCCGATGTCGACAAGATCATGGCGCGGCTCGACAACACGCAGAGCGTCGCGATCATCGGCGGCGGCTATATCGGGCTGGAAGCGGCCGCGGTCATGCGCAAGCTGGGCAAGCAGGTCACGCTGATCGAGGCGCTGGACCGGGTGCTCTCGCGGGTTGCCGGTCCTTCGCTGTCGGCGTTCTTCGAGAAGGAGCACCGCGACCACGGTGTGGATCTGCGCACCGGCTACACCGTCGATCACATCGAGACCGACGAGGCGGGGCATGCGGTCGCGGTTCGCTGCGGCAATGGCGAGCGGATCGCGGCGGACATGGTGATCGTCGGTATCGGCATCATCGCGCAGACCGGGCCGCTGATCGCCGCCGGGGCAGCGGGCGGCAACGGGGTCGATGTCGACGAGTTCTGCCGCACCAGCCTTCCCGATGTCTATGCCATCGGCGATTGCGCCGCGCATGCCAACGCCTTTGCCAACGACCGGGTGATCCGGCTGGAATCGGTGCAGAATGCCAACGACCAGGCCAAGGTGGCCGCAAGCCACATCATGGGAACAGCAGAGCCCTATCAGGCGATCCCATGGTTCTGGTCCAACCAGTATGACCTCAGGCTGCAGACCGTCGGCCTGTCGCTCGATTACGATCAAGAACTGGTCCGCGGCGATCCTGCCAGCCGCAGCTTCTCGGTGATCTATCTGCGCGGCGGCAAGGTGATCGCGCTCGACTGCGTCAATGCCACCAAGGACTATGTCCAGGGTCGCAAGGCGGTGCTCGAAGGCGTGCCGCTCGATCTGACGGAACTGGCCAATCCGGCTATCCCGATCAAGGAAGTCAGTCACGCCTGACTGGCCGGAATGCCGGTGCCTGACCACGGCGCCGGCAGATCGCGAAATTTTGTTGACGGGGATGAAACAAACTTGCCCCGTCAGGGGTTAACCTTCTAATACCGCGCCATAATCGTATACGGTGTCCCCAGTTTCTGCGAGTCTGTCATTTCCTTATCCGTTCGACCAACACGAACGATCGTGAAGCACGTCGCCCTGGCGGGGCTGGCGGCGCTCGCGCTTGCCGGTTGCTCTAGCGCAGAGGAAGACAAGAGCGGCGAACGGCCTGTGCCCGAAGTCGGCTTCGTTGTCGTCCGTTCTAGCCCCGTGCCCGTTTCGGTCGAGCTAGCCGGGCGGATCGCTGCCTTCGAGATGTCCGAGGTTCGCCCGCAGGTCACCGGCATCATCCGCCGCAGGTTCTTCGCCGAAGGCGCGGTGGTGCGGGCCGGGCAGACGCTCTACGAAATCGATCCAAGGCTGTATCGCGCGGCGACCGCAGAGGCGAACGCCAATCTCAGCAGTGCCATGGCCAATGCCGAGGCAACCCGCATCCGTGCCGAGCGGCTGAAGCCGCTGGCCGAGGCGCAGGCGGTGGCGCTGCAGGACTATGTCGATGCCGCCGCCGCTGCGCGTCAGGCTGCCGCAGCAGTCCAGCAAAGCCGCGCGCAGTTGCAGACCGCCGACGTCAACCTGCAGTTCACCCGCGTTCCTGCGCCGATCACCGGACGCATCGGGCGTTCGCTGTTCACCGTGGGTGCGCTGGTCACCGGCAACCAGGCCGAGCCGTTGGCGGTGATCCAGGGGGTCGATCCTGTGTTCGTGGACATCCAGCAATCGAGCGCGGAACTGCTGACGCTGCGCCGCTCGCTCGCGCAGGGCGGGGCGGCGCCGGCCAGTGCAGAGGTCTCGCTGGTGCTGGAAGATGGCAGCGATTACGGGCCGCGCGGTGTGGTGCAATTCTCCGAAGTGATGGTCAACGCCGCGACCGGTACGGTCACGCTGCGCGCGCGCTTTGCCAATCCCCAAGGGCTGCTGTTGCCCGGCATGTTTGTCCGCGCCCGCTTCGACCAGGCGATCAACACCAGCGCCATTCTGGTGCCGCAGGCCGGGCTCAGCCGCAATGCCCGCGGCCAGGCTGCGGTCTTCGTGATCGACGCACAGAACCGCGCCACCGAACGCCAGGTGACCGCAGACAGGGCCGTGGGCACCGACTGGGTGGTCACCAAGGGACTAAAGCCCGGCGACAAGGTGATCGTCCAGGGGCTGGCCAAGGTCAGGCCCGGCGCGCCGGTCCGCCCGGTTCCGGCCAGCAAGCCGCAGGTGATCGCACCGCCGCCCCCGCCGAAGCGCGGCTGAGGCCGGCGCATGTCACGGATATTCATCGAGCGGCCGATCTTTGCCTGGGTGCTGGCGATCATCACCATGCTGGCCGGGGTCGGGGCGATCTATCTGCTGCCGATCGAACAATATCCCGATGTCGCGCCGCCGCAGGTCAACATCCGCGCGACCTTCCCCGGGGCATCGGCGGACACGCTGGAAAACAGCGTCACCCAGATCATCGAGCAGCAGCTGACCGGGATCGACGGGCTGCTCTATTTCAATTCCAGCTCGAGCTCGCGCGGGCAGGTGACGATCAGCGCGACGTTCGAAAAGGGCACCGATCCCGATATCGCGCAGGTCCAGGTGCAGAACCAGGTCCAGCAGGCGCTGGCCCGCCTGCCGCAGCAGGTGCAGCAGCAGGGTCTGCGAGTCACCAAGTCGAACCCCGATTTCCTGCTGATCGTCGGCGTCTATGACGAGACTGACCGCAGCACCAACATCGATGTCTCCGACTTTCTTGTCTCCAACCTGCAGGATCAGCTCGCGCGGATCGAGGGTGTCGGCGAGACCAACGTGTTCGGCTCGCAATATGCGATGCGCATCTGGATGGACCCGGATCGGCTGGCTTCGGTCGGTTTGATGCCCGGTGACGTGATCACCGCGATCCGCAACCAGAACACCGAAGTGGCCGCAGGCGAGGTGGGCGGTCTGCCGCAGCCCGATACCAACCAGCTCAACGCCACGGTGACCTCGCAATCGCGGCTGCGCACCGTCGACGAGTTCAAGGCGATCATCCTCAAGTCCGAACAGAGCGGCGCGATCGTCCGCCTGTCCGATGTCGCTCGGGTGGAGTTGGGGGCAGAGAATTACTCCGCATCCAGCCGGATCAACGGCCATCCGGGGGCTGGGCTTGCGGTGTCGTCCGCGCCGGGCGCCGACGCGCTGGCAACCGCAGATCTGGTCAAGCAGGCGGTCAGCGAGGCCGAGGCGAACTTCCCGCCCGGCTACAAGGTCGCTTATGCCAACGATACGACCGCGTTCATCCGGCTGTCGATCGACGAGGTCGTCCAGACGCTGATCGAGGCGATCATCCTGGTCGTCATTGTGATGTTCGTGTTCCTGCAGAGCTGGCGCGCGACATTGATCCCCACCATCGCGGTTCCGGTTGTGCTGCTGGGCACGTTCGCGATCTTCTATCTGTTCGATTTCTCGATCAACACGCTCACCCTGTTCGGGCTGGTGCTGGCCATCGGCCTGCTGGTCGATGATGCCATTGTCGTGGTCGAGAACGTCGAGCGGTTGATGGAGGAAGACCCCGAGCTCACCCCCAAGGAAGCCACGATCAAGTCGATGGCCGAAATCCAGGTGGCGCTGGTGGCGATCGCCGTGGTGCTCTCTGCAGTGTTCCTGCCGATGGCATTCTTCGGCGGATCGACCGGGGTGATCTACCGCCAGTTCTCGGTCACCATCGTCTCGGCGATGGTGCTCTCGGCGCTGGTGGCGTTGATCCTCACGCCGGCGCTGACCGCCAGCCTGTTGCGGCAGAAGCAGATCGACGGGCAGGAACGGCAAAGCTGGCTCGAGCGCCACTGGCCGGCTGGTGCGCGGCGTTTCGACAAGGCGCAGCACTGGTTCAACCACGGCTTTGCGCGCGGCACCGACCGCTATGTCGCTGCGGTCGAGAAGGTGGTGGACCGCAAATGGCTGTTCCTTGCGATCTATGCGATCGTCCTGGTCCTGCTCGCGGTGCTGTTCGTGCGGCTGCCCACCAGCTTCCTGCCGACCGAGGACCAGGGCTCTGCGCGCGTGCAATTCCGCCTGCCCGCCGGTGCCACTCAGGGTCGCACCCGCGAGGTGCAGCTGGCGATCGAGAAATACATGCTGGAAAAGGAACGCGACAACATCGCGGTGATGTTCATCGTTGCCGGTGGCGGGCAGGGCGCGGCGGGGCAGAACACCGGGCAGGGCTTCGTCAACTTCGTCGACTGGTCCGAGCGCGAGGGCGCAGAAAACTCCGCCGACGGCATTGTCGAGCGCGCCGGAAAGGCATTTTCGCAGTTCCGCGATGCGCAGGTCAACGCGCTTGTCCCCGCCGCCATTCGCGGGCTTGGGCAGACCAATGGCTTCAGCCTGCAGTTGCAGAACACCAGCGGCATGACCCGCGAAGAGTTCACCGCCGCGCGTGACAAATTGCTCGAGCTGGCGGAAGGCGACCCCGTGCTGGCCGGCGTCCGGCTGGGCGAGCTGCCCGATGTCGCGACGCTGCAGGTCAACATCGATCAGCCCAAGCTGGCGGCCCTTGGGCTCAACCAGCAGGACGTGAACACCACGCTGTCGGCCGCCTGGGGCGGGCAGTATGTCAACGACTTCATCGATCGCGGCCGGGTCAAGCGCGTGTTCGTGCAGGGCGACGCGCCCTATCGCGCGACGCCCGATGATCTCAATGCCTGGTTCGTGCGCGGCGCGCAGGGCCAGATGGCGCCGTTCTCCGCCTTTGCCCGCACCAGCTGGTCGACCACGCCGACCACGCTGTCGCGCTTCCAGGGCTATCCCAGCTTCCAGTTCGAAGGCCAGGCTGCGCCGGGCGAAAGCTCGGGCGCGGCGATGGACCGGATCGAGGAGCTGGCAAAAGAGATTCCCGGGGTCGGCGTCGCATGGTCTGGACTGTCGTTTCAGGAACGGCTGTCCTCAGGCCAGGCGCCATTGCTTTATGGGCTCTCGCTGCTGGTTGTCTTCCTGTGCCTGGCTGCGCTGTACGAAAGCTGGACAATTCCCGTTGCGGTGATGCTGGTCATCCCGCTGGGGCTGGTCGGCGCGGTGTTCGCGGTGACGCTGCGCGGGCTGGAGAACGACGTATATCTCCAGATCGGGCTGCTCACCACCATGGGGCTGGCGGCGAAGAACGCCATTCTGGTGATCGAGTTCGCCGAGCAGGCCGAAAAGCGCGGTGCCCGCGTGATCGATGCGGCGCTGGAAGCGGCGAGGCTGCGGTTACGACCGATCCTGATGACCAGCCTTGCCTTCATCTTCGGCGTGCTGCCCCTGGCGCTCTCCAGCGGAGCAGGGGCCAACAGCCGCATCGCCATCGGGACGTCGGTTATCGGGGGCATGCTGACCGCTACGGTGCTGGCGATCTTCTTCATCCCGCTGTTCTTCGTGCTGGTCCGCCGCACCACGCGCGATACCTTGAAGAAGCTGCACATCGGCGAACCCAAACCGAGCGAGGGCGCGGCATGAGGGGCACTGCGCTGATCGCCATCGCGTTGCTCTCGGGCTGTTCGATGGCGCCCAAATATGTCCAGCCAGAGCTGCCGGTGCCGCAATCCTGGCCGGTAGGCGATGCCTATCTGGCGCAGAGCGAGGCGTCTCTGCCGGTATTGTCCTATCGCGAGGTGTTCGTCGATCCCCGGCTGGCGCAAGTGATCGATCAGGCGTTGGCCAACAACCGCAACTTGCGCGTCGCAGCCGCCAACATCGAGGCCGCGCGCGCGCAGTTCCGCATCCAGCGCGCCTCGCAATTGCCACAGATCGGGGTGGCGGCAGGCCGCACGCAGTTCGACAACGGCACCGCCAACCAGAACCGCAACCAGGATGTCGACATCGGCAACAGCCCGACCGCGAGTCGCTCGACCGCAGGGGTGCGTTATACCGCCGATGTCAGCACCACCGCATTCGAGCTGGACCTGTTCGGGCGGCTGCAATCGCTGTCGGATGCCGCGCTCAACCGCTATTTCGGCACCGAGGCGGCGGCGCGCGCCACGCGCCTGACGCTGATCGGCGATATCGCCGATGCCTGGCTGACCTATGCCACCGACCGCTCCTTGCTCAAGCTGGCCGAGGACACCGCCGCGAATGCGCGCGAGCGGGTCAAGCTGACCCGGCTACGTCTCGATGGCGGCATCGCGCCGCGCACCGATCTGCGCCAGGCCGAGCAGATCCTGGCGACCGCCGAGGCCGATATCGCCGCACAGACCACCGCGCTGGCGCAGGATGTCAACGCCTTGCAGCTGCTGGTGGGGGCGCCGGTCGACGAGGCGCTGCTGCCGCGATCGCTCGCCGATGCGGGCGAGGCGGTGAAGACTTTGCCCGCCGGGCTCGATTCCACCATCCTGCTGCGCCGCCCCGATGTGATGCAGGCGGAGTATGAGCTGCGCGCCGCCAATGCCGAGATCGGCGCGGCGCGCGCGGCGCTCTTCCCGCGGATCACGCTGACGGGGCTTGCAGGGCTTGCCAGCAACGCGCTGACGACGCTGTTCACCGGCGCGGCGTTCAATTATTCGGCTGGCGCCAATGTGCGCTATTCGCTGTTTGCCGGCGGCGCCGCGCAGGCCGGCGTGGCGCAGACCCAGGCGCAGCGCGACGCGGCGGTGGCAGGCTATGAAGGCGCGATCCAGGCGGCATTCCGCGATGTCTCCGATGCGCTGGCGCGCCGCGGCACGATCACCGAACAGCTCCGCGCCACCCGCGCCTTTGTCGAGGCGGCGGAGGACACTTACCGGCTGACCGACATGCGCTATCGCGGGGGGCTGGACTCGTTCCTGACCAGCCTCGATGCGCAACGTTCGCTCTACACCGCCGAGCGCACGTTGCTGACGACGCGGCTGGTGGAAGCGAGCAACCGGGTGACGCTGTACCGCGCGCTGGGCGGCGAAGCGATTACCGCGCCCTAAGCCGTTGCCAGGCGGAAGCCGGGTTGCAGCGCGTCAGCAAAGCAAACGCCCAGTCGACAGTCACCCCCGCGCACGCGGGGGTCCCGCTCATCTTCCGCAGTCGCGCAAAAGCGGGATTCCCGCGTTCGCGGGAATGACGAGGCTATGAAAACGCTGGGATTGGCCACCTGCCTCGCCCTCGCTGAATGCGCGATGGGCAAGGCAGGCGAATTCTATTCCAGGACAGGCTCAGCCCTTGGGGCGCTTGCCGGGGCCACCTGCACGGGGCTTGGCATCAAAGCGGGGCTTGCCTTCAGGACGCGGGCGGCTGTCGCCGCGCGGGGCGAAGGGCTTGCCGCCGCCGGGTCCACCCGAACGCGGGCCATCGCTGCGCGGACCATCGCTGCGCGGTCCGCGCGGCTTGTCGGCGAAGGATGCGCGGTCGGCATTGGTCTTCTTGTCGCCATAGGGCTTTTTGTCACCAAACGACTTGTTGTCGCCGAAGGGCTTCTTGTCGCCAAACGCGCGGGGCTCGCCATAGGGCTTGCGGTCGCCTGCAGGCTTGCGATCGCCAAACGGCTTCTTGTCGCCGAACGGCTTTTTCTCGCCGAATGCCTTGGCTTCATAGCGCGGCTTGAGCGGGCCGGAATTGCCCTTGCCCTTGTAGCCCGATCCCGATCCGCTGCGGCCTTCTGGGCGGCGCGGCGGGCCCGAGCGGCTGTGGCCCTGCGGCGGACCATCGGCACGCGCGATCACCAGGCTGCCCTCGTCGCTGTCCTCGCCGCCCGCGGTACGCTCTACAGCTTCGGCAAAGCGATCGGCAACGGCACGGGGAACCTCGAAATGGCTCTGCTCGTCACCAAGGCGGATCGCACCGATCTCGCTGCGGGTGATGTGGCCGCGACGGCACAGCAAAGGCAGCAGCCAGCGCGGGTCGGCGTTCTGGCGGCGTCCGATGTTCATCGTGAACCATACCGTGTCCTCGAACCCGGCGCGCGGGCCGGTTTCGCGCGGGGGCGGCGATGAATCGGCGTCGAGCAGTTCCTCGGGCAAAGGCATCTGCGCGCGGTGCGCCTGCACCAGCATGATCGCGATGTCCTCTGCAGTGCGTTCGCCCAGCAGCTTTTCGGCCAGCATGCGATCGGCGTCGTCGGCCTCGACCGGCGCGCGCAACTTGTCGAGCAGGCGGTCGTGGTCGGCGCGGCGGATGTCTTCGGCCGACGGCGCGTTGATCCACTGCGCGTTGATATTGGCACCACGCAGCATCGATTCGAGACGACGACGGCGCGGATAGGGCACGATCATCAGCGCGGTGCCCTTCTTGCCCGCGCGTCCGGTGCGGCCCGAGCGGTGCTTGAGCGTGTCCATGTCGCGCGGCAGCTCGACGTGGATCACCAGCGACAAGCTGGGCAGATCGATCCCGCGGGCGGCAACGTCGGTGGCGACGCAGACGCGCGCGCGGCGATCACGGAGCGCCTGCAGCGCCGAGTTGCGCTCGCTCTGGCTGTGCTCGCCGGACAATGCGACCGCGGAAAAGCCGCGCTCGATCAGGCTGGCATGGAGGTGGCGGACATTGTCGCGTGTCGCGCAGAACAGCATCGCGGTTTCCGCCTCGTGCAGGCGCAGCAGGTTGACGACGGCGTTCTCGATATCGGCAGGGGCCACGGTAACCGCGAGATATTCGATATCGCCATGGCCGCGGTCGGCGCCCACGGTCGAGATGCGATGCGCATCGCGCTGGTAGCGCTTGGCGAGTGCGACGATCGGCTGCGGCATGGTTGCCGAAAACAGCATGGTGCGGCGGCCATCGGGGGTCGCGTCGAGGATTTCCTCGAGATCTTCGCGAAATCCCATGTCGAGCATTTCGTCGGCTTCATCGAGCACCGCGACCTTGAGGCCGGAAAGGTCAAGCGCGCCGCGTTCGAGGTGATCGCGCAGGCGACCGGGGGTGCCGACGACAATCTGTGCGCCCTGCGACAGTGCGCGTCGTTCCTTGGATGCGTCCATGCCGCCGACACAGGTCGCGATGCGCGCGCCTGCGGGGCCATAGAGCCAGATGAACTCGCGGCTGACCTGCAGTGCCAGTTCGCGGGTCGGCGCGACGATCAGCGTCTGCGGGGTGTGGCTGGGGGCTATGCGGCCATCATCGCCGATCAGGTCGCTTGCCATGGCAAGGCCAAAGGCGACGGTCTTGCCCGATCCGGTCTGCGCCGAAACGATCAGATCGCGGCCATGCGCGTCCGGGGCGATCACGGCCTGCTGGACCGGGGTCAGGGTATCATAGCCGTGCGCGTCGAGCGCGTCCGACAGGATGGCGGGAACAGTATCAAATGGCATGGCTTATCAATTCGTCTTGAAGATGCGAAGGCTCCGCATCTTCAGGCGAAACCGCGCGCGACGCACAAAGGGGCGTCGCTGCAAGCGATTGCGCGTAGCCGAAAGTGTGCAGTTGCACAATGATAATCGGGCCGCCGCGCCACAGCCGCGCGGCTAGGACGGTTAGCCGAGCCCCGGCAAAGGGTTGCGGCCGTTCCTGGTCCAATAGGCATTGGCATCGTGTTCGTAGATCGGGTCGGTGATTCCGAAATAGTCGCGATAGTCGGTCACCGCCATTCTGCAGCCGGGCAGATGCCAGTCGTCGATGATCACGATCCCGCCATCGGAGAGCCGGGGATAGAGATATTCCAGCGATGTCTCGACGGAATCATAGGAATCGGAATCCAGCCTGATCAGCGAGAAGCGCTCATTGGCAAGCGTATGTAGCGTATCGGCGAAAAAGCCGGGAACGAACCTGACCCGTTCGTCGAGCATCCCGAAACGCTCGATATTGCGCTTCACCTCGTCGAGCCCTGCGACCCAGCGATCGGACCATTGGTCGACGGGGTCGTTCTGCGCGCGGGTGTTGAGCGGAATGCCGGCGAACGAGTCGGCTGCAAACACCTTGCGATCGGCGATGTCATAGGCGCCCAGCAGCGCGCGCAGCAGGATGATGACGCCGCCGCGCCAGACGCCCGCCTCGATATAGTCGCCGGGGACGCGGGCAGCCTCTATCGCGACCACCGCCTGTTCGATCAGGTCGAGCTGCCCCTTGCGCAGCAGGGTGGTCGGCTGCACCGACCGGTCGATCTTCCACTCGCTCTGGTCCATGTCGTAATGCGAGACACAGCGGAACTGCTCGAACGAGGCCTCTTGCCCCAGATAGTGATAGTTGGTGATCGATCGCTTGAGCAGATCGACATAGGCGTCGCGATCGAATTGCACGGGCGGCGCTGCCGTTTGCATTGTCTCAGGCCTTATGTGGTTAAGAATGGAATTCGCAGCATCATCAACGCGTTAGCCTGCTGCATGTTCCATGCGCGGTGCAGCACGAATGCGGGATTTTGGCTCGGTTCGTCGTTTTTTGTGGCGGTGCGGTCGCTGATCGGCATTAGATTGCCGCCGGGCCCCGCCGCATCTCCAGAATGCGGACAAGGCACGAGTCGCATCGCCGGATGTCTGCGCCGACGCGCAGCAGCGGCGACGGCGGTTACCCATGGGAATATTGGAAAGGACGGCCTGCAATGAAATCACTGTCTCTCGCTGCCAAAGCCATGATCATGGCAGCGGCGTGCATCGTTCCGGCAAGCGCCATGGCGCAGGAAGTCGGCGACTGGGTGCTCTCGCCCTGGCGCGGCAGCAGCGTGTTCTATCCCGGCGTAGTCGAATCGCGCAGCGGATCGGTGATCACGGTGCGCTTTGACGATGGTGATGTGGAGACGCGTCAGGCCGATACGGTGGTGCCGTTCGACTGGCAGGCGGGCAGCCGCATCTCCTGCGCGTGGAGCGATGGCAAATGGTACAAGGCGACGATCCGGTCGATCGCTGCCGATGGCTACACCATGCAGATCCGCTATGACGATGACGGCACGGTGGAGAACACCAACACCGGGCGCTGCCGCACCCGCTGACCGCTTCGATGGCCTGGCGTCAGATGGCGAGCCCTGCGGCATGGCCGCTGGCCCAGGCCCATTGAAAATTGTACCCGCCCAGCCAGCCGGTGACATCCACCGCCTCGCCGATCGCATAAAGGCCGGGCACCTTGCGCGCCTCCATCGTCTGCGATGACAGGCCGTCGGTGCTGATGCCGCCCGCGGTCACCTCGGCCTTGGCATAGCCTTCGGTGCCGTTGGGGTGAAAGTCCCACGCTCCCAAAAGTCGTTCGGCCTCGGCCAGCAATTTGTCGCCCTGATCGGCCAGCCTTTTGTCGCCCGCCAGCCGTTCGGCCAGCGTTGCGGCCAGACGGTCGGGCAGCAGCCCGCCCAAGGCGCTGCGCAAGGTGGCGCGCGGCTGGCTGCGCTTGGCGCTGGTCAGCCAGCCGGATGGCGCATCGGGCAGGAAATTCACCGCAACCGGATCGCCATGGCGCCAATAGCTCGAAATTTGCAGAATCGCGGGGCCAGACAGGCCTTTGTGGGTGAACAGCGCCGCCTCGCGAAACGCGGTCTTGCCTGCGCGGACGATCACCTCGGTGGCGACCCCCGAGAGCGAGCGGAACAGTGTTTCCTCGCCGCCCAGCGTCAGCGGCACCAGCGCGGGGCGCGGCTCGACAACCTTCAGACCGAACTGCCGCGCCAGATCATAGGCAAATCCGGTCGCGCCCATCTTGGGGATCGAGGGCCCGCCGGTGGCGATCACCAGCGCCGGCGCGGACGCCGTTTTCGAGCCATAAGTGACCGTGTAGGTCCCATCTGCATGCGCCACGTCGCCGATCGGCTGGCCCAGCCCGATCTGCACGCCGCCCTTGGCGCACTCCTCCAGCAGCATCGCGACGATCTGTTTGGCCGAGCTATCACAGAACAATTGCCCCAGCGTCTTTTCGTGCCAGGCAATGCCGTAGGCATCGACCAATGCGATAAAATCCTGCGCGGTATAGCGGCCCAAAGCGGACTTGGCGAAATGCGGGTTGGCGCTGATGTAGCGATCGGGCTGGGTGTTCACATTGGTGAAATTGCACCGCCCACCGCCCGAGATCAGGATCTTCTTGCCGGGTGCATCGGCGTGATCGATCAACAGAACCTTGCGCCCGCGCTGCCCGGCGACCGCTGCGCAGAACAATCCTGCGGCGCCTGCGCCGAGGATGATCGCGTCATAAGGAGTGGGGGCGGGGAAGGGCATGGCGCGGGTCTATGGCGTGAGGGAGCAGTTTAGTCGAGGATTTCCCCGTTCAAGTCCTCCCCGAGCTTGTCTCGGGGAGGGGGACCGCGACGCGTAGCGGCGTGGTGGAGGGGCATGGCGCAATCGTGTGAACAGCTGCCCCTCCGTCACCGCTGCGCGCTGCCACCTCCCCGAGACAAGCTCGGGGAGGATTGTCGTCACATCAATCCCATCGACCGCATGCTCGAATGCCCGTCGAGCCCGATGATGATGTGGTCATGGACATCGATCCCCAGCCGTTTGCCCGCCTCGATGATCTCGCGGGTGATCTGGATGTCCTGCTTGCTGGGCTGCGGGTTGCCGCTGGGGTGGTTGTGGACCAGGATCAGCGATGTCGCCCCCAGATCGAGCGCGCGCTTGATCACCTGGCGGGTGTAGATCGCCGCCTGATCGACCGACCCTTCGGACATGTTGTCATCGCTGATCAGCATGTTCTTGGCATTCAGGAACAGCACCCGCACCCGCTCGCGGGTCAGGTGCGCCATGTCGAGCCGCAGATAGTCGAGCAAGGCCTGCCAGCTCGACAGGATCGGCTGGCGGCGCACAGGTTCGCTGACCAATCGCGACGCGGCCACCTGCACGATCTTGAGCGCCGCCGCGCTGGTCTCGCCCATGCCGGGGATCGCGCGCAGCGAATCGCCGTCGGCGGTCAGCACGCCTGCCAGTCCGCCAAAATGGTCGATCAGCTGCTTGGCGAGCCGCTTGGTGTCGCGGCGAGGGATCGCCAGCGCGAGCAGATACTCAATGATTTCATGGTCATGCAGCCCGGTTCCGTCACCGTTCAGCAAACGCTGCCTAAGCCGCGAGCGATGGCCCGCGCCATGATGGCCACCCGCCGCCGCATCGGGCATCTCGGTATCGGCCAGCAGCGGCAGCACGGGCGAAGAGGAGGGCATGGTTTGAGGTTAATCTGTCGCATGCTGCCGGGCAAACGCTTTGTCCCCGACGCCTCTGCTGCCGCGACTTTTCGTGGTCGGCGTTGCAACCACGCGCGTTGCAGCGCATTCAGGGCAGGATGAGCGACGCCGACACCGAAGCCGAAGCGATCCCGCCCGCGCGCAAGGTGCGGGCGTGGCAGCGCACGGCGTGGCCGTTGAAGATCGCGCTGTATGGCATCGCGTTGCTCGGGCTGGTCGGCCTGATCGCCTGGACCCAGCGCGAGGACATCGCGCGCAATCTTATCGGCGCCGAACTGGAACGGCAGGGCGTGCCGGCGACCTACGAGATCGAATCGATCGGCGTCGGGCGGCAGGTGGTGCGCAATCTGGTGCTCGGCGATCCAAGGCGCCCCGATGCGACGATCGAGCGGCTGACGGTCGATATCGGCGGCGGACTGTTCGGCCTGACAGTCGACAGCGCCGTGGTCGAGGGCCTGCGCGCCTTCGGGCGCTGGGAGAACGAGCGCCTGAGCTTCGGCAGCCTCGACCGCTTCCTCTACACCGACAGCACCGAGCCTATCAGCCTGCCGCGGCTGGACCTGACGCTGCGTGATGCCCGCGTCAAGATCGACAGCCCGTATGGCGCGCTGGGCATCAAGGCGGATGGCAGCGGCAATCTGCGCGGCGGGTTCAAGGGCACTCTGGCGGCGGTGGGCAAGCAGCTTGCCTATGGCGGGTGCACGCTCGACCAGCCCAGCCTTTACGGCACGGTCAGCATCTCCGGGCAGCGGCCAGCATTCCAAGGCCCGCTGCGGTTCGATGCGCTGGCGTGTCAGGCGGGCGGGCTGAAGATCGCACAATCGGCGGTTGCCGTGCGCGCGAGTGCCAATGTCGCTCTCGACCGGGTCAGCGGGTCGCTGGTCCCGCAAGCGGGCGCGATCCGGGCCGCCGGATTTGCTGCCTCGAACCTGCGCGGCAAGATCGATTTCGCCGCAACCGCGCAGCAGGTCGATGCCGATGTTGACCTCGCGCTGGCCAAACCTGCCGCTTCGGGGATCGGCTTTGCCGATATGGCCGCCATGGGCATTGCCGTTCTGCGACTGGGCGGAGCCTCACCGGGCTGGTCGTTCGAGGGCCGGGCCGAGGGCAGCGCGCTGACGGTCGATCGCCCAAGACTCGCCGGGCTCGACGACGCCGTAGCCGCGAGCGCCAATCTGCCGGTCGGGCCATTGGTCGCGGGGATGGCGCAGGCAGCGCGGCGGGCGCTCCCCGGATCCGATCTGGCGCTCGACCTGCAGGCGCGCGGCGGCGGCGATTCGCTCGCGCTGACGATCCCGCGGCTGTCGCTGACCAGCGCGCGCGGCGACCGGCTGGTTGGCGGCAACAGCCTCACCCTGCGGCAGGACGGTGATGGGCTACAGGTCGCCGGCAACATCGCGACCGGGGGCGCGGGCTTGCCGCGTGCGCAGTTGCGCATCACCCCGCGTGGGCAGGGGGCTTATGCGCTCAGGGTCAGCATGGAGCAATATTCTGCCGGAGGTGCCTCGCTGGCGCTGCCCGAGCTTTCCGCGCTGTGGAACGGCCGCGGGCTGGCGACCTTCAGCGGGCGCGCCTTGCTGTCCGGCCCGATCCCCGGCGGATCGGTGCGCGCGCTGGCGCTGCCGCTACAGGGCCGATGGAGCGAGGCGAGCGGGCTGGCGCTTTACGATGGCTGCCAGACGCTGCGCTTCGACCGCCTGCAACTCGCCAACCTGACCGCGGACCGCCAGGCCATCACGATGTGCCCGCTGCGTGGCCAGCCGATGGTGCGGGAGGGGGCACGGGGCATGCAGCTTGCCGCGCGGCTGGGCGGGGCAACGCGGCTGCAGGCACGGCTGGGATCGTCTCCGATGCAGCTGGCGGTCGGCGCAATGTCGGTCGACTTTCCAGGCTCGGCGAGGCTGTCCGATGTCGATCTGCTGATCGGCAACCTCGAATCGGGCACGCACATCAAGGCGGCCGATCTCAGCGTCGACCTGGGCGGGGCGCTGGGCGGACGCTATGCCGAGGCCGAGGCGACGATCGGCGCGGTGCCGTTGCTGCTCACGCGCGGCAGCGGCAGCTGGAGCTTTGCCGATTCGGTGCTCGGCGTATCGGGCGACGAATGGCTGCTGCGCGATCGGCAGGTGCCTGCGCGCTTCCAGCCCTTGGTCAGCACCGACATGCAGCTGACGCTCGCCGATGGCCGGATCGCGGTGACCGGAACGCTCGATGAACCGCAGACCGCGCGCGACGTGCTGCGCGTCGCCATCGCGCACGATCTGGCTTCGGTCACCGGCCATGCCGACCTGTTTGTCGACCGGCTGACGTTCGACGATGATCTGCAGCCCGAAATGGTCAGCAACATCGTGCTCGGCATCATCGCCAACACCCGCGGGACGCTTGCAGGGACGGGGCGCATCGACTGGTCCGCCAATGGCGTCACCTCCAGCACCGGGCGCTTCCGCACCGATTCGCTGGATTTCGCCGCCGCATTCGGCCCCGTGCGCGGGCTGTCGGGCGAGATCATGTTCAGCGATCTGCTGGGGATGCAGACCGGGCCGGGGCAGGTGGTGCGGCTCGCCGAGGTCAATCCGGGCTTTGCGGTCTCGAACGGGACGATTCGCTACCGGCTGCTGCCCGATTTCCGCATGCAGGTGGAAGGCGGCGAATGGCCGTTTGCCGGGGGGCGCCTGCTGCTCGATCCCGGCGTGATCGATCTGGTGAGCGAACAGCCGCGCACCCTGGTGTTCCAAGTCGATCGGGTCGATGCCGCGCAGTTCCTCGCCGGGTTCGATTTCGAGAACATCAACGCCACCGGGCATTTTGCCGGCGTCATCCCGATCGTGTTCGACAAGGATGGCGGCCATGTCCGCGGTGGCAGGCTCGAAGTGATCGAGGATGGCGGCACGCTCGCCTATGTCGGTGAGCTCACTTATGAAGACCTCGGCACGATGGCAAACTTCGCCTTCAACGCCCTGCGATCGCTGCGTTACAAGTATCTGATCGTGGAGATGGACGGAGATCTGGCGGGCGAGGTGGTCACCCGCATCCGCTTTGACGGCCTCAGCCAGGGCGAGGGGG